>Ga0170475_119796208_pt1 | contig 10394 bp, 9 predicted proteins | sample Soicark_Litter_5_FD_111474 | JGI IMG/M metagenome (GOLD analysis project Ga0170475, IMG submission 111474) | Avena fatua rhizosphere microbial communities from Hopland, California, USA. Combined Assembly of 48 SPs | reverse complement strand
GGAGCGCCGGCCGCCGGAGCGCCGGCCGCACCTGTCCCTTCCTCCCCTGCCGTCACCAAATAAGTCATGCCGCATTTCTCGTACCAAGACGGCGTCCTGAACGCCGAAAGCACTCCTTTGCCGCAGATTGCCGAACAGTTCGGCACGCCGACCTATGTCTACTCGAAGGCCGCGTTGCTGGAGAATTTTGCTTCGTACGCCGATGCGTGCAAGGGCCGTGACACGCTGGTCTGCTACGCAATGAAGGCCAATTCCAACCTGGCTATCCTCGACCTGCTGGCGCGCCAGGGCGCGGGCTTCGACATCGTTTCCGGGGGCGAACTGCTGCGCGTGATCGCCGCGGGCGGCGATCCGGGCAAGACGATTTTTTCGGGCGTCGGCAAGACGGTCGAGGAAATGACACTGGCGCTCGAAAAAGGCATCCTGTGTTTTAACGTCGAGTCGATTCCTGAGCTGCATCGCCTGAACGAGGCTGCCGGCGCCATCGGCAAGCGCGCCCCCGTGTCGCTGCGCGTGAATCCAAACGTGGACGCCAAGACCCACCCCTACATCGCCACCGGCCTGAAAGCCAACAAATTCGGCATCGCCTTCGACGACGCGCTGGCGACCTACCGCACCGCCGCCACGCTGGCGCACCTGGAAATCGTCGGCATCGACTGCCATATCGGTTCGCAGTTGCTGGACGACGCGCCGCTGCTCGAAGCGCTCGACAAGCTCATCGAACTGATCGATACGCTGGCGGCCGAGGGCATCGTGCTGCATCACCTGGACATCGGCGGCGGCATCGGCATCGACTACGGCGCGGCCGGCGACAAGCCGCCAGTGCCGGTAGGCGAGTACCTGACCCGCCTGTTCGGACGCATCGACGAATGGCGCGCGGCAAAGCACGACGGCCGGCCGATCAAGGTGATTTTCGAGCCGGGCCGTTCCATCGTCGGCAATACCGGCGTCTTGCTGACCTCGATCGAATTTCTCAAGCCCGGCGCGGAAAAGAATTTCTGCGTGGTTGACGCGGCAATGAATGACCTGATGCGCCCGACGCTGTACCAGGCGTGGATGGGCGTGCAGCCGGTTGTCCCGCGCTCAGGGACCACCACCACCTACGACCTGGTCGGGCCGGTGTGCGAATCGGGCGATTGGCTCGCACGCGAGCGCGACCTGACGGTGGAACCGGGCGACCTGCTGGCGATCATGACCGCCGGCGCCTATGGCATGACGATGGCCTCGAACTACAACACGCGCGGCCGCGCGGCCGAAGTCATCGTCGATGGCGGCACGGCGCATCTGGTCCGCCGCCGCGAAAACCCGGCCGACCTGTTCGCGCTGGAATCGACGCTCAAGTGAGCCGCGCGCGGGCTCAACCGCGCGCCGCTGCCTGGGCCCGCGCCATGCGCCAATAAACCCGCATGCCCAGCAGCAGCGCCACGACCGCCCCGAACAGGATGGGTTTGGCGAAGTCGTGCTTGCCCGCTTTCATCCACCAGAAATGCAGGATGCCAAGCGGAGCAATCAGGTAGATCAAGCGGTGCAACCACTGCCAGCGCTTGCCGCCGAGGCGCCGCACCATGCCTTGCGTGCTGGTGGCGGCCAGCGGCACCAGCAGCACGAAGGCAATGAAGCCCACCGTGATGAAGGGCCGCTTGAGCACGTCTTTCCACATCTCGCCGAAATCAAAGAAATGGTCGAACCAGAAGAAAGTCATGAAATGCAGGCAGGCGTAGAAAAACGCGAACAGCCCCAGCATGCGCCTGAACTTGACCAGCCAGCTCCACCCCGAGAGGCGGCGCAGCGGCGTGACCGCCAGCGTGATGCACAGAAAATACAAGGTCCAGTCGCCGGTGCCGCGCGTGATGTATTCGAGCGGCTCGACCAGTTGCCCCGTCCCTGTCAGCCAGCCCATGCGCGCAAAGGGCACCAGCGCCAGCAGGAAGATGCTGAGCTTGATCAGCGCTATCTGTTTTGAGCCAGGGCCTGCCATTGCTCAGAAAAATTTCTTCAGGTCCATGCCAGCATACAGGGAGGCGACCTCGTTGTAGCCGTTGAACATCAGGGTCTTGCGCTTGCGCTGGAAAAAGCCGTCTTCGCCGATCCGCCGCTCGCTCGCCTGCGACCAGCGCGGGTGGTCAACATCCGGGTTCACATTGGAATAAAAGCCGTACTCGGCCGGCGCCGAGAGATTCCACGACGTGCGCGGCTGCTCCTTGACGAAACGGATGCGCACGATCGACTTGGCCGACTTGAAGCCATACTTCCACGGCACCGCCACGCGCACCGGCGCGCCGTTCTGGTTCGGCAGCACCTGCCCGTACATGCCGAGCGTGAGCAGCGTCAGCGGATGCATCGCCTCGTCCATGCGCAAGCCTTCCACGTAGGGCCAATCGAGCACGGGGCTGCGCACTCCCGGCATCTGGCTCTTGTCGGCCAGCGTGACAAATTCGACGAACCTGGCGTTCCCGGTCGGCTCGACCCGGCGGATCAGGTTCGACAGCGAATAGCCGACCCAGGGAATGACCATCGACCAGCCCTCGACACAGCGCAGCCGGTAGACCCGCTCTTCCAGCGGCGCCAGCTTGAGCAGGCTGTCGATGTCGAGCGTGAGCGGCTTCTTGATTTCGCCGTCGATGGTCACCGTCCACGGCCGGGTGTGCAGGGATTGCGCGTTCCTGGCCGGATCGGACTTGTCGGTGCCGAATTCGTAAAAATTGTTGTAATGGGTAGCGTCCTTGAACGTGGTCTGCTGCTCGGTGGTGGAGAGCGCCGGGTTCGGCTTGGCGGACAGGCGCGGGGCGTCGCCTTGCGCGAAGGCCTCGCGGTTGGCCATTTCCCACAATGCGCTGCCGGCGACGGCGCTGGCGGCGGCGCGTGCGATGAACCGGCGCCGCGCTTCGTACACCTCGCGCGGCGTAATTTCGGATGGGAACGGGAGGTCGGTCCCGTTCGGACGGCGTTGGATCAGCATGATTCGACTCCAAGAGCAGAGAGAAACTTTACCTTACACCTTCTTGCGGAGCAGCCGCGCTTACAGTTCTCCGTACGAATGCAATCCCGACAAGAACATATTAACGCCAAGGAAGGCAAAGGTGGTCACCAGCAGGCCGATCAGCGCCCACCAGGCCGCGGCGCGGCCGCGCAGGCCCGACATGAGGCGCATGTGCAGCCAAGCCGCATAGTTGAGCCAGACGATCAGGGCCCAGGTTTCCTTCGGGTCCCATGACCAGTAGCCGCCCCAGGCTTCGGCCGCCCACAACGCGCCGAGGATGGTGGCCACCGTGAAAAACGCGAAGCCGACCGAGATCGCCTTGTACATCACGTCGTCCAGCACTTCCAGCGGCGGCAGGCGGTCGGCCAGGATGCCGTGCGACTTGAGCAGGTAGGCCGATCCCACCATCGCGGCCAGCGCGAACGTGCCGTAGCCGATGAAGTTGGCCGGCACGTGGATCTTCATCCACCAGCTCTGCAGGGCCGGCACCAGCGGCTGAATGCCGGCGGCGTCGCGCGAGACCGTGTACCACAGCAGGAACCCGACGGCGGCCGAAATGATCAAGAGCACGAACGGGCCGAGCTGGCGCGTCTGGTAACGCTGTTCGTAGTACAGGTAGAACAGCGCGGTGATCAGCGTGAAGAGGATGAACACCTCGTACAGGTTCGACACCGGGATATGGCCGATGTCCGGCCCCAGCAGGTAGGACTCGTACCAGCGCACCATCATGCCGGTCGCGCCCAGCGCCACGGCCGCCCAGCACAGCCTGGAGCCGATCGCCGCGCCGGACGGCGCCCGGCTGACCAGCCCCAGCCAGTAGAACACGGTCGAGAACACGAACAATGTGCTCATCCACAGAATCGCGGACTGGCTCGACAGCATGTACTTGAGCCAGAATCTCTGGTTGGCCGCGTCGAGCGCGCCGCCGTACAACGAGATGGCCCAGAGCGACAGCACCGCCACCAGCGGCAACAGCGACCGCATCCCCTTCCAGTGCCATCCGAGCGCGGCGAAGACCGGCACGGCCAGCAGCAGGATGGCCTGCTCGTAGCCGTCCATATAGGCCGAATAGCGGTTCAGCGCAAACAGCGCGCCAGCCGCCAGGACAAGCGCATAGATCCAGTCGAACGGCGACAAGCGCCGGAAATAGCTTGGCTGCTGGACATAGGTTTGTCCTTGGGTTGCTTGGGATACTTCCATTGTGATCTCCTGTCCTGCCGTCGGCGCCAGCTCAGGCCGATTGCGGCAGTTTCATCTTCAAGTCATCGAACTCGCGCTCGAAATCGAGCGTCTTGCGCTGGGTACTCATCGCCATCAGCGCGTGCGCGCCGCCGGCCTCGCCGCGCACCCATACCCACATGCGCCGTTCCCGAATATAGAACATGGCAAACACGCCGGCCACCAGCAGCAGGCAACCGAGGTAGACGATTTTCTTGCCGGGCGACCGGGTCAGCTGCAGCACCGACGCCTTCACCTCGGCGAACTCGTCCAGTTGCAGGTAGAACGGGGCGCCGTAGAAGAAGCTGTCGGAAAGGGCATTGGTCGCCAGCTGCAGGAAGCGGCCATGCGCTTCGCTCGGCTCGACAGGGGGCTCGCCGGCCTGCTCGTGCACGGTCTGCCACAGTTCCCACATTGTGCCGTTCAGCATCTTCATGAAAATGTCGGCGGCTTTTTCCTGCTCGTCCGCGGCAATCTTCTCAAGGAACTGCGCCACGGCGACGAAACCGCCCTGGGTTCCGGCGCCGGCAAAAATGGCCAGCGTGCGCGCCGCCAATTCCTCCAGCTGGCTGGCCAACACCGCCTGCGGCCCACGCTGTTCGGGCGACATCGCGCGCAGCGCATAGCGCCGTGCCGCGAGCGCACGCATTGCCGGGTCGGCCAGCGCGGCGCGCAGGCGCATCCATTCGCGCACGCTATAGTTGTCATCGGCCGGAATGCGCAGGAAGCTGAACGCTTCCGCCGGACTGGAGCGCATGCCGGTCAGGAAGACCTGCGCGCCTTCGAGCGTGACCGGCTGCATGTAGTTCAGAAATTCGCGGGCCTGCCCGGCCTGGTCGCGCAGCTTGTACTGCACGCTCGGGCCGACGTTCTTCAAGTCCTTGCCATTGGCATTCCTGGCGGCCGAGCCGGACGCCTTGCCCAAGGTCGCCGCGAACTGTTCGTCGAGCGGCTTGCCCTTGGCGACGGCGCGCACATCCTGTCCGGCGCCGAGGTTTTCGACGTTGAATGGACGAAAACCCGACCATTCGACCGCCAGGGCTTCGCCGCCGCGTTTCAAATCCGTTGCAGTGCCGACTTCGCCGGCGATCTGGAACGATGCCGTATCGGCGCCCCGCATCGGAAAACCGGTCAGCTTGAGCTTGCTGCCCCCATCCTCAAAGCTGGACTGGTAGACCGCGATGCCCTTGTAGATCAGCGGGTGATTGACCTTGATCGTCGCCGGGAACGTCTTGCCGGTGGCAAGATCGCGCACCGTGACCTCGCTGGCAAACAGCTTGGGCATGCCGGTCGAGTAGAAATCGATGACGAACTTGTCCAAGCGGATCGAGAACGGCAATTCCTGCACCAGCACGCCGGAGGCTTGCGGAATGATCGCGGTATTGCTCGTTTTCCCTTCGGAAATCAGGGTGTTGCCACGGAAGCTAGGGTTCGACACGCCGAGCCAGTGCTGGCGCGGGATCTGGGCAATCATGCCGCTGCCGGCAAACGGAGTCTTGCCAAGGAACCATTGTTGAAAACGGATAGGCAGCTCCGAGTCGAGCATGCCGCCCAGCAGGATCACGATGATGGCGGTGTGCGCGAAAATATAGCCGAACTTGTTGCCGGCGCCCTTCCTGGCCGCGACCAGGACGCCGCCGTCTTTCTCGACGAACTTGGTTGCATAACCGGCGTCACGCAGGCGGGCCGCTGTCTGCCCGGCCAGCGCGGCGGGCGTCAGCGGCGCGCTCCACTCGGTCTTGTGGTGAAAGTTGCGCAGCGAGTCCTCGCGCACGTGCTCGCGCCAGCTGCGCATGTCGCGCAGCATCTTGGGCGCGTTGCGCACGATGCACAGCCCGGTCGAGACGATCAGCACCACCAGGCCCAGCAGGAACCACCAGGCCGAATACACCGCGTACAGGCCCAGGCTGGCGAACACCTCGAACCAGAACGGCCCGAACTGATTGACATAGTTCGGCATCGGCTCGTTCTGCTTGAGCACCGTGCCGATGACCGCCGCGATCGCGATGATGACGAGCAAGCTGATGGCAAAGCGCATCGACGACACCAGCTCGACCGCCTCGGCCACGCCACGGCGCCGCGTTTTCAGTTCAATTCCGGTGGTACGCATGTTCGATTTTCATATGCCGCGAGCATACAGCAAAAAGGGCAGCGAGCTTGACGCCGCCGCCCTCCGTCTTGCCCGATCCCGCAGATTTATTTGATGCCCGCGATGTAATCAGCCACGGCCTTCATCTCTTCGCTCGACATGCGCTGCGCCAGCGTGGCCATCTGCGTGCTGCTCTTGCGCGTCCCGTTCTTGAACGCTTCGAGCTGGGCCACGGTGTAGTCCTGCTGCTGGCCGGCCAGGCGCGGGAACTGGATCGGGAGGCCGGCGCCGGTGGCGCCGTGGCAGGCGGCGCAGGCCGCGACGCCCTTCTCGGCAATGCCGCCGCGGTAGATCTTGCGGCCCAGTTCGACCGTGTCCTTGTGCTTGGCCGCACCCGGCTTGGCTTTCTGGGTGGCCAGATAGGCGGCGATGTTCTTCTTCTCCTCGTCCGTGAGCATCTTGGCATAGGCGCTCATCACCGGCTGCTGGCGCTCGGGCGTGGTGAAATTGACCAGTTGCTTGTAGACGTAGGCTTCGCCCTGGCCAGCCAGCTTGGGATTGGCGGCGATGGTCGAATTGCCGCCCGCGCCGTGGCAGGACGCGCAGGCCGGGACGCCACGCGCCGCATCGCCGGAATCGTACAAGGTCGCGCCCTTGGCCGGGTCGGCCTTGGCGGCGCTTTGCGCTTCGGCTGCCGAAGCGGCGCCGCACACGGCGAGGGTTGCAACCAACAAGGATTTTACAACCGCCTCAGCGGCGGACCGAAACGATACACAATTCATTCAAGCACCCTGAAAAAGTCAAAAACAGTTTTTGGAGCAAATTTTGCCAGTGGAAGATTTACGTCTTGCCAGCGGCATAACTCACTAGTGCAACTAGTGCAGCGGCCTTTCCGGCCCCCCATGGCGGAGCAATTCATAACCCCTTATTGTACAATAGCTTTCTTTCCCATCGCCTGCTTTTGTTGCCTCTCTCACCGTTCCCCATGTCCAAACTTTGGCAAGCCCGGTTCTTTACGACCGCTAATCAGTTGCGTGATCTGCCCGCTACCCGTGTGCCCGAGATCGCCTTCGCCGGTCGCTCGAATGCGGGCAAGTCGACGGCCATCAACATCCTGACCAACCAGAAGGGATTGGCCTTCGCCTCCAAGACGCCGGGCCGCACCCAGCACATCAACTATTTCTCCATCGGCGGCGCGCACGTCGGCCAGCACCGCAAGGACGCGGTGCGCGTCGACGACATCCAGGCGCTGCTGGTCGACCTGCCCGGCTACGGTTACGCGGAAGTGCCGGGCGCGGCCAAGCTGCACTGGCAAAAACTGCTGGGCGACTACGTGCAGCGCCGCGGCCAGCTCGCCGCGCTGGTGCTCATCATGGACGCACGCCGTCCGTTTACCGATCTGGACGTGCAAATGCTCGAATGGTTCGCCCCGACCGGCAGGCCGATCCACTGTATCCTGACCAAGGCCGATAAACTCAACCGCAATGAATCGGCCAACGCGCTGCGCCAGGCGCGCACCGTGCTCGACAGTTATGTGGACGAGAACGGCGAAGGTTTCCCCTTCACGGTGCAGCTGTTCTCGGCGTTAAAACGCACCGGCATCGAAGAAGCGAACGACAAGATCATTGAACTGCTCGGGCTGGAAACAAGCGATGCCGCCGCGCCGGCGCCCACTCCAGACGACGGCGCCGGCCCGGCTGCCGGTTAATCTATCAGGACCAACGATGACGATCATTACCCCAGCCAAATACCCTGCCGCCCGCATGCGGCGCATGCGCCGCGATCCGTTCTCGCGCGCGCTGATGCGCGAAAGCACGCTCAGTGCGTCGGACCTGATCTACCCGGTCTTCATCCTCGACGGCGAAAACCAGCGCCAGCAAGTCGCCTCGATGCCGGGCGTCGAGCGCCTCTCGGTTGATCTGTTGCTGAAGGTGGCCGAGCAATGCGTGACGCTGGGCATTCCGCTGATGGCGCTGTTCCCGGTGGTCGACGCATCGCTCAAGACCTACGACGGGATCGAGGCGGCCAACCCGGACGGGCTGGTGCCGCGCGCGGTACGCGAACTCAAGCGCAACTTCCCGGAACTGGGCATCATGACCGACGTCGCGCTCGACCCGTACACGACCCACGGCCAGGACGGCTTGCCGGACGATACCGGCTACATCGTCAACGACGGGACCATCGCGATGCTGACCCGCCAGGCGCTGGCGCAGGCCGAGGCCGGCGTGGACGTGGTGGCGCCCTCGGACATGATGGACGGGCGCATCGGCGTGATCCGCAATGCGCTGGAGGAAAGCGGCTTCGTCCACACCCGCATCATGGCCTACTCGGCCAAGTATGCCTCGGCCTTCTACGGCCCGTTCCGGGACGCGGTCGGGTCCAGCGCCAACCTCGGCAAGGCCGACAAGAACACCTACCAGATGGACCCGGCCAACAGCGACGAAGCGCTGCGCGAAGTGGCGCTCGACCTGGCCGAAGGGGCCGACATGGTGATGGTCAAGCCGGGCATGCCCTACCTGGACGTGGTCCGCCGCGTGAAGGACGAATTCAAGGTGCCGACCTTTGCCTACCAGGTCAGCGGGGAATACGCGATGCTCAAGGCGGCGGCCCAAAACGGCTGGCTCGACCATGACAAGGTGATGATGGAATCGATGATCGCGTTCAAGCGCGCCGGCGCCGACGGCGTGCTGACCTATTTCGCGCTCGAAATCGCGCGCCTGCTCAAGGCGCGCGCCTAGCGCCGGACTTACCTGACGGGCGGCTTGTAATCCGGGAACATTTCCTTGAACAGGAAGGCGGTCAGTTGCTCGGTATCCTGCAGCCGCGCGCTCATCGTCACCACCCGGCCGAGGCGGTGCGACTCCCACTCGAAGTCGCCGGTCTTTTCGCGCCGGATCAGTTCGATCATCTTCTTGACGACCGCGCTTTCCACGTCGCGCTCGTTCCCCTGCTCGACCGTCAGCTGCGTCAGCCAGCGCCGCTTGAAGCTCGGGTTCCAGCCGCGGAACTTCAGGTCCATGCTGTGAAAGGTTCTGTTCGAGATGCTGAACACGCCGCCGGTATCGTTACGGTTGTCGTTGCCGCGCCCATTGATCGCAGCGATGTTGGCCAGCGCATTGCGCATCCCGCGCGCCTGTTCGCTTTCCTCGGCCGGCTGGTCGCTCGCATCCGGCACGCCGCGCTGCCTGCGGCGCGCTTCGATATAGGCTTGCATGTCCACTTCCTGCGGCGGCGCGCGCTTGGGCTCGGCTTTCGCCACCTCGACCGGCTTTTCGTTGGGCACCGTGATCGTGTTGGGCAGGCGCTGTATCTGCACCCGCTCTGGATGCGGCTTGGTTCTGGACGGTTTGAGAACGGGTTTTGGCGCCTGTTCCCGCCGTTGCGGCTTGCTCGGCTGCGGCGCGACCCACACCGTCTCGCTCTGCGGCGCCGACGGCTTCGCGCGCTTTTCGTCGTTCTCGGGCCGCAACAGGTAAATCGCTAACAGCAGCAGATGCAGCCCGACCGTGGCGGCCAGGCCGACGCGGCTGGTGCGCCGCTCGCCATAGGGCGCAACAGCCTTGGGCAGGGGCTGTCCGCAATGGGGACAAACCTCGCTGCCCTCTGCAAGGTGAAGGAAATGGTCGCGCAAGATGAATCTGGTTTTCTGGAAGCGGCGTCAACAAAAAGCGGGCTCAAGTGCGGGAGTCTAACCGTTTTGCGGCCTCGCGCACAGCAGTGATGCGCCGCACAGCTTACCGAACATTGACGCGGAAGGATGTTACAGGATGTTTCCGCCAGAAATGCGGGAACCGTCTTGCAGTCGCAAAACAGAGACTGGGCCAAGCTCCTGACGATTGCTGCCGTTCTGCTACGGCAGCTTCCGGCCGCCCACAGCGGACCTTCGCGCCACTCTACAACTTCTGCATCGAGTGCTGTTGCGCTGAGGGCAGTCAACAGGGGGCATTAGCAGTGTCTATCTAGCTCTTGCAAGTAGCCGTGACCGTCCATGTGTTCTTGCTCGGGGCGCGGGTTTTGACTTCCCTAATGTGCACCGTACAGTCTGCAACCTTCGGAGGTAGCTTCACGAACCACGGCTGTCCCGGTTCCATGTGTTGGCCCCATTCG
>Ga0170475_107124120_pt1 | contig 10396 bp, 3 predicted proteins | sample Soicark_Litter_5_FD_111474 | JGI IMG/M metagenome (GOLD analysis project Ga0170475, IMG submission 111474) | Avena fatua rhizosphere microbial communities from Hopland, California, USA. Combined Assembly of 48 SPs | reverse complement strand
TGCAACGTTTACATCCCGCAGTGGCTGGCGACCGAGGGCAAGGCTGCCCAAAAAATCGGGCAGTATTACCAAGACCCGGCCAAGACGGCCTGCGACGCGCGCTGCATCGAAAAGGCCTATCGCCTGCGCTCGCTGTCCATTGGTGATGGGCTCTCCTGGCGCATTCAGCGCTGGTTCCGCTTCATCGTGCGGCTAACACAAGGGCGGTGGCGAGCGCTGAAAGAGCGGTTTGCGGCGGGACCTTCAGTCGCACGCGCCGGCAAGGAAGCGGCGCAGGCCTGACGGCGCCCGGCCTTTGCGCCTGCGCGTTCAGTCCTGCTCATCCTCATCGTCGTCCTCGTCGCTGTCCGCCTTGCCGCCTGCTTCGTGCGGAGGCTTATGGCTCTGATCGTCCCATAGCTTTCGATACGTGCCATTGGCGGCGAGCAGCTTCGAATGCGAGCCGCGTTCGATCGCCTTGCCGCCGGATATGACGACGATCTCGTCCATCTCGACCACCGACGTCAGTCGGTGGGTGGAGAAGATCATGGTGCAGCCCTTGGCAAGCTTCAACAGAGTTTTGTTGATGGCAGCTTCGGTGGTCTGGTCGAGCGCCGAGGTCGCCTCGTCCAGCAGCAGGACCGACGGGTTGCGCACGATCGCGCGCGCTATGGCGATGCGCTGGCGCTGCCCTCCGGAAAGCGTATCGCCGCGCTCTCCGACCGGTGTGTCGTATTTTTGAGGCAGGCTCATGATGAAGTGGTGCATCTCTGCCTTGCGCGCGGCCTCCTCGACCTCCTTGTCGGTCGCGCCCTCCTTGCCGAGCCGAATGTTTTCCCGAATTGACATGTTGAACAGCATGTTTTCCTGGAACACCACGGCCATGCTCCCGCGCAGCGACTCGCGCGTGACCTTTCGTATGTCCACCCCGTCGATCGTTACCCTTCCTTCATCCGGAACGTAGAGCCGCAGGATCAAATTAAGCAGAGTGCTCTTGCCGGAACCGCTGGGGCCCACGATCGCGATGCTCTTGCCGACTTTCAGTTTGAGACTGAGATTATCCAGCACCGGCGTTTGGCTGCCTTCATAACGGAAGGTGACGCGATCGAAGGTGATGTCATTGGTGATGCGCGGCAGGTCGGGCGCGCCCGGGCGATCCGCGCCCCGCGTCGGTTCATCCAGCAATTCCTGGATGTGGTGCACCGCCGCCGCCGACTGGATCGAGACCGGGATGAAATGCATCAGGTGAGCGATGTTGTAGGAGACCTCCCAGAAGGCGCTCTCGAAGGTGACAAAGGTCCCGATCGTGATCTGACCCTTGGTGGCGAGATAGGCGCCAATCGCGAGCACCACGAGGTGAAGCAACAACACCGACGTCGTGACCGAGCGCTCGACCATCATCGACAAAAACGTCGCTGACGCGATTTTCTGACGCGCCTCATTGTTGCGCATCGTGAACCAGCCAAGCGTACGGCGCTGAAGGCTGAACGCCTTGATCACAGCCTGAGCCGCGATGTTCTCCTGCACCATGCCGAGAAGCGAGGATTCGTTGAGCTTCTGCTCATAGTTTGCCTGCACCGCCTTCGGTGTCAGGATCCGAGGACCGATCAGCGTGATCGGGAACACCAGCAGCGATATTGCGGCAAGCTGCCAGTTCAGAAACAGCATCAGAATAACGCCGGCGATCAGTTCGAGAAACGGCAGCGCCGCGCCGTTGGCAAAGCCTTTGACCGATCCTTCGAACGCCGACATGTCGACCGAAAATCGCGACAGGATCTCGCCCCGTCGGGTGCGCGCGAAGTAGCTCGCCGGCAGATTCTGAACGTGTTCGAACAGTCGCGTCCGCACATCCGAAATCACGCACGCCGCCAGCCTGGCATCCCAACGCTCGTACCAGACCGCGACGATGGAGGTGATAATCCCAGCCACCGCCAGCACCGAGAGGATCTTGATGAGCGCATCGAAGTCCTCTTCGCCGAGCGCGTCATCGATCAGGAACTTGAGGCTCAGGGGCATGATGACGTTGAACAACGTCTCGACCACGACGCCGATGCCGACGAAGGCCAGCATTTTCTTGTAGTTCTTCAGAAGAGGGCTGGTGAACGCGTAGATCGTTGCCAGCGCGCCGGCCGCCTGCTTGGCGGTAAAGACAACGAGATTCTCGTCCTCGTCGTCCTCTTCGGTCTCGACGATAGCTTCAGCTTCCTGGTCGTTATCTTTGGAAGCGGATTTTTCGCCGCCTACGGCATCAGCATCCGTCGCTAACTTCTGACCCAATTCCGGCACGACCGTATCCGCCGCCTCGGCCTTTTTCGGATCATCCGACGATGGAGTCTTGGATGCCATGAAACCAACCGATGCTGCACGGCCGGCATGACCGTAAAATCGAGGAAAGTGGCCGAACGAACCACCGCATCGATCCTATGCGATTACAAGGCAGTCGGTAAAGTAAGTGCCGGCAGCCGGGCCACGGGCGAAGGAGCTACCTAATCGGCCTCGGCTTCAACCTTGTCGAAGAACGAATAGCGCAGGCTGTCTGCGTCCGCGTACCACTGGCCCGGGCCCTTGTTAGCCGCGAGCGTCGCGGTCCAAAGCGCGTCCGTGCATTCGCATCGATGCATCGATAGCTCGAACCCGTTGCCAAAAAACAGTTCCGACCATTCCCACCAGGTGCCGAGTTTCTTCACGCCGCGCAGCAGATCGTAACGGTCGATCAGCGCCGGGGACATGTCCGAGGTCACCGATCCAAACACCAGGCCGGTCTTCACCACCCTGTTCAACTCGCGAATGGCGCGCGGCACCTGCTTCTCAGTGATATGGCACAAGCTGGTCTCGAACACGAAGTCGAACTCGCCAGCTTTAAACGGCATGTCCACGATGGATCCCAGCCTGTTGTACCGTTGCAGTTCCTTCGGTGTTTTGGCGTGGATGGCGCGGTTGTTCTCGATCCCCCACGCGTCAATTCCGCGAGCCCGCAACGCCCCGACCAGTTCCCCGCTGGCGGACCCGGCGACCAGCAGCTTGTAAGCGCGGCTTCGGTTCCAGACGATCTTGATCAGGTCGGTCAGATAAGCGGGATCGGTAAACTGACTCCAGACCTCGCGATACGGACCAGCACCGCGGTAGTTCTCGAAATAGTCGCGATCTATCTTGTCGGATGTGGGCGTACCCCGCGCTCGGCGCAGCCGCATCATCTCGGTTACGATGATGTCAGTCGCGGCATCTGACGAATCGAGCAGCCCGTTCAGGGTGGAATCGAAAAGATAGTCGCCGACCACGACGAGGCCTGGATGCTGCTTGGGTTCGGGACGGTGATTGGTCACGACATCACGCGCCGGCAAACCCCCGGGCAGCGCGTTTACGGAGGACAGCCATCTAAAAGTCTTGCCCTCCATGAAATGCTCGCGCGCGTTGCCAAGAGCGGGCGGCAGCGATTTCAAGGCTGCGTCGATCAGCTCCTGATCGCTGAGATTCGCGAACGCCAAAGCATCGGAGCCGGCAATAAGCCAGTTCAGCACGCCGTGCTTGCCGACGTCATGGCGAGAGCCCTCGTCGTAAACGCAGCAACCGCCGAAGGCCTCCGACATGAACCAGGAGCCCGCGATTTTTTCCCCCCAGAACGGCTCGTCGAACAAGATTGCAATCTTCAGATAATGGGCGGGACGATCGAAGTAAGCGACGTGCTTTACCATCGACTTGCGCAGCTGCTCGCCTTCCCATCCCATCGTCGCCAGCCAGGAGTGCGGCAGGCACATCAGGACCAGATCGAAATCCTTGGTCTCCGCTCCCTTGCCGTTCATCATCTTGAGCTGGTAGCGGCCAGTCGCCGTCTTGCCGACTTTGAGGACTCGGTGATTTAGCTGAATATCGGCATCCACCTCGGCGTGCAGGCACTCGATGAGTTGCTCATTGCCGTTCTGGATCGAATACAGACCGATATATCCATCGACATCCATCACAAAATTCTTCAGGCCGTTCAACCCGCTGGTGTTGTGGCTTTCGGTAGCGATATCGGACCGCGACATCACCTTCAGAAAGCGTTTTGCCGTCGGGTCTTCCACTTCCTTGTCGAGCAGTTCCTCGCAAGTGAGATAGGCCCAGGGGTGTTCGTTGTCGTCAGCGCCGACACCTTCGTAATATTTCGTCGGTGAAACCATCTCCGCGCAGCGGTTTCGAAAAGCCTCGATCGCATCGGCGGTCTTCGCCCCGTATTTGCGGCGCATGCCGCTCACATCGTCGAGCAACTCGCCATCGAGGTGAACCTGCTTGGCGTCCATCGGGATGGTCTGCAGGCCGAAATGCTGGATCAGCTCGCGCAGCGGATCAGGCCCGGTCATCGAATAATCGTAGATCTCGGCAAGGCCGGCCTCGAACGTCGCTGGCGCGGAGTCGAACTTACGGGTGAGAATTTTGCCGCCCAGACGGTCCGAAGCCTCGTAAATGGTGACGCGACAAAGCTGGCCCAGCTTTTTCCTGAGATACCAGGCGGACATCAGCCCGCCCGGCCCGCCACCAACTATTGCAAGATCCAGCATTTGCTTCAGCGATCCCCCTGCGGCTCCTTCTTAGGAGTCATCTGGTTTTTAGCCCAGAGCAATCATCAAATCGGATATCTAGCGCATTAATGTTACCGCTAGACACCCCGGCTTATGGAGGCCGAGTGAAATCAGTCTTTTCAGCAAAAGCGCCTTTCTGCCTGAAGGGAACATGAACAAAGCTTTTCCCGACGCTGCCCGGACCCAAAAACGCAAAAAGGCCGGGTAAAACCGGCCTTTTTGTCGATTTTGTATCTACGGCCGCGTTATTCGGCCGGGGGAAGCGCCAGCGGCTCGACCTCGGGAGCGGCCGGCACGATGGCTGCCTGCTTCTCACGTTCGTCGAGGATCATCTTGTCACGCTTGACCGCGACTTCGCGAATCTTGGCCATCGAGGCGCCGGTGCCTGCCGGGATCAACCGGCCGACAATGACGTTTTCCTTGAGACCTTCCAGCGGGTCCACCTTGCCGTTGACGGCGGCTTCGGTGAGCACACGGGTGGTCTCCTGGAATGACGCCGCCGAGAAGAACGAGCGGGTCTGCAGGCTGGCCTTGGTGATGCCGAGCAAGACCGGCGTTCCCGTCGCGGGCTTCTTGCCTTCATCTTTCGCCTTCGCGTTGATCTGGTCGAATTCGATCTTGTCGACCTGCTCGCCCGAGATCATGTCGGTCTCGCCTTGATCGGTGATCTCGATCTTCTGCAGCATCTGACGAACGATCACCTCGATGTGCTTGTCGTTGATCAGCACGCCCTGCAGCCGATAAACTTCCTGGATTTCGTTGACCAGATAGGCAGCGAGTTCCTCGATGCCCTTGATCGCCAGAATGTCGTGCGGCGCCGGGTTACCTTCAACAATGAAGTCGCCCTTTTCGACGATGTCCCCGTCCTGAAGGTGAATGTGCTTACCCTTTGGAATGAGGTACTCGCGTGTCTCCTCATTCTTGTCCATCGGCTCGATCGAGATCCGGCGCTTGTTCTTGTAGTCGCGGCCAAATCGGATGGTGCCAGCGATTTCCGCGATGATCGCCGCGTCCTTTGGCTTCCGAGCTTCAAACAGCTCGGCGACTCGCGGCAGACCGCCCGTGATGTCGCGGGTCTTGGCGCTCTCCGTCGAGATACGCGCGAGGATATCGCCCGGCTTGACCTTGGCGCCGACGTCGACCGAGAGGATCGCGTCAACCGAAAGCATGTAGCGAGCCTCTCCGCCACGCGCGAGCTTGAGGATCTTGCCATCCTTGCCCTTCACCACAATGGCCGGACGCAAATCCGCTCCGCCACGCGTTGTACGCCAGTCGATGACGACGCGCTTGGCGATGCCGGTGGATTCGTCGAGGGTCTCCGAGATCGACTGTCCTTCGACCAGATCCTCGAACCCGATGGTACCCTCGACCTCCGTTAGAACCGGCCTTGTATAGGGGTCCCATTCAGCGATGCGCTGGCCGCGCTTGACCATGTCGCCTTCATCGACCCGCATGCGCGCGCCGTACTGAATGCGGTGTGTCGCACGCTCGGTGCCGTCGGCGTCGGTCACCGCAACCACCATGTTGCGGACCATCGCAACCAGATGATTTTCGCTGTTCTTCGCGATCGCCTTGTTCTTGATCGTCACCTTGCCGTCGAAGTTCGACTCGATGAACGACTGTTCGTTGATCTGCGCCGCACCGCCGATATGGAACGTACGCATGGTCAACTGAGTGCCGGGCTCGCCGATCGATTGCGCGGCGATGACACCGACCGCTTCGCCGTGGTTGACCGGTGTGCCTCGAGCGAGATCGCGTCCGTAGCACTTGCCGCAGATGCCGTTGACGAGTTCGCAGGTCAGGGCCGAACGGATCTTCACTTCCTGAATGCCGGCCTGTTGCAGCGCGTCGACGTGGCTCTCCTCCATCAGCGTGCCACGTTTGACCACGACCTTGTTGGTCGCCGGATCGCGCAGATCCTCGCCCGCGGTCCGGCCGAGAATACGCGACGCCAGCGAAGCAACCACCGTGCCGGCATCGATGATGGCGCGCATCTTGATGCCGAGTTTGGTGCCGCAATCGTCGGCGGTGATGATGCAGTCCTGCGCAACGTCAACCAGGCGCCGCGTCAGATAACCGGAGTTTGCCGTCTTCAACGCGGTATCCGCGAGACCCTTGCGGGCGCCGTGAGTGGAGTTGAAGTACTCAAGCACCGACAGACCTTCCTTGAAGTTGGAAATGATCGGTGTCTCGATGATCTCACCCGATGGCTTGGCCATCAGCCCGCGCATGCCGGCGAGCTGGCGCATCTGGTCCTGCGAACCGCGCGCGCCCGAGTTCGACATCATGAAGATCGAGTTGATCTGGGCTTCGCCGCCTTTCGGATTCTTCTTCACCGCGGAAATTTCCGTCATCATGTCTTCGGAAATCTTCTTGGTGCACTTCGACCAGGCGTCCACGACCTTGTTGTACTTCTCGCCGTGGGTGATCAGGCCGTCGTTGTACTGCTGCTCGAATTCCTTTGCGAGCGTCCGGGTCTCCTCCACAATCTTCCACTTCGATGCCGGCACCACCATGTCGTCCTTGCCGAACGAAATTCCGGCCTTGAACGCATTGTAGAAGCCAAGCGCCATGATGCGGTCGCAGAAGATCACGGTCTCCTTCTGACCGCAGTGACGATAGACCTGGTCAATGACGCCCGAGATTTCCTTCTTCGTCATCAGCTTGTTGATGGTGTCGAACGGAATCCTGGGCGACTTCGGCAGCACGTTGCCGAGCATGACGCGACCGGCGGTGGTTTCGACCCAGCGTCGGGTCGGCTTGCCCGCTTCGTCCTCGCCTTCCCACCGGAATTTGATCTTGGTGTGAAGGTGGATGACACTGGAGTGCAAGGCGTGCTCGAGCTCGGCCATGTCGCCGAAGATCTTGCCTTCGCCCGGCAGGCCCTCGCGCAGGATCGAGAGATAATAAAGACCGAGTACGATGTCTTGCGACGGCACGATGATCGGCTGACCGTTGGCCGGATGCAGGATGTTATTGGTCGACATCATGAGCACGCGCGCTTCAAGCTGTGCTTCAAGCGACAGGGGAACGTGCACCGCCATCTGGTCGCCGTCGAAGTCGGCGTTGAACGCGGCGCAGACCAGCGGGTGCAACTGGATCGCCTTACCCTCGATCAGCACCGGCTCGAACGCCTGGATGCCCAGGCGATGCAGGGTCGGTGCGCGGTTCAGCAGCACGGGATGCTCACGGATCACTTCATCCAGGATATCCCAGACCTCGGGCCGCTCCTTCTCGACAAGCTTCTTTGCCTGCTTGACGGTTGTGGACAGTCCCTTGGCGTCCAGCCGCGAATAGATGAACGGCTTGAACAACTCGAGCGCCATCTTCTTCGGCAGCCCGCACTGATGCAGGCGTAGTTCGGGACCGACCACGATCACCGAACGGCCGGAATAGTCGACGCGCTTGCCCAGCAGGTTCTGCCGGAACCGGCCCTGCTTGCCCTTGAGCATGTCGGCCAGCGACTTGAGCGGACGCTTGTTGGCGCCGGTGATGACACGGCCACGGCGGCCATTGTCGAACAGCGCGTCGACGGCCTCCTGCAGCATGCGCTTTTCGTTGCGGATGATGATGTCGGGAGCTCGCAGCTCCATAAGCCGCTTCAACCGGTTGTTCCGGTTTATGACGCGGCGATAGAGATCGTTGAGGTCCGAAGTCGCAAAGCGGCCGCCGTCGAGCGGCACCAGCGGACGCAGGTCCGGCGGAATCACCGGCACCACGGTCAGGATCATCCACTCAGGCTTGTTGCCGGAGTACCGGAATGCCTCAACGATCTTCAGACGCTTGGCCAGCTTCTTGTGCTTGATGTCGGATTCGGTTTCCTGCATCTCGGCACGCAAGGAAGCCTCAAGCTTTTCCAGCTCAAGTCCCTTCAAGAGCTCGCGGATGGCCTCAGCGCCGATCATGGCCGTGAAGCTATCCTGGCCGTACTCGTCTTGCGCCTTCAGATACTCGTCTTCGGACAGCAACTGACGGTCCTTGAGCGCGGTGAGACCCGGCTCGAGAACGACGTAATATTCAAAATAGAGAATGCGCTCGAGATCCTTCAGCGTCATGTCGAGCAGAAGGCCGATGCGCGATGGCAGCGACTTCAGGAACCAGATATGGGCGACTGGCGCGGCGAGCTCGATGTGGCCCATTCGCTCGCGCCGGACTCGCGACAGCGTCACTTCGACCGAGCACTTCTCGCAGATGATGCCCTTGTACTTCATCCGCTTGTACTTGCCGCACAAGCACTCGTAATCCTTGATCGGCCCAAAGATGCGCGCGCAGAACAGGCCGTCACGTTCCGGCTTGAACGTACGGTAGTTGATGGTCTCCGGCTTTTTGATCTCGCCGTACGACCACGAAAGAATCTTCTCCGGCGATGCAATTGAAATCCGGATCTGGTCGAAGACCTGAGCCGGCGTCGTCGGATTGAAGAGATTCATAACTTCTTGATTCATGGTCTTCTCCTCGCGTGCCGATCGTCACCGGCAGCAAATTCGAATTCTTTTTCAGCCACGCGCTTGCTCAACGTCCGAGCGAAGCAGGATGGCCCGGCGCAACGCGCCGGGCTTGATGTTTGTCTTTACTCGGCCGCCTCGGATGTCGGCGTAGCGCTTAGCTTGGAGTTGTGCAGGTCAACGTTGAGGCCCAGCGAACGCATCTCCTTGACCAGCACGTTGAAGGATTCCGGAATACCGGCCTCGAACGTGTCATCGCCGCGCACGATCGCTTCGTACACCTTCGTACGTCCCGCAACGTCGTCCGATTTCACCGTCAGCATCTCCTGAAGCGTGTACGCGGCGCCGTAAGCCTCGAGCGCCCACACCTCCATTTCGCCGAACCGCTGGCCACCGAACTGCGCCTTGCCACCCAGCGGCTGCTGGGTAACGAGCGAGTAAGGCCCGATCGAACGTGCATGGATCTTGTCGTCCACGAGGTGATGCAGCTTGAGCATATAGATGTAGCCGACCGTCACCTTGCGGTCGAACGCGTCGCCGGTTCGGCCGTCGTAGACGGTCGATTGTCCGGATGCGTCGAGACCGGCAAGCTTCAGCATCTCCTCGATGTCCGCTTCCTTTGCGCCATCGAATACCGGCGTTGCGATCGGCACGCCGTGGCTGAGGTTACGGCCAAGCTCCATCAGCTCGCTATCGTTCAACGATTTGATGGTTTCCTCGTCGCCGTAGATCTTCTTCAGGGTTTCTTTCAGAGGCTTGATGTCCTGCCTTGCGTAGTAGGCGTCCACCGTCTGGCCGATGCGCTTGCCGAGGCCCGCGCAGGCCCAACCGAGATGGGTTTCGAGAATCTGCCCGACGTTCATCCGGCTCGGCACGCCGAGTGGATTGAGCACGATATCGGCATGCGTCCCGTCTTCCAGGAACGGCATGTCCTCGACCGGTACGATCTTGGACACGACGCCCTTGTTGCCGTGACGGCCTGCCATCTTGTCGCCGGGCTGGATCTTGCGCTTCACAGCCACGAAGACCTTGACCATCTTCATGACGCCGGGCGGCAGTTCGTCACCGCGCTGCAGCTTCTCCACCTTGTCGAGGAAGCGCTGTTCAAGTCCCTTCTTCGACTCGTCGTATTGCTTCCGCATGGCCTCGATTTCGGCCATCAACTTGTCGTTCGGAGACGCAAACATCCACCATTGCGAGCGCGGATGCTCTTCAAGCACCGCGCGGGTGATCTTGGTGTCCTTTTTGAACCCCTTCGGGCCTGCGATGCCCTGGCGATTTTCCAGAAGCTCCGCCAAACGGCCGTAGACGTTTCGGTCCAGAATCGCCTGCTCGTCGTCCCGGTCCTTGGCTAGCCGTTCGATCTCTTCCCGCTCGATGGCCAGCGCACGCTCGTCCTTGTCGACGCCGTGCCGG
>Ga0170475_106574256_pt1 | contig 10397 bp, 3 predicted proteins | sample Soicark_Litter_5_FD_111474 | JGI IMG/M metagenome (GOLD analysis project Ga0170475, IMG submission 111474) | Avena fatua rhizosphere microbial communities from Hopland, California, USA. Combined Assembly of 48 SPs | reverse complement strand
GCAAGGTTGAACTCGGAAGTGATTGTAAAGCTCTTCAAAGAAACATTCAGCTTCATTGTCGAGTTTGCTGTAGTCGTCCCATCTCCAAGTGTTATAGTTAATTACACCAGCGCAGAAGTCGAGACCGTCAGATCTTCCAGCTCCGGTGAATTGATGACAATTTTCTTCACCTCTCAAGTAAGAAAGATAATAAGTGGCATTCTTTCCGTAAACATCGACAAAGAAAACATTATTTCCAGGATGAGAAACGGCAGTTGGGATTTCAATGTCGCAAAGCCAAGGTCGATCAAAGTAGTCAGCATCGCACCAGACTTCCTTAGTCCAAGTAGCTTGAAGTGGGCATCTGTGATTTCTTACAGTGACTAAAACACCTTCACCGTCGGAGACAACAACTCTCCATCTTGCAGATTCAACAGAAGCTTGAAGAGATCTATAGTAATGATGTTCCCAATGAGTCATATTCTTGTGAACGTCGGTATCGGGTTTGAGAAGAGTGTAATCAACGTATTGTTTGAATTCAAGTGAATAAGAAATAGGATGATCTCGGAAGTCTTGATAGAAAGATTCGACAGCAATGTAAGTTGGGAAAGCAAGATCAAAATAGCAAGAAGGAACCCAAAAGAAATAGAAGTATCAGTTTCATAGTTGCTATTGGGATCAAAGCCGGTGGTAGTTCCACAGAAGTCAGTTGAACCATCGCATTCAGGTTGATAAATGCTTGTTCGAGAATCCATTATCCATTGATAAGTGTATGGATATCTGCCAGATTGCATATTGTTGTAAAGAACGTGATCTTGAGTGAGGGCAACAATATCTCCAGGAATATAAGCTTGTTCGGGTGTCGCGAGATGACCACCCATTACACGGAGAGTCAATTGTCCACCAGTTACTTCAGAAAGAAGAGCTTGTCCAAAAGCAATTCCGTTTTCATATCCTTTAATTCCAGGATTGACAACATAGTATTGAATGAAAGGATTAGCACCATCAGTTGTTCGATCAATGGTATAGTAATCAACAACACCAGTAACAACAGTATTGTGAACAAGAGGGATAGGATCAATTTCAAGATCTTCTAAGTATGGGAAGAGACGGAATTGCACAAACAATGGGTTTCTGTCTTGATCATCGTCATAAACATTATCGTAGTCATCATTGGAAGGAGCAGCTCGAATAAGGATGTGGTAGGTTCCAGCTTCTAAGATTGAGTGATCAAGTAATAAGAAATCATATCCAGATTGTCCAGGTCCGTAAACAGAGTGAGAAGAGGTATTAGGAATATCACAAACACCATCACCTGAGGGTGATTGATAAGGTCAAGGATTAGAATCCTTTTGGATCCATCCGTAAACGTCACCATTTTCAATATCAGCAATTTCGATAACAAGTCGGTCATCAGCAGCAAACCAATCTTTGCAGATTTCGAGAGTGTATAATTGATATTGACCAGGTTCAAGATAGTCTCGGTGAACTTGACCCAAAGTTAACTCTTTAGCGTTATCAATAACATTTGTGAAAATATAGTAAGGTCCGTTAGAGATAACAGTGATGTAATAGTATCCGTCAGAGTAATCACAGAAATCGTATAAGTTAAGAGTTCCTCCAGAAGTAGTAGAACCATGAGCAACGTGGCATTGTTCCCAAGCGAAAGATCCTTTGTTTACATAAACTTCAACAGGATAATCAGATTCAACCGCAACTCTAAGGAAAGAGGCACCAAAGTTTCCGTGAGGAGCGACAGCTCGGAAAATGTAGAAATCGTGTTCATGTGGGCACATATCATCGTCGTCATCATCAGCAGCATAAACGTCGTTAATGAAGAGTTCTTTAACAGGAACTTCAACTTTGGTAACATTCATTGCGTAATCAATAACACCATCAGCAGAATTGATACCATAAACGGAGAAATACATATTTTCATAACTGCATAACCAATCAAAGCTGATTGATCCTTCAGGAACATCTGGTGATTGAGCTCGGGAGCTACGAACGGTGTAGTCATAAGAGTCTGGGGTAGGAATATAGTTGTCCTTTAAGTAAAATTGGACTTCTTCACCATCAACAACATCAATCAAAAAGTTCGATGTGAAGATAAGATTGTTGAGGATATTCACATTCATGAGGTCTAAGTCTGTGGAAATTGAATTCATCTTCAGGGACGCTGTTAACAATAGTATGGTCAAGAGGGAAATAGGTAAGTTCCCAATTGGTTTGGACAACGAAAGAGTATTGAATAGAATGAAGTTCGCACTCTTGTTCGAGACCGTTAATGACTAACCAGAATGTTCTTTGAAGACTGACATCAATAGCATCTTCATCTTCATCATCTTCATAAAAGTTGATATCAGATCGTTGGATGTCAATTCGACAATCATAACCATCAGTTGCAATAGTACAAGATTCAGTGTTCAAGAAAACTGGAGTAGGGCAATTAGCTCCTTCACCGGCACCATATGGATAATAACCAGTGTTAATTGAAGCAGAGATACTACCGTGTTGAACATTTTGGATTCTAACTCGAACAAAGAATTTGGAATAAAAGTAGCTAGAATCATCATCACCAGAGTCGTCATCGTTAATTCCATAATCAAATCTGTAGTATTGAGTAGCAGGAGAGAATGGGAATTCAACTTGTGGAGAAGAAGGAACAGCATTAATGGAGGCAGTGTAGACTAAGTTCTCTTGGATAAGAGGAATAACAGGGTCCCATCGTTCAACAACCACTTCAGTTCCTCGAGGAGCATCGGCCCAGACATAGTATCTTCCTTGTTGAATTGCACAAGCAGGAACAACAAAACTGCACCCATAATAAGAGTCTGTTGATTGAACAAAGCATGAAAATGGTAAATTTTCACATTCAGAGGTGTAACCAACAGTTCTGTTGAGGGCAACAGATAAAACAGCAAAGTGTCCAGGAGCAGGAACATATTGATAAGGTAAAGCCATAGAGAATCGAAGAGCAGCTCCAACATTCAAAGATTCCAAATCAAAGGCAAATTGTCTTGGAACTTGACTTGGTCGTTGAAGATATTCAACATATTGTGGGCAAACAAATGGAGCGTCGAGCACTTGAACATTAGTTTGATAGGCTTGGATTTGATATTTAGCAGGTAAGTATAAATGAGAGTTGACAACAGAGGGAAAGTTGGTTGATACACCGCGAACTGCAATATAATAGCCTCTTTGTTCATATTGACAAGTGTCAAGGAATAGAGTACAACAACTAGCATCATTAAAGCTATCAGCAGTATCGTCAACAATACAATGGTCAAGACCACAAGAAGTGGGATATTGAGTTCCATCTGGTCCAGGTCCAGCAGGTAAATCTGGTCGAATCCAAGCTTCAACACTTCCACAAATACTACAAACTTCAACTGTTAAAGTAGCTCCTTGGTGTACATCAACTGCTTCATAAAAGTACTCTTGGTATTCATAGGGATAAACGATTTCAGTAATGACTTGCTGATCAAGCAATGTTTGAATAGTTGTTTCATTCTGGTAAAAGCTGAGAGTAAAGTTAACTGTAAAAGGATTTTCAACTCTAAAGTAGAATCTTCCTCCTTTAATAGAGCAAGGAGCAAGAGTGAGGGCATCAATGACACACCATTTTTGACCAAAAAGTCCAGTATTGCATACAAAGCGGGTACAGTCATCTCGCCATACTTCTAATCCAACTTCTCCAGTGGAGTTGTTTCCGTCAGTGGTAATATTAACATAGAAATAGTCAGAGTCAATAACATCATCATCTTCAGCTCCAGCATTAGTATCAACAACATATCGGTAGTTTCCATATCCATCACCATTGAGGTCTAATTCAGCTTGAGTAGAAGAATGTCTCCATAAGATGTTTGTGGTTCCTTCTCTGTTTCCAACTCCTTGAATGGTTTCAGATGAAATAGAATCATAAAGATCGAATAAAACAAGGACAGTTAAGTTGTAAGTAGATTCATGGTTAACCAAAAGTGAAACGAAGTAGACACCAGTCTTCAAAGAAAAGTCAGTGGAACAAGGCACAATGTCGATATAGCACCCAGCACTTGTACAAACAGCATTGTCAAGATTTTTAAGGGAGTATTGAACTGAATCAGGTGCTCCAGCAAGATTATCATAATTAACATATAAGTCAACTAATTCGGTGAGTGTAACATTGTCAAGTTGGACTCTCAACCAATAGGTATAGTATCCTTGGAGATCATCTCTTGGGTCATAGTTAATATCAGTTTGAGTAACATTAACATAGAAGTGAGTGTAGGTTCCAGGATAAAGATCAGAAAGAGATGCGTTGGTTAAAGAATAGGTGGTGTTGAGAGTTAATACAGTTGGAGTTTGGAGGAATACAGTTAAGGTGTAGTCTGGTAAAGCAAGAGTAGGACCAGGACCAAAGTCAAAATTGGGATTGAAGACGGTAATGTAATAGTGCCCTTCAACAAGTTGAGTGTGAGGGATTTGTAAAATGCATCTGTCGTTGTTGGGATTAGCGTCGATAGAGCAAGTGTATTGATAAGTGAAGCATGCTTCAGATTCAGAGTAGAAGCTGTCATCTTGAGCATCATAGTTGCCAGCTTTGGCACCTAATCTAACATAAAGAACTAATTCACCATCAGATTCGTCATCAATCATTTCAAGATCGAGAATGAGTGATTGATAGGCATTCAAATCGTTATCGTCAATATCCAAAACATAGAAGTTGTAATTTTCACCTTCAACTCCAGTTGTGTTAAGGAGGGTATTGAAGCCACTGGTACCAACGTAAGGAGTATTTTCAGAAGGTCTTGAAGGAATTTGAAGAACTGAAGGTTCTTCGATAGAAACAATTCTGAAAGAGAAGATGTTGTAGGTATTGGGTCCGCCAGTATTTCTAACAGTAATGTAGTAGATACTAGATTGTCCAAATTCGCAAACGCTGGAAATAAATCTACCACTACCAGAGCAATCATGATCAGAAGAGTAACACCAGTATTCTGAGCAATAATCATCAGTTGGTGGTGAAGCAAAACCATCTCCTCGGATGTAAACAGCAGATGAGCCATTAACAAAGTTGGTTTGGATGACAAGTCTACTAGTGGTAGTAGGTGCAGATACAGAAAAGGATCTCCACCCTTCATTTTCAGTTGTTGTTGAGTAAACTGTAAATTCAGGAGTGAAATCGTAAGAATTAACAAATTCATCGAGAGAAGTGGTTCCAACAGCAAGAGTTTCATCCAATCGGATATTGTATGATCTCCATTGGACGCTGTATGAAAGACCAGGAAGAGGACCGCTTGAAAAGGATGGGGCAATAGGAACAACAGCCAACCACCAATCAATTGTTTCATTATCACAATATCTGGCAAACTCGCAGGGCCAAACTCTGATTGTGCATCTTTCACCATAGAAAGCATGGAGTCCAGTAGCATCATAACCAACACCGTCGGGTAATTCACAAGTGAATTGTTTATGCTCAGCCTCAAGAATTGATTCAGTAGTTAATTCAACAGTTCGTTGAGTTGGTTGTTGTTGGCATGATCCAGGATCTTCATCACAGCATTCATGAGCACCAGCAGGAACGTGAGGGTATAAGTAAACATTGAATGACATAGGGTTACCAATATTATTAATAATTCGGTAAAAGAAAACCTCTAAAAGTTGTCCTGGGTCACTGTGAGCAGGTACTTCAACAAGTCTAATAAATTGAACCCATCCGTTTGGTTCATCAACAGTGTAGTGAGTAATGTTGACTTCAGTACCAAATGGGAATTGGGCTGAAGAATTCTTATTATCAAGAGTGAAAATTGGGTTTTCAATAATGGCAGGAACTGGTTCCTTCCAGATCAAGATGTCATAAGAAGCAGTAACTCTACCTGTGAACGCTTCAACGGTAATGTAATGTAAAGCATCAGCATCAGGAAGAACTCGGATAGTAGAATAAGGAATTTGCCAATAGCAATTTCTTCCAGTTGATAAACCAGAAGTACAAATTTCAGCAAGATAACAAGCATCATCAGAATCAGCAGGATATCCAGGTTGATAGTAAACATTTAATGATCCTTCATTGACATTTGTAATTTCAACAATCCAATGGTAACCAGCATCAAGATCATCTTGAGTAACGGGGAATTGGTAGTGAATATATCTTTCATTGTTAATTTGTTGGTTATATTCAGTATTACCAATAAATCTTCCGACTTCAACAACAGGAGTTACAATAAGAGGAGTGATAACATTAAGTTCAACAGTGTAACCAATTGCAGTTTGGAAAACAGGAGGTGAAGCAGTGGCAGTGTACTCAAGACCTCGAATGGAGAAGAAGTATCTTCCGACAATCAATTCACAAGAGGGAATTCTAATTTCACACCATTGAGTTCCTTCAGGTGTGGCAGTGCATGATTGTTCATGTAAATAACCAGGGATTCGGCCAGCAAGTGAATCAAATTGGTAATAAGCCGCAACTGATCCGTGACTGCAACCAACTTCAACTTCGAAGGTCAAGAAGTCTCCCAAATTAACTTTGGTAACTTCAAATAAGTAGTGTTGAATTTCTCCAACCTCAACTGATCCAGTAAGGGGATCACCTTCAGATAAAACAGTAACAACAGGAAGAGTTGAAACAGTAAGGGTATATTCAGTGGGTAAATTGTAAAAGTGAGAAGCACCACCATAAACTGAAATATAATATCTTCCTTGGGTGAGTAAGTAATTCTCAATTTGCATGGTACAGCAACTATCATTAACGCAAGAATCGACATATCTAAAGCATGGAGAATCACCGGCTCTTTCGTTAACATTAAGATAAACAGAGAGAAGGTCGTGATCATTGTTTGAGAAGAAGAAAACAGAAAGATATTCATCTTTATCTCCAGAAACATCAAGGAAATAGTGGTTGTATTCTCCACCATGAACTGAATCAGTAACAGGAACGCCATTTGTGAGTTCTAAATCTCTAACTTCACGTGTATAAGTTCTAAGAGTGAATCGTCCAATAAAGTCAGCATCATAATCTCCTTTAACAGCAACAAAATAGCTGTTTCCTTCCCATTCGCAATGAGGAATAACAATAGTGCAATAAGATTGTGATTCAATGTTTGCTTCACAAGTGTATGTGTAACAATCATCACCAGCAGGAGCTCCTTTGTTAACAAATAAGACTAAAGTATCTCTAAGATTGTCATGTTTAGCAAGATATTCACAATTTTGAACATAGGTTAATTGGAAAACAAGTTCGTTATTAGGAATAGGTTGTGCAGCGAGTTTGTAGTTAGCATACTCTCTTGTTTTATTCCATTGAGGTGCAACACCGGCTTCACTTTGGCCAAGAATAAGGGGTTGGATTTCTGGTGCATCATGAACAGTAACGGTAAGAGTGTAACCAATTGGGGTAGTGTATTGGTAAAGATCTTGATTAATACCAAGAACTCCAATATACCAAACACCAGCTCTGAAAGCACAAGGAGGAACGATAATGGTAGCGCAACCATTAATGGAATCAAGTTCGGGAAGGAAATTAGGTTCTTGATCAGGAAGGAAAGGAAGAACGTTGGGGTCTTGAACGCCAGTAGCGTTATAAAGGTGATCATAGCAAGGACAGTTTCCAGCAAGATAGTTGTAGTTGACAAAAACTTCGAGAGTTTGAGGAATACCGTGTTGGATATTGCAAGCTTCAACGGAGAGATAAGAACCTTCCGCTAAATAATCAACTCTAATGTAATAGTGTTGGTATTGATGTTCAAAGACTGTTTCAGGGTAAGAAACACCACTCTGTACAGCAAGAGCGACATCAAAGTCAACATAGAGGGTGTACTCAACGGGAAGTTGATAATAAGTATTATCACCGTATAATGAATAATCAATGTGGTGTCCATAGACTGAGAGGTAGAGAGGTCCAGCTTGTAATTCACAAGTTTGGATCATAAAGTTGCATGATTGTCTTTGTACAGGTTGTTCAAAATAGTTGGTGGGTGGTCCAGTAGTGTAAGTAAGTCCACGAGGATCACCAGATAAACAATAAAAGTCGGGTCTTTGGTAGCATTCGCCTCCGGGTAAATCTCCGTGAAGAACAGAGAGGATTACACCAGTATCACATTTATCGTTGGATTTGACATAGAGTTCAACAAATAACCAAGTATCAATTGTAGGAGGAATATCAATAACATAAAAATCATATAAGGCTTCACCGATGTAGCTGAAAACAGGAACTCCAGCTAAAATTGGGACTGGAAGTGAATCTTCCATCCAAGTTGCTCTGAGAGTGTAAGTAATAGGTAATCGGGAATAGTCAATTACTTCAAATTCGTTTGTATCACTATCAAAACCAACTGAAACACTAATGTACCATGTTCCAGGTGTAAAGTGGCACTTTTCAACAACAAGATTGCATGCAGCACTTGTGTGACAAGTAACATTAGCAGGAATGCAACCCTCTGGTCCTCCAGCAAGATTTTGGGGCGCACCAACATCTTTGTGGATCCAAATATCAACATAACCATTTCTTACATTAGAAACTTGAACAAAGAAGTGAGTTTCTCCAGGAATAACATCTGAGTTAGGAACAACAATGGAATAATGAGTTTGTTGTTCGGGAACAACAGCTCCTTTAACAGTAACGTTCTTTTGGAGAGGAGTAATATCGGGTTGAACAATGTAAGCAGTAATAGTGTAATTAGCATAACCAGTAGGATCATCAGGATTAGATGAATTAGCTCGAACAGGTAAAAGGACAGAAGCATACCAAGTACCATAGAGGAATTGGCATGGATCAACAGTTAAATTACATGTTAATTGAAATGAATCAGAATTAAAATATTGGGGTTCAGTTTGGGCAATACAAGGGATTCTTGGTTGAGTGTTGACTGGGTGCACATAGTATGGGGTACCATCAACATGAGTAGTATCAACACAATATTGGAAAATACAACGATCTGATACTTGACCTTCTGAGTTGTAATCGTTGGTTGTTGGTCCAGTAATTCCAGTATCTTGGGGAAGTTCAGGAAGTCCACCATATTGAAGTTGGAGTTGAAGTCCTGAAATTGGTTCAGCACGAGAAACATTCACAACCAAATAGGTTCCTTCAGAAAATTGGCTTTCGGGGATTTCAATGGCAAAGTATCGGTAATAGAAAATATGATCATCAGGAGGCGTAGTTGGTCTTCTATCAAAGAGAACTGGTTGAGGAATTGCATTGAAAATCTCAAAGATGGTAACGTTACTGATGTATGCATAGAAGGAGTAAAGTAAAATTCCTTCATCGTTACCTTCAATGGCAATATAATAAGTTGCATCTTCAAGTTCACAAGTAATTTCAATGTCGCAAGTTGGTTGGTCACATCGGTAGAGATAATTATTAGGACCAGGGAGCTCACCAAGAGTATCAACAATGTTAACGTTTGAGGCAAGTTCGGATTGGAGATCGTCATATTGAGATGCAACGATGTAGAAAACACCAAGAGCATTAGGGTGGTCTGGTTCTCCTTCTTGAGAAAACGAGATTCTAACATAATCATTGGGTCCAACACCACTAAGTGTTTGTAATCTATAATAATCGGTGTCGCATGGAAGAACACTTCCAGTAACTGTATTACCAACAGGTTCGTTTACAACGTCACCATAGGTAACTAATGACTCCAAAGCAAAATCTACACTATCAAAAGCTTCAACTTGAAATTGAATTGCAACAACAGAGGTAAAATCCACTTGAGGAAAGTCGGAAAATGGGATAAGATAGGAATCAGTTATAACGGCTCCATTCACTTGCTTTTGTACAGTACCAGATTTTCCTCCAGTAGAATAGATTGATAAAGTAAAGTTTGTTGGTAAATCACTTGTGGCATTAAAAGCGAATCCGGTTGCATGGTTTATAGTTAAGTCAATTCCACCAAGACCAACAGTAGTATCGAGATTGGCTGATCCGTCAATACCGTCATATTGAATAGTGGCTCTACCTTCAAGCTTGGGACCAGTAGAAAGACTAAATTCTCCACCAGCAACACCGCAAGTTAAAAGTGCGTTAGCAGGACCTTGAATTGCATCTAAGATAATATCTCTTTCACCACCAACAACATTAGGGTCTGATGTGAATTGGGTTTGAGTGATAATGGGAGGTGCAGCAACAGCCAAAAGAATAACAATCACATTACTGGGGGCTGTAAATAAATCAATGTCTTGTTTAATTTCAATTTGACCAGTAACTGTTGTGTTACTTCCAGAGCCGTCAAGGATAATTGGTTGTGTTCCAGGGAATCGAGGAGTTATTTCAGTGTTAATACAAGAAAGCCCTAGGAGCAAGAATAATGCTAAAACTAAGACCTTCATTTTAGAAATAGTTATTTTAATTTTACTTTATACTTGTTAAATAGAAAGTATTTATTCTAAAAGTGCAGTCTTTGTCTTTGCACTGTATAAATAGGAGATAAAGTACTCTGTCT
>Ga0170475_110025676_pt1 | contig 10398 bp, 6 predicted proteins | sample Soicark_Litter_5_FD_111474 | JGI IMG/M metagenome (GOLD analysis project Ga0170475, IMG submission 111474) | Avena fatua rhizosphere microbial communities from Hopland, California, USA. Combined Assembly of 48 SPs | reverse complement strand
CTCTCATCGACGGCAGGATAGTACGCGCGTGTAACAACCTCGTACCGAAGCAGTTGCCGAAGCGTCAATTCCGCGGGTGTGGCGCCGCGGCCGGGCCGCTAAGGTTGGCCGGGTGTATTTTCGGAGGCGGCGGGCGCCGCGTACCAATCTTTCTTCGGCGATAGCTTCGGCGCCGCGGGATCGAGCACGTAGTTCGGCGACATGATCTGCACGCCGTACTCGTTGAAGACGTCCTGGATGTGCGCGTGCATGGCGGCGAGGACGAACGGGCGCTGCTCCTGCCGCTCGAGACAAATCAGCAGCATGTACTTCACGTAGAAATCCTCGAGCCCCGCCTGCGGCACGAGCGGAGCGGGCTCGCGGCGAATGCCGGTCGTGCGCCGCGCCGCCTCCAGCAGCATCGCGTGCACCTGGCGCCACGGCGCGTCGTACCCGATCGTCACCGTCGTTGGCGTGAACACCCCCGGCGTGTCGCTGTACCGCGAGAAATCCGTCGCCGTCTGCGACACGACCACGGCGTTGGGGACGGTGACGTCTTCGTTGCGAAGCGTCCTGAGCTTCGTGGACAGCACTCCCAGGTGCGTCACGGTGCCCTCGACGTCCCCGATGCGGACGAAGTCGCCAAGCCGTAGGGCGCGCGAATATGTGATCGTGAAACCGCTCATGATCTGGTTGACGAGCCCGCTCGACCCCAGCGTCACCATGAGACCGACGAACACGCTGACGCCCTTGAACGCCTCGGTCTGGCTGCCGGGCAGATAGGGATACGCCATGATGGCGCCGAACAGCCACAACAACGTGGTCGCCAGGCGGCGCGTCGGCTGGGCGGTCTCCGGGTAGATCCACCGGGCGGTCACGCGCCCGGTCTCGACGGCATGAAACCACAGTCCGAGCAACCGGACGCCGAAACGCGTGATGAAAAAAATCAGGGCGACCGTGAACAGATCGGGGATGGCATTGAGCATCCCCAGGCCCAGGTTGGCGATGGTCGTCACCAGGAAGGTCCGCAGCGACTCCCCCCAGGGCCTGGTGTAGGGAAACTGCCGGAGGATGAACGTCGCCATCGCGTACACGACGAAGAGATCGAGGAGGACCATCGCCGCCGTCACCATGCGGCGCTCGAGGTCGACGATGTGCATGCCGTGCAGAACCTGGAGATCGGCAATCTTCGATCGGGCGACGGTCTTCTCGGCGGCGGCGACGAACTTGCCCGACACGATGCGGTGCACCCGGCTGACGACCCACAGGGCCACCACGCCGACCACGAGTCCAAGCAACGCCATCGCGGCTTCGCGCAGCAGTGTTCGCAGCCGGCGCGCCTCGGCGGCCTCTTCGAGCGCCACCTGCAGGCGGGCAACCGCCTGCGTGGACACGTTCTCAATCGACTCGCCCGACAGGTTGTCCACGTCCAGCGCGGTGAGCCCCAGGACGACACGCGATCCCACCGTGATCAGGGCCGCACCTTCCAGGGGCTGCGTGGCAACGGGCCCGGTTACTCGCTGAGCGACCAGATCGTCGAGGGCGCGCCCGGCGGCCGCTGCGCGTTCCGCCGGAGATCGGCCGAGGATGCTCGACCGAAACGTGACAATGGGACGATTGACGTAGGTGAAGGTGGCTGTCTCTGTGGATGGCGCCGCACTGAGGAGGGCGGACGTCAGCGTTTGCGAAGGCGGCCGAGGTACCTGCGCGGACGCAGCGACTCCTCCTGCAAGGACGAAGCACAACACGAGCCGCTGTCCCAGACGCGCCGCGCCGCGATTCCGGGAGCTGAAACCGTTCGGCATGCGGGTGATTCTACCCGTCAATAGACGTCGCGAACGAACCGGCGGCGCGCCAACGTTGCCTCGTCGTCGTACGAGTGCTTGCGCGACCGATCGGGAAGCTTCACCTTCGGCCGCTTGATCTTCTTGTGGGGGATGGCCTGCAACACGTGCGCGATCACGTTGAGGCGCGCGCGCCGCTTGTCGTCCGACCGCACGACATACCAGGGAGCCCAGCTCGTATCGGTGGCCTTGAGCATGGCATCGCGCGCCCGCGAGTACTCGTACCACTTGGCCCGGGACGGCAGGTCCATGTTGCTCAACTTCCACTGGCGCAGCGGGTCGTCCATGCGGGCCTTGAATCGCCGCTCCTGTTCCTTGTTTCCGACCTCGAGCCACAGCTTGATGAGCAGGATCCCGCCATCGATCATCTGCTTCTCGAAGCCGGGGGTCACCTTCATGAAGCGCTCGTACTGTTCGTCGGTGCAGAAGCCCATCACGCGTTCGACGCCGGCCCGGTTGTACCAACTCCGGTCGAAGATGACAATTTCGCCGGCGGCGGGAAAGTGCTGCATATACCGCTGCACGTACATCTGGGACTTCTCGCGGTCCGACGGCGCGGGGAGCGCCACGAGACGGAAGACACGCGGGCTCGTCCGCTCGGTGATGGCTTTGATCGTTCCGCCCTTTCCCGCGGCGTCGCGGCCTTCGAAGACGATGATGATCCGCAAGCCTTTGGCCTTCACCCAGTCCTGGAGGACGCAGAGCTTGGCCTGCACGCGAAGCAGCTCCTTCTCGTATTTCTTCCGCTTCATCTTCTTCCTGTTGTTCTTGTCTTCGCCCGCCATCGTCAACTCCTCGCCTTCAGGGCTGCGGCTGCCAGCCGCCGCCGAGCGCGCGATACAGGTCGGCGCGGGCCCGTAATTCGGCGCCGCGTGTCTGCGCGAGCAGCAGCTGCTGTTCGAACAGCTGCTGGTCGGCGGTCAGGATCTCGATGTAGCTGGCGAGACCGGAGTCGTAGCGTTCGCGCGACAGCTCGGACGCATCCTGCAGCGCCACGACGCCGTTTTCACGCGCCCCGCGCTGCACGGCCAGTTTCTGAATCGTGACCAGCGAATCGGCGACCTCGCGGTAGCTGTTGAGCGCCGCCTTCTGGTATTCGGCGAGCGCCGCGTTGAACCGCGCCTGCGCCGCTTCGAGATTGCGCCGGATCCGCCCGGCCTGGAAGATCGGCTGAAACAGGCTGGGGGTCAGCGACCACACCCCGCCGGTTCCGCCGAGAAACGACGTGAGATCCCCGCTGACGCCGCCGAGAAACCCGGTCAGGCTGATCGTCGGATAGAAGAGCGATTTTGCGACGCCGATATCCGCGTTCGCGGCGACGAGAATCTGTTCGGCTTGGACGACATCGGGCCGCCGCTCGAGCAGCGACGCAGGCAGCCCCGGCGGAATCGCCGGCGGCAGCAGCTCGGTGTTCGTCAAACCCTGACGCGTGATCGGGCTCGGCGGCCGGCCAAGGAGCAGCGAGATCAGGTTTTCGGCCACGGCCATCTGGCGTTCGATTTCCGGGATCGCGGCCGCGGTCTGCTCGCGAAGAGCCCGGATCCTGTCGAGCTCGAGACGATTCGACACGCCGCCGTCCAAGCGGTTCTGAAAGTAGGTGACGGTTTCGTCGTTCAGTCGAAGGGTCTGGCGGGCGATCTCCAGCTGCAGATCGAGTTCGCGTAACAGGAAATAGTTCGAGGCGACGTCCCCGACGAGCGTCACCAGCACGCCGCGCCGGCCCTGCTCGCTCGCCAGCGCGAGCGCGATCGCGCCCTCCTGGCCGCGGCGAAGGCGGCCGAACAGATCGAGTTCCCACGACAGGTGGAACCCGTACACGCCGCTCTGATGCGTCGTGTCGTCGCTTTGCTCCGTGCTCGACGCCCCCCGGGCGGAATAGGAGGCGGAAGCGTCGACCTGCGGATAGAGATAGGACTTCGCGATCCCGGCGCGGGCCCGCGCCTCCTCGACATGCGCCAGCGCGACGCGCAGATCGAGGTTGCTGGCGATGGCCTCGCGGATGAGGGCCTGCAGCGCGGGATCGTCGAACACCTGGAACCAGGGCGCATCCGCCAGCGATTGCGCCTGCGCGGGCGCCTGGACGAACCGGTATTCGGGCGGCGTGGGAAGCTTGGGTCTCTCGTAGTTCGGGCCGACGGCACATCCGGCCAACGCGACCGAGGCGGCCAGGCCGAGCAGGGCCGGCCGCACGCTAGGCGTCAGCATCTCAGTGCCCCCCCTGCCCGTGTTCGGCGGCCAGTGTGTGGGGCGGCGCCGCCGGGACGGGCACCTGCGCGTGCTTGACGCCGATGATTTTCTCGACCAGCACGTACAGCATCGGGACGAGGAGCACACCGAGAATCGTCGCGATCAGCATGCCGGAGAACACCGTCATGCCCATCACCTTGCGCGATTCAGCGCCGGCGCCCGATGCCGTGAGCAGCGGCACGACGCCAAGGATGAACGCGAACGCGGTCATGAGGATGGGCCGGAACCGGAGCTTTGCCGCGTTGAGCGCCGCATCCATCAGCGGTTTTCCCTGGTCGTACTCCATCTTCGCGAACTCGATGATCAGGATTGCGTTTTTCGCGGCGAGCCCGATGAGCATGATGAGCCCGATCTGCGCGAACACATTGTTCACGTAGCTCCCCCCGAGATACTGCCGCGCGAGCCACAGCCCGAGGTACGCGCCGAATGCCGCGAACGGCGTGCCGAGCAGAACGGCGAACGGCAGGCCCCAGCTCTCGTACTGCGCCGCGAGGATCAGGAACACGAGGAAGATCGCCAGCGCGAAGACCACCGCCACGCCCGGCGCCCGGCGCTCCTGGTAGGACATGTCCGCCCAGTCGAAGCTCATGTCGGGCGGCAGCACTTCCCGCGCCGTCTGCTCGAGCGCATCGAGCGCCTGTGCCGACGAGAAACCCTCCGCGGGCACCCCCGTGAGCTCCGCCGAGCGGAACAGGTTGAACCGGTTCGTGAACTCTGGCCCGGACGCCGGTCGCGTGGACACCAGCGTGTCCAGCGGCACCATGCCGCCGGCCTGGTTGCGCGCGAAGAAGAGGCCGATCTGCTTCGGATCCTGCCGGAATTCAGGCTCCGCCTGGAGGTACACCTTGTAGACCCGCCCGAAGCGGTTGAAGTCGTTGATGTACGAGCTGCCCAGCAGCGCGCCGAGCGTCGTGTTGACGTCGTTGAGCGGGACCCCCGCCTTCAGCACCTTGCTCCGATCGATATCGGCGTAGACCTGCGGCACTGCGGCGCGATAGAGCGTGTTGACGCGCGCGATCTCAGGCCGCTTTCGCGCCGCCTCCATGAAGCGCCGCGTCTGCTCGGCCAGGTAGTCCGGCGCGCCGCCGCTTCGATCCTGCAACTGCATCGTGAAGCCGGCGCCCGTGCCGAGGCCCGGAATAGCCGGCGGCCCGAACGCCACGACACCTGCTTCCGGAATCTGCTGCGCGAAGGCCCGGTTCAGCGCGGCCACGACCCCGTTCGCGTGCTCCTCCTCCGTCTTGCGCTCCTCCCATGGCTTGAGCTGCACGAAGAAGAAGCCCATGTTCGACGAGTACGCGGACGTGACCAGCGAATAGCCCGAGATCGTGTTGAAGCCGTCGATCGCCTTGTTCTTCTCCAGAACCGCTTCGACTCTCTTCATCACGGCATCGGTGCGTTCGAGCGACGCGGCATCGGGCAGCTGGGCGTTGACGAGGATGAATCCCTGATCCTCTTCAGGCACGAACCCGCCCGGAATGTTCCGGACGAGCACCAGGATCACCCATATCAGCACGCCCATGAACGCGAGGCTGCGGACCATCTTCCGGGCGAGGATCCCTGCGAAGCTCACGTAGCGGTCGGTCGTCCAGCCGAACACCCGGTTGAACCCGTTGTAGAACGGCGTCAAGAGCGACTTCTTGCCCGTCGCGGGCTTCAGGAGCAGCGCCGCCAGCGCCGGGCTGAGCGTCAGCGCGTTGATGACGGAGAGCAGCACCGACAACGCAATCGTGATCGCGAACTGCTGATACAGGCGTCCCGTGATCCCGCCCATGAACCCCACCGGCACGAACACGGCGCTGAGCACGAGTCCGATGGCGATCACCGGTCCCGAAACCTCCTCCATCGCCTTGATCGTTGCCTCCTTCGGCTGCATGCCGTGCTCGATGTGGTGCATGACGGCCTCGACGACCACGATCGCATCGTCCACGACAATCCCGATGGCGAGCACGAGGCCGAGGAGCGAGAGCACGTTGATCGAGAAGCCGAGGAGCGGGAAGAAGATGAACGCGCCAATCAGGGAGACGGGCACCGTCATCAGCGGGATCAGCGTCGCGCGCCAGTTCTGCAGGAAGATGAAGACGACGATGATCACGAGCGCGACGGCTTCGAGCAGCGTGTGGAAGATCTCGTTGATGCCCTCCGACACCGGCAGCGTGGTGTCGAGCGAGATCAGGTAGTCCATGTCGCGGGGGAACCGCTTCTTCAGGTTGTCCATTTCGGCCTTGACGTTCTTGGCAACGTCGAGGGCGTTGGTCCCCGGGATCTGGAACACGGCGATCACCGCGGCCGGCTTGCCGTCGTGTCGGCCGACCGCGTTGTAGAGCATCGTCCCCAACTCGAGCCGGGCGACGTCCTTCAGCAATACCTGCGAGCCGTTCGGGTTCGTACGAACGACGATGTTGCCGAACTCATTCTCGTCGAGCAACCGGCCCTGCGTGCGGACGGTGTAGGTGTACTCGGTGCCCTTCGTCGCGGGCGGTCCGCCGATCTGCCCGGCCGGCGTCAACTGGTTCTGCTGGCCGATCGCATTCGCGATGTCGGGAACCGTCAACCCGAGTCGTCCGATGACGTCCGGCCGGAGCCAGACGCGCATCGCATAGTCGCTGCCGCCGAACAGGTTGATTTGTCCGACGCCCGGGATACGCGCGATTGCGTCGTTGACGTTGATGGTCGTGTAGTTCGACAGGAAGCTGCTGTCGTAGGTGCCGTTGGGCGACTTGATCGAGATGACGAGCAGCGGAAACGCCAGCGCCTTCTTCACGGTGACGCCGTAGTTCTTGACCGACTGCGGCATCTGCGGCTGGGCCTGTGACACGCGGTTCTGCGTGAGCACGTTGTCCATGTCGAGGTTCGACCCGACCTCGAACGAGACCTTGAGCGTCAGGGTCCCGTCGTTGGCGTTGGTCGACTTCATGTAGATGCCCTTTTCGACGCCGTTGATCTGCTGTTCGAGCGGCGTGGCGACCGACGCCTCCACGTCGGTGGCGCTGGCGCCGATGAAGGTCGTCGTGACCTGGACCATCGGCGGCACGATTTCGGGGTACTGGGCGATCGGCAGGCCGCTCATCGCGACGAGGCCCAGCATGACGGTGATGATCGAGATCACCATCGCGACGATGGGCCGATTGACGAAGAAACGGGCCATGGCTACTTCACCCCGCCGGCCGCCGGCGACGCGGCGGCTTCGGCCGAGGCGGCTTCCGTCGGGGCCGGTTTCGCCACGACCGTCATGCCGTCCTGGATCCGCTGCAGGCCTTCGGTCACGACCTTCTCACCCGGCTTCAGCCCTTCCTCGATCACCCAGAGGGAGCCGACGCGCTGCCCCGTCTTCACCGTCCTGAACGCGACCTTGTTGCTCGCATCCACCACGGCGACGCTGGTCAGATTCTGGAGTTCCTGGACGGCCCGCTGCGGAACCAGGAGAGCGCCGGCTCTCGTGTCCAGCAGTAACCGCGCGCGGCCGTACTGGCCGGGGCGCAGCAGCAATCCCGGGTTCGGATATTCGAGCTGGATACCCAGGGTTCCCGTTGTCGGATCGACGGCACGATCGACCAGATTGACGCGACCAGTTTCCGCGTAGGTGCTGCCGTCGGCGAGCGTCAGCTGGATGCCGTCCGCCCGCGGGGACGCGGTGGACGTACCGGGACCCCGGCGTCTGGAGTACCGCAGGTAATCCGCCTCGGTCGCGGCCACACGAAACAGCATCGGATTGATCTGCGAGATCGTGGTGAGCAGCGTGCTCTCGCCGCGGCCCACGAGGTTGCCGGGCTTGACCCGCGTGAGTCCGGCAAGTCCGTCAATCGGCGCTGTAATACGCGTGTAGCTCAAATCCAGTGTCGCCTTCTCCACCGAGGCTTTCCCCGCCTCGACCTGCGCGGTTTCGGCGTCGCGCTCCGCCTTGGCGTTGTCCAGCTCCTGCTTGCTCACGGCCTGTTTTGCCACGAGCGGTGTGTAACGCGCGACGTCGTTGTTCGCCTTTTCGAGCTTTGCCTGGGATGTCGCGAGCTCGGCTTTCGACGCCGCCAGGAGGGCTTCGAGCGGCTTGCGATCGATTTCGTAGAGGAGGTCGCCCTTGCGGACGATCGTGCCTTCGCGGAAGCTCACCGTGTCGAGGAAGCCCTCGACACGTGCTCGGATGTCCACGTCCTGGAATCCCTGGGTCTGGCCGACCAGTTCCAGGTAGACAGGGACGTCCTTCTGGACGACGTCGATGACGTAGACCTCGGTCGGCGGTGCCGCCACCGGAGCCGGTTTCTCGCAGGCCACGCTCAGGCTGACGACGATCGCCAGCGCGACGAGCCCGGTCCTGCCTGAGTCGATTCGCATCGTCAACATCCCTTTCCTCACCGTTTTCCTTCGCGTTCGAGCACTTCGAGCTTGAGGCGCAAGTACTGGGGAAGCCCTCGCAACTCCGCCCCACCGCGTTCCAGTCGCATCAAGGCATCCAGGCCGACGGCGTCCGCGGAAATCAGCTCGTCCAGTTCGAGGACGGACGGCGCGTCCGCGCACGCCGTCAGAAGATCCGCCACGTGCGCCTCGGACAAACGTCCAGCGAGGTGCACGAACGGTTTCCCGTTCTCACGTCGAGTCTCGATCCGGCAGAGCACGTTGTGGGCTGAACGCAAAAGCCGATCCGCAGAATCTACAGGGTTCTACGCCGAATGCGGCGAGCGCTCACAACATTTCGTGAGCCCGGGCCCTCCGCCTCACTACGTGCCGCTGCCGCCGGACGCGGGCCGTGCGTCATCCCGCGCCTGAACGTCGTCGAAGTCGATTGTTCTCGGAAACAGGGCGCACCATGAGTGCGCGTCGACATGGTCATCGATTGCCGCGGCGAACGCAAGAGCGGAGCAAAAGGGCGGCGCCACAGGCTCCGTTCATGCCGACTGCCGCGAGGAGAGGCGGACGACCGACCCCTGTGGACGCTGAATCCCCAGCTTCTTCATCCGGAACCGAAGTGTGTTGGGATGCAATCCGAGAATTTCCGCGGCGTTGCCGCGACCGTTGATTCGCCAGCGGCACTTCTGCAGCGCCGCTTCGAGATGGTGACGTTCGACGTCTTCAAGTGTGCTGAAGTCCGCCGTGCGCACCGGGAACGTCGCCGGCAGCCGCTGTTCATCGTCGAGCGACAGTGTCGCGCCGCGCGAGTGAATCATGGCGCGCTCGACGACGTTATAGAGTTCGCGGACGTTGCCGGGCCAGTAGTGACGCGCCAGCGCGGCGAACACGGCGTCGGGGACGCAAGCGAATTTTCGGTTGAGCGCACGCTGCCGGCGGTTGATGTAGTACCAGACGAGCCGCGGCAGGTCCTCGAGCCGCTCGCGCAGAGGCGGCAGCGCGATCGGATAGACGCTCAGCCGATAGTAGAGATCGGCCCTGAAGCGGCCTTCTTTCACCGCCAGCTCGAGATCCTGGTGCGTCGCCGCAATCACGCGTACGTCTACCCTCCGCGAATGCGATGAGCCCACGCGCTCGAATTCGCCTTCCTGCAGGACCCTGAGCAGCTTCGCCTGCACTTCCGGCGGCAGGTCGCCAATCTCGTCGAGGAACAGGGTGCCGCGGTGGGCGATCTCGAAGCGGCCTTCGCGCGCCGCCACGGCCCCGGTGAAGGCCCCGCGCTCGTGGCCGAACAGCTCCGACTCGATGAGCGTGGACGGCAGCGCCGCGCAATTCACCCCCACGAAGCGCCGGGCCCGCCGCGTGCTGCGGTTGTGAATGGCGCGGGCAAACAACTCCTTGCCGGTTCCTGTTTCGCCCGCGATGACGACCGACGCATCGGTTGGCGCCACGTCCTGCACGCGAGACAGCGCGGCGCGCAGCGCTGGACTCTCGCCGATGATGTCGTCGAAATCCACATCGCCGGCGTCGTCGAACACCGGTATCGCGGACACGGCCGTGTCGGCGAGTTCGCCTTTGACGCGCATCAATTCCTGCGATTCGCGGCATCGGTTCACCGCGAGACCCAGGAGATGCGCGAGGGGCAGCAGCCGGTCAGCGATCGCGGCCGGCCACGGCTCGCAGCCGCCGGCCGCAACAGACAACACGTGAGACGAGCCGCTCGAAGCGTGCGCGGGAATCTGCAGTCCGGCGCTGACGGAAACCGCCGCCCCGGGCCGGCACCAGGTTCGCTTGAGCGTCTGCGCGTGGCGAGTCGGTGGAAGTGGCTCGAACGTCGACCAGTCGGCCTCGAGCGTTTCGCCAACCTCCTGAAGGACGTCAGCCAGCATGGTCTCGAGGGTGTCCGGACCCAGACTGCCGACCACGATCGCTGTCGTTCCTATCAGCCGATCCAGCCTGTCGGCGATCGCGGCGATCCCATCCCGAG
>Ga0170475_108012246_pt1 | contig 10398 bp, 8 predicted proteins | sample Soicark_Litter_5_FD_111474 | JGI IMG/M metagenome (GOLD analysis project Ga0170475, IMG submission 111474) | Avena fatua rhizosphere microbial communities from Hopland, California, USA. Combined Assembly of 48 SPs | reverse complement strand
GGGTTATCGGCGATTTCTTTGGCAAACCGGGTATCATAGACTTGGCCATTCATATACCGTGGCGATCTCTGGGCTTCGCAGATTGCCGGGATCACGAAGCAGGTTTCATCAAAGCGCTGTTCATGGCGCAGCTTGAGCCACCATTCTGCGGCGTTGTATCCCTGCACCACATCGTAGCGTTGAAATGGATGGTAGAAATGCCGGCGCTCCGCGCTCCAATTATTGAACTTAATGGCGAGCTTATAGCTGGCATTGCATGCCGGCATCCAATCTTCTTCTTGAAGCCCCAAAAACCTGAAAAAGAGGTGGATTGTACTGAAGGTCGCTTCACCTACACCTACGGAGCCTATCGTTGCCGATTCAACCAGGCTGATGTTGACATTATCTCCCAAGGCTTTGCTCAGATATGCCGCTGTCATCCATCCAGCAGATCCGCCTCCAACAATGAGAACTTTCTTCTTATGGTTTTCCATTCATTTCTCCTTAGCAGAACAGAGCAGCCAATGGCCGGTAAAAATGCCCGGCGCTGCTTCCCCGTCTGTCGTTGAATTTTCAGATTTGTGCAGCGGCCTTAAACGCGCCAGTAGACAATTGCAAGAAGAGCCCGAAAGCGTAGTGGAGATGCTTCCAGGGCCGGGTATTTAAAGGTTTATTTTGCGGCTCATTGACAAAATGCAGAAGGGTTCAAGACGATCGAAGGACCACATCATCTCGCGATTGACAAGCGATCGCTGAGAGGAACTTGCTAAACATGCAGCTATGCAGACTGGCCGTCTAATCCATCCGCAGGGCCTTTATTGGTTCCGTACGCGCAGCGCGCCGTGCCGGAATAATCCCAGCGATGAATGCCGCGAGGATAAGCACCAAGATCGTGATCGCAAACACTATGGGATCATGTGGCGTGACTCCAAATAACTTGCTGGCCATAACACGGCCGCCAAAAAAAGCCAGGAGCAATCCCAGCGCAACTCCGAGGCCAACCTGCACAAAAGCACTGCCCAAAATCAGCGCAAGCACGTTCCTGCGGTCAGCACCAAGGGCCATACGAACCCCAATCTCGCTGGTGCGCCGTTCCACAGAATACGCCACAACACCGTAAAGCCCGATCGAAGCCAGGATCATTGCCAAGAGGCCGAACAACGAAGTCAGCTTGGCGATCATTGCCTGCTGCGCGAAATTCGTGTCCACCTGTGCGGAAAAACTCTGAAAATTCGTTACCGCCAGATCGGGATTGATTTGCGAAAGTGCGCGCCGGAGCTGGAGATCAAGCCCCTGCATCCCCCGGTTTGTCTTTGCCTTGACGACAATGGCATTCAGAAACTGGGAGCTGTCTTCAAATACCTGGTAGCGGGGATCGTCAATGTGAGCGCTCTGCCCTTGTACCAGAAAGTACATTGGGCGCATTTTGTTTGTTGGCCCCCAGTAGTTTGTATCTTCGGTGACCCCAACAACCTCAAAGACGCCGGAATGGTCCTTGTTATTGCTGAAATGTTTTCCGAGTGCGTGACCGTCTTTGAAATAAGTGGTCTCGAACAGGTGGTTTACCACAGCGACCGTGCGTGTGGTCGGCAGGTCCTGCTCGGTGAAGTCCCGTCCTTCCAGAAGATGGGTACCAATCATATCGAAGTAACCGGGGGCTACGCGGACGAAGAGAACGCCTGGCGTTCCCGGCGGGGGTGGCGCTTCACCCTCGATGAAAACTTTGTCTCCCCAGTTATGCTCACCGTCCATAGGAGTGTAGAGAGAAAAGCTCATCTCGATCCCCGGGATTTGGCTCAAATTGTTCCGGATTTGGCGGTAAAGCGCCGGCAGTTGAGCAGGTTTGTAGCCAGCCATCTGCGGGTTGATGCTCAGAATATAACGGTCCTGGGTATTAAAGCCGAAGTTCTGATGCCGCATATTGTCAAGGCTGCGTATCAAAAGGCCCGCTGCCGCCAGCAATGAGAGCGATAGCGCAACCTGGGCCACCACCAAGGCTTTTTGTCCCCAGGCAGTGTTGCGTCCTCCAGTGGAGCGGCTACTGCCACGCAATGCCTCAATGGGATTCGTGTTTGCCGTTATCCACGCTGGAGCACTTCCAAACAAGAGAGCTGATAACAAGGCAGCTCCGCAGGCAAAAGCCAGCACCGGCAAGGAAGGAGTGGCGTGAATCGGCACATATTCATTGCCGAACGCCAGGATCAGGATCAAGCGCGTGGCGCCAAAAGCAGTTGCAATGCCGAGCGCTCCGCCGATGGCTCCCAATATCACACTCTCTAAAAACGCCTGGCGCACCAAAGTGACACGTGTGGCACCCAGCGCGGACCGAACTGAGATTTGCTGCTTATGCGCCGTTGCCCGCACCAACATCAGGTTTGCCAGATTGGCGCATGCGATCAGCAGCACGAACCCTGAAACGGTCATGAGAAGATTCAGTCCGTCGTGATACTCATTACGCATGCTCTGCACGCCGCCGCCGCCGGGAGAAAAATGCAAAGTCTGTTGCGGTATGCGCGCCTTGTTCCGCGAGTCGACCTTGGCCAAGGGTGTCATCAAAAACTGCCGTAGTTCTACTTGCATCTGCGCTTCCAGCGCGGCTTGGTTTGCTCCCGGCTGCAGACGGCCTATTAGGTTCAGCCAATTCCACGACGGTTCATTGATGAGCGAATAAGAAGGTTCAATGACCGGCTCAGCCGAAATCGGAATCCAAAAGGCCGGGGGATTGCTGCGTATCTGGTCGCCAAAGAATCCCGGAGGCGCGATACCGATAATGGTTACCGGTTGTGAGTTGATGGAAAACTGCGCTCCTACAACGGATGGATCTTTTCCAAACTTGTCTTGCCATGCGCGGAAGCTCATCACTGCCACCACGGCCGCGCCTTTTGTATCGTCTTGCGCGGTCGATAAGCGGCCGGCGTAGGGAGAAATTCCGAACGTCGAAAAATAATTGCCTGAGACAAATTCTCCGCTGAACGATTCAGACGGCTGATTGCCGCGGCGCACTCCAATCAGGCGCGGCCCTGCCTGAAAGGCAGCCAGTTCCACAAAGCCCGGGGTGTTCTCTTTGAAAAGCCTGTACTGTTCATAGGAAAAAAGAGACCAGTTATTCTGCAGGGAGTCATTTACGCAACAGTGCTCAACATTGCCGATGCGCCACAACTCTTCCGGACGGGCCACCGGTAATGACTTCAGCAGCACTGCGTGTACGAGCGTGAAAATTGCGGTGGTCGCGCCAATTCCCAGGGCCAGGGTCAACGTTGCGGTGGCGGTAAACCCGGGAGTATTTTTGAACTGTCGCAGTGCGTAACGAATGCCATCCAGCCAATGCATAGTGTGCCTCTCGATCAGGGATTCCGACCGGCATTCAACAGAAATCCATAGAACGTGAACATTGATGATCGATCATTTGCCGCCTTTGGATGTGACTGCCATCTTTTTGCTCCCGGAAGCCTGACCGGTCAACTCGCGATTGATCTTGTCGCCAACGATCTTGTTTACCGCGGATGAGGGGTGACCGCTGTGGTAGTAAAAATAAGCATCAGGATTGGCGCATGGCGTGGGATCTTCCTTGAGCACCTCCCTGCCTGCACATTGAGATGTGGTGTTGACAAGACCATATTGCGACGGGTTTTCCAGGATTTCATCGAGATATAAACCCCAGTGATTCAGGCGAATATCGACACCCTGTTTCTGCAACTCGGCAACCAGCTTTTCATATGCCGGATTCAACCGCTTCGCGATCTCGGCAAAATCAGGGATCTTGGTGGACAAGAGCGATAGAGTGAAATGGCGCGCGCCTAGTTCCTGCAGTAAGTGAATTTCTTTCGTGAGATTCTCCACGGTTGAATCAGTCGGAAGTTTTTTGTCGTTCAGTCCGCCTTCAAGGAAGATGAGCGTCGTCTCCGGTTTGATGGTCAGCGCCCCGGAACGCACCCTGGAAGCGAAATCATTAACCTGGTCCATCATTCCCTGGCAACAAAAGGGTCCTTTACCCTTGTCCTCGCCGGTAGTAGCGCCGGTCGCGGCAAAATCCAGACCGGCTGTCCCGGCATTTGGGTCCTTTGGAAATGTGAGAGGAACTCCCACGGCTTGCGCGAAGTATGCTACCGCCGTGGGGCCGTTGCCATCCAGATAGCGCGCGCCAATGTCGGAGTAGCTGTCGCCGAAAACATAGATTGCGGTGTATGGCTTGGCATTCGCGTCCTTGTGCTTTGCCTTGTCTTTGGCGGACGCGCTCATGATTGAAACTAGTACGCAAACCAGCAGAGCCAACCCGCGCAATGCATTGAGCCCTGGATGTAACCTCATCATCTAGACCTCCTATCCATCTTCATTGTTGTTGATAAAGAACGGTATAGACGACACACGCGCTACGGGCAGGCGAAGCATAGCACAAAAATATCGTCGAGCCCATGCGTTCTGATGATTTGTCGCGTTTAGCGGAATTGTCTGACCAGCGCTGCTCCGGAGACCCGGTCGGAAGCTATGTATGCTTATTTCGCGAACCTTCGAATGCTGAAAGAAATCGGCAGTCCTATCAGGACCATGTGCGCAAGCAATCCTTGAAGCAAATCATGCAGCCTATAAGGGCCGCGCGCATGAAGCGCGGAGAGCGGCAAGACCACAAGATTCATTACCAGCTCAACTGCCGCGCCATAAAACAAGCCGCACACCAGCGGATACTCTTTCAAAAAGCTCAGCCTGCGGCTTGCAAGGTAATAAATCGCGGCCACCGATAGCGCGATGAAAAAGTGGAGAAAGACCCCCAGAACATAGGTTCCCAGCCCTGCCCGTATGGCTTGCCGGCCCAGCAAACCGCCGGCTACAACGAGTGGAACCCTCCATCCAAACAAAATGCAGGCTTGTGTAAGATCCAAAATCCCGGCAAGCAGGCCACCCACAGCGATTGCCGTAAGGCCACTGCTCTTTACGGGTTGACGGAATGCAGAATGTGCGATCATCGCATATTTCTCGCCGTGAATCATAGTTAAGACTATGAGTTCGTTCAGCAATTTCCATTGAGATTGGAGCACCTGCAGCACTGAATACCCACGCCAGGGTTTTCACAGTTCGACACTGGTTCTGGGCGCGGCAAAAATCACTTCAGTTCCATAAGAAGTGGATGAAAAATAGAATGATGACAAGCAGTCCACATTACACAACGGCAAAATCCGTATGCGGCGAACTCCGCGTCGCAAAGCTATCGCGCATGCATCCAGACATCTGCGCATTCCCTCGCTCAATATTGCCGTTTTCAGGCTATCCTTAGATCCCAAATCTAGCCATCTGACAATGCCGCCTTCTTCGCTGCGCACCCCGCTTTCCTCTGTCAGGTAAATCAGCGCATCAGCATCCCAATCCGCAGCGCAAAGAGCAGCCATATGGTCGGGATCAATCAAGCAATTTTCCCCGCCTAGCCAGGACGCAAGGTTTGATAAAACAGGTACTCCCTTGTTGCAGCAGATAATCTCCAGCCAGCGCGAATGCAGACGTGCAGCCTCCACTTTGAATTCAGCTTGGTTCTTTCCCAAATATTGCTTACGCAACTGTACCAATCCTGCGTCCGTGGCATGTAGTCCAATGCCGGGTACGTGAGCTTCAGCCAGAAATTCGACGATCGCCCTGTTTTCGCGGTCTAATGTTACCGTGGAATCCGAGCACGCACTATGCTGGTTGCGATTCCCAACTCCATTGATGTGTACAGGTGCGAAGTGTTGAACACTGCTACTCTGGCCATGGATCACAGTAACAAAATGGCCATCATGTATGAGGTCCGCAACCGCCCGCGCAAACATCTCACCGTGTTCCCGATGATGAGCAGCCACCGGGGAAACTCTCAGAACCAGCTTCATCTGCCCCTATGATTCTTTGAGCAATATGCTGCTCGATGGGTGTCTGCTTCGCTAACCGTAACGAACTCAGGCACATGTCTGTCGTAAAGACCTGCCGGTCCCAAGCGAGGCAAAGACTCCTCGCTTTCCGTTTTCGAGCAGGCTCTGCTTCGAATCAAGCTCGTCATAATTGGGAAATGGACTCTTTTCGTAAAAAATCCTGACGATATCGAACGTGCTAGATCTTGGCCCCGTCCCATGCGGAGAGTAAAGGGATTCGTTATCAACGGAGAAAATACGCCAACGTTGATCAGTGGAATCATTTATGCGTGGAATCATCCCCATTCATTGACAATAGCTGCTGACATCCGTGGATATCAGCGACGCGAATTTCCGTGCCCCGGGAACATCAAAGTGTGAATAGTCAACAAAATCATGGTGCGCAAAATTCGTAACTCCCGGATCAATATATTTCGCATGAACTGAACCGGCAGCGTCTTTCATGAGTAACTTGAATCGTTCAATTAAGGCGGGGAACCCTCCTTTTTTTACCAACGGCGCCCACACATCGGCGCCCTGTGGATAATCCTTATTGATGATTTGTCCTATGAAAATGGTCTTTATGCCTCTGGAACTATTGATCGCGGCGATGGTTTTCATGTTCCGGACAAAGATTTTCTCCAGACGTTCATCGCTGCCATCCATCTGCGGCTTTCCAAAAAGTTTTGCGGGATTGGGAATCGTGTCAAACCGGTCCCTGGCCGCCTGGTTCAGCAAGACCATCATGGGAGAGTATCTTGCAATTGCGAGATTGGGCTTGCGTCTGGCCGTAAGCAAAACGTGATAATCGGTATAGGCGGGATCGAGATTGTTGATGTGGGCATTAATCACGTCATTCCACCCTTCATAGTAGATCGCGCAAACAGGCCGTTTCCCGACGATGTCTTGATAAAAGGCCGTCTCAATCAGGTGTTCTTCCGAGCTGTGAGCAACTACACCGAAATTCAAGATAGTGAATTTATTGTCGAGGGCGGCCTGCAAGTGTTCCACCCACGTCTCGCCCTGGGTCACACTTGCGTCATACGTCGTCGATCCCCCGTAAACAAAAATCAAATTCTTGCTTAAATCCTCCGTATTCAGTTCCTTGCCTCTTAAGCCCAGCGAATTATGAATGAAAGTGAGTTCCTTGCCTTGAAGTGAAGCCATATCGATTCCACCAGCTTTGGCCTTTTCTTCCGCGCCACGAAAATTTAGCCGCGTTTTGTATTGGAAGTTTGGTCGCGGAACAAGCTGTAACAGAGGATGGTAAATAAAGGCATAGTCATCAGAGCTAACCTTGGGAATGACGTTTTTAGGATACAAGACCTTGCTCCCGAAGGCAGTGCCCAACTCAATCACGCACCAGAACACTATCGCGTACGAAATGAAGCGGGCTTTACTGAGCGCTGCGGCAAGAATTAGGAAGCAGGCGATGTAGGAGAAAAAATAAAATCGTGCGGTCCCGATGCTCAGATTTTTATTGAAGAACTGTAATGTGCACACAAGGAACAGGATGATGAGCACACATACACTCAGAAGAAACGGAATCGCTATTCTGAAGTTAAAAGGCTGTTTCAATCCATAATATTCCCGCAGCTTTGACAGCAATGAGAATGGCGCTCCAGAGGGATGCTCCAATGTTTTGAAATTGTGCACGTCAGTCGAGTTCGTAGACATTTTTGTAGTCCTTCCTGAGATCGCTGTTTTGGTCTTGTTTCCACAAAATTGCGTTGCCAACGGCCAGGAGATCAAGTTCGGTGCCCATAAAGCAGTTGAATGCATCCTCGGGTGTGCAGACGATAGGCTCGCCGCGTACATTGAACGATGTGTTTACCAGAACCGGGCAGCCCGTTAATTCCTTGAACCTGGAAATCAGGCGATAGTATTTGGGGTTCGTTTCCCTATGTACGGTCTGGACCCGCGCAGAATAGTCCAGGTGGGTAACCGCCGGAATTTCTGACCGCAAGACATTCAGTTTTTCAATGCCGAAAAGCCGCTTCTGCGCTTCCGACATCGGCAACTGTTTTGCTTCCGTGATATCGGCCACTAAAAGCATGTAAGGGCTATCAACGGTGAGTTGAAACCAGTCGGAAACGTCCTCGCGCAACACACTGGGAGCAAAGGGCCGGAATGACTCCCTGTATTTGACTTTCAGGTTGAGCTGTTTCTGCATGGTGGGCGAGCGCGGATCGGCAATGATAGATCGGCCACCCAGAGCGCGCGGGCCAAATTCCATCCTGCCCTGGTGCCAGCCGACAGCTTTGCCTCCGGCCAGTGCATCAGCAACTGTGCCAATAAGTTCGTTTTCTGTTACGGTCTTGAAAACAGCTCCTGCAGATGCCAGCCGTTGTCCAATCTCACACTGCTCGAATTCAGGACCAAGAAAGGCACCCTTCATCTTGTCTGCCGCAGTAGTGCATCGTGGCCGATCGAGCATGAGGTGATAAGCTCCGAAAGCCGCACCCACCGCCCCTCCGGCATCGCCAGCCGCCGGCTGAATCCAGATATTGTCGAATATGCCTTCCCGCAGAAGTTTTCCGTTGGCGACGCAGTTCAGGGCCACGCCACCGGCCAGGCATAAAGTTTTTTGTCTCGTAGAGCGCTGTATGTCTTTGGCGAGCTTAATGACAATTTCTTCAGTAACAACCTGGATGGAAGCGGCCAGGTCCATTTCCCGCTGCGTAAGCTGGCTCTCCGGGTTTCTGGGCGGTCCGCCGAAGAGCGCATTGAACCGGTCATTGGTCATGGTCAGGCCGGTGCAGTAGTCGAAATAGCGCATATCAAGATGAAAAGAGCCGTCTTCCCGAATATCGATGAGGTGCTTTTTAATCAAATCCACATAGCGCGGTTCACCATAGGGAGCCAAGCCCATAACTTTGTATTCAGCGGAGTTGACCTTGAATCCTGTGTAATAAGTGAAAGCGGAATACAACAGTCCGAGCGAATGCGGGAACCGGGTCTCTTTGCATGGTGATATGCCGTTATCTTTGCCGAGGAAAACAGAAGTTGTAGTCCATTCGCCAACCCCATCCATAGTGAGAATCGCGGCTTCTTCGAACGGCGATGGAAAGAACGCCGATGCAGCGTGGCTCAGATGGTGCTCGGAAAACCGCAGTCGGGCAGACCAATCGCATTTTTCACGAAAGCAATTCGAGAGAGAATCGACGATCAAGGTCTTCTGAAACAGCTTTTCCTTGATCCAGATCGGAAGCGATGTGGCAAAACTGCGAAACCCTTTTGGGATAAATGCCAGATACGTTTCAAAGATGCGCTCAAACTTTAAAAATGGTTTGTCGTAAAAGACAACATAATCGATATCTGCTGCTCGCAAGTTGGCTGAATTGAGGCAATACTGTGCCGCCTTCTCCGGAAAACCAGGATCGTGCTTTTTGCGCGTGAACCGTTCTTCCTGAGCGGCAGCGACAAGTTCGCCATCCACCAGCAGACAGGCGGCAGAATCGTGATAAAAGGCCGAAAGGCCAAGTATGTTCATAAAACCAGCTTTTCAATGGGAGAGAGTTTGCCGATTAAAACAGGGAGTAGATAAATGGAGCAATGACCGAGCCTTCGGCCACGATAAGCAAAGCTACAATCAGAATAATGAGCGAGATAATTGGAGAAACCCACAGCTTTTTGCGGACACGCAGAAAAGCCCATAGCTCTTTGATGAATGCGTTCATTACTTTATACCTCCATTGATTGTTGAAGTTTTTCGAACCTGTAGAGGATCGGCCAAGTTGAATTCAAAACTGGTTCTTGAATGAATCGGCAATTTCTGGCGTGGGGGTGCGGTCAATCCAAAAGGACTTGCCAGCACGGCGTTTCAGTTGTAGTTCGTCCCGGCCGAATAATCTGAGCACAGCGGAAAGCGGCGCAAGAATTCCAAAAAAGATAATACCGAGAGCAACTGGGCTGACAATTTTTCCGAGCAATTCCCCAACACGAAACCAAAGCTTATTCAAAGGAGCAAGCGCCCGGGGAACGATCAGAGTGAACAGAGCGAAAACAACGCTGGCTGCACCGCAAAGTATATAGGCCGTCGGGTTGCGATGGCGAATGATGTCCAAAACCGCCAACCCTGCCAGTGCAATCGTGAATGTAAGTCCGAAGCGCCGTTCCGAGGGGAGCTTGGGTGATGGAGAGAAGATGCTCATTTTATCGCCATTTTTCTTACAGACCAGCACCGGCCTTCTCAGCTGGGGCTAGCACGGTTTGATCCATATAGTTAACGTGGGCTTGAATATAGCTGGCCCGCAAGTGCCAGGAATCGTGGTAAATAGGATTGCCACCGCCTGTTACCGGCGAACAATCCTTTTCATTGCACAGCGAATTCATAGGATCAATCGCTTTTGCATTCGTATCATTTGCTATTTGTACAAGCTTGGTGATAAACGGGCCAATTGCCCGATTGATCGTGGCCCGTTCCGCTGGACGCGAATCAACGCGGAACCCCGGCCCAAAAACGGTGCGCCTGATCATTTGCCGCGGCGGGAAACCGCCGTCCACGGGCAGCTGAAGAACAATGTAGACGCGCTTGCCCTGGTTCACG
>Ga0170475_103618962_pt1 | contig 10399 bp, 12 predicted proteins | sample Soicark_Litter_5_FD_111474 | JGI IMG/M metagenome (GOLD analysis project Ga0170475, IMG submission 111474) | Avena fatua rhizosphere microbial communities from Hopland, California, USA. Combined Assembly of 48 SPs | reverse complement strand
GTTTCTTGCCGAACGTTCGCTTCATGCATAACGAGAAAGTTGTATCTGCGGAGTTCGACTCAGAAGGTTCCCACCTCATCACAGCCAGTCGCGACCGGACCGCGAAGATTTGGGATGTTGGCAAAGGGCAATTGCTCGGCGTGCTGCATCATCAACATCCCTTGCAACATGCTTGGTTTGTCTCCGCGTCTAACGCGAAAGGAGAAAAGAAAGATAGGGCAACTCCGCTGGTGCCCGATGTCGTAACGGTCGACACGGTGCTACGCACAAGTGACGAAATCACATCAAAAAATACATTGGCTTATTGGAACTTTAATGATGTGTCCGGTTTGAGCCGGGAGCAGATTGAGGTTGAGGCAGTTCAACGCTACGACGCGGATGGCCACGTAGTGAGACTCACCACGCAAGATATCGAAGCCAGGTGGAAAAAAACGCACGGGCTCGTGGCGAGGCCAGTCATGCCAAGATGATGGCGCTTGCGCAACGGGAGGGCTCTCCAGGCGAGATACGGATCAAGTTCAGCGAACTGCGAGGGAGCAACCAAGAGAAGCTTCTTGCAACACTGACCGCAGACCAGAAGGTGAAGCTTAGGGAAATGACCGGCCAACCCTTTACCAGTGAGCTTGGTATTGGCTTTTGAATGCACCGCATCAACAGGAGGCAATGATGAAGAAGCGGGTAAATTATTACCATGGGTTGACGGCCGACTATTCAACGCCAATCCCGGTGTCGGCTGAGATGGCAAATCGTCTTATCGCCGAAGCAGAGAAATTCGTCGCACTAAAAGAAGATCGTCTGCCAGCGATTAGCGCGACTTACTCGCTCGAGCAGATCGAAGCGGAAAACAAGGCTTGGTGGCCATCGCACTGCGAGGCCCTCCGCCAGAGGCGCGGCGACTTGCTAACCAAGGAATACAACAAAGACCTTGTCTATCTATGCCAGGACGGTCCTTACCGTGGTCTCACGGAACAAACCGAGCGAGAAAAACATTGGTGGGCACTCATCGCGCAACCGGGAGTGACGATGGCGTGGCCAATCGTCATGTTTCACGGCGAATTCGTCTGGTTTGAATGGAATTGTATGGACGACGTCACCCACGAGGTGATCGCCAAGGGAAGTGTGGCCTGGCTGCGGCGCGGGCACCGGGGTGGTTGTTATATCAAAGGCGAACAATTGACTTTTTATCGCGACGTATTCGCCCCCACGGAGTTGGTTCAGCTTGTACGCACTTAATCGATGGCATTTGCATGGATTCTAACCGGACACTTTCAGCAATGGGCTCGATCAAAACAGACGCCATTCAATTGAAAGACTGGTCGGGCTATACCGTCTTGGGAGAATCCGCGCGGGTATACGTACCGACGAGCGAACAAGATGTCGCTCGCGTTGTGTCCTACTGTGTGGAGACCAAACAGCGACTTCGAGTCGTCGGCCGGCAAACGTCTTGGAACACTCTTTGGTATTGCCACGACGTCATGATGACGACGAAAGAGCTGAATTCCATTCGAGAAATCGATGAGAAAAACCTGACGATTACTTGCCATCCCGGTGTCTTGCTTAAGGACATTCATCGGGAGTTGTGGGAAAAGGGCCTCACCTTGGACACGGCTCCCGCAATCGATTGGATAACTGTGGGCGGCGCCATCAGCACCGGTAGTCACGGAAGTGGACCGGCAAGCATCTCGTCGAGCTTGATTCGTTGCCGTTTAGTAACTGGAAATGGGGAAATCATTCAAATTGATGAAAAAGACGAGCATCTCGATGCCGTGCGCATCTCTCTTGGGCTTCTCGGTGTGTTGACAAGCGTGACGCTCAAAGTCGTCAGGGCGTTTGACGTAAGCGCGAAAGGAATGCGCATCGCCACTACGAAATGGAGACGATTTCTCGACGAAGGGGAAATGTCCTACTTGCTGTGCTTTCCGTACACCGAGTCTTCTGTATTCGTGCGAGCTGACAAACTGGCACGATCGCCAGAGTATTGCGTGTCAGGGCAACCGACATTGCCGACGGAAATTGAAGCCGACATGAAGAACGTAAAGTGTGAGGTCGGCAAGTTGGCGCAACGCTTGCCTACTACTTTCCCAGCGCGGAACCGCTATTTGCTCGATGTGTTTTTCCGGGATTTTGAAACTTCCGGGCCGGCACACCAGGTTCTGATGTCGTACACCTCGGATCCCATCTCAGGTGGTGAATGGGCAATTCCTATCGCAGCTTTCGAAGACGCCTTTAAAGAGCTGCTCCACGAAGCCGACGGCGCCAACTTTTACTTGCCGACCATTTGGCTGAAGAAGGTTGAGAAAGAAACAGCGTGGCTCGGCGCCGATGACCGCTGCGTTCAATGTGGCATTTATCATGATGTATTTTCTGGCATTCGTTCGCCGATTGAAGAGACGCTCAAACGCATCGAGCCAATATTCCTAAAGCACGGGGGTCGCCCGCATCTTGGCAAGCTGATCTGCACGCGGCCCTTTGACATTGCGCGAGCGTTTCCGTCGTGGGACCGTTTTAATGCCCTGCGGCGTGAGCTGGATCCGCAGGGGACGTTTGTGTCCGACGCAATCACTTCGCTTTTTGGAAACTCACTCGAATAAGGAGCTCACGATGATAGACAGAAACCCAGGAAAAATGGCAGATACCGTGATTCGATTATTTGGACGTGGCGAGGCATTCGATTCGGAAGGCTTCATTGGGTTTTTCACGGACGCGCCAATGTATCAATTCGGCAATGCGGAGCCTTGCTTGAACAAAGCCGCAATTAAGCAATCGGTGGATCAGTTCTTTGGTTCGGTCGATGCACTTTACCACGACATCCGTAATTTGTGGGAAGTGGGCGATGCGGTGTTTGTGGAGATGGACGTTTCCTACTGGCGCAAGGATGGAACCTCGATCGCGCTGCCTTGCGCCGATATTTTCCGTTTCGACGGTGAAAAGGTGCTTGAGCTGAGGATCTTCATGGACGCCAATCCTATTTTTAACCCGTCGTTGGCCGTGGGCCAGAACGCGTCGGTCATGACGCAGAGTCAAGGCAAGAAGGTACCTCCCCCGGCAACAATGAAAGATTTTTTTGCGAAGCATCCAGAGGGCCGCAAGCGTGTCTTGGAAGGCTTTGTGCCCAAATGGTCAACCCATGGACCAAAGTGGCGAATCTAAGGAGTGACTCGGTATGGCGCCATTGGACATCGTTAGAAAAATGCAACAAGCTTCATTCGCGGGCGATTGGGATGGCTTTCGATCGCTGTTCCGCGACGACACGTATTATCGTGTCGGGAATATCGTGCAGTTGATCGGCGCGCGAGCTGTTGCCGATTGGCTGCAAAAAATGTTAACCACGGAGGTACAGTTCACGAACATGGAAGCGCGCGGCGCGTGGCAAACCGACGATGTTGCAATCATGGAATTCAACATGTACGGCACGCGCCTCCGCGACAAAAAGCCGCTGACTTATCCCTGCATCGATATTTACCGGTTTGCCGATGGCCAATTTCGTGATTGGCGAGTCTATCCGATTACGGCGGAGTTCATCAAACCAATTTCCGGCATTGCCGCCGACCCAGCGCCTCGCAAAGACGGTGTTAATGGCGCCCCGGTGGCAGGCATGTCCATCATCAACGCGTTTCAAAGTGCCCTCGCAAAACAAGATTGGAACGCCGCAAAAGCTGCGCTGGCCGACAACGTGATCCTTCGCATTGCCGACCATCCGGAAGCTGTTGGGCCACAGCCTTTTTTAGACGCGCTTCTGAATGTATTCGCACACCGTCTTCAGCCGACGGCCGCAGAATTCCTTAGTGTATGGCAGTTTCAGGATGCGATGGTGGTTGAACTGAGTGTTAGTGCGATGCGCGCAGCCGACGGCAAACGAGTCACTTACCCATGCGTCGAAACGTACCGTTTTACAAACAACCGACTTCGTGAGTACCGGATTTACCCAATCACAGCCGACCTCCTTTCGTAGTTACTCCAACGGGACCGTCGCGAATAGCGACTGGTTCAGAATCTCGACAATGGCACTCAGCATTCATCGAATCTTTCATTTCAACATTAACTGCTCAAATCTTGAGCGATCGGTGGCTTTTTATAAAAGGCTAGGTTTCAAAGTCGTGCTGGATTTCGGAGAAGGCATGGAAAGCCGTGAAATGGCGGACGCATTCAATTTGAAATCGGCGCGAATTCGTGGTGTTCATTTAAGGCTCGGAGACGCCGAGCATTCCACGAGAATCGACTTATTGCAATTTCTGGGGCCCGTTGCGACGCAGAAGCCATATTCGGAGTTGAACCATCTCGGCGTCGCGCGCACCTGCCTGAAGACGGACGATATTCACAAGGACTATTCTGAATTGAAGCAGGAAGGATTTTACTTTTTGTCGGAACCAAAACGACTTCCCGGCACCGCCGTGACGATTGCCTGCTTTACCGACCCGGACGGGGTGTTCCTTGAATTACTTGAGGGAGATTTTTGACTCAACAATTGCCCGAATGCCTAAATGTTTTTGGATCGGGATGAAAACGTACTAAAGGAGATCTAGACATGGCCAGCGCGAAGGTGGTTCCCAAAGGAACCGGCAAGCACTATAAGCCCTCCGCTTCTGAGGACATTTACTTCCTGGTGACAGGCACCGACACTGACGGCGACTTTGACCATTTTGAGCTGTTCGTCGGGTATCTCGACGGGTTCCCACTGCACATTCACCTCGAACAGCATGAAACATTTCATGTCATTGAAGGAGAACTGAGGCTACAAATCGGCGACGAGATCGTCGATGCCAAGGCAGGCGACTTTTGCTTTATCCCCAAGGGCATTAAACACACCTACGTCAACCTGAAGAAGGAGCCAGCGCGCGCCATCGGTATCCTCACTCCGGGAGGTTTCGACAAATTTGTCGATGAAATGATTCGTTATACATCGACCCTTTCCGGTCCCCCGGATCCTAAGAAGATGGACGAAATTGGGGCGCGCCACCAACAAAAACAGATGGGACCTCCTTTGGCTGTTTCCATGGGCCTCAAAGGAAATCCTAAGGCTGCAGCCAAACAGCGGGACCTTGAGCACTTGCAAGGCGATTGGCTCGTGACGCATCGCGAGATGAGTGGCCAAGCAGTTACTGCCGAAGAGCTCAAGCAAAATGAAACCCATCTGCTTATTGACGGGAACAAAGCGAGCTTACAAGTCAATCACCACGCAATTGCCGACGGGCTGATTATAAACGACCCCTCCGTTACGCCAAAAGCTTTTGATCTGACATGGATCAGGTTTGATCCGATGCCCGACCATCGCGGAAAAACAACTCTCGCGATCTACGATCTGAGCGGGGATCGTTTGAAGGTGTGTATGTCGTCCCTGGACGGCACATATGACCGGCCCACCAATTTCGAGTCAAGGCCGGAATCAAAGTCAGCCCTCGTGGTCTATGAGCGCCAACAAAAATGATGGATCTTGACCTCGATACTTGCCCGATCAATGGAGGGCAGCCTTACAGTATCGCCCGGACTTCGTTCGAGACCAACCGATTGAATAGAACCGAATCGACATGAGTAATAACGTCTGCTCGCGCTCGAAGATGTTGAGCACTATTGAACCACATGCTGTGATGCGTAGTCCTAAACTGAGTGAGTCAACCAATGCCCGATGAAACTAAAGTGCCCGCGGCCGTCAGTGCAGCAATCATTTGTCAAGACTGGCGGACAGTAGAGTCTTACCTATCGGAGCAGATTCTCTACAGGCCCGGGTCCGGCGCGGAGATAACGGGGCGCGCAAATGTGATCAAAAGGCTCAGGGAAATATTTGAGAACATTGCGCATTTCACAAGGCATCAAGTAAGGCAAGTGTGGCAAGGCGAGGGTAGAGTCGCTATCGAAATGGATGCGTATTATCGGCGTCTATCGGACGGCCAAGAAGTCGTTATCGCATGTACCGATATCTATCGCGTGCAAGACGAGCAACTTAACGAATGGCGAGTATATGCAGACGTCACGCCACTATTCACAAACGGAAAACCGCAATAGATCGTTCTGGACTTCTGTGACAACAAAGCGAGGCACATATGTGTGCGGCAGCAACTAACTATGCAACTAGAGATCGTGATATGTGTGCAACGTTTTATGTCCTGCTCTGGAAACGTCGCGGTATCACGCAGGAACAGTTTGACGATTACTGGCGCGACGTGCACGGACCGGTGTGTGCTCGACTGCCTGGACAATTTCAGTACTGGCAATGGCATGTAGGGCACAACGTCGGTGGCATCTTTCGGGCAATTAAGAACGTCAATCATTCTAGTGCGGACGAAGAGCAGTTCGACGGGATCGCGGAATTGACGTTCCTTTCGGCGGAGGACCGTAAAACCTGGTTTGATGCCGCCGCGATCCTCATGGACGACGAGCACAACATCTTCAGTAAGGCAATCGGTTACGTTACCGAACCTGGAAACTCGAAGACGTTTGTCGATCGTGTTGAAGTCGGCGATCCCAACGGCAGCCAGCAAAATGTCATCAAGTACCACGTTTTGCTGCGGCAAGCCGAGGGTATATCGACAACCGATTTTCGCCGGCATTTGACGGAATCGTTTGCACTCGCGATCGCTCAAAGCGAACAGGTCGGCAAGTTTCGACTTCATTTGTTCGAGCCGCCGGATACTTCCCGTCCTGATGCAGCCGGCGTGTCCCACTCGGAGCCAATCGATCGTCTGTATCAAGGGGCCTATGAAATTGCATTCCGAACCGGCCTTGAACGCGAGATATTTTTCGCGAAAGACTCTAGCTACGACAAAGCCACAAAAGATCATGCCCACTATGTGAGCCAAATTAGTCCGTTCCCAGAATCAGCGGGTTACACATTCGTCTACAACGGAAAAATGACCTTGGCCGGGCAGCGCGGCTCGCGCACCGCCCAGCTTATTACCGATCTCGGCGCAACAAATCAAGTACGCGACGACATCACGAAGCTGATGGGAATTGCAGAACCTAAACGCTAGAAAGCAATGCTATGAAATACAAAAACGCCGTTTTAGACGATGCTGAACTTCAAAAAGGACTTAAGGGAATTAACCCGAAGTTCGGCGACTTTTGCACTCGCGTGGCGGGCGAAGCCTGGGGGCTGCCGCTCATCGATCAAAAAACGAAGGCGCTCATCACGATCGCCGTCGATGTCGTAAACCAAGATCAAGTCGGTGCCGGCAACCCATTCGGAGCCCACGTGAATATGGCTTTGCAACAAGGCGCTACGCGCGACGAAATCGAGGAGTTGTTGCTGTTCATGTGTGTTTATGCCGGTTTCAACAAAGCCGCTGGCTGTTTCGGCATGCTTAACGAAATCCTAGGTCCCGCCAATAAGTGATTGCGGCAATAGTGTCGGGTCGGCGCTCTACGCACAGACAATAATCGAGAATTTGGAGACAGGTCATGACCGAGAACGTTTCCGCTCCACCCAGGTCCAAGATCGGCGTGCTCATTGAGAATCATTTCGATCCAACCGAGTATAAGCTCTTCAACAAGATGTTTCCGGCGCGAGGATATCAGGTCGACTACATCTCTCATTTATGGGGGAATGTCGATAGCGAATATTCGTCGAACCCTGAGCGCGATCCCGCTACGAATAAGGACCGAATCGAGCTCTACGTCATTGTCAAAACGGAGATCAACGATGTTGTACTTTCCGATTACAAAGGGTTTATCCTCATCGGCGCGTATGCAATGGATCGGCTGCGCTACGAAGCGAAGCCGATCAAGGGGCAACCCAATCAGTCGCCCGCCGTCAAGTTTTTACGCAAGGCAATGCAAACTCCGGGACTGAAAATTGGCACGATTTGCCATTCGCTTTGGCTACTTTGCGCGGATCCACAGCTCCTGAAAGGCCGAAAAGTCACGTGCGCGAATAATTTGATTTACGACGTGCAGAATGCGGGCGGCGACGTGCAGTTCGATGGAGACAACGGACCTCGTAGATTGGTTGTAGACCAAGACCTGATCACGGCGAAACATCCCGCCGATGGAATTACGGAGGAGTTTATTGAATGCTTCATTCGGGAGATTGAGCGCGGCTAGGCCATCGGCGTCTGCAAGTTCTCGACGACAGCATCAAAGGAGACCGAGGTGAAGCTAAAGGGAAAGAAAATCGCGGTGCTCCTGGAGAGCGACTTTTGCGAACACGAAATTTGGTATTACAAGTTCCGGTTCGCCGAGGAAGGCGCGGAAGTGGTGTTTCTTACCCGGCTATGGGGCCATCCGTCGCTAACATTTATCGGACACGATCATCAGGTTCCGTTTTTGTGTGACCAAAGCTTCGAGAACATGGAGGACGACCAGCTCGCCGAGTATTCCGCAATCATCGTGCCGTCGGGATTCGTCGCCGATCGACTTCGGTATACGCAAGACCTTTCCAAACTGCCTCCTGCTACGTCATTTATCGAGCGTGCGTTTGCGAACCCGTCCATTTTGAAAGGCTTCATTTGCCACGGTTTGTGGCTGCTTGCTCCGTCGCCGGATCTAGTCCGCGGCCGCAAGGTTGTGTCCCACAACAACCTCTATGGTGATGTGATCAACATGGGGGCTCAGTTTGTCGACGAGGATGTGGTCGTGGACAGTGATCTTGTCACCGCGCGCACCGGCGATCACTGCCATCTATTTGCCCGAAAAATTATTGAGCTTCTATCAGACACAAAGGTTTTGCAGTCAACAAGAATTCCAACGATGAGCGCGACACCGTGAAAAATATACCTGTTCATTTCGTCTATGTGACTGGAATTGCGCGGCCACTCTTCGCACAAGCGCGCTTGAAGGGAAGCTGGGATGCCACGGGCAGCTACAGCCTGAATTGGGCCAGTGTGGATATGTCGCCAACTCAAGGTCCTGACGGGTGCCTGGCATTTATCGCCACCGCGGCGCTGTCGGATGCCGAAGTCGGGCGGACGTTCGACTGGGGTGTGGAAGTATGTCGGACGCTCGGGGGACCATGGGAATGGGCCATTGTAAGCGAGGTCAACCGCCTCGATTCCAGTCGTCGCCAGCGATCGTTTCAGCTGAAGGATCCATCCATGACTGGGAATTCTCAGCAGGAGTTTTACTACCTCAATCACTCCCGCCGACTTGGCGCGCAAAAGAGCTTCCGAAGCTCCACAAATCAGAAACCGGCCATTCAATTCTCAGTCTGGGCGCCCAATGCGAAGCAGGTTGAAGTTGTTCTCGCCTCGCTCTGGCGAGAAGACGACCCATCGCGCAAGTCGATGATCGATCCGAGCAACGGCACGCCCGCCATTCGATCGGCGCCCAAGCACCTCATCTGCGGCGGCTATCTCGCCGACAACGATAAGTTTGGTGGATTGGAAAGCTGGGGGCCGTTCAAGATGACCAATGGTGGTGATGGAATTTGGACAACTGATCCGGACGATCCAGCTTTAGGTGACTTTGCCAAATTCGATCACGTTCCCTATATGTTTCGTGTAACCAAGGACAACGAAGGCACGGCCTACCGTACCGATCTTTATTCGCGTTGCCAAATCGGATTTGGAACGACGCGTCCCAACGGAGCCGCTTACACGGGGCGCACGATGGATCTTGACGGTACTGTGAGTTGCTCCGTCGTAGTGGACCCAGACCGTGTTACAGAAGAATTGTCAGAGCCAGACTTTCCTGAAACGAAATGGGTTAGCCAGGAGGAGTTTTTCTCAAATCCGCCGCCGAAGCCGCAGTTGCAGGACCTCACGCTGCAAGATCTCGTGATTTACGAATTGCATATCGGCGCACTTGGTGCGCACCGCGCGCACCGCTTACCGGGCACGTTAGAAGACGCAATTCAGTTGCTCGATTATCTGGAAGATTTAGGCGTCAACGCGGTCGAACTACTCCCGCTCTCGGAGTTCGGCGGCGGCGGAGCCGGCTGGGGATATGCTACATCGCACTATTTCGCGATCGAGTACAGCGGCGGCGGCCGTGATAACTACAAATGGTTCATCCGCGAGTGCCATCGACGAGGAATCGCTGTCATCCTCGACGTTGTTTACAACCACTACAATCATAATGCGGAGCGAGCTGAATGGTTGTACGACACCGATACACACGAACAGAACGCTTACTATTGGTATGAAGGTAGCGCATCTGACTATACAGATTTCGATGCGGTAGTCGGTCCGGAGCGTCGCGGTCAAGGTGGCTACGTCGACAACATGTCTACTGCCTGGGCCCCTCGTTACTGGGAAGAAAATGTCCGCAATATGTTCATCAGCAGCGCGCTCGCGCTCGCAATTGAATTTCAATTAGACGGATTTCGGATGGATCAGACAACCTCCATCCACGCTTACAATCAGCTGCACGCCAATGGTCAGCACGTCGGCGCAGCGAATCAATTCGGCCAGAAGCTCCTCCGCGAGCTCACAAGGTCCCTGAAATTCGTAAAGCCCCGCGTTATGCTGAT
>Ga0170475_105301208_pt1 | contig 10400 bp, 13 predicted proteins | sample Soicark_Litter_5_FD_111474 | JGI IMG/M metagenome (GOLD analysis project Ga0170475, IMG submission 111474) | Avena fatua rhizosphere microbial communities from Hopland, California, USA. Combined Assembly of 48 SPs | reverse complement strand
CTCGAGCATGCGCTGCATTCGGGCGATTTCCGTAGTTTGGTCCACGCTGACATCATTGGCCAGCTTGAAGGTGGTCTCTTCCCGAGCCGCACCCTCAGTCCCGAAGAGCTGGTTGACCATGGTAACGGCGCCCTTGTGGTGCTGAATCATATAGGTCAGAAATAGCCGGTCGAAGTCGGCTCCCCGAGCCTGGTCCAGCTCCTTCATCTGTGCCTCGGTGAGCATGCCGGACATCAGCATGCCCTGCTCGCCGTGGTCGCCGGTATGTTGCATAGACATCTGCATCGGCTTGGTCGGGTCGGGCACCGGCTGTCCCCGGTCCTTCAGCCAGCGCTGCATGGTGGCAATCTCGTCCTGCTGGCCATTAATGATCCGGCCGGCCAGCGTCTGAACCGAAGAGCTTGCGCCATGGCTCTGGGCCCATCCGGCCATGACCAGCGCCTGAGCGTGGTGGCCAATCATATGAGACATGAACTGAACGTCGGCCGGTGTGTACGGATACCCCTTGGTCTTGGCGGATGCAGCGTGGTTCTCCGAAGCGGGGGGTGGGGCCGCGGCTCCGCTTCCCTGGCTGGTGGCCTTGCTGCAGGCGGCCACATACAGCAGGAAAGTGGCTGGGATGAAACACGCGCGTAGGACTCTCATGGGTCTCCTGCTTTGGATGCCTCTAAAAGGCCGACGGTTGCGTCAGACCGAGGAGATAAATAGCCACATCCGCGCTCTGATCGCGAGCCTCGGCCTGATAGCCCACCCCGAGGGCGGCTACTACAGGGAAGTGTACCGATCGCCGGCTTCCGTCAAGCCGGCGGACCACAGGGAGCCGCGTTCCGCCCTGACAACTATCTACTTCCTGCTCACGCAGGGCCAATTTAGCCGCTGGCACCGGGTGCAGTCGGACGAGGTCTGGCACTTCTACGAGGGCGCCCCGTTGGACCTGTGGCTGACGTCGCCCGACATCAGCCGGGTGGAGCACCACCGGCTCGGGCCCCTTGAAGACGCCCAGCAGCCGGTTGTGGTGGTCCCCGCCGGCTGGTGGCAGGCCGCTCGATCGTCCGGCGCTTATACCCTCACCGGATGCTCCGTCGGGCCCGGCTTTGATTTCCAGGATTTTGCTCTTGCCGCCGATGAGCCGGCAACCACCGCAGCCCTCCGTCAGCTCGGCCGACAGCCGGCCGCCCTGCTGTGACTTCATTGCCGGCACGTCTCCGCCTGATCGGGCTGCCCTACGACAGTAGCTCCTCATTTCTCCGCGGCCCGGCCGAAGCACCAGCCGCCATTCGTGCCGCGCTCGAGTCATCCCACTGGAACAGCTGGTCTGAGCTGGGGCAGGACCTGGCCGCCACGGACACCGTGAGCGACGCCGGCGACGTGCTCCTGTCGGCCGGCCCCCGGGCGCGGGACGAGATCGAGAGCGCCGTATCGGAGGTGCTCGCGGGCGGGTGGCGGCCCCTGGCATTGGGGGGAGACCATTCCATTACCTATCCACTGCTTCGCGCGATGAGCCGAGGCCATCCCGGTCTTACCATTCTGCACCTCGATGCCCATCCCGACCTGTACGAAGAGTTCGAGGGAGACCGGTTCTCCCATGCCTGTCCATTCGCCCGGATCATGGAAGAAGGTCTGGCGCAACGGCTGGTACAGGTCGGAATTCGCACCCTCAACCCGCAGCAGCGAAGACAGGCCCAGCGGTTTGGAGTCGAGCTGATCGAGATGCGATCCTGGGACGGCGGGGCCCGGCCGAAAGTGGATGGTCCGGTTTATCTGTCGGTAGATGTCGACGTGCTCGACCCGGCCTTTGCGCCCGGAGTGTCTCACCGCGAGCCTGGGGGACTGTCGGTGCGGGAGGTGCTCTCGATGATCCAACGTATGAGTGGAACTCTGGTTGGTGCCGATGTGGTCGAGTACAACCCAAGGCAGGATATCGGCGGCGTTACCGCTGTGGTGGCCGCCAAGATCGTGAAGGAAATCGCCGGGCGGATGCTGGGGGAGCCTGCCGGCCAGGAGAAAGGCCGGGGATGAGAAGCAGGATCATTCTACGACCACGCCGGAGACATCGCACTCGGGATACTTGAGGTCGAGCTGCTTCAGCTGATGGGCCAGGATGGTCCCGATCAGGTGATTGCGGTACCACTTCTTGTTGGCAGGAATGATGTACCACGGGGCCCACTCGGTAGACGTCTTGCTGAGCGCGTCCTGGTAGGCCCGCATGTAGTCCTTCCAGAATTTCCGTTCTTCCAGGTCGCCCGGCTGAAACTTCCAGCACTTCTTGGGATCGTCGAGCCGCGCCTGGAGCCGCTTCCGCTGCTCGTCGGGACCGATGTGCAGAAAGAATTTCACGATGGTCGTGCCGTTTTCGTAGAGCATTCGCTCGAAGGCGACGATCTGGTCGTAGCGCTTCTTCCACTCTGGCGGGGGAACAAGGTTGTGTACCCGGACCACCAGCACGTCCTCGTAGTGGCTCCGGTTGAACACCACCGCCTCGCCGCGGGCCGGTACCTTGGCGTGCACCCGCCAGAGAAAGTCGTGCTCCAGCTCCTCTTCAGACGGCTTTCGGAACGAGACCACCCGGGTGCCCTGGGGATTGAAACCCCGCATGACGTGCCGGATCGCGCCGTCCTTGCCTGAGGTGTCCATTCCCTGGAGCACCACCAGCAGCTTGCGCTCGTGGCCGGCAAAGAGCAGCTCTTGAGCCTCCGCCAACTGCTCCAGGATCTGGGGCAGATCTTCCTCGGCTTCTTTCTTTCCATGTTTCACCAGACTGGTGTCTTCCGGGTCAAACTTGTCCAGGTCGACCCTCTGCCCTTCCTTAACCAGATACCGATTCATTCGCGCTCCGAGATGTGGTCGCCACCGCCTTCCCGCCTTACCGCCTGATCTGATACGCCAGCTTCACAAAGAATCCGTCCGTCGTTCGCTCCAAGCGGGACCAGTTGAAGGCCTCGTCGCTCTCGAGCGAGCTGCCGTAGCCCAGGAAGGCCACTGTCCCGGGCGTGGGCTCATACGAGGCGAGAAGATCGAGCCGGAAGCCGTTGAACTCCGTGGTCGGCTGAGCCACACCGCCAATGAACAGAGAGTCGCCCGTGGCCGGATCGATCAGGGTGTTCCGCCGCTCCGAGCGGTACTCGCCGATGGCGCGGAAGAAGAGTGCCCGATTGGGCTGGTACTCCACCTTGAGCCGGGGGATGGTCGAGCGGGCGAACTCACTCCCGTCCAGACGAAAGAGTCGTAATACCGTGGCCAGTGCGGCCACCCGTATCGTGGTGGTGGGACGCAGATCGAGCGCTCCCCGGAGCTGCCAACCGGTGCCCGTAGTGCCCTCCTCGAAGATGGCGCTCTGGCCCCGACCATAGGCGAGCTCCGCTCCGAGCTTCTGCCACGTGGGAGTGGTGACCTTGACCTGGCCGGTAAATCCGGAGAAGTCCTCCGGGAGGTACGCCGTACCGGCGGCGCCACCGATGGTGTAATCAGCAAAGCTCGAATCCTGGAAGTCGACGAAGTTCCGTTCTCCGTGTCCGTTCAGCTCCCAGCCCCCTCGAAGCCGGAACGTGGCGTCGACCTGCTCCCGGCCTTCGATCGCGGGCTCGAAACCGAACTGGTTGTACGCCCAAATCCGCTCCGGTCCAAAGAACACCGTGAGATTCTCCAGCAGCACCTGCGGTGCGCCGTACCAGGTGAAGCGGTTAAACGCGTGGCCGGTGACCACATTGCTCCGGAGCCGGTTGACGAAGCCGGCCTGCGCATCGAACCCTTCGCCTTGCCCGTTCAGCAAATAGTTGAAGCCCCAGGAACGCCCAGTCCGGTCGAACTCAGCCTGCCAGATCGGCGCGTCCAGCGACGAGTCTCTGGTGCTGGTCCAGGAGCGGCCGTACTGAAACTGGGTGTAGTAGAGTCCCCAGACATAGCGGAAGTCGCCAGCCAGGACCCGATTGTGGCTATCGGTCTGATCCCGGTTGGTGAAGGTGATGCCGGCCAGGGAATTGCGCCCGAAGTCGCGGCGCAGCCGGGTGATGTTGAACCAGGCGTCTGACGCATCGGTCTGGTCTACCGCGGTCAGATGGGCCACACCAAGGTGCCCGAACTTGCCGGTGAACTTGGCACCCGCCTTCGGATTCACGATCCTCCGGGTATAGACCAGCGTCTGAGGAGATCCGAACAGCTCGATCCCTTCCAGGAAGAAGGGCCGCTTCTCCGGAAAGAACAGCGCAAACCGCTCGTTGACCGTGACCTGACCCTCGTCACTCTCCACCTGACTGAAATCGGGATTCATCGTGGCGTCGAGCGCGTAGCTGCTGAACCCGAGCCGCAGGTTCAGGCCGCCGTCGGGATTGAGATCTTCCCGCACGAAATCCCCGCTTACTGGATCGCGGGTTCCCGCCGCGGTGGCGGTCACGAAAGGCTGCGCCTCCATCGTAACTCCGTGGTGCATGTCGTGGAGCCCGCCCAGCGCGCCCTCCTGTCCCAGAAAGCTGGCATTGGCCCGGCGCACATCGGTCCAGGTGTTGGTATATCCGGTGCGCTGTACTATCCGGGTGACATTGAACCCCCAGCTCTGCGGGCTGCTTGCCGGATAGCGCAGACTCTTGAACGGAATCCGGATCTCCACCTCGAAGCCCCGATCAGTGATCCGGCCCTTGGAGTCCCAGGTGAAATCCGGGTTCTTGTCGGTGCTGCCGGGAATCAGACTGCTCACCTGCCCCGCGCCTTCGCTCCGCACGCCATCGGTTTGCACGCCCAGCGCGTTGACCCCGAAGAAGAACGCGCGGCGCCGGTCGTGAAAGGTGTCCAGATCGAGGACCACGGAATCTTCGTTATCGATGTTGTCCCGGTCGGCTACGGTTGCCCGGATGCCTCGGGGATTGTGGTCGTAGGCAATGATCCCGAAGTAAATCGCATCGGACGAGTACCAGACCAGCACTTCGGTCTGTTCCTCGGCGGGCCGGCCATCCACCGGTTGATACTGCCAGAACCCGGTGAGCCGGGTGGCGTGCGACCAGACCGGCTCATCCAGCCTGCCGTCGATCTGAACAGAGCTCTCCAGCCGAGGAATCTCGGCGGTGGGTGAGCCCTTGCCCATTACCGTCTGGGCCGCGCCCGGACCGGGAGCCTGGATCAGCAGCAGCAGCGCGAGCACCATGGATCAGTGAAGCCGATGCTCACAGTGCTGAGCTGGTCACGGCCGGCGTGCCCCAGTACCGCCGGAGGGAGTTGATGATCACGGGCAAACCGCGGAACACGCAGAAGGCCACCGCGAGCCAGGCTGTCACTCGAAGTACCTGCATCATCCAGGGGACCTCCCGGGTGAATGCCTGCGCCAGGGCCAGCCCGCAGAACGTCACCACCTTGGTGAACGCATACCCGGTACGCATGATGGTCGAGCCCACCAGGAAGCGCCCCACTCTGGACCGATGTTGTGCGAAAGGTGCCGTTCCCTGCCCCACGCCGATGCTGCGCAGGGCATCAGTGAGTGTGGTGCGAGCGATGATGATCAGCGGTATGGCCAGCGGGATCATTCCGAGATCGGCAAAGCAGACCCATAACACCAGCTCATAGGTTCGGTCCGCCGCGATATCGAGCACACTGCCGAACAGACTGCTCTGCCCGGTCTTGCGAGCCACGATGCCGTCTACCGTATCGAGCATCAGTCCCACGAAGAGCAAACCGACCCCCGCAAGCCGTGCCGTGGGAGACCCGAAATAGAGGATCAGGATGTTGACCAGCAGGAGCGGAAAGCGCGACAGCGTGATCCAGTTGGCCAGCACGGCTTGCCTCCTGAGAGGAGTAAGGCCCGGTTACATCCAGATTATCTCCGACTACCTCTGTCTGCCGAGACGTAGGAGCCCTGCTCGAGATCTTCCAGCACATTTGGCCTGGTCGGGCGCCAGCCCAGCAGGGTTTCCGCCTTCTTGCCCGATGCCTGCTGGTCCAGAACCAGAGCATCGGCGGAGGGACCGAGCTTGCCTCGCGCTTGTTCCAGCGGCCATTCCGCCGTTTTGCCGCCCGCCCCGGCCCCTCGGCTGGCAGCGGCAGCGACATCGGCCACCCGGAACGACGGTCCGCTGACCCCGAGGAGCAGAGTGCCGGAAGGGGCCTTCTCCAAGGCCAGGAGATACAGCTCAGCCAGGTCGTCCACATGAACGAAGGGCCATCGATTCTCTCCGGTACCAACGTACTGCGCAGAACCTTCCTTCTGTGCCGATTCCACGAATCCAGCCGGAATACCGCCGCCCCGGCCATACACGATGGCCGGCCGGATCACCACGCCTCGGATGCCGCGGGCCCCGGCCTGAAGCACCCGGTCCTCTACCGCCTGCCGCCAGCTTACCAGCTGGGCCGGCCTGGGCGGCGAGGTCTCGTCCACCACTTTGCCACCAGTGTCGCCGTGAGACCAGATGCCGCTGGTATAGATGAAGGGCTTGTTGCTGCCCGAGAGCGCGTCAAGAATGGCGTCGATGGCCGGGCCATCGATCGATGGATCGTAGGTTGTCGCCAGGCTGATCACGCCGTCGGCCTCACCAGCCGCGGCGGTTATGCTTCGGGGATCGGTGAAGTCGCCTCGCACCGCGCGAATACCGGTAGCAGCGAGCTTGCCGGCAGAAGCGTCGCTCCGGGCCAGTGCGCTCACTTCATGCCCCGCCGCCCGAAGCCGTTCAGTCACGGCGCTGCCGATGTATCCAGTGGCGCCGGTCAAAAATACCTTCATACTTGCTATCCTCAGGTAAGGGACAGAACGTGTGACTGAATCCTATAGTACACCCAACCAATTGGCGGGCGCTTCCGGTTCCACCGTACACCTGGGCGTTCGGGTTCGTCATGCCCAGCCGGAGGACGCGCGCGGCTGGGCCAGCTTGCGGAGCGCACTCTGGCCCGACCAGCCTTTGCCGGAGCTGCTGGACGAAGCGGAGGCATTCTTCAGCGGTGGCGATGCCCGGCTCGCCGCCGTGCTGGTGGCTGAGAAAGTCAGGGAGGGCCTGGTCGGCTTCGCCGAGCTGTCCCTCCGCCCCTACGCCGAAGATTGCCGGACCAGTCCGGTGGCGTTCCTCGAGGGCTGGTACGTCACGCCCGCAATGCGCCACCAAGGTGTCGGCCGAGCCCTCGTGCGGGCAGCCGAGGAATGGGGGCGCGCGCAGGGATGCCGCGAGTTTGGGTCGGACACACAGTTCGACAACCACACCAGCATTGCAGCACATCTGGCGCTCGGCTTCGACGATGCCGGCGCCCTGCGCTCCTTCCGGAAAGATTTGTAGAGGAGAGACCCATGCCCGCCGTTGCCCATCCCAAACGGTTCGGTGTTCTCGGCTCAGGTGAGGTGGGTCAGGCCCTGGCCAAGGGCCTGGCCGCCAACGGCTACGAGGCGCGGATCGGAACCCGCTCGCCCGACAAGCTGGCGAAATTCTCCGGCAGCACCGGGATCGAGGTGGGCACCTTCTCCGCTGTGGCCGCCTGGAGCGAGGCCGTGGTGCTGGCGGTGCTGGGCACAGCCGCCATGGAGGCAATCGATCTCGCCGGGCCCGACAATCTCAATGGCAAGCTGGTGATCGACACAACCAACCCCATCAGCGACGACCCGCCGGTAGATGGTGTGCTTCGCTATTTCACCGGACCCAACGAGTCGCTGATGGAACGGTTGCAGGCGGCACATCCCCGCATTGCCTTCGTCAAGGCGTTCAATAGCGTGGGCAGCGACCTGATGGTGCACCCGCTGCTATCCGGCGGTCCGCCTACCATGTTTTTCTGCGGCAACGATGCCGGAGCCAAAGCCGTGGTGGCCCAGCTGCTGGAGCACCTGGGCTGGGAAGGCGCGGACATGGGGAGTGTTGTTGCTGCTCGAGCGCTGGAACCACTGGCTCAGCTCTGGTGCATTCCGGGTTTTCGGGAGAACGACTGGACCCACGCCTTCCGGCTGCTTCGAGTCTGAGGCGTCCTTATCCGGCCGACATCATTGGAGGAGACATGTGCAGAAACATCAAGCGTCTGAGACATCCCGATCATCCTCCCACCGATGAGGAGCTGCAGAGCGCTGCGTTGCAGTTCGTGCGGAAGATCAGCGGATTCCAGGCACCATCACAGGCCAACCAGGATGCCTTCGACCGCGCGGTGCACGATGTTGCCACTGTGTCCCGGGCGCTGTTCGACAGTATCCGGGTCCGGGGACGGCCCTACGCCGAGTCGGCATGATCAGCCGGATCTGGAGAGGATGGACCACGGCCCCAAACGCCGATGCCTACGAGGGGCTGCTCAAGGCGGAGATCTTCACCAGCATCATCGACCGCGGGATAACGGGCTTTCAGGGAATCGATCTTCTGCGCCGGCAGGGGGAGGAAGGCGTGGAGTTTGTCACTATCATGTGGTTCGACTCTCTGCTGGCGGTGCAAACCTTTGCCGGCGAGGATTACGAGCAGGCCGTGATTCCGCCCAAGGCCCGGCGGCTGCTAATCCGCTATGACGAGCGCTCGGCTCATTACGAAGTGCGCGAACGACGCGAGCCCGGCGATGGACACGCAGCCTGACTCTCTGTAGGAGATTGCGCTATGCCTTTCGCATTACCCTCGGCTGGTCTCGTGGCCCTGCTCCTCCTGGCAGCTCAGTCCTCCGTATCAGCCCAGACGCAGGGCTCCCGCTACATCAATCCGCCGAGCCTGACCAAACCCAACGGCTACACCCACGTCGTGGTTGCCCCCGACAACCGCACCGTGTACGTGGCCGGGCAGGTTGCCTTTGACAGTACCGGACAGCTGATTGGTGCGGGCGACTTCAAGGCTCAGGCCCAACGGGTGTACGAGAACCTGCGTCGGGCGCTGACCAGCGTGGGCGGGTCGCTGGACGACGTGGTGAAGACCACCACGTTCATCACCGACATCAAGAACCTGCCGGCTCTGCGCGAAGTCCGGGCTCAAGTCTCCCGCTCCGGCCGCCCGCCCGCCAACACGCTGGTGGTGGTCTCCAGCCTGGCTCGGGCCGAGCTGATGATCGAGGTCGAGGCGGTTGCCGTGCTGAGTCAGAGTGTCCGCTTTGCGCAGTGATGCCATGCGCGATCTGATTCTCCGCCGGTTCGAGCAACCCGACGAGGTGCGCGAAATGATCAAGGGCCGGTTCGAGATCGTCCGGATGAACGGGATGAGCATCGGCCGGGCGACCTATCAGCCGGGATGGAAATGGTCGGAACATGTGGGGCCGGCCACGGGGTCGAGCCGCTGCCTGGTGGAACACGTGGGCCTGGTGGTATCGGGAGTGGCCACCGTTGCTTTCGACGATCGCGTGGTCGAGATGCATCCCGGCGACCTCTTCTACGTTCCGCCGGTTCCGCACGACAGCTGGGTGGTTGGCGATCAGCCTTACGTCTCGCTCCATTTCCTTGGTGCGGACCAGTACGCGCGGTGATCAGCCAGCTCTGATTCCATGAACTCCTGAACTCTGGAGGTTGGGGTGCCTCACCTCTCGCGCCGAGCCATTCTGGCTTTGAGCTTGATCATCGGACTTGCGCTCTGGCTGATCCCCGCGGGCTTTCTCCACCAGCCTGAGCCCTGGGACGGCAACGGCCCTGCGTATCCTCTGGCCCTGTTCGGGAGCGGGCTCCTCCTCGGCTTCCTGGCTCCGGGCCGGACGGGATCCATCGTCGCCGGTATGTTCCTGGGCCAGCTCGCCGTCCTGCTCTGGCGAGTTGTGACCAGTCCGGACAACAGCGAGCTCTGGCTGGTGGGAGTCGTGATGCTGGCGGGGTACACTTTTGTGGCCACCGGGCTCGGAGCACTGATCGGCAGCGTGCTGCGCCGCCGAATGCATCCGGACCTTCCGGTGGAGCGCCGCGTCTCGGATCGGAGAGCCTGACGCCTCGTTGCTTCCAGTTGTCGGGTGCATATTAAGCCTGATTTGTTACTGGTAGTCTCGTTCAATCCTCCACGTTCCTGCTCGAATCGCCTCTCCCGGAGGCCGCTATGCGACCCGCACTGCTGATGCTCTCGCTCGTTACGCTCTGTCTTCCCTCTCAGATTGCCGCCCAGAATCCAGCTCCCGACTTCCAGGCAGGCCTGGGCTATGCCCGGGTTTTCGATGCCGGCGGCTTCAGCTTTGCCGCAGCCCTGGACCAGCCACTTTCGTCCGTCGGCTCGCCGGTCCGGCAGGCGCTCGGTGGAGGTTTCTGGTATGCCCATACGGGCCTCGCCTCGTTACCTGACACTCCGGAGGTCGGTCGAGACCTTGTCGGGCTTGGCTTGCGCTACAGTCTTGGCTTTCTGAACTCCGGATCGTTCCGGCCCTTCGTCGCCGTTCCGCTGCAGGTCCTCCACAGCCAGGTGGCCGACCACCGAATTACCGCTGACCTGCTGTCGGCGTCGCTCTATGGCGTGCCCCAACTGCCAGCGCCGCCGCCGGTCGAAGATCAGGTAGGAGGAGAATGGGGTTGG
>Ga0170475_103896573_pt1 | contig 10400 bp, 7 predicted proteins | sample Soicark_Litter_5_FD_111474 | JGI IMG/M metagenome (GOLD analysis project Ga0170475, IMG submission 111474) | Avena fatua rhizosphere microbial communities from Hopland, California, USA. Combined Assembly of 48 SPs | reverse complement strand
GCCCGCCGACCGAGGCAAGGTGGCGAGTTAGCGAGCTGACCCTCTGCGGTTTTTTTACTGCCCGGCGGGGGGTTGCTACGATCGCTTCGCATGGCTGACGTAGGAGACGACTTTACGGGTGGAATCTATCGGCGGGTCGCCCTCTTGCCCCTGCGCGACATCGTGGTGTTTCCGCACATGGTTGTTCCGCTGTTCGTGGGTCGTGAGAAGTCGATAGGCGCGCTGGAGGACGCCACCAAAAAGGGGCAGGGACCGGATGGCGGGCAGTCCATCTTTTTGTCGGCCCAGCGCAAGGCTGGCACGAATGAACCGGGGCCTTCCGATATCCACGAGGTCGGGACGCTCGGCCGGATCATCCAACTCCTGCGTCTGCCTGACGGGACCGTCAAGGTCCTGGTGGAAGGCTTGTCCCGGGCCAGCGTGCGAGAGTTCGTCCAGACCGAGGGCTTCTTCTTGGTCGACGTGGAACCTCGGATGGATCGACCCGAAGCTCCTGCGTCCCTCGCGCTTGGCGCTCGCGGGATTCAGTCGCTCTTTGAAACGTTCGTCAGGCTCGATCGTCGCCTGGCACCCGAGATCCTCGCGTCAGTGCAGATGCTGGAGGACGCCGCGCAGATCGCCGATACCATCGCTGGTCAGCTGCCGATCAAGCTCGCCGAAAAGCAGGCCATTCTCAGCGCCGACGCGGTCTCGGAACGGCTCGAGCTCCTGCAAGCCGCCATGCGCGCCGAGATCGAGGGGCTGCAGGCGGAAAAGAAAGGGCGCACCCGCGCCAAACGCTCCGCCGAGAAGGTCCAGCGCGACCAGTACCTGCAGGATCAGATGCAGGCAATGCAGAAGGAGATCGGCGAAAAGGACGAGCTCAAAAACGAGCTCAGCGAGCTCGAGGAAAAGATCGCCGCCAAGAATCTCTCGCCTGATGCCGCCTCGCGTGCTCGCAAGGAGTTGAAGAAGCTTCGCCAGATGGCGCCCCTTTCCGCTGAGGCGACCGTCGTTCGCAACTATCTCGACTGGATACTCGCCTTGCCTTGGGGGGAGAAGACGATCGACAGCCTGGATCTCGCCGCGGCGGAGCGGGCTCTCGATGGCGAGCATTTTGGGCTGCGCAAAGTCAAAGATCGCATTCTCGAGTACCTCGCGGTGCAGAGCCTGGTCGGCAAGATTCGAGGGCCGATCTTGTGCTTCGTGGGTCCGCCAGGCGTGGGCAAGACCTCGCTCGCTCGTTCCATCGCAACGGCCACGGGGCGGCGGTTCGTCCGCCTCGCGCTCGGAGGCGTTCGGGACGAAGCCGAGATTCGTGGCCACCGACGAACCTACATCGGCGCGCTGCCAGGCAAGATCATTCACTCTCTCAAGAAGGGCGGGACCGACAATCCCGTCTTCCTGCTCGACGAGATAGACAAGATGTCCACCGACTTCCGTGGCGATCCTTCCGCCGCCTTGCTGGAGGTATTGGACCCCGAACAGAACACCGCCTTCAACGACCATTATCTCGATCTCGACTACGACCTCTCCGACGTTCTGTTCGTGACCACGGCCAACTATCTGCAGGGAATTCCGCTGCCGTTGCAGGACCGCATGGAGATCATCCAGCTATCCGGCTACACCGAGTTCGAGAAGCTGACCATCGCGGAACGTCACCTGATTCCCCGGCAGAAGAAGGACAATGGCCTGGAAGGCGTGCCCGTGGATCTCTCCGAGGACACTGTTCGGGACGTCATCCATTTCCACACGAAAGAGGCCGGCGTTCGCAACCTGGAGCGCGAGCTGGCCGCCATCTTTCGCAAGATCGCCCGAGAGGTGGTCGCTCACAAGGCATCGGGCGCGGCGTCGTCCACCCCCCTGTCTTTCCGGGTGACCCCCAAGAAGCTCTCCCGCTATCTTGGACCTCATCGTTACCGTCACGGGCAACAGGCAGGATCGAACGAGATCGGCCTGGTCAACGGGTTGGCCGTCACGAGTCACGGCGGCGATCTGCTGGCCACCGAGGTTTCGATCGTTGCCGGAAAAGGCAAGCTGGTCCTGACCGGCAAGCTCGGCGATGTCATGCAAGAGTCCGCGCACGCAGCCATGAGCTACGTACGCTCCCGCGCGCCTTCCTTCGGTCTCGAAAGAGACTTTTATTCGAGGGCGGACATCCATGTTCATCTGCCCGAGGGGGCCATTTCGAAGGACGGTCCGTCCGCTGGCATCACCATCTGTACGGGCTTCGTCTCTGCTCTGCTGAGGGTTCCCGTCCGTCGCGACGTCGCCATGACCGGAGAGATCACCCTCCGCGGCCGGGTCCTCCCGATCGGCGGCGTCAAAGAGAAGCTCCTCGCCGCTCACCGCGCGGGCATGACAACGGTCATCCTTCCTAAGGAGAACGCCAAGGATTTGCGCGAGATACCGAAGAAGGTTTTGAAGTCTCTCCGCATCGCTTTGGTGGAGCACATGGACGACGTGCTTCGTCACGCCCTGGTGCTGCCAGAGCCTGACCAGTTCTTGCGCGAGCCCTCAGTTCCTGTCGATTGGCGGGTGCCCGTGGAGCGTCGCAAGGAGACTGAGCGCCGCGACGACCGCTCGCAGCTCCCGGTGGCCTCCGTTGTGCCGCCGCCCTCTTCACTGGAGACGAAGGATCGCTCGTCGCAATAGGCAAGCGCGTACACTGAACTCGATGTCCGAGTCGGATGTGCTCGCTGCCAATCTCGCCTTCTATCGCGCCTTCTCGACGGGAGATCTCGTCGCCATGGAGGGGCTCTGGTCTCGCCAAAAGCCAGTGGCATGCGTGCATCCAGGGTGGACGGCTCTTCTAGGCCGCGAGGCCGTCATGGGAAGCTGGCAATCCATCCTCGATGGGCGGGAGGTGACCGAAGTGCGCTGTCAGAACGCGACCGCCCACGTGCTTACCGACGAATGCGCGTTCGTCATTTGCGAGGAACACATCGGAGAGGGAACTCTGGTAGCGACCAACACCTTCGTTCTCGAGGGCGGTCGCTGGCAGATCGTTCACCATCAGGCTGCGCCCATCCTCCCCGAGGACGAGGACGGCGAGGACTCGGAGGAAGCCGAAGGTGAAGTAGACGAGGGCGACCGACTGAATTAGTTCGGATGCACGAGGGGCGCTAGCCCAACAGGCCTTCCAGGAGGCTCGATGACCGAAGAAGGCGTTTTGACCCGAAGGTAGGCAACTCCTTCCCAGAAGGGACGGTCTGTCTCTCTACCAGGGGGCCCCGGCTCGTGGGGACAGTTGAGAGGTCGGGGTCCCCTGCGTCGTCTCGTCCTGCCTTCAGCGTTGGACGCGCTCGAGCGTCACCTTGCGAGAGCCCGCGCCGTTGCTTTGGACGACCAGGGTCACGTTGGAACCTACCGGCCCACGCAGGAGATAGTTGATCCCACGCGTTCCGAGCTCTCTCACGTCACGGCCATCGACGAAGAGCAGCCGGTCTCCGACCTGGATCCCCGCACGCTCAGCGGGTAGCCAAGGATTGACGGCCTTGACGGACAGGACGCCGCCCCGTCGCCCGACAAACATGCCGATCCATCCACCAAGATTTCCGCCGAACTCGTTTCCTCGGAGAACGTGGATGGTCCCAGCGTCGGTGATCTCCCCCTCGCCGAGCAGTACCACCTCCGCGCTCTCCGCGACGAAGCTGTTCGTCTCACTCTGCACCCAGATGGTTATGCGCGATGTCGGTACCATCCCTGGGATGCGGAAGAGCCCCGCCGCGTCAGTTCTGGTCTCGACGTAGGTACTGTCCATTCGCGCTTCGATGATGGCGTTGACGACGGGGCGCTCGTTGTCTGTCTCTAGGATCCTCCCTTTGAGGGTGGCGCCTCCGGTCGCGACAAAGCGGGTGACCCGACGAAGCTCCTCCCCATCCTCCGAGCGGACGGATCGGCGGTTGTGGTTGTCGGCCTCTTCGATTTTCGGCCGCGCCGGTACGCTTCCATCAGGATGATCAGTCTTCCGATCGTGCTCGACCGCCGCGGCGACGTCAGCGTCATGCCCGGTCGTTCGCATCGTAGATGAGGGCGGCGCCTTGGCTGGCTCTGCGCGAGAGGCCTGCACACCGCCATCAGCGACGTTGCGTGAGCCAGCCCCCAGATGGCGCAGGTCCGAAGGGGAGGGCCCGGCGCTGATGCCCATTCCGTTGCCCCCTCCCTTCCCGGACGACTGAGCCGCGCTGCCGGCGTCGAGGAATCCGTGGTTCGGTGTCCCGATCCCGGCTGCGACGGTTGATCGATCCGATGCGTCTCGTGGTGCCCCCAAGAGGTGGCTCGAAGACGCAGCGCCCGTGCCCGAGACTTTGGCGTCGGGTGCAGACTCGCGTCCGGCAGCGGCGCCATTCTCCTCTTGTGTGAGTGGGCCGGGTCGGTAGGGATCAGGATCGGAGGTAACTGTCACGAAGATGAGGGCGCCAACCACTGCGAGTGTGAACAGCAGGCCCATCGCCTGAACGGCTCGGCGCTTTTTTCCTCCGCTCCTCGGCTTCTCGGCGGGGTGAGCGCTCGACGCGCGAGAGCCGCGTGCCGGCCCTGCGGCAGGTGTGTTCCGATGTCGATCGCCTGATCCCCCCATGCCGGTCGCCACGGGCTTCTAACAAAAATTGGTCGTCGCGAAACAAAAGAAGAACGAACACGCGAGCGGAGTCCCGCTCGGTTCAGTCGTCTCCTTGGACTTGCACCTCGACTTTCCAAGTCTCGGCTAGCCATGCCATCAAAGGCGATTCGTGGGCCTCGATGGCGTCCGTCAACGATGCTTCCAGGACGGTGCCATAGATGAGATCACGCGCATCTTGTCGTTTGACACGTTTCAAGAACTCGCGCAGAGCCGCTTCGTCAGTGAGCGGGCCTTCTACGGAGGGCAGGACCCGCTGGTAGGCTTCTTCGCCCACCGCATCGATCAGGGCCTGAAGGCTCTCAGCTTCTTCCGGACGCACGTGGCCGTTCGACAGGACGACGGTGCGAAGCAAAGCGACCAAAGCCGCCAACTCGTTGTCATCAAGTTCTTCGAGCTCCATGCCTCAATGCTACGCCCGACTTCGGCGAGGTGCGACCCCGACCCGACCTCTGCGATGATCGCGAACGCTCGCGCGTGCTACTCAGCCCAGGGGTCGACCCAGTGATCGCCAGCCTGGGAAGGAGGCTCCACCGGATCTCTGCGAGTCGGCGCGGCGGCGAGAGAGCCGTTCACGGGAGAGATTGACCCTGGCGCCTTGGCGCGTACGAGCGGCGCTCGAGATGGCGCTGGGGCCGGTGTGGCAGTCCTGACAGCGGAAGCTGCTGTTGCTGTTGTTGTTGTCCCTGCCATCGCCATGGCGGGGGGCACCGTGTCGAGCTTTGTCGCGCTCTTCTTCGTGACCGCCACCGCGACCGGGGCCGGGTTTGGCGCCGCCACCTTGGCCAAGGCATGCGCTGGGACCTCCTCGGGCTTTCGGGGATCGACAGGAGGGGCCACGATCGCGTCGGCTGACGGAGTTGCTGGAGGTTCAGGTGCCGGCAACGTGGCCAAGCTCGGCGCCGGTGACGCAGGCGAAGGCATGGCAGGCGCGGCCGTGGCCGGAACGGCAGACGGGGCCGCCGACGACGCCGGTGCCGCGAGCGAATGGACGACCGCGCTGGAAGCACGACCCCCGTTGTGTTCCGTGCCTGTCCGCCACAGGGCAGGAAGCAGGACGCCCACGCCGAGTGCTGCTCCCATGATTCCCAGGAGGACTGTCCTGTTGGGGGCCCATCGTTCCCGCGCTATTGCGAGCGGTTGCCAGTCGAGCGCCCCTAGCTCACCCAAGACAGGCAGGTCATCTTCGGTGCGGCCCCACGAGCGCGAGGGCACCGCCACTATGAATGCATCACTCGTTCGGGCGGCTTCGCCGCCGTGCGGTTCCGTACCGGTTCGAGGCAACGGAACCGGCACTGCCACCCCCTCGACCTCCATCCGGAAGGAGGCTCTCCCCACGTAAACGATATCTCCGCCTTCCCTTGCTTCCACGTCATCCGCTCCCGTTTCAAGCTCACCAAAATCCACCGAAACCCCCAACCTGTGCGCGTGCATCTCGCCTCCTCCATCACCCGAAAAAAAACGACCTCAGCCGGCCGTCGCGTGGCGGTACCATAATTCCATTCATCTCACTGTCAATTCTCATTTCGTGCCCAGTTCACTTCCGTTTTCCGGTCTCAGCTTGCCTTGAGAGTGTAGCGATTCACATGTGACGGCCGTGTATCTCCTCGGCGCGATTTCCGTAAACCTCTCGCGGAGATCGGCGAAGAAGTTTCCGCGGAGGTCATCCGCGCGCCGATCCGGAAGGAAGACGTCTCCTCGCGTGACTCGCTGTCGAGGGTGGTCCGTGGCAGCAGACCATGGCGGCAGACCTGGCAACTGTCTCGAACCCTTGGGCGATCAAGTCTCGCGATTGGGATCGAAGGACCGTGCCGACGTCGCGGGCAGACAGGCTTCGGCCTCTCAGCCGCGCATGGCTTGGGCTGCTGGCCTGGCCTGGGCTACTGCGTCGGCCAGGTTCCGACTGTCGGCAGCGGGGTGACCGCAGCGGTCAATGCGAGGGGGCCTCCCCCTTGAGCAGCATCCACGCTCGACAACGCAATTCGGCCGAGCCCGCCGCCGCCGCCGCCGGCCGGCATGCCTTCGACTGCTTCGGCCATGCTCGCGGGGAGCGCGGCACACGCGCCCCCGCCGGCCTTCCCACCGCTGGAGTTGACGCCCGCAGCAGCCGGCCTCTCGGGCGCCAAGGTGCCGTCTGCGCCGCTCGTGCCGGGCGCATCTTGCAAAGAAGCGCCTGCACCGCCGCCGCCGTTTGCCGCGATGACGCCCTCGATCGAGACGAGACGACCTTCAATGAGAACGGCGCCTCCCGAGCCACCTCCGGCTCCTGCGGCGACGGCGGTCCCTGCCGCCTGGCCTCCACCCCCGGAAGCGCGAATCACGCCATGAGGGCCGACGTGGACGTTGCCGCATGCGCTAATTTGCAGAGCGCCGCCTCCGCCGCCCGCCAGCACGCCGCTCCCACCGCCCGGGCTGCCACCAAACAAGGGTACGAGCATGGGGATTCCATAGACCGAGCCTCCAGCCCCGCCCAGGAAGCCGTCGCTTGCACCGCCAGCGCTGCCCGGCGTGCCGAAGGAACCTCCGCCGTAGCCTGCCGCCGTGGTCGAGAGAGAACCTGCACCCAAGGCCACCGCACCTGCGCCCGGGGCGCCTCCCTTGGCACCCACGTCGAGGGTGCCATCGATCTCGACATCGCCGTCGACGAGGAAGACGACGCCATTCTCCGCGGCCCGACGAATGGTCAGCGTCTGCCCTTCGTGGATGATGAGGTGGGACAAATGGAAGACGCCGACCGGGGGCGCGGAACCGCCTTGATAGGCCAAGGCGAATGCCGGTGCGGCCAGAATGGTGCTCGTCACCGTCGAGTACGAGCCGTGGTCAGGATCAAGCTCGGCGTTCTCCTGAATGTCCAGGGACACCAGAGATCGCTTGTCGTCTCCGCAGGTCAGTCCCACAAACCCATTGGAAGGAACGACTGAGCGGCACGCGCCGGCGCGGGGGCCCTCCGCCAGACAACCGAGAGAACAGGCGACGTCGCGGGTCCTGTGATCTTGGACGTCGCATACCCGACTGACGGTTGCCGAAACGCAGGTGGGCGCCTCCGCGGAGCACGCGGCATCTGCCTCGTCGGCGTCGGTCTTTGCGGGAGCGTCCGGGATGGCTGCGTCAGAGGTTGGCGCGTCGTCGCTTGGTCCATCGAGGGATCCATCGTTCTGGCTACCGACGTCGGTGCTCGCATCCACCGGTGTTTGACCAATTTCGGCGGCCAGGTCCTGCCCGAGTGCGTCCCTGGCGTCCGTCGAAGCGGCGTCCGCTGTCGTGCGGGAGGTCCTATCGGCACAAGCCGAGAGCGCCGAGAGCGTCATTATCAACAAGCTCGGGCCGAGCGCCCAGGGGGTGGCTCCGAAGTTGTGAGTTGGCGGGCGAGGTGCGGAAGGTGGGGGGGAGAGTTTCATGTCGGCGTCTTGAAAATAACGTGGATCCAATTGACAGTTTCGTCTCTTCGCGTCGTCGAGGGTCAAAGGCGGAACAGGGATCGCCGTGCTATGTATCGGCGCCCGAGCCGGGAATCATGAGTACCACCCCGATGAGCCCTTCTCCTTTGTGGCAAATCGTCTCGCCCGAGCTGGTACCAGCGACGCTATTCGCCCGGCGAAAGTACTGGGCGGAACGCTTCGGCACCGCGCCGTTCTTGCCCACCACCCGTGCCGAGATGGAAGAGCTCGGCTGGGAGAGCTGCGACATCGTCTTGGTGACGGGCGATGCCTACGTCGATCATCCGAGCTTCGGGATGGCTCTGGTCGGGCGCTTGTTGGAGGCACAAGGCTTTCGAGTGGCCATCTTGCCCCAGCCAGACTGGCGGAGCGCAGAGGCCTTCGCCGAGCTCGGAAGGCCAAACCTCTTCTTCGGTGTGACCGCGGGAAACATGGACTCCATGGTCAACCGCTACACCTCGGATCGTCGGCCGCGCTCCGACGACGCGTATTCACCTGGTGGAGAGTCGGGTCTGCGTCCCGACCGCTGCGTGATTGCCTATAGCCAACGCTGTCGCGAAGCATTTCGAGATGTTCCGGTGGTGATTGGCGGCATTGAGGCGAGCCTGCGCCGAATCGCCCACTACGACTATTGGTCAGACGAGGTTCGACGTTCGATTCTCGTCGACGCGCAGGCGGACCTTTTGGTCTTCGGCAATGCCGAGCGCGCGATTGTGGAGATCGCACATCGGCTGGGCGCCGGCGAAGAGATCGCCACTGTGACCGATCTGCGTGGGACCGCTTTCATTCGTAGAGCCGTCCCGGAGGATTGGACGGAGATAGATGCGCGGGACGTGGCGCCCGTGCCTACCGAGCCGGCGCCCCCACCGAGTCCCTACGAAGAACCGAAAGGCGCGTGCGAGAGCGGTGACTCTGCCGCGTCGGCGGTCGCGCCGGCGCCTACCTTGGTGCCATTGCGATTGCCTGGGAAGCGCGCCCGCCCGCGCGAAAAGACCGTCCTCCGTTTGCCCTCGTTCGAGCAGGTGACGTCCGATCCCTTGCTCTATGCCCACGCCTCACGCCTGCTCCATCTCGAGGCGAACCCCGGAAATGCGCGGGCGCTGGTGCAAAAGCACGGCACGCGCGACGTGTGGATCAACCCGCCGCCGATTCCTCTCTCCACCAAAGAGATGGACGCGGTCTACGAGCTGCCTTATGCGCGCAAGCCCCATCCTCGCTACGGCGACGCGCAGATTCCTGCGTACGAGATGATTCGCTTCTCGGTGACGATCATGCGCGGCTGTTTCGGCGGCTGCACGTTTTGCTCCATCACCGAACATGAAGGCCGCATCATTCAGAATCGCTCGGAGCGTTCAGTGTTGCGCGAGATCGAGCAGGTGCGGGACGAGACGCCCGGCTTCACGGGGATCATCTCGGACATAGGCGGTCCCACCGCCAACATGTACCGACTCGCGTGCAAGGACCCGGCAATCGAGGCCGCCTGTCGCCGGCCGTCCTGTGTCTACCCTGGTATCTGCGAGAACCTCGACACGAATCATGGCCCCCTCATCAGCCTCTACCGAAAAGCACGCGCGCTTCCCGGGATTAAGCGCGTCTTCGTGGCTTCGGGATTGCGCTACGACCTGGCCGTCACGTCGCCTGAATACGTCAAGGAGCTGGCCACCCATCATGTCGGCGGCTACCTGAAGATCGCCCCCGAGCACACGCAAGAGGGCCCGCTGTCGAAGATGATGAAGCCTGGGATAGGCGCCTACGATCGCTTCAAAGAGCTGTTCGATCGCTATTCTGCGCAGGCCGGCAAAGAGCAGTATCTCATCCCGTATTTCATTGCAGCCCATCCCGGAACCACCGACCAGGACATGCTGGACCTGGCCCTTTGGCTGAAGACGAACGGCTTTCGCGCCGACCAAGTTCAAGCGTTCTTGCCTTCGCCCATGGCCACCGCGACTGCCATGTATCACACCGGGCTGAACCCGCTGAAAAAGCTCAAACGCAAAGGAAGCGAGCGGGTTGAGAGTCCCAAGTCGCTGGAGCAACGCCGGCTGCACAAGGCCTTCTTGCGTTACCACGACGCTGCGAACTGGCCCCGCCTGCGAGCGGCGCTGCGTCGTATGGGACGGGAAGACCTAATCGGGAGCGCTGCGCATCAGCTCATACCTCTTCATCAACCGGCCGGTTTCATCTCACCGGAAGAGGCGCGGGCCCAGGGCCGCGCGGGAGCTCAATCAGCGGGGGCGCGCCGTCCCCACGGCAAGACCACCACTTTCCGAACCCAGCACGTTCGTCCCAAGAAGCCACGGATCGACGATCGGAAAGGTTCCCGGAAAGGCTGAGGGCCGCGAGCCTCGAGGAGGTCGCGTGTC
>Ga0170475_101595623_pt1 | contig 10400 bp, 8 predicted proteins | sample Soicark_Litter_5_FD_111474 | JGI IMG/M metagenome (GOLD analysis project Ga0170475, IMG submission 111474) | Avena fatua rhizosphere microbial communities from Hopland, California, USA. Combined Assembly of 48 SPs | reverse complement strand
TGGGACTGCCCATTCCGTACAATGTGATCATCGTTGCTTCCTCCCGTTGCAATTGCAGATGTACAAGCATCGCATGGGCTGGCCGCCGGGGAAAGGCAACCAGCGCGTGTCCGACACGCGTCCAGACCCGCTTGCCCGCCGCGCGTCAATTCGCTTACGCTGCGGTGCGGCAGGATTATTGCCATTTGCCCGCCCAGCGGGCAAAAGGGACTCTTGCGCAAAAAATGCGCATCACTTACGGCAGTCGGGTTACGCCAGGGAAAGTTTTGCCTATGCCAGAGGTTATGAGACAGGGCCTGTACGATCCACAAAACGAGCACGATGCGTGCGGCGTCGGCTTCGTCGTGAACATCAAAGGCCGAAAGTCTCATGATATCATCTCCCAGGGCCTGAAAATCCTGGAGAATCTGGATCATCGCGGCGCCGTCGGGGCGGACCCGCTGGTCGGCGACGGTGCCGGCATCCTGATCCAGATGCCCGACGCCTTGCTGAACGACTGGGCACGCGTGCACGGCAAGTCGCTGCCCGCGGTTGGCCGCTATGCCGTCGCCATGTGCTTCCTGCCACGTGACCCCACGGCGCGGGAGTACGTCATCCAGCATTTCGAACAGGTGGTCGCCAAGGAAGGCCAGTCCATGGTCGGCTGGCGCGACGTGCCGACCGATCTGACCGGCCTCGGCAAGACCGTCATCGAGACCATGCCGGTGATCCGCCAGGCGATCGTTGCGTCCAATATGTCGATCCGCGACCAGAACGCGTTCGAGCGCAAGATCCTGGCGATCCGCAAACAGATTCTCAATAATCTCCGCAGCCTGGCGGAAAAACGGAATATCCCGGGCGTGACGGAAACCTACATGCCATCCTTCTCCACCAGGACGGTGGTTTACAAAGGCCTGCTGCTCGCCACCCAGGTCGGCAGCTTTTATCACGACCTGCGCAACAACCTGACGACGTCGGCGCTGGCGCTCGTGCATCAGCGTTTCTCGACCAACACCTTCCCGTCCTGGAAGCTGGCCCACCCCTACCGGTTCCTCGCGCATAACGGCGAAATCAACACTGTGCGCGGCAACGTCAACTGGATGTATGCCCGCCGCCGGTCGATGGAATCCGACCTGATCGGGCCGGACCTGAACAAGATGTGGCCGATCATCCCGCATGGCCAGTCCGACACTGCCTGTATCGACAACGCCCTGGAGATCCTGATTGCCGGCGGTTACTCGCTGTCGCACGCGATGATGATGCTGATTCCGGAAGCCTGGGCGCAGGACCCGCTGATGGATCCGGAGCGCAAGGCCTTCTACGAATATTATGCCGCGCTGATGGAGCCATGGGACGGTCCCGCCGCCATCGCCTTCACCGACGGCCGCCAGATCGGCGCCACGCTCGATCGCAATGGCCTGCGGCCGGCGCGCTACGTCATCACCGACGACGACTACGTGATTATGGCCTCAGAATCCGGCGTGTTGCCGGTGCCGGAGGAAAAGATCGTCCGCAAATGGCGCCTCCAGCCCGGCCGGATGCTGCTGATCGATCTGGAAGAAGGCCGCATCATCGACGACGCCGAGATCAAGCAGAAACTGGCCCGCGAGCATCCCTACGCCGAATGGCTGAAGCAGACCCAGTACAAGCTGGAAGAACTGCCGGAATCCGAGGAGCAGCGGAGCCCGCCGCTGACCAACGACCAGGAAGCGCTGCTGCACACCCAGCAGGCATTCGGCTACACGCAGGAGGACATCCAGTTCTTCCTGGAGCCAATGGCCACGAACGGCGATGACCCTGTCGGCTCAATGGGAACCGACACGCCCCTGGCTGTGCTGTCCGACAAGCCCAAGCTGCTGTTCAACTACTTCAAGCAGAACTTTGCCCAGGTCACCAATCCGCCGATCGACCCGATCCGGGAAGAACTGGTGATGTCCCTGGTCTCCATCATCGGGCCTCGACCGAATCTGCTGGGCCACCACGCCGGCAACTATCTGCGCCTGGAGGTCGCGCAGCCGATCCTGACCAACACGGACCTGGAAAAGATCCGGGACATCGACAACGTTGCCGGCGGCGCCTTCCGCACCCAGACCATCGACATCACTTGGCCTGCGGCCGAGGGCGCGGACGGGATGGAAAAAGCCATTGCCCGTATCTGCCAGGAAGCCACCGAGGCAGTACTGGCCGACTATACCATCCTGATCCTGTCGGATCGCGAAGTCGGGGAAAACCGCATTCCGATCCCCTCGTTGCTGGCAGTCGCCGCAGTGCACAACCACCTGATCCGTCAGGGCCTGCGCATGAGCACCGGCATCGTCGTGGAAACCGGCGAGGCCCGCGAAGTCCACCATTTCTGCGTTCTCGCCGGCTACGGCGCCGAGGCCATCAACCCCTACCTCGCTTTCGAGACACTGGAGCAGATTCGCCTCCAGAGCCGGCTCAAAATTTCTGCCTCCGAGGTCAAGAAGAACTACCTCAAGGCGATCGGCAAGGGGATTATGAAGGTGATGTCCAAGATGGGCATCTCCACCTACCAGTCCTATTGCGGGGCGCAGATCTTCGACGCCGTGGGTCTCACCCAGTCCTTCGTCGACCGCTGCTTCACCGGCACCGCCACCACGATCGAGGGCGTCGGCTTCGCCGAAGTCGCCCAGGAAGCGGTTGCGCGTCATAAGACTGCTTATGGCGAGAATCCGATCTACAAGAGCATGCTCGATGTCGGCGGTGACTACGCCTTCCGCCTGCGCGGCGAGGCCCACGCCTGGACTCCCGAGTCCATCGCCAAACTGCAGCACGCCGTCCGCGGCAACCTGCCCGCCGAGTTCCACGCCTTCACCCACACCATCAACGATCAGAGCGAACGCCTGCTCACCATCCGCGGCCTGATGGAGTTGAAGTTCGTCCCGAGCCCTGTCCCGCTGGACGAGGTCGAGCCGGCCAAGGAAATCGTCAAGCGCTTCGCCACCGGCGCCATGAGCTTCGGCTCCATCTCGCGGGAAGCCCACACGACACTCGCCATTGCCATGAACCGCATCGGCGGCAAGTCGAACACCGGTGAGGGCGGAGAGGAATCCGACCGCTACGTGCCCCTCCCCAACGGCGACTCCGAACGCTCCGCCATCAAGCAGGTCGCATCCGGCCGGTTTGGCGTCACCACCGAATATCTGGTCAACGCCGACGATATCCAGATCAAAATGGCTCAGGGCGCCAAACCCGGCGAAGGTGGCCAGCTTCCCGGCCACAAGGTGGACAAGAATATTGCCCGCGTCCGGCACTCCACACCGGGTGTTGGCCTGATCTCGCCCCCGCCGCACCACGACATCTACTCGATCGAGGACCTCGCCCAGCTCATCCACGACCTGAAGAATGCCAATTCCCGGGCGCGCATATCCGTCAAGCTGGTATCGGAGGTCGGTGTCGGCACCGTTGCCGCCGGCGTCTACAAGGCCCGCGCCGACCACGTCACCATCGCCGGCTACGAAGGCGGCACCGGCGCCAGTCCGCTGACCTCGCTCACCCACGCCGGCAGCCCCTGGGAAATCGGTCTGGCGGAAACCCAACAGACCCTGGTGTTGAACGGGTTGCGCAGCCGCATCGCGGTCCAGGTCGACGGTGGCCTGCGCACCGGCCGGGACATCGTCATCGGCGCTCTGCTCGGAGCCGATGAGTTCGGTTTCGCCACCGCGCCGTTGATCGCGGCTGGATGCATCATGATGCGCAAGTGCCACCTGAACACCTGCCCGGTCGGCGTCGCCACGCAGGATCCCGTCCTGCGCAAGCGCTTCACCGGTACGCCCGAACACGTCATCAACTTCTTCTTCTTCATTGCCGAGGAAGTTCGCGAACTGATGGCGAGGCTGGGCTTTCGCACCTTCAATGAGATGGTTGGGCAGGTCGGCAAGCTCGACACCCGCAAAGCCATCGAACACTGGAAAGCCCATGGTGTCGACTTCAGCAGGATCCTTTATCAGCCGACCCTGAAGCCTGGCATTGGCATTCACCGTAGCGAACCGCAGAATCATCACCTGGAAAAGGCGCTCGACCAGGTACTGGTCCGCGAAGCCGCAGCCGCCCTGGACTCAGGAACCCCGGTCCGGCTGCAGCATCCGATCCACAACGTCAATCGCACCGTGGGCGCCATGTTGTCCGGTGAGGTCGCACGCAGATATGGCCATGCCGGTCTGCCGGAGGATACGATCTCGATCAGCCTGAACGGCAACGCCGGCCAAAGCTTCGGCGCCTTCCTCGCGCGCGGCGTGTCGCTGTACCTGACCGGCGATTGCAACGACTATGTCGGCAAGGGCCTTTCCGGCGGCCGTGTCGTCGTCCGCCAGCCGCAGAACGTCCAGCGCGACCCACGGGAGAACATCGTTGTCGGCAATACCGTCCTCTATGGTGCCATCGCCGGTGAGGCGTATTTCCAGGGCGTTGCCGGTGAGCGCTTCGCCGTTCGCAACTCCGGCGCCGTCGCGGTCGTCGAAGGCTGCGGCGACCACGGCTGTGAATATATGACCGGCGGCGTGGTCGTCGTGTTGGGCGACACCGGCCGCAACTTCGCGGCCGGCATGTCCGGCGGCATCGCCTATGTCTATGATGAAAATGCGCGCTTCGAGAAACTCTGCAATATGGCCGGTGTGGAGCTGGAAAAAGTCGGCGCTGCCGAACTCGGCTTGGCCGAGGAGCCGGGCCGCCCAAGGCAGCGCTCCGCCAGCGTTGACGACAGCGGCATGGGCGATCCGTTGCGATTCGATGCCGAACGGTTGCGCATTGTGGTCGAGCGGCATCTTCTATTCACCGGGAGCGCCCGTGCTCGGGCGTTGCTCGATGATTGGGACGCCGCGCTGCATCACTTCGTCAAGGTGATGCCGCGCGACTACAGACGCGCGCTGCTCGACCTGAAGGCGGAGGTTGCCGCCAAGGCCACGGTTGCCGCGGAGTAGCATCTTTTTCAAACATAATGGTGCGCGGACGGCGCGCCATCCGCGCGTTTGGCCGCCGCGCTGCCGCGGGATCTGCATCTGGAGACGAGTATGGGTAAGATTACCGGTTTCCTCGAAATCGAGCGCCATGACCGGCCCTACGAGAAGACCGAACTGCGGCTGAAGACCTTCAAGGAGTTTGTCAAGCCGCTGCCGCCGCAAGAGCTGAACGCCCAGACAGCACGCTGCATGGATTGCGGCATCCCGTTCTGTCACAACGCCTGTCCGGTCAACAACCAGATCCCTGACTGGAACAACCTGGTCTATCGTGACCAGTGGGAGCAGGCGTCGATCAACCTGCATTCCACCAATAATTTCCCGGAGTTCACCGGCCGCGTCTGTCCCGCCCCGTGCGAGGCCGCCTGCACGCTGAACATCGACGACAACCCCGTCACCATCAAAACGATTGAGTGCGCGATCGTCGATCGCGCCTGGGCGGAAGGCTGGATCAAGCCCAACCCGCCGGCCAGCAAGACCGGCAAGACGGTCGCCGTCGTTGGTTCCGGCCCCGCCGGCATGGCCTGCGCCCAGCAGCTTGCCCGTGCCGGTCATGCCGTTACCCTGATCGAAAAGCAGGACCGTATCGGCGGCCTGCTGCGCTATGGCATTCCCGACTTCAAGATGGAAAAGCACCTGGTCGATCGCCGGATTGATCAGATGGAAGCCGAGGGCGTCACCTTCCGCACCAATACTGAGGTCGGCAAGGACGTTACCGTCGACGAGCTTCTGGCCGACTACCATGCCGTTGTACTGACCGGCGGTGCTGAGTGGCCGCGCAATCTCGACGTCACGGGCCGCGACCTCGACGGCATCCACTACGCCATGGATTTTCTCACCCAGCAGAACAAGCGCGGTGCCGGCGATCCCGAGGATGTCGCCGCCCCGGCCGGTACGATCAGCGCCAAGGGCAAGCATGTGGTCGTGGTTGGCGGCGGCGACACCGGTTCGGACTGCATCGGCACCTCCGCCCGCCAGGGTGCCGCCTCGATCGTCCAGCTCGAGATCATGCCGAAGCCGCCGGTGAAAGAAAACAAGGCGATGGTCTGGCCGGAATGGCCGGTCAAGCTGCGCTCCTCTCATGCGCATGATGAAGGTGTCGAGCGCGATTGGGCGGTGCTGACCAAGCACGCGGTCGGCGAGAACGGCAGGGTTGTCGCGCTGGACTGCGTGCGCGTCGAGTGGGACCGGACGCCGGACGGGCGCATGACGATGAAGGAAATCCCCGGCAGCGAATTCCAGCTCAAGGCCGACCTCGTCCTGCTCGCGATGGGTTTCCTAGGTCCCCGTCGCGGTGCTCTCCTGGATCAGGCCGGTGTCGAACTAGACCAGCGCGGCAACGTCTTTGCCAATACCGTGCAGTACCAGACCTCCCGCGACCGGCTGTTCGCCGCCGGCGACATGCGCCGCGGTCAGTCGCTGGTGGTCTGGGCCATCCGCGAGGGCCGCCAGTGCGCCCGCGCAGTGGACATCGCTCTGATGGGGTCCAGCACGCTGCCGCGATAACGCCCCGGCCGTCACCGTCCGACGCGGGGCCTGAGCCGAATGGCTCCGTACCGCGATACCACGGCGTGAGTCCGCGATCCGCAGGGAGGCTGGGTGCCGGAGAGGAGCCGGAGCCGGCTCATGCCACCGGCAAAGCATTGATCCTTGCAGGCGGGGAATGCCGGTTGGTATCGCATTATCTCGCACGCGGCCGCCCACCAACCGCGTGCCATACCAGTCGGCGCCAGTGTCGCCTGGTCAGTTGCGTTGAATGGAAAGCGAAACCATCGGCTCAGGTCCGTCGACCAGTGGGTCGAGCCGAAAGCGGGCTTGCGCGACGATCATGTCCTCGATGTGCACCAGATCGCCTTCAACCCAGATGCCTTGCCGGACCATCGTCGCCAGGGTGCGGGAGAACGTCTCCCGCGTCATTCCGAGCTGTGAGGCGATCAGCCGCTTCTCAAGCGGCAACCTGACCACGGCGCCTTCCGCATCTTCCGCCAGTCGCAGAAGATAGCATCCCACCCGCTCCTCCGCCGATCGCAGTTGCAGGTTCTTCGCGTGCTTGATCTGGCGCCTGAATTGCGCTGCCTGGCATGCAAGAACAGCGAGGCAAAGTGCGTGGTCCGACGCGATGGCATGGCGGAATGCCTCCGCCTGGATCATCACAAGACGCGCCTCGTCGAGCACCCGGGCGCGGAGCAGGTAGGGCTGGCGATTAAGAACGGCCGCCGGCAGCAGAAGGTCCGGCGCGCGCACGAACTCGACCAACGTCTCCTCGGGACCGCGCACAGCCAGAAGCTCTACACTGCCGCCGACCAGCACCATGGCAAAGCCAGGGACCTCGGCCTGCTCAAATAGCGTGCTGCCAGACGGCACACGGTGCAGCACCGACCGATCCGCAAGCCGGCTCATCGTGGTTCCAGGAACCATGTTGAACAATGGCATAGCTGCGAGCGCATCGTGCGGCGTCACAGCAACAGGCCCAGCGTGCGAGCTATGCTGCGGCTGAGGCGCCGTTGACATTGCCGATCCTTTTGCTCTGACCAAACACTTCCTATATCACGTCATAGAATGTCAGAAATCATCTCACCACGTTGATCTAGATCAACGCACAGCCTGCTGTAGTCTGAACCGCGACCCCATACCGCTGACAATCCTTGAAGGCTGCAGGATCATGATACCCGATATTGATCGATTTGCCGTCACGTTGTTGGAATCGATGCCCGATGCGGTCATCTATGCCGACGCCGAGGGAATTATCCGCTACTGGAACAAGGGCGCCGAGACGGTATTCGGTTTCGCCGCCGCGGACGCGGTCGACCAGTCACTCGACATCATCATCCCCGAAAGGCTGCGCCAGCGCCACTGGGACGGCTTCGAGAAGACCATGCGCACGGGCGAAACCCGCTATGGCTCCGGCGATCTTCTCGCTGTTCCAGCCATCCGCCGGGATGGAACGCGCATTTCGGTCGAGTTTACCATCGTGCCGTTCCACGATGACGCCGGCCGCATGCTGGGAATTGCGGCCATCATGCGGGATGTGACCAAACGCTTTGAGGAAATGCGGGCGCTGCGGACGGCGGCCGCCGTCAAGCCATGATCGCCGCCGCTCCGCCGTCGATGCCCTTCCCGGAAAATCCCGAACGCCGTGCGGCGATCACGCGCGACATCTGCAACGCGACAGGCCTGGACGAAGCGGTTCTGGAACGGCTGGTTCGCCGCTTCTATACGACCGCCCGCCAGGACGAGGTGATCGGGCAGCTGTTCGACCATGTCGAGGACTGGGAGAACCACATCGCCAATATCACCGCGTTCTGGTCGTCCGTCGCGCTGATGACCGGGCGGTACCACGGTCAGCCGCTCGCCGCTCATACTCCTCTGCCTCTGGAGCCTGCCCATTTTGCCCGCTGGCTCATGCTGTTCGAGCAGACCGCTCGTACGGTATGCACGCGGGAAGGCGCGGACTACCTAATGGAGAAGGCCCGTCGCATCGCCAGCAGCCTGGAGATCGGCACCGCCGTCAGCCGCGGTCGGCTTCCTGCCCGAACCCGCGCCCGCGCGTGAACGGCACCGACACATCCCCTCGTCTGGAAACGCTGCTCGCGGTGGTCTTTCACCACCGCATCATGGCACCGGATGCCGAGACCGGAATTGCGCAGCTTGCCGCCATCGCCAACCAGGATAACGCAGTTGAGGCCTGGCACAAGGTCGTCAGCGAGGCCATCGCGGCCGGTTATGTTTATGACCCAGTGCGGCTGAACCCCGGCGCACTGCAGTGCCACTGGCACCTGGAACTGACGCCCCAGGGTGTCGAGGCCGCGCGGCACCTGCGAAGCTCGGAGGCAACTATGGCCCGCTCTTCGTGCGGCAAGCCATAGCGCTTCGCTGCCGGTTTACCTGCGCCCGGTGGCCACATCCCACCACGGGCAGACACCATCCTGGCGGATATAGTTGCCGTCGAGCACATGCAGTGGTTGCCGAACGCCGTCGGCCGCGGCTTTCAACCGCATCTCGCGCGCCTGCCTCCGCTGTTCGTCCGGCAGCCAGGCCCGGTCGTGCCCCCAGAGGCTCGGTCCCACCGTCACCTCGGTGGGCGTCCAGGCGCCGGGGGTCACATCCTTGCCGCCCCATCCATACTCCAACATGAAGCCACCGGGTGACCGCAGGTAATAGGAGGTGACTGCATCGTTTGGGTGCCGGCCCAGCGTGGTGGCGATCCTGTCCGGTTCGCCCAGCGCGATGTCGTAGCCCTGGCCGACATCATCGAGGGAGAACAGCTCTACCATCAGATGGTGCAGGTCCTGCTTGCCGGTCTCGATCAACGCCACCGAGTGGTGCCGCGGATTGACGTGCATGAAATACGCCCGGAATGGCGTCGTGATGTAGTCGCTGACGGCGAAGCCCAGCAGGTCCCGGTAGAACCCCAGCAAATCGTCGATATTCTTCACATGGAACACCACATGCCCCATGCCCAGCGCCCCGGTTCGAAAGCCCGAGATCGTTCTGCCCGGCTTGAACGGCTCATCCGCGACGGCGGCCCCGTGGAAGGCTTCCAGATGATTGCCGCCCGGGTCATCAAAGCTGATCAGCGCCTTGACGAATCGCTGATCGGCCAGCGACCTTGGTTCCTGCCGCACCGCCACGCCGGCGGCCTCAAGTCGCGCGGCCAGCGATTGCAGCGCCGCCGCATCGGCAACCTCGAATCCGAAATACCGCTCGCCTTCGGCCAGTGACCGGTCCACGACGAATCGTTGCGCTCGATTATCCATACGGAAGGCGCGGGCGGTGTTGCCTCGCTCGATCATTTGCATACCCAGCCAGCCGGTCGCGAAGTCCGTCCAATCGGACAAGTCCGCTGCACCCACGCCCATGTATCCCAGCCCGCGGATTTCCATAATTTGCCTCCCGGTGCGCCATGCCAAGCCTAACAGCGAGTCAGCTACCGTAGCAGTGACTCGCGGCAATGCAATGCAGCCCCATGGTCAGCCATTCGGCTTCGACACCAGCAATTCGAGCTGCTTGATAAGCCGGTCGCTTTCAACCGGCTTGCGCAGCACATGGAAATTGCCCCCGGCAAGTGTCGTGACCGAGGTGACCTGTTCGGCGTACCCGGTCAGCAGAATCGCCGGAAGGTCTCCACGGACCTGGCGGGCCCGACCGATCAGAGTGATGCCGTCATCGCCTGGCATCGTCAGGTCCGTGACCAGGGCATCGATCGTTGCGTTCTGACCCAGGATAATCAGTGCCTCCGCGGCGTCACCGGCTCGAAGCGACCGGAAGTCGGCGTCTTCAAGTAATTCGGCCAGGGTTTCGCGCACCGATACATCATCATCAACAACCAACACGCAGCCTTTACTTCCTGAGTCACCCTTCGCCGCAAACCGATCATGACGATACGCTCTTTTTCCATCGCCACCATCGCGACGGGAGTCCCCGTTTTCGCTGCATTGCCGGGAC
>Ga0170475_115918431_pt1 | contig 10401 bp, 2 predicted proteins | sample Soicark_Litter_5_FD_111474 | JGI IMG/M metagenome (GOLD analysis project Ga0170475, IMG submission 111474) | Avena fatua rhizosphere microbial communities from Hopland, California, USA. Combined Assembly of 48 SPs | reverse complement strand
CTTTCCTATTTACATATATTAGGCATCTAATAGTGTATTTTCTTCATCTGAGTTATCATGTTTAAATGCATTCTCTGGTAACGATACATTATATTCATCATCATCATCTCCAAGACCAAATTCAGTACTATCATCATCTCCTCCTCCATATTTTACACCACCTTCTAACTCTAATTCCATACCCTCATCATACATATCATCGTTACGAGACTTCACATATCTCCAAATAAAGCAGCTAATTAAACCAACTATCACAACTACAACTAAAATACCACCAACAACTCTAGCGGCTCTATTGAACTGAAATTCATTGCATGTAGCACCACCAAAACCAGGATAACATATACAGGTAGCGGTTTGGTTATCACAAGTACCTTGTTCACATGGTGGACAGGCAAGAGCACAACGAGGATGTCCACCGTATCCAGGAATACATAATTCACAACGAGGTCCTGTATAAAGTGGAGGACATTGACAAGTTATACGGTTAAGGGGATTGGATGGATTATCAGTACAATTTCCTATAGGTTTACAAACAGGATATAACTCATAACAACCACAAGTATACAATGTACAAGTCGTCGTTAATACACAATTTCCATTCTTATCTTCATCATAACCAGAGGAACATCTATCACAAGTTGCTCCCATACGATGTTCATGAGGGTTACATATACAAATTTTTCGACCTGCATCATAAAAACCTTTGCCAGAACACGATAAATCAAAGGGTTTCATTGAATAGGTGCGAATAGCAAGAAGCTTTACAGGATGCCCTAAAGAATCGAATATATAATCATCTTCCATTTCAAGTTCATAGGTAACATCATATTGAAATGGCCCTGATGGAAATATAAGCTCCCATTGAGTCAGATCTTGGTATGTGGGGTCGCCGTTAGGTGGGCGAACTTGTTTTGCAAAAATTTGTTGTTTAGATTTCTTTTCACTGAGATAAATAGCATCTTTTAAAACAGAGGTATATTCATCACGGGTTATAAGGTATAAATTATTATCATCTCTTGCATATATAGGACCAGAAAAACTTAATGAAAGATATAAATCTCTTAGTGGGTCCAAACCAGTAACATCTGCTGGTTGTACATGTCTCAGAGTAATTCCATTCCATGTTGAGAGTATAGCATCAAATCTAAATGGATAACAAGCTCTCCGATTAGGAACAGGTGCAGGAAGGACTTTCTGATAGATTGAAAGTACATAAGTACCATTGGTATCGCAATTCCACTGAACTGTCCGAGTTAAAAATAATTTAGTTTGCCCTTGGGCACTTGATTTACCAGGAGATACAAGAGATAAAACAGCAGTACCGCTGGTAATTTTGCTCTCAAATAGATCCATAGAGAACATAGAAACGAGAGGGTCAAAAGAAAATGTAGAATCAAATTTATCTCCAGCAATACAAGAGAACTGAATATCAAATCGAATTACTCCATCTTTTTGATTAAGAGCATATTCATCTTCAGTAAAAACAGATTCTAGAGTAATTTTATCTGTTATAGTTGTTGGCATTTTTTCTTCGACTTTCTTCGTGCATTGTTCGTCTAGATAAGTAGCCACTTTATCAGCTGTATCCATAGATATTCCTAAACCAAAATGCGAACATACAGGTAAATTACTTGAAGGGTATCTGATTTGAATTTGATAATCTCCAGGGTCAGATAAACGATACATTGATAATTTTTGAACTCGGTTACTATCGGTACCAATTGGCTGTATATCATTTAAACTATTTGATATGAAGAGATCCATATCTCCAATTGGTACATTCTTATACTCTCCAGTTATAAATACCGATAATAAAGTATCGGCATCTACTCTGAACTGACTTACAAGATGATCTCTATCAGAACTAACAAGAAATTTATCGTGATAAAGATTGAGGTGACCTGAAATTATAGGGCCTCCAAACTGTTCAGATCCCCCAGATTCTGAATTTAAGTCCCAAGGTAATTGAGAATATTCTGAGCAATCAATACGATCGATATTAGAGATGTTAGAGATAGTAATACGAAGATCAAATTCAACGCAACGAGGAGTAGAGATAGTACCAAGCGAAACCCACGGTTGTGACTGTAGTATACTAATTACATAAGTAGATGGGCCGAGACGGACTTTTAAGTCATCCATATTATAACGATTGACGGCAAATCGAACAGGATCTGCAAGAACATCTAGATTTCGAACCATTACGAAAAGATCACTTATAGAAAAATCATATTGTAACTGTACAGATAAGACTTCTTCCTTACTGATACGGAAAGGTATTTGATATATATCATCAGGGGTTGTTAGTTGTCCTTCTAATAAATAAGCATGCTTGTTTCTAAAAGAATAATGACCATTGCCAATATTGGTATCATTAATAATAGGTGGTTGCCAAATAGTCATATTATCCTTGCAAGGTAAAGACGCAATACGGCGTTTTATATTATCAGTAGGTAAAATAGCTAACTCAATAGAAGAGGTTACATGTTCTTCCTGTCTATTATCGCCATAAAAATAGATGGTATGTCTGCCAGGAAGTAGATCAATACTAAAAGATGAATGTCGTCTGGGTTCTAAAGGATCGATATTCATTAAAAAAGGAGAACGAAGACCAATAGATACTCTTATAAAAGATTCAACTCCCAAATCAAAAGAGAGAGATACATTATTGTTCTGAGGAGAAGAATTATGCAAAAATATATAATCTCCTTGAATATGAAGATTGTCTGTGTACTTTAAATAGGCTACTGAATTCAGAGTTTTTGGTAGATTAATTCTGGTATCAGTTACTTTTTGTGCATAAACAGATAAATCAGCAATATCAGCATGTAAACGGAATAAAAATCTGTTACAACCAGTTTTCGCAGGTACATTAGGAGTGGGTTCAAAAAGTGATATATTATATTTGCCAGGGGGTATATTTCTTATATTCAGTACATTTCGGTGAAGTTCGTTTAATCCGTAAACCGGTCTTTGGTAATTCTTCCCAATGAAAGAAACACCAATATCACCATATAAAAAATTAACGGCCAATTCAACATGTAAATCTACTGAAACTGTAAATTCTATTGGTATATTGAATAATACATGGCGAGTATCAGTATGATCAACCTAAATAAATCAGAAGAGGTCATTTCTAATTATCCAATACCTGAGTATAAAAAAACTCTTCATTAGGTTCATATATGTAAGGTAATTGAGATCCCTCAATAAGAGGAGGAATATTAGGCATATGTAATTTTAGTCCAGGACAAGAAGGTTGTTCAAGAGGAGGAAGGAGATACTCAGGAGATATAGCCAATTCCATATTAAAATAAGAACATACTTGAACCACACTACCAGGAAAAAAAGAAAAAAACTATCCTATAATCACCAGGATCGATAAGAGTTACGAAAACAGGTGGTTCTGCGCTGTTCACAATGACACCTCCATTGGCATATTCCAGTTTGGCATCAACATCGATGAGAGATTCGTCCGCTATCAGTCTAATCATTGATCTCTCTTCAAGAGTAAAGTGAATGATGTGTGTGGACAATGCCCAAATAATTGGCGGAAAGCTCCACTTTTTAGATTGAAGCGTAACAGTATGTTCTATACCCAAGTATCGCATTGTATTTAAAGTTACTGGAAGTTTGTCTAGATCCTCTTCAATACATGGAGTAGAAAGGTGTTGTTCAATAGATATAACAGTCATGTAAAAACTAAACGGAAAACAAGGTGCAATACTAGTAATATCAGCAAATCCTGCACTAGGAACTATAATACGAAGTTTGTAATCTCCACTACTGATTTCCGCAGTAATATAGTTGTAGTCATCAATACTATTACGACTATAGATAATTTTTCCTCGAGATTCTTCTTCAAGTTGTAATTGAAGATTAGATGTTAAGAAATGAGAAGCTATACCCACATCCAAATAGACACTACTTGCCACAGTGAATCGATATTCAATGATGCTATCATAATTTGCAAATGTATAAAAGTAATCTTCCCTAAGAGGATCTGTAGAGTTTAATTTTGGAGTAAAAATAACAAAAGGGAGCGGCAATGTTCCTGAAATAACAGGAAGTTTCGGCATATTTCCTTCAGGGCAGTGATAGCGCGATGTTAATCCTATTAAATAGGCATTGGGTAATATACTAATTTCCATCGCTATTATGGGGCAAGGTATATCTGAACGATCGAAGGAGGAAAAGGTTATAAATATAACATAATCCTTCTCTGGGTCAATATGAAGTGACAGAATTTGGCCATTATTCTCAAACTCACCGACAGTTAAGTAACTTACTGGAGATTCTATTTCACGAAATTCAAGTTTAAAAAGTACATCAGAGGAGGCCTGAATTCTAATAGAACTAGGTAGACTCGACTTAAGCTTTATAGAAGAAGTTTCCCCAATAATAAGAAAATCACCGTACATATTAATTTGCTCTCCCTTGTAAGGAATTTCATTCAGAGAAGCAGGTAATCTTGGATAATCACAAACAAATATATCATGATCATCTGATAAATAATCTGCTTGAAAACGGAATTTAAAGGGTACACATGGAGCGAGGTGTAGTGAATCAGGGAAATACAATGTAACTCGATACGTTCCATTTCTCAAATAATACTGAAGATGATGGGTATTAAGATGATTAAATCCAGTTGTCAGGAAAGTATTATTGTCTATTCTTTCTAATTTCATAGCCATAGCTCCTACTAAAAATCTATACTCCAAATCTACTTGTACTAAACATAACTTATTTTCACTTTCACTTTGAACCGTAAAATCTAAGGTATAAAATACATTCTGGTCTGCTGTCACTGTGCTAGTCATAACAATAAACGTAGTATCGGTTTCATACAAATACCCTTTGGTTGGTATGGTACCTGTACTGACATCAGGTAATGACGAAGAAGCGGGGCAATTATAACGAGAAATTTCATCCGTAACAGTTGATACAGGTTCAATTGCTAATTCAAAATTAAAAGTCAAACAATCGCCAACAACTCTAGCTGTTATAAACATCAAGAATAAAGCATAATCTTTTCCACCATCTAATTTAACGAAAATAGATTCCTCCATATTAAAGGACATTGCGTAAGTAATTGGTTGCGATGAGGCTCCGTCGGTCATATTATATAACCACAGATCAATATCAACAGAATGAGGTTCAGTATAAACACGGAAATAACTATCTCGATCTAAATGGAAATTCATTTGATGACTTAGATGTTCAGTATCTAAGAAATAGTCTCCTTGGATATGAACGGAACCTTCGCTTCCAAGGAAAGCAATGGTATTTAGATCAGTAGGTAACAGAGGAGATGTACAACCAGTACTACGATCATCTTCATTGGGAACACAATCAGGATATCCAGAAAAACCAGCTTTACATCGAGAACAGAAACTAGTACCATCATTTTCATAATTTTGATTGCAAGAACAGACTGGATAGCCTAAGTTATCTGTACAGATACCGTGACCATTACAAGTATTAACAGTACAGACAGAATTAACAATACAGAATGTACCTTCACGATGATAACCAAATTCACAACCTTTACACTCTTCCCCTGCATAAGGATAATCACAATCACATTGTCGAATATGGGAAGCATTAAGAGAACAATGGCCATGACCACCGCAAATACAAGAGAGAGTAGAATAAGTATGTTCATCAATATGAGGTTGTAGTGTCACTCTATTGATAGTGCTAAAAGCTGTAGCATTAATACGAAGATGATATACTGCATCGATTTTCAGATTATTGAAAGACACAGATAAAGTAATATCTTCATTATAAAAATACGCATTGGAAGGATAAACACGAGATGCGTCAGTCATAGTTAAATACACTGCACTCTGAGTTCGCATCCAATCTGGTAAACTAAAATTTTTAGGTACATCTGGTCCAATTGCTTCACTGAATTGAATAGTAATATAGAGAGGATAATAGGGATCCAAATCATTACTACCAGGTGGAATAACTGAGACAACACGGGGAATTTGTATCTCGTCAGAAAAAGACTGTAACAAAAAGGCAAATCGATGGCACTCTCCTATTTGTACAACTAAATCTTGAGATAGAATTTCTTGGATATGCAGAGAATAATTTCCAGGATTAAGTGATGCTGTAAGTGTTGCTTCAAAATCAACAAAAGATGAAACAGTTTGAGGAACTGCATAAGTAGCTTTTGTATGAATCGTTCCATTATAAAATAATGCAAGTCGATAATCAGTAAATGTAAAATCATAACCCAATATCACAAGAATTTCACAGGGTTGGGTAATCTCCAGTGCAATTTGATACTCCACTTGCTGAGTTCCCATTTTGTGGCTTTGGATAAAATCATAAGTAAAATAGAATTCACTAGAATATAATTCAGGGCTATTTCCCCACAGAGTAATTCTTTCTGGAGGTAATACAGCATTTGGTAACGGATTAGGGCATCTAGTTATAGAATAAACTGTTTTGTTTGTAACGATTGAAAATTCGAAGGCTACATAATCACATTCTACATTAGAACGACTATACATCGCTATATCCAATAAATAGTCGTCAATTTTCGGTTGTAGTAACACCAAATGACTTTCTACGGAATATAGACCGGCAGATATATCTACAATTTCATTCCGTGTTGCATTTTTCCAAAGATAAAAATCTATATCATTTTTACTATTTTGAACACCGGCCCAATATCTAACCCAACTCGCGTTTTTAATCGAAAAAGAAAGATAATTGTGGCTTTGTTTCTCCGGTACAATAAAATGAGTTCCAGATATTCTCACTGAACCATCAATATTCTGAGGGCCACCATAAGGTTTACTTGAATCACCCAAATTAGTAGGAAAACGATCAGCATCATCGCAATAATTGGTAGGAGCATTTCCAACATCCACAAAATAATCCAATAAAAAACTCGTACAACGATTTTCAGCATATTGACCTAGATCTGTAATTTTTAATATATAATCCCCAGGCCACAACACTTGATCAAAAAACTGATTGTTTTTTCCAAGGTAAGCTGTCCAAGACTGATCAGCAGGTGCGGAGATGAATGTAGAACGAATATTACTTCCATGTAGAGTCATAAGTAATCCGCCAGGTATAAAATTATAGGATATGCTGGTAACGAAGAGTGATGCTTGATTTATTGTAAATGGAATAGTAAGGTTGAAAGAAGTTGTAGATCGAGTAATGTTTTGTACAGTTCGAGCGGAGAGTATTAGAGAAGTAGGAAGATTTGAGGGAGTACAATCAGGATCGGTAAGGTAATCATGTGTATAGGATATAGGAGAAACTGCAAGTTCAATAGGGAAAGACACACAATCTCCTTCCTGAGGAAATACGATAGTATTACCAAAAGAAGGAAAATAAGTAAAGAGAAGAACATAAGTAGCAGGTTCTAATCTGGTAAAGATATGTTCTTCCTTCGTACCACGACTATTAATTGATACATTTCCATTCGGTTCATCCGTCCACTTATCTATACTACGTAAAGTAACATCAATATCAACATCATGGGGAGGGACATATATTCTAAATTCAGAAGGAACCTTAATTTCGAACTGGACTTTATCTGTTCTTTGATTTACATTCATGAGTACATCTGTTCGAAAATGAAACATATTACCAGATACATCTGATAAATACGATACAGAATCAAATGTATGGTGAACATATAATACTTCACATTCTAGATATTTTTCATCTACAACTACTGTATTCTTAATAGGTGCAAAACCAAGCAAAAGGCTAAATTCGATACACCTCTGGGATTCTTCTGTTTCTAGAGCTTCCGGCTCGAATATTGCAATGAAATAATTTCCAGGGGGAAGATCCACACCACTTATTTCATTACGGTTATTCATACTTGATCCAAGAGTAACAAGTGTTTTATTATCATTTGCCAGAAGTTGTATACTAAGAGAAGCCCACACAAAATTAAAAGCTACAACAGCTCGGAAATGAGTAAATTGCTGTGTTTGAAAGTTTATAAAATAATATAAAGGAACTCTTGTTTGTGTGAAAGCAAACTCCCCATTGTATTCATACAACTTATCGTATGGAATATATATAAAATCAGGGGGTAGCTTCTGTGCATCACAAACTCCTCCAACACCTAATTGAATAGGAGCAATTTCTAACTCCAGGTTGAATGTACTGCAAATATATAAATTGGAGAATTCTGCAGAAAATTTAATCTTAAAAATATAATGGCTACCAGGGGTAAGCAATGCTGTGATTTTCTCTATACCCTGATCTTCAATTTCATGAGGAATTTTTTCTCCATCTTTTGTAAGTTCAAAACCAATTTGTAGATCAGGCAAAATTTCAGTATAGGCTCGAAACATTGATTGTGTAGTGACATGAAACCCTATCGTATGTTCTGATTCAAATAAGACCCCAGATTCAGGACGAGTTACTAAAAATGAATCTTGAAAATGCACTCGGTTTGAAGTTCCAAGAAATTGAGGAGTATTCAAATCCGTTGGTAATATCGCAAATGAACTACATCTGATAATTGGAGTATTTCGAAGAGATATAATCGTCATCTCTATTGAAAAATATGCACAAGTAGGAAAATTTCTAAGATTGGTTTGTATAGGTTGCCAAGGTCCAGAATTCAGCGAAAGGGTGTAACCAATACCCGGTAAAATAACAGTTCTCATAGTTAAATGATTTAGTTTTAATTCTGCCCTTTCGGTTTCAAATGTATTATTAGGAACGAGTTGTAAAGATAAACCAGCAAGAAAATTATATTCAATATTAATTGTTAGTATTCGAACTGCATTAGTATAAATAGGAACAGAGAATATTGGCTCAATGTGTGTATCCGTAGTATATAAGTAACGATAATTAGTTTTGTTTAGATAAAAATCTTGATCTAATGGAGATAATGAAAACGCGATTTTCGATTCTGATTCTCGGCAATAATCAACTTGATAGAATGATCCAGAAGGTTCTATGGCTATTTCTAATAAAAACGTTTCACAAAATGTAGCCTGTATACTTGTAATATAGGTATAACCAATACTATATTCATTGCCTGGTTCTAAATATAAAACAATAGATTCATCTTGATCAGCAGGTCGAAATGTCTGTGCAAGTGCAACACCATCTTTTTTCACATTAATATCAATATCAAGTCTATTCTTTTCTATCCAAATTCGAAAGAGTGATGGTGCAATAAGTGAAAACTTAGTTTCATGGTTTAAGTTAGCAAGATCCACAAATACTTCTTGTCGATAATGTAAATAACCAGTTTCATCTATAAAACCAGGTGCATTCAGAGATGTGGGAATAGGATCAGCAGGACAAGATATAAAATTTTCTTTTTGAGAATTTTGTTTCAATTCTATTTCAAAAGACAATGGAATACAGGCAGGTATAAGAGGCAATTTTTCATTTTGAAAATCTACTAACCAGAGACTATAATTCCCTGGTCCCAATGTAGTCTGCAATACATGTTTATTGGTAATCTGATTTAAACCATATTTACATTCTGTTGCACTAGCAAAAAGACAATTAGGTTCACCGGTAGTATTCGGAGCTAGAATTAAACGAAGATTTCCACCAGTCAAGAAATCATATCCTAAAGCAGCACGAAAGGAATATAGCGGATCAGTCCCAGGTTTCGGTGTTAACATAAAATCATATCTTTTAACATAAACAATTACTTGGCCGAATTGAATAGTTCCTGACGTATCATTCACAACAATAGAATGAATATTATAATGTCTACTTAGATCCTCATTTGTATCAGTATCAAAATGAACAGGCAGCATATCATTAAGAGCTCCAAAATCAATAGATTGTGGTAATAGTGTATTTTCAGGACAATCAGTAAAATGATTTAGTCTATCAAGTGTTCTATTTACAGGCGTAATAGCAAATTCAAATAAAACAGTATGACATTTTGATGGATCTCTATCTGCTTCTTTTAAATCCCAACCCACTGGTTTAATAAGCAAATAATAACTCCCAGGAGTTAACATCACAGATATCATATCCTCTCTATACGAAAATATCGAAAAATCTCTCATTACAACACCAGAATACAACCACAAATCAACATCAAAATCTTCAGGCCCAATATACGCTCTAAGAAACGAATTCTCCCTTATAGTAAAATTCACATAAGTACTATTCTCCACATTAATCCTATGCGTCCCATGAAAATGTATTTCTCCAGACCTCGAATATTCAGGCAACACATCAATATTTTCAGGTAAATACAATTCATTACGACACCTCTGTGAATAACCCGTGTGACAAAAAAGAACTGAAACAAGTAGGATAATTTTTAGTAGTACAGAAAGTACTGTACTTGGGGATTTTATAACCATTGATGCGTTAAGCGGAAATAATACCTCGAGAAGAATTTTAAAGTGTTTAGGATAAATTGTG
>Ga0170475_114631161_pt1 | contig 10401 bp, 8 predicted proteins | sample Soicark_Litter_5_FD_111474 | JGI IMG/M metagenome (GOLD analysis project Ga0170475, IMG submission 111474) | Avena fatua rhizosphere microbial communities from Hopland, California, USA. Combined Assembly of 48 SPs | reverse complement strand
CAGGGCGCGACAAGGCGGCCGACAGAGATGCTTGCGCGCCCCGTCGAGCTGGTCCGGGTTGTTGCACGACGTGGCAAATCACGGCGGCCGGACATTGACGTTGTGCTTCTTCCTTCCGACTATTAATATCGTAGTTACGAGCAGGCGTGGACCGAAAATGCAGCGCAAAAGCTTCAGCACGATGCAGTGCCCAATCGCCCGCGGGCTGGAACATGTCGGTGAGTGGTGGAGCATGATGATCCTGCGCGACGCCTTCCGAGGCGTGACCCGCTTCGACGATTTCAGCGAAAGCCTGGGTATTGCACCGAATATGCTGGCAAGGCGGCTGACCGCCTTGGTAGAGGCTGGTCTGCTGGAGCGCCGGCGCTACAACGAGCGTCCGCCAAGGGACGAGTATGTGCTGACCCGTCGCGGCCGAGATTTCCGTCCTGTGCTGCTGGCGTTGCTGACTTTCGGCAATCGCCACTTTCCGCCCGACGACCGGGAGGTTCGCATCATCAACACGGAAACCGGAGCGCCGGTTGACCCTCTATTGGTTGATCCCGCGACCGGCCGGCCAGTGGATGGTCCTGGGTACTCAGTGGTCTCCACCCTGCGGCCAGCCGAAGCCGCGTGATCGAACAGGGCAACCAGACACACCACCATCCGGTCCGGGCCGCCGCAAACGGGCCATGCCGCCAGGGTGTTAGGTAGACCAATGCCCGTTGTGAACTTGTTTCGTCCCTGGGATGACCCGGCGGCGGCCGGGAGCGTGACCACCGGTGGCCGGGTACGGGTTCGCCGCGCGCGGGCAGATGACGCACAACGTCGCGGTGATCGGCGCCGGTCCGGCCGGATTAATCGCGGCCGAAGTTGTCATGCAGGCCGGCCACGCGGTCACCCTGTACGATCAAATGCCGTCCGTTGGCCGGAAACTCCTGATGGCAGGCCGTGGCGGCCTGAACCTCACACACGCCGAGCCAATTTCCCTGCTGATGTCACGCTACGGTCCGGATCGCGCCTGGCTGGAGCCGATTATTGCGGCATTTCCGCCAGTTGCGCTTATCGATTGGTGCCACCGGTTGGGTCAGCCTACTTTCGTCGGCTCCAGCGGCCGGGTGTTCCCGGTCGCGATGAAGGCTTCTCCGCTGTTGCGTGCATGGCTGCGACGGCTCGACGAAGGCGGCGTAAGGGCGCGGGTGCGGCATCGCTGGGACGGGTTGGACACCGAAGGCAACCTTCGCTTTGACACTCCCGATGGTCTGCTGCTGGAACGTCCGGCGGCGACGGTCCTCGCACTCGGGGGTGCTTCCTGGCCGCGCCTGGGTTCCGATGCAGGCTGGACGCGATATCTCCCCGACGCCGTTGCGCCGTTCCAACCGGCCAATTGCGGCTTCGAGGTGAACTGGTCAGCCCATCTGCGGGCTCGGTTCGCCGGCCAGCCGCTCAAGCGCCTGGCCGTTCGCTTCGGTGAGGATCGGGTGACAGGGGAAGCGGTGATCACGTCGCTGGGCCTCGAAGGCGGCGCGATTTATTCGCTGTCCGCCCGGCTACGCGACACCATCCAGGCTCAGGGCTCCGCCACCATCGTGATTGATCTGCGCCCCGACCTCGGACTGCACGAACTGACCGAGCGGCTGGCGGCCCCGCGTCGCGGGCAGTCCCTGGCGAACGTTCTGCGCAAGCAGGCGAGCCTGTCACCCGAGGCGATCGCCCTGCTCCAGGAAGCTTTGCACGCTGGTGCCGACGGCAGCGATCTCGCGCGCCTGGTCAAGGCTGTTCCGGTGCAGCTACTGGGGCCGGCGCCGATCGAACGCGCCATCTCCTGCGCCGGCGGTGTCACGCGCGATGCGCTCGACGCGTCGCTGATGCTGCGTCGCCGAGCGGGGGTGTTCGCCGCGGGCGAGATGCTGGACTGGGAGGCGCCAACCGGCGGTTACCTGATGCAGGCCTGTTTCAGTACGGGCGTCGCGGCGGCGAGGGGCGCGATGGCATGGCTGGGTTGAGGCTTGACTGGCGGCGGAATGGTTGCGCAATAGGCGCCGAACGTTCAAATCAGCGGTTTGACGGCGGCGAGAGCCCGGCCAACAGGGCCTTCATCCATCACGGGAGCAGACATGTCCGCGAGCAGGCCACGCACCCTTTTCGACAAGATCTGGGACAGCCACGTCGTGAAGCAACTTCCCGACGGGACCTGCATTCTCTACATCGATCGCCACCTTCTGCATGAGGTGACCAGTCCCCAGGCGTTCGAGGGCCTGCGCATGGCCGGACGCGGGCTGCGCCGTCCGGACATGACGATCGCGGTGGCCGATCACAACATTCCTACCGTTGGCTCGCGCTCGCCATCCGACATCAAGGAGGACGACAGCCGCATCCAGGTCCAGACACTGGAAAAGAATGTCGTCGAGTTCGGCGTTCCGTATATCCCGATCCTCGACGTGCGGCAGGGCATCGTGCACATCATAGGCCCGGAATTGGGCCTGTCGCTGCCTGGCACGACGATCGTCTGCGGCGACAGCCATACCTCAACCCACGGCGCGATGGGCGCGCTGGCGTTCGGCATCGGCACCTCCGAGGTGGAGCATGTGATGGCGACGCAGACCCTGCTGCAAAACCCGGCCAAGAATATGCAGATCGACGTCTCCGGCACCCTGGGCTTCGGCTGTTCGGCCAAGGACATCGTGCTGGCGATCATCGGCAGGATTTCTACCAGTGGCGGCAACGGGCACGTCATCGAATACACCGGGGATGCCATCCGAGCGCTTGACATGGCGGGGCGGTGCACGGTCAGCAACATGTCGATCGAAGCCGGTGCCCGGGCTGGACTGATCGCCCCTGATCAAACAACGTTCGACTACCTCCGCGGCCGAGAGTTCGCCCCCAAAGGCGACGCGTTCGAGCAGGCGGTTGCCCACTGGAAGACGCTGCCGTCAGACCCCGGAGCGCATTTCGACACCGTGGTGCGGCTGACGACGGCCGAAATCGCGCCGATGGTCACCTGGGGCACCACACCCGGCGCCGTGGTCCCGGTGACCGGGATTGTGCCCGACCCCCGGGAAGAGCTGGACGAGGGCAAGCGCTCGCAGATGCAGCGCATGCTGGAATACATGGGTCTGACGCCGGGCCAGGCGCTGCAGGACCTGACGGTCGATGTCGTCTTCATCGGCTCCTGCACCAATGGCCGGATCGAGGACATCCGCGCCGCCTCCGCCGTGGCCAAGGGCCGGAAGGTTGCCGATGGGGTGCAGGCGCTGGTGGTCCCCGGTTCCGGGCTGGTGAAACGCCAGGCCGAGCAGGAGGGGCTGGACCGAGTCCTGGTGGAGGCCGGGTTCGAATGGCGCGATCCGTGCTGCTCCATGTGCCTCGGGATGAACCCGGACAAGCTGACGCTGGGCCAGCGGTGCGCCAGTACGTCGAACCGCAACTTCGAGGGTCGTCAGGGTCAGGGCGGCCGCACGCACCTGCTGTCTCCGGCCATGGCCGCCGCCGCCGCGGTGACCGGACGGCTGACCGACGTGCGGCAGTTTATGTAGCGGCGAAAGGTCGTTGCCGATCCGAGCCGAGAGCTGAGAACAGCACGCCGGGAAGAGATGCGGGAAAGAAGACAATGGAAAAATTCACCAAGCTGACCGCCGTGGCGGCACCGATGCCGATGCAGAACATCGACACCGATAAGATCATCCCGGCGCGCTTCCTGAAGACGATCAAGCGGTCGGGTCTGGGGGTTCATCTGTTCGACCCGCTGCGCTTCGACAAGGACGGCCAGGAGAAGCCCGACTTTGTGCTGAACCGGGAACCATACCGACAGGCCCAGATCATCGTCGCGCACGAAAACTTCGGGTGTGGTTCGTCTCGCGAACATGCCCCGTGGGCGCTGCTGGATTTCGGGATCCGCTGCATCATCGCGCCAGATTTCGCCGATATTTTCTATAACAACAGCTTTAAGAACGGCATCCTGCCGATCCGCCTGCCGCGAGCGATCTGCGATCAGTTGATCGACGACGCGAAGCTCGGAGGCAACGCCCGCATCACCATCGATCTCGATCGCCAGATGGTGGTGCGTCCCAACGGCGAGGAGATCCGCTTCGACATCGATCCGTTCCGCAAACATTCGTTGCTGCACGGTCTCGACGACATCGGTCAGACGTTGCAGCACGGCGCCTCGATAGACGGCTTTGAAGCCGCTCGAAGCCGAGGCCAGCCCTGGATGCCGTCGACCGCCACTTGAGCGCACGGCGCAGGGAATTCCTCCCAGTCCGAACCTTAGGAACTGCTGATGGCCGCCAATAAGAAGCTGCTGATACTGGCCGGGGACGGCATCGGCCCCGAGGTGATGCGGGAGGTAAGACGCGTCATCGACTGGATGGACCGGCGTCGCTTGGTCACCTTCGACGTGTCCGACGACCATGTCGGCGGTTCAGCCATCGATACCTACGGCGCGCCAATCACCGATGAGACGATGGAGAAGGCTAAACAGGCGGACGCTGTACTATTCGGGTCGGTGGGCGGCCCGAAGTGGGACAAACTCGGCTTTCAGATGCGACCGGAGATCGCGATTCTGCGGCTGCGCAAGGAACTTGACCTGTTCGCCAATCTGCGCCCGGCGATCGTGCTGGACCCTCTGGTCGACGCTTCGACCCTGAAGGCCGAGGTGATCCGCGGGCTGGACCTCATGATTGTACGCGAAAGCACGGGAGGCATCTATTTCGGCGAGCCGCGAGGCGTCGAGACCTTACCGGACGGGCAACAACGCGCGTTCGACACCGAGACCTACACCACTAACGAGATCGAGCGGGTAGCCCGCATCGGCTTTGAACTGGCGCGCAAGCGGCAGAACCGGCTGTGCAGCGTGGAGAAGGCCAACGTGATGCAGTCCGGCCTGTTCTGGCGGCAGACTGTCACCGCGCTACGAGACCGCGAATTTCCGGACGTTGAACTCAGTCACATGTATGCCGATAACTGCGCCATGCAGCTGGTCCGCAATCCGCGGCAGTTTGATGTGATTGTAACCTCCAATCTGTTCGGCGATCTGCTGTCCGATCTGGCGTCGATGCTTACGGGCAGCCTGGGAATGCTTCCCTCGGCAACACTGGGGGCGGAACAGCCCTCCGGCAAGCGCTATGCGTTGTATGAGCCGATCCATGGCAGCGCCCCGGACATAGCGGGCAAGGGCATCGCCAACCCGCTGGCGCAGATACTGAGCTTTGCGATGTTGCTTAGGTATTCCTTCGGATTGCAGGAAGACGCTGTGCTGATCGAGCGCGCGTGCGTGAATGTGTTGAAGAACGGCCTGCGCACGGCGGACATCATGGCGTCCGGGACCGCCCGGGTGGGGACCGGCGTCATGGGTGAGTCGATCCTGCGGGAGCTGGACAAACTGGCGGCTTAGGGGTTGATACGATTCGGGGATTCCGCTACATCCCCGCCCCTAGCTGCGCCCGTAGCTCAATTGGATAGAGCACCAGACTACGAATCTGGGGGTTGGAAGTTCGAGTCTTTCCGGGCGCGCCATGACATTGAATTCGCTGCGTAACCTAGCCGGTTCCTGTTCGGCGACGGGTCCAGTAGCTCGCCAGAGACGGCAGCGCCCAGTTCGCACCGCAACCGCGGGTACCGATACGGCCCGCACTGCCGAAGCCGATACGGCGCCCGATCGTCGAGGCCATAAGCGCCACACGAGTCAGCGTCGGGGGCGCCGAGGCGATCCCTCAAGCCACTAATCCGGAACGAAGTTCATCGCCACGCCGTTGATGCAGTACCGAAGATGCGTGGGTGGCGGGCCGTCTTCGAAGACGTGGCCAAGATGACTGCCGCAATTCGCGCAATGCACCTCGGTCCGGATCATACCGTAGGTGCGATCGACCGAAGTTTCGACGGCTCCGGCGATCGGATCATTGAAGCTTGGCCAACCGGTGCCGCTTTCGAACTTCAACTTAGCCTCGAAGAGCGGTTGATCACAACCGGCGCAGGAAAATCGGCCGGGGCGCTTTTCCTGTAACAGAGCACAGCTTCCCGGCGCTTCGGTCCCGTGCCGCCGCATCCCCCGATACTGCTCCGGCGTCAGCAGCCGCTGCCATTCGGCATCACTACGACTGACCGGATAGGTCTTTTCCAACATCGTCGACTCCCTTCGCAACTCGATATCCAGGTCGGAAAGTCTTACTATCAGTGGCGGTCCACGACTGTCGAGACAGCGCCTACGAGGAAGGTGGACCAGCGCTTTGAGCGACCGACCGCATCACGCTGGCACAAATTCGATGGCGGTGGCGGGACGTCCGTCGCACCTACCACTGAACCGCGGATTGCCAAAGACCAGCCACGACAGCCCGCCTACCGCTCGATAGCAATTGCAGAGGGCGCTTTTCGGTGGCCCCAAGGTTCGCGCTCGATCCGGATTTTGCCCATCGATAGGGCATTTCAGACAGAAGAATTCGAATGAAGAATTGCAATCGGGAAATCCCCAAGCAGTGTCCGCACCGGCGCATCGGCTGCCGCCAGCGGGTCGTGGTTCGCGAACAGCGGTTGCAGTCGGCAGCCGCGCAATTGATCCGGCCTCATAACCATGCTGCCGCGCAAGGCTGTCGGATTAAACAGGAGCCCACCCGGGAGTAACAGCTGGTGGGCCAGACGCGGAGCAATTACCAACATAGCCGATCGCGCGTGCGTGCGGGCAAATGCAACGATGTGTGCCTCGAGAGGCCCCTTCACGGAAAGCGGGATATAGTCGCCGCGAGAGAAGAGCTCCGGCATAACACTCCGGAGTCGCAATGTCGTCCTGATCATCCACGGCTTGATCCGGCCGTCACGCCACGCCGGCAGGAGCGTCTCCGGGCGTTGATCCTTTGCCAATGCAGCGCGCCGCGCATCGTAGTCGACGGGTCTGCGATTATCCGGATCGACCAGACTGAAGTCCCAGAGTTCGGTGCCCTGATAAAAATCCGGCATACCGGGAACGGTCAGTTTCAGCGCTGCCTGCGCGAGTCCGTTCACCGCGCCGGCAGGGGCGATGTGTTCGGCGAAGGAATGTGCTAATATTCGAAACGGGCTCCCTGGCGATAAAACATGAAATAAGAACTCGCGAGACGTGGCCTCGTAAGTCTCGTCGGGCGCGGTCCAGTCAGTGCGCAGCTTTGCTTCCCGCAGTGCCTTTTCCTGCCATCCGGCGAGCCTTGTCGCGAATGCCCGAACGCCTGCATCATCGCCGGCAACAAGATCTAGCGGCCAGGCGCCGACGATCATCTGCAACAGCATGATCTCGTCACCGGGATCAGGCCGGTCGACCGGGCAGGGGAACTGGCGGACCCGCTCGAGAAATGCGGCCCACTCCGAGGGTATTTCGCTCAGCACCGCGAGGCGTGCGCGGAGGTCCTCACCGCGTTTGTGATCGTGCGTCGCCGTGGCCAGCATGGCGTCAGGGAACGCTGCAAGGCGTTCGACGCAGGTCCGATGAAACTCGGCCACCGATCCGCCGAGACGGGCCGCGTCAAAACCAACGTCATTCCGCGACAGCAGGCGTCCGTAACGATAGAACGCCGTGTCCTCTACGGCCTTTGCTGCGACGGGCGCGCTGAGTTGCTGGAAGAGCGTCCCTGCGAGACGGCGCACGTCGAAGGTTGCCGCGCAGCCCTCCTCGCCACCCAGCCAGCGGTCGATGTGGTCAAGGGTGGCATAGGCAGATTTGGGCGATGCCTGTTTCGCGGCTGCAAGGGCTTTGGAGAACGCCGCCTCGTCATTGTCGGATCGTTTTTGCCCGGCGTCGTAACCTCGATAGACCGGGAAATGCGTCAGCAGCGCGATCAGGCCTCGCCGGATCGCCGGAGCGGAAACATCGCGGGTCCTCGGGTCGGACCGTGCGATGCGATGCAGCGCCCTGGTGACGGCACGAAGTGACGAGTCGAAGCCGCGCTGCAGGATCTCCTGCCGCGCGGGAACCTCCTCGTCTTCAAATGCGGCTGGACGGTGGCTGGATCTGTGCCATAATTCCGCGAGTGCCGCCTCGCTGCCGGGGTCATGCTGAAGTGCGCTTACGTCATTCATGAAGTCATAGCCAGTGGTGCCGTCGACGCCCCAGTTTGCTGGCAACACCTCACCTACCCCGAGTATTTTTTCAATCACCAAATATGCTCGCCCCTGCGCCGCACCGGGCGGACGTTGCGGCGCCAGATCGTCGAGGCGTTGGCGCAATAGTCGGCAGTAGCCGGGCGGATCGGACAAACCGTCCACGTGGTCGACGCGAAACCCGTCGAGCAGCCCTTCGGCATAGAGCCGGAACAATGTCGCGTGGGTCGCTTCGAACACCTCGGCGACTTCGACGCGAAGGCCGGCGAGTCCGTTGATGTCGAAGAAGCGCCGCCAGTTGATTTCATCACCTGCGGTGCCCCACCACGCCAACCGGTAGTTCTGCCGTTCCAGCAAGGCATGAATGTTTTCTCGCCCGCTCGGTGTAGCCGGATGAAACGAGTCCAGTCCCCATTCCGTCACCCAGGCATGGTCTGCCGGATCGATGGGTAGTTCGGTATCAAAATAACGAACGACCGGCCCTTCGGAGGTGTGCGCGACGCGGATGTCGCCATCGGCGAGAGCCTCTCCATAGGCCTTGCCCAGAAAGGGGGCCAGAACCTTCCGACGCAGGGCGGATCCTCACATTCCCAGTCTATATCGAAGAATTTTGCATAGCGGCTGGATTGCCCATGCCGCAGCACGTCGGTCCACCAAGGATTGTCGGCGGCGCCGACTGCCATATGATTAGGCACTATGTCGACGATAAGGCCGAGGCCGTGCGACCGCAGGACAGCAACAAGATCCCGTAACCCCTGCTCGCCTCCCAACTCTGGATTGACCGTTCCGGGATCGATTACATCATAGCCATGGATCGAGCCGGCTCGTGCCGTTAGTATAGGCGAGCAATAGACGTGGCTGATGCCCATCCCTGCAACGTAAGACGCCAGCGCCGCGGCATCGGAAAAGGTGAAGTCTCGGTGGAGCTGAAGCCGCATCGTCGCCCGTGGCCGACTCGAGATCGCGGACTTCATTGCCGCGGCCTTTCAGCCGCGAGGGCTTCGATACGGCGGGCGACCGACTCCTGCTCGAGCACAGCGCTTGCTGGCACTGGCAGACGGCGGCGCCAGTTCGGGTGATCGGCTATGGTGCCGGGCAAGTTTGGTTGTTCCTCCTGCCCAAGGAGGTCCTCCAGCGGGATCAGCGAAAGCGGAAGATCGGTCCTGGCGATGAACTTTACGGCGGCATCAACGACCCGCCCCGTTTCCTCCGGCGCCGGCAAGGGGCCATCTGAGACACGCTCTTCGGCGAATGCCTGCCAAAGTCGCGGCCGGTCCTTCTCTCGCTCTGCCTTGACCGCGGTTGGATCAACACCCACGCCCAGTCGCCCATGTTCGCGCCGCACGTCGATATCGGCACCCTTCCACCATCCTGCGACCGTCGGGAGGTCATGGGTCGATGTCATCGCTACGGCGCTGCTTCCCCATTTTACCGGTGGAATGAAACTCGCCTGCTCGTCGCGCTCGAACCAGAGCACCCGCATGCCGTGAATACCGCCTTGCGCCAGCATATCGTGAAATCCGTCCGGCACAGTCCCAAGATCCTCGCCGATGACGACGACATTGTTGCGCACCGATTCGAGAGCCAGCAGACGCAGAAGATCGACGACTGGATAGGTCAGGTAAGCGCCATCCGCCGGCGATGCGCCTTCCGGGGTCAGCCAAAGGCGGGTCAACCCCATGGCGTGGTCGACCCTGATCCCGCCGACATGCCGCATGCCGGCACGCAGGGTCGCGATGAACGGAGCAAAGCCATTGTCTTCCATTGCGCGCGGGGAAAATCCGGTGAGGCCCCAGTCCTGCCCGCCTGGGTTCAACAGATCTGGTGGCGCGCCGATTGTCAGTCCGAGCAACACGTCGGCTTGATGGCCCCAGGCTTGGCTGCCACCAGGATCCAGACCGACCGCGATGTCACCGATCAGCCCGATGCGCATACCGGCTTCGCGCGCCCGAAGTTGCGCCGCCGCGAGCGAGCGGTCGGTGATCCATTGCAGGAACTGATGGAACAGGACCTCCTCGGGATGCGCTTCCACGAACGACATCACAGCCGCGCTTTGTGGATCCCGCAAATCGACTGGCCAATCGCGCCACGCGCGATTGGGTGACTTGGCGGCCTGCAAAGCCTCGAAGCTGGCATGGTCGAGCAACGGCGATCCGTGCGCGGCACGAAACCTGGCAAAATCAGCTCCTGACGATCCATGCCAGTCAGGCCCGTCAAGGAAATGCTCGAATAGGTTGCGCAAGACGGCGTACTTCACCCGTGATGCCGCTGGCCAGTCGATCAGCCCGCTGTCGAGTGGTCGCCGATCCGCGCCGGCCGCCTCGATCGCCCTGCTGTAGGCCGCCGCACCGAAGATCAAAT
>Ga0170475_111367072_pt1 | contig 10401 bp, 9 predicted proteins | sample Soicark_Litter_5_FD_111474 | JGI IMG/M metagenome (GOLD analysis project Ga0170475, IMG submission 111474) | Avena fatua rhizosphere microbial communities from Hopland, California, USA. Combined Assembly of 48 SPs | reverse complement strand
CGTCGACAGGGGCTGCAGGGCGCTCCGTACAATTGCGCCATGCCCGCCTCCAACGAGTTCGTCCTCACACTGTCGTGCCCCGATACCAAGGGGATCGTCTACGCAGTGTCGGGTCTTCTCTACCAGGCCGGCTGCAACATCGTCGACTCACAGCAGTTCAGCGATGTGCAGTCCGAGGGTGGAACGGGCTTGTTCTTCATGCGGGTGCACTTCGAAGCGCCGCCGCACTTGGCCGCACCCGGTGTCATCGATCAGTTGTTCACCAATGTCCGCCAGCAGTTCGGCATGGACGCAAGCTTTCATTCGCTGGCACGCAAGCCCAGGCTGGTGCTCATGGTGAGCAAGCACGGGCACTGCCTGAACGACCTCGCATTTCGTGCGCATTCGGGGCAGCTCGATGTGGAGATCGCGGGCATCGTGTCCAACCATCCCGACTTCGCAGAGCTTGCGCGAGTTATCGCATTCCTTTTTAACACCTGCCCCAGGCTGCCGGCGCATCCGCCGAAGAGAAGCGCGAGCAGGAAAAGCAGCTTGAGGCGCTGGTGGCGAACGAGCAGGTCGATCTTGTCGTGCTCGCGCGCTACATGCAGATCCTGAGCCCGGAGCTTTGTGCTTTCCTGAAAGGCCGGGCGATCAACATCCATCACAGTTTTCTGCCGAGCTTCAAGGGCGCCAAGCCTTACTACCAAGCCCATGATCGTGGGGTGAAGCTGATCGGTGCGACTGCACACTACGTGACGGCAGATCTGGACGAAGGGCCGATCATCGAGCAGGATGTCGAGCGCGTAGACCATTCGCTCGGGCCTGACGAAATCACGGCCGTCGGCCGTGACGTGGAAAGCGTCGTGCTCGCACGGGCGGTGCGCTGGCATGTCGAGCACCGTGTGCTGATGAACGGCTACAAGACGGTCGTTTTCGCCTGAAATGTCGCCCCCGAGCCTCTGAGGTGAGCAAATGTCACGTGTCAAACCCCCGCCGGTGGTTCTCGGAAATCCCGACGAAATCGAATCGCAGTTCTACGAGGCGCTGCAGCGCGGCGACATCGAGAAGCTGATGTCGGTGTGGTCGGACGATGACGACATCGCGTGCGTGCATCCCGGCGGACCTCGGCTCATCGGCCCTGAGGCGATTCGAGCGAGCTTCGAGTCCATCTTCGGCAACGGTGTCGTGAACGTGCAGCCCGAGAAGGTCCGCCGCGTGCTCGGCCACTCCAGCGCCGTTCACAGCGTGCTGGAACGCGTCGAGGTGATGAGCCCGGACGGCCCGCAATCAGCCTGGGTCATCGCGACCAATGTGTACGTCAAGGGTGCGCAGGGCTGGCGCATGGTCGTTCATCACGCGAGTCCCGGCACGTCCCAGGAGCATCAGGAAATCATAGAGATGGCCTCCACGCTGCATTGATGGACAGCAGATACCGAGCGCCGTGGTGGTTGCCAGGGGGCAATTTACAGACGATCTGGCCGGCCTTGTTTGCGAAGCGCTTCGTAGGCGCGGCGCCGATCTTTGCGCGGGAGCGCTGGTCCACGCCAGACGAGGATTTCATCGACGTCGACTGGCTGCAAAGCGCGGCAGGGGCCGACACCGCCGCGCCGATGCTCGTGCTCTTTCATGGACTCGAAGGTTCATCCGGAAGCCACTATTCGCAGGCTTTCGCGCACTGGGCGCGAACGAACGGCTGGCGATTTGCTGTGCCGCACTTTCGTGGTTGCTCGGGCGAATTGAACCTGGCGCCTCGGGCCTATCACTCAGGTGATTTCGAGGAGATCGGCTGGATCCTCTCGCAGATTCGCACGCGGCACGGTGGAACGATCGTGGCCGTTGGCATCTCGCTCGGAGGCAACGCCTTGCTGCGTTGGGCGCAGGAAGCTGGCGAATCCGCATCGAAGGCGGTGAGCGCGGTGGCGGCGGTGTGTTCTCCCATCGACCTCGCCGCCGGCGGGCGTGCCATTGGTCGCGGCTTCAATCGGCTGATCTATACACGGATGTTCCTGCGCACCATGATCCCCAAGGCGCTGCGCAAGCTGTCGCAGCACCCGGGCCTTTTCGATCGCAAGCGCCTGCTTGCCGCGCGTGACCTCTACGAATTCGACAACGTATTCACTGCACCTTTGCACGGCTACAAAAACACGGACGACTACTGGTCGCGCGGGTCGGCCAAGCCGCACCTGCACCGCATTCGCCTTCCGACGCTGGTGCTCAATGCACGCAACGATCCCTTCGTGCCGGCAGACTGCCTGCCATCTCAGGCCGATGCCGGCTCGCACGTCACGCTCTGGCATCCCGCTCACGGCGGGCATGTCGGATTCCCTTCAGGGCGATTCCCGGGCGATGTACTTGCGATGCCGCAAGGGGTGATGGCCTGGATGAAAGCCCATCTGTAGCACCATCGACTCCATGGATGACATCGTCAAGCAAGCACTCAAGAAGTGGCCCAACGTGCCGCACTGCTACGGCTGGCTCGCGCTAGACGCACGCGGCGATTGGTACATGCGCGACGACCGCGCGCAGGCGGCCGGGCCATTTCCGCGGGTCAAGGGCAGCCGTATCGAGCACAAGAAGCTGCGCGAATTCATCGAACGCAACTACGCGAGCGACGGGGCCGGGGCCTGGTTCTTCCAGAACGGACCGCAACGTGTCTATGTCGAATTGGAGGCTGCACCATGGGTGTGGCGGCTGGCCGGTGTCGATGCATGGGAAATGACGGTCACGAGTCATACCGGCCAGACCGCGCAGGTCGAAAGCGTGTGGCTGGATGAGCGGGGGCGGGTGTTCCTCGGCACGGACATCGGGCCCGGGAACGTTCACACACTGGACATGGAAATGGCCGCCGCTGCCGTCGAGGTGGGGGTGTGGACGCCGGTCGAGACGCAATTTGCGGAGATGCCAATGCGCTTCAGCTATTGCTTGAGTCCCGCGGCAAGCCACGTGGGAGTGCATTCGCAGCCAGGATGAAACCCGGGTGATTCTTTCGCGAATGTCGAACCTGGTTCTACCCAACTGCCAAAAAAAGCCGACCCTCAGGTCGGCTTTTTTGTCTGACAGAGAACGCGCGTCGAAGACTTACTTCGCCTGGCTCACCATGTAGCTCACGACCGCCTTGATATCGGCCTCGCTCGCATTCGAACCACCCTTGGGCGGCATCGCGCCCTTGCCTTTGATGGCGTTGGCCGTCAGACCGTCGACGCCTTGTGCCAGGCGAGCAGCCCAGGCGGCCTTGTCGCCGACCTTCGGCGCGTTGGCAACGCCAGTGGCGTGGCAGGCCGAGCAGGTTGTGGTGTAAAGCGCGGGGGCGGCGCCGGCCGGCGCTGCTTCGGTGGCGGCTGTCTGGGAGGTCGTTGCGGCAGCAGGTGCAGTAGCGGTTGCGACCGCAGCGGTATTCGCCGCACTGGCCGCAGCCGGACCGCTGCCAGCGGCTGCGCTGGCCGTCAGCTTCGGCTCTTCGAACTTCGCGCCGGCCTTGTTGACCATGTAGACCACCGCGCGGGCCACTTCGAGGTCGCTGAAGTCGCCGCCGCCCTGGGCAGGCATGGCGCCCTTGCCCTTGAGTGCATGCGATATCAGGGCCTCGACGCCCTGCGGCAGGCGTGGGCCCCAGGCAGTGGCGTCGCCGAACTTTGGTGCATTCAGATTGCCGGTTGCATGGCAGGTCACGCAGACTGCACCATAGACCTGCTCGCCCGATTTCATCGTGGACGGGTCGGAGAGATCCTTCACCTCGACGGAGCCCACCGGGCGAATGCGTTCGATGATGGCTTGCGGCTTCATGGCATCGCTGCCAGCCATGGGGCGCTTGTCGGCGGCGACGAAGCTCACGAGCAAGATGATGGCGATGATGGGAACGACAAAGGCAAAGAACACCGCGAGGATGAGTTGCTTGGGCGTCTTGATGGGGCCTTCGTGTGGGCCTTCGTGATGGTGTTTGGCGTCGCTCATGGAGTCCTCGACTGCGTGTAGATCGATGCGCGCCAGACGGGCGGTCGGGCTACGCAAAACCCGTCGATTATAAAGGGCGCGTTCTTCGCGAAGACTGACGCGACCGAAGGCCCCAGCCGAACGCGATAATCCGTGGTTCGCGCCCGTAGCTCAATGGATAGAGTACTGCCCTCCGAAGGCAGGGGTTGCTGGTTCGATCCCAGCCGGGCGCGCCACCCGATTGCCTTTCTTTGAAGCCCCTGACACTCCGTCGAGGTTGTGTTTTCGCGCAAGCGTCCGTCCGGATAGGATCGTGCCCCTGCCGGAGGAGATATGAGCATGAGCGAACGCGATTGCTTCCAGCCGAGCAACATCACGCCCAGCGACGAGCAGGTCGCTATTCAGATGTCGCTCTTGCCCACGATGCTTGTCCAGGCGAACGCCGGGGCCGGCAAGACAACGACGCTGGCGTTGCGTATCGCGCAAGCGTTGCACTCTGGCGTCGTTCCTGCAGGGATCCTGGTACTGACCTTCACCGACGCGGCTTGCGTTGCCATGCGGCAGGCTTTGGTCAAGATTGGCCTTTCCCGCGCAACTGTCAGCGCGCTCAAGATACAAACGTTCGACGGGTTCTCGGCTGCCGTCCTTCTTAGCCTCGAAAAAGGCAAGGTGCCATTCAGAAAGACTACGGAGGACGCTGCTGACGACGTCTACGACGTGCTTGAAGATCTGGGAATGCAGGTCGACAGCGGCTTCGTGGAGCGCTTTCTCGCGGTGTCGCGCAAGCTCAAGGGGACCCTGGCCTGGGACTGTGCGATCTGGGATGGCGCTCGTGTCGACGATGAACTTGCGCACGCCTTGCAGCTGGAGCCAGAATTCCTGCAGATTTTCAAGCGTTACGAGAACCTGCGATATCCCTCTCGTGATGGCATCGATCGTCCGTTGTTCCGCTGCGAGTTCGACGCCACTTATGATCTGGCGCGCCAAATTGCCGACCCGGAACCGACGACCTTCGTGCATGAGTTTCCGGCCTGGCCGAAGCGACTGGCGCTGGTGCTTGTTGATGAGATGCACGATTTGAACCTGGCCATGTTCAAAATCCTGCGCGGCTTGCTGGACTCGACGGGGGCCCGCTTTTGCGGCGTGGGCGACTACGACCAGGTGATCCATGCCACCGCCGGTGCCGAGCGCCGCTTCATGAGCAAGGACATCGATCTTGGAGAGGGCCGGGGGGTGCGAGTATTCCCTTTGACCTCGACACGCCGATTCAATCGTCCGCTGGCGCTCATGGCCGGCAACCTTGCAGGGAAGCCGTACTCATCTGCTGCCGATCACATGACTGCGGTCGATTGCGCGTCGTACGACAGCAGCGGAGAAGATGGTGGCGAACAGCTGCTGATTCGCAAGTTGAATGACTGGAAGGCGTCAGGCCAGATGGCCGACGTTGCGATTCTCCTGCGTCACTCGTCGCAGTCGGTGGCGGTCGAGAATGCATTGCTGACGGGCGGATTCCGCTACAAGCTCCGCGGGTTCGAGAGCTACGTCATGCAACCCGAAGTACTGTTGGTTCGCGCGCTGCTTGCGGTCGCCACCGACGACTACGAACCGCTCGGGTCAAATGAAACCCGAGCCGAGCTTGTACGCGCGATCGTTTTCTTCTGCGACATCAAGCTCGGGTATGACGTCTCGGAGAAAGAGACGAGGCAGGAGCGCCTGGACTTCGCGATTCGCAATGTCTTGGCTGAAAAGAGCAATCTCCGCGCGTTCCTCGAGTTCCAGGTGCTGAACAAAGTGTCGCCGAAAGTGGCTGGCCGAATGAACAAGGCGATCGAGATCGCTCGAAACGCGAAACCAGATGCTCCATGGTTCGATGACTTCCTTGATGCCCTGGAGATCCGTCAATGGGTTCGACAAGTCTTCATCGAACGTCAGCGACAGGCTGACGCCCTCGCGTATTTCGATGGCCTCAAGCGAGCAGCGGCGCGAGCCAAGGGGCCCAAGACCTTCTTTGCGATGCTGCGCGATCCGGCCGCGAAGTTGGAGGGGGTTCTCAACGACAACACGCGTGCACAACTGGCAGCGATTGACCGCAAGAAGACGTTGACCATCGCTCGTGTCTCCGACGTCAAGGGTTTGGAATTCGAGCACGTCATCATGCCGTTCCTTGAGCATGGCGCGTTCCCTGCTGATCTGTCCAAAGACCTCGTCGAGGAGCGAAACCTGTTCTACGTGGGCATGACGAGAGCCCGATCGAGGCTGACCCTGTTGACGAGTGCTCAATCTCCCAGCGCGTACTTGCTCGCCACGGGCGTTCAGCTTGGTCAGTGATGCCTTCCGGGTACCGGAGCCTTGAGCCCCGGCGCGAACTGCTGATCGTACTGATTGAAAATTTCCTGCCCCTTCTGCCCCGGCATCTTTGTTGTTCGGGAAGACGCGATAGCTCATCAGCTTTGCTTGCGGCGCGACACCGCGCTTGCCGTTTGGACCCGTTCCACGGCTTGCAATGATGCCGGCGACGGACCGGTTGTCCCAGAGTCTGACTCGTCCGCCACGAATACTGCGCCACCTGCGATGTTCAAGTCCGGGTGTGTGTCGCTCAACGCCGGAATCAACGATGCCAACGACCACACCTTTCCCGGCGCCGAGCGGCCGATCTCCGTACAGAATTGCGAGGAAATCCGGCGCATTGGGATTCACGGGCTCCAACTGAAACTCGAGGCCGCTCTTGAGCGTGAGGCCTCTTTGCCCAATACCCCAGTAGCCTGGGGGGCCGTAAATGGCCAGAACCTCAACCTTCTTCGACGAGGTGCCAAGGTCCAGCCAAACCTCGCCCTGAGCGGTGGTTGTCGCGGCCTCTCGCCAACGCGTTGTGCAAAGTCGGAAAGCGCGATCACCGACGCTCCAGCGACTGGAAGGCCAGTTGCCCTGTCCACGCACTTCAACGTCATCTTCGGCGCAAGCAGAGAACCCGCCGCCATTGCGCGCGTCTGGACCTTGAGCTCAGGCCGCTTCGCCAAGCTGTACTTCACGCCAAGCACCGCGACGATGCCAGGGTTGGAAACGCGCAAGGCGCCTATCTCTTCCGCACCCATCTCTACCAGCTTGGGTCAGGTGTCCCTCATGGAATGGAGGACCTTCATGATCGGACGTCGCCGGCCAACCCGCGCAGTCAGCATCAATCGCGCCGATGCAGCCGTTGAGAACGCCTTGGACGAGCCGTCCACACCGCGCATTTCCTCTGATAGCAGCCCTCTAACGGGAAGCAAGACGAAGCGACTCGTGGTGGGCGTACGTGTTCTCGCGAGCGCGGACGCACTGCGCGACTAGGCAGCGTGGTGCCCGCTGTGCGTGCGGGACTACCGGCTTGAGCAGCGGGTTTCCCACACGCCGCTCTTGTGGGCCGTGAAGCTGGTCGAGCCGTGCACCAGTCATCGGGTCGCGTTGGTCTCGTCGTGCCGGAACTGCGACGCCTCGCTCGGTGTCCGATCGGGTCTTTCGCTTCCTGTTCGCGAACTGCCCGAGATGCATGGTGCCCCTCGACACGGCCCGCAATGGCGACGTGCAGCCGGAAACATTGGCCAACGCGAAACAACTGGCCGCAAGAGAAGCAGCTCCTGACATCGGCCGACCACCGATCCTCGGTCGAGCCAGGATGAAGGACCTCAGCCCCTAACCAGGAGTGCCCCGGGCGGGGCATTCCCCGGCGCCGGCCAGTTCTGTAGCGCCTGCCAGCTGGGTGGGTTCATCGCAACCTACGACACCGTCATGCGCGTATAGGCCAACGAAACCTCGCTGGACCTCGGCGGGGAAGCCCGGGCACACGGAGCGGTGCGCGCAGACGGTTTTGCTCGCTTTTACAGGTTTTTGCCTAGTCCTAGTCCTAGTCCAAGCGGCTTTGGCGCGGGCCACCAGCTGTCACACAAAGGAAAACGCCGCCAGCGCAATGCGGTGGCGGCGTTGAAGCAAAGTTTGGCCGGGAGTATTTCTACTTAACTCCGGCCATCTGGCCAAAGTCCCGTTCAAGGTGCAGCCAACCGAGAAACGGTTGGCCTTGAAGACTGGTGGCCAAGGGCGGAATCGAACCACCGACACGCGGATTTTCAATCCGCTGCTCTACCAACTGAGCTACTTGGCCGTGAGCCGACGATTCTAGCAGGACTTTACTGGACGACTTCCCCGCCCCTCCGCTCAGAGGCTGAGGGTTTTTCGATCATGCCCGCTCATCACGTCAAAAGACGTCTGCTCGTCGTTGCAAATGCTCGCCATAGCACGAGCATGGCTGTGCTTTGCGCCTAGATCAGGCACCTTTTGACGTACTGCTCGGACACGCTCGAAATACTCTCAGCCTCTCAGTTCGCCCCGCGCTTGTTCCGCGACAAGTCCACGCCGAGTTGCTTGAGCTTGCGGTACAGGTGCGTCCGCTCCAGCCCTGTCTTCTCCGCCACCCGCGTCATGCTCCCGTTTTCTTGCGCAAGATGAAACTCAAAGTAGCTTTTCTCGAAGGCATCCCGGGCCTCGCGCAGGGGCCGGTCCAGATCAAAGCTCTGCTCCGCCTGCGGTCCGAGCGCCAGAGGCGGCACGAAGGAGGCGCTCGGCAGGCCGCCCATCATCACGCTCTCTGCCGCGTAAATGTTCTCGGGGCGCATTCCGCCGATTCCACTGATTCCGCCGATGCCACTCATGACACCCATGCCGGGGTTCGACGCCGGCCGGGCGCTGGGCTTGGCCAAGCCCTGCTCCACCGCGCGCAGCAGCTTCTGCAGGGTGATGGGCTTTTCCAGGAAGGCCATGGCGCCGTGCTTTGTGGCCTCGACCGCGGTGTCGATGGTGCCGTGACCACTCATCATGATCACGGGCATGGTCAGCAGCCCACCGGCGCTCCATTCCTTGAGCAAGGAGATGCCGTCGACATCGGGCATCCAGATGTCCAGGAGGACGAGGTCCGGACGCAGACGCTCGCGGCAGGCGCGCGCCTGGGCGGCGTCTTCGGCGAGCTCGACGCTGTGACCTTCGTCAGTGAGGATTTCCGACAAGAGGGCGCGGATGCCCAGTTCATCGTCGACAACAAGAATGGTGGCCATGGACCCTTCGGTGCACTCAGTGCGCTGGTGCTTCCGCACCCGGCGCGGCGGCCTGCGACGCATTGGCGACGCTGTCGGCAGGCGCGAATTTCGAGAATGATAGCGAGACTTGCGCCCCCGCCACCGCCGGCTCATCCGAACCTCTTTCGGACCGCTTGGCACTGATGTTTGCCAGCCGCACCCGCGCCCCGTGTTCGTCGGCGATTTTCTTCACCACCGCGAGACCCAGGCCAGTGCCCTTGGACTTGGTGGTGACGTACGGTTCGAAGGCGCGCTTGAGCACTTTGTCTGCAAAGCCCGGGCCGTTGTCCACCACCTGCAGGCGCACCGCCCTCACGTCGCCCTGCTCCGTTCTGGCCACTTCGGTTCGCACCATCACCTCGCCATCCTTGCGGTCTGTCACGGCGTCGAGCGCGTTCTGCACGAGGTTGTGGATGACCTGCCTGAGCTGCGTGCTGTCGCCGATGATGGCGGGCAGGTCACCCGCGAGGTCGCAGTGCAGCACGCCGGCCTCCTGCGACGCTGCGTACAGCTGAAGAACCTCGCGCACGAGGTCATTGAGGTCCAGCGGGCTGAGTTGCGCCGCGGGCAGCCGGGCGTAATCACGGAACTCGTTGACCAGGGTCTTCATGGCTTGCACCTGGGCCACGATGGTCGCGACTGATCGCACAAGCATGGCCTGATCCGGACCTTCGAGCTTGGGTTCGAGCTTTTGCTGCATGCGCTCGGCCGACAGTTGGATCGGCGTGAGCGGGTTTTTGATTTCATGAGCGAGGCGGCGGGCCACTTCGCTCCAGGCGGCGCTGCGCTGGGCAGACACGACTTCGGTGATGTCGTCGAAGACCATCAGGCGTGCATGCTGGGGCATGGCGGCGCCTCGGACGAGCAAGGTCAGCGTGTCGCGGTCGCTGGCGGTTTGCAGATCGAAGGAGTCTTGCCACTGATCGCGTTCCCCGGCTTCAGGGCTGGCGTCGTGCAGATCGAAGCGCTGGCGGACGGCAGCTGCAAAGGTTTCGAGGCCGGGCACGTCTTCGAGGCGTTTGCCGCGGTACACCGACAGCGGCAAGCGCAGGATGCGCGTCGCGCCCGGGTTCACAGTGTCGATGTTGCCGTCTTTGTCGAACACGACGACGCCGGCGGTCAGGTTATCGAGAATGGTCTGCAGGTTGGACCGTGCACTCTCGACCTGCGTCACGCTTTTTTTGCACCATCTCGCGCGCTTCGGAAAGCTGTTCGGTCATGTCGGCGAAGGACCTCGTCAGGCCGCCAAGTTCGTCGCGCGATGCGAAGACCGGCTTGGTGCTCAGATCGCCTTGCGCCACCTCGCGCACGCCTTGGGCCAGCAGGAGCAGCGGGCGGGCGAGTTGGTTGGACAAAGTCACCGCCAAGAGCAAAGCGCCGTACACGG
>Ga0170475_103649193_pt1 | contig 10405 bp, 3 predicted proteins | sample Soicark_Litter_5_FD_111474 | JGI IMG/M metagenome (GOLD analysis project Ga0170475, IMG submission 111474) | Avena fatua rhizosphere microbial communities from Hopland, California, USA. Combined Assembly of 48 SPs | reverse complement strand
TCCATTATTTCCAGTACCTACTCCAATCATAGCAAAATTTTTTGCCAATTCACAACCAAGTGCTCCAGCGCCGACTAAAAATACTTTCAAATTCGATAACTCCTTTTGGAATCGATTACCAAATACAATGGTTTGTCCATCATATCGACTTCCCGTAGGTTCTCTATCTTTTATTCCATCAGCAGAATTTGCAATTTCCATATCAATACTTTCTAGTGAATCAAAATGAAACCATTGATTGATAGCTATGGATAACTATTCCGCTCTATTGCTAATTTCATTCAAGGCTTCAATTACATTACTGCGAAAGATTAATAAATGTGGTAGAGTTAACTCCCTGAGATTTCTCTCGACGGGATTACATTAAACTCTCCACTCACAAAACGCAAATTTAGAAGGAAATACGTAAAACATATTATTACAATGGATTTATAATAATAAACACTCTAAGTGTAACTAAATATAATGCTGAGTTCGCTCTTGAGGACGGGCTGGAGACCTGTCTCGTTTATCAGAAGCTGGTGGTGGAGCAATCCACGGAACAGGCTGTCCACTCTCTAAATCAATTCCCTCACGTCCATTTGTAGTCTTTGCTTCTTTCATTGGAGTCTCAGGAGGAGGTGGAGGAGGTAAATCAGAGACTGATAGTACATATCCAGGTGGTGGAGGAGGTAGACTAATATTAGATTCGATAGAGTTACGCTTTTGGGGAACAAAAGGACTGCCAGGTGGAGGAGGTGGAGGAAGAGGTAGAGAGGCGTTAGACTCTACCGATTGACGTTTGGATAATGGCATAAATCCAGGAGGTGGAGGTAAAGAAATATTGGATTCGACGGATTGACGTCTTGCTTTCCGCTCTAGTGCCTGGGATGGTGCAGATGTTGGTATGGATACAGGTGCAGGATTTACCACACGTGGTACGCGTGCAGGTGAAGATTGGCGGGAAGGATGGCGGGAAGGATGGCGGGAAGGATGGCGAGTACTTGTTATAGGTGCCTCAGGTTCTGCAGGTGGTGGAGGAATTTCATCAATTTCCTCAATATCACCAAGATCGACTACTTCTGCGGATCGATCGGGGACAGAGAGACGAGCTGCTGGAGCATGAAGTAAAGCACTAAATTCGGATCCGTCATCTCGAATCTTGTGTTGTAGAGGTGGTTGATGTTTTCCTTCTAATCGAATTGGTGGCATTTGTGGTAATGCTCCTAAAACAGAGATGGAACTTGCAATAGAACTACTTCGCTCTCTTGGTGAACCAGGTTCGTTAACCATAGCACCAGCGCCACAATACATACAAGTAGCACCTTGGGCTGGTAACGGTTTATTACAATGACGACAAGGACGTACTGCAGCTTGATTAAATTTCTCTAAGAGCTTAACTTGGATGACATTGCGAGGGCAAATACGACCACGGAAATGCTCCAGGAAATAAGGCTCATAGAAAACTGTAAGATCATCTTGTACAAGCTGATACTTATCCAAATGACCACCTGGCAGCGCGCTCTTGGCAGCAACCGCTTGCATCGCCTTAGCAATGAAAGCCTCCGTAGTTTCAGAAGGAGTAGAAACAAGTGTAATATACGGTCGTTCGCCTTGCCCATGAGTAACAACTGAACAGCTGTAGATGACTTAGCATTAGGATTATAGGGAAGTCCTGTTTGAATAGGATGTGAACGTAAAGACTCCATCATAGCTGCATATTCTTCACTTTCACGGAATCGAAGCCAAATAGTTTGACGAAGAGTGTTTAATAAAGTGAAATGTACTTCATCGTATTCACTACCATCTAGAGATCCACCACGTTGTAAAGCAACAAGTACACGATCATGTTGTTCGGCAGGAATATCAACCTCGAATGGCGCTTCAGGTGCTAAGTAAGTAGTATAAATTTGTTGAGCGAGATTAGGATCTCCAAAACCCATACGATCAGCACGACTACGATATTGTGTTATAGATCCATAACAACCAAGAACACCAGATTCATAAACTCTTTCACAAAAAGATGTAAAATAGAAGTTAAGATTAGGGTTCTCCAAAGCTCCTTCAAGTGAAGGTTCAAGTGGTTTACCTGCAATAGCTGCAAGCTTTCCATCTGCAAGGCGTACACGATGATCAGTAAGTGGAACAATTTCATGTTGTGCAGCAATAGGCTCAGCATGAGCAGCCATCATACATTTAGCACATGCTACAGCAGGACAATTAAGGCAACCAAGTTCAGCAGCATTAACACCACAGACCTCACATACAGGTAGTCTTGGTTTAGCCACAATTGATTGTAGTATACCACCAAGAGAAGATAACGAGCTTAACGAACTTCCACTTCTATGATGACCACCACGGGCATAATCCGCGTCAGTCTGGCTTGGCCGGCTTGGAGTTGCATGTCCAACAGGTAATACAACCAATGATCTAGATCGACTATTAGTTCTAGTTCGAACCTGCTCTTGCTCATCTGCTTCAATATCCGCCAATTCAATTTCTTCACCGATATCCATTGGTGATTTTTCTTTTGATGCTGATGATCGTCGTTCGTCTTGAAGAATATAATCTGGAGAACCATCAACAGCTTCGGCACCATCAGAGGCTGGTGTGATTGGACTTTCACGAGATCTAGTACTCTTTTTACTCGATGATCTAGGCAGCCCTTGATGACCAGTTGTACTACCTATAGGAGATCCAGCATTAATACTTGCTATAGATTTTCTCTGTGTGTCTAATTCAACCTCACGAACAGAAATAGCACGTGCAAACACCAATAATACACAGAGTAAAGCTAATATATCAAAAGTATAGAAAACAATTGTTAAATTAGATTGTGCTCCAGGACCATAAGTTTCCAAATCATAGGCAGAACAAGCCCATACCACAGTTTCGACAAGGAAACAGATCGAGACTGAAATACCTGTAAGTAGCATCTTACCACGAAGTGTATGAAGAACGGCACAACATCTATGCTGATATCGTATCATAGAAGCAGTACGATTATGACGTTGTGTGGTTTCTAAGGCCTTATAAATCAATATTGCGTAAATCAGGAAGATAGAGGCTGCAATCACATAAATAAGTGACATAAGAACCGATGCAACAAGAGCTGTTGTCTGTAGATCCCAGCCAGGTATGAGGAATGCAAAGAAGAAGCAAGTAATAAGAATGACGACTACAACATTAAAGCCCAGAAACCATGGCATTAATGCATCCCCGGCTGCGGCAATAGCAAGCCTCCTGATGTGGTATAATCGAGCCCATTGCCATACCAATAAACTATAAATCCAGAACATTACCATGTAAGGTAATGCAGTAAAAAAAGCAACAGCACCCATTGGCATATCATCTAAAGGTGGTGATGATTGTGCAAAATCATAATGTCCAAATCGTGCTGTTGAAACAGCTCGAAATAAACAAACTGCAAGGATAAGACCATGTTGTGATACTAAAGGTTCACATTTAGACGACAATTTTCACGTGAATTGACAAGTTTAGGATGACTATGTGCAACACGATATAATTGAATAGCAGTAACAAAACCAACAACTAGATAGATTAATGCAAAGATTCGATAGGGAATAGCATCATAGATAAGACATGGCTGAAGAGATTCACGAACTAAAACTGCAAACTCTGTGAGATGAGTACATGCACATCGAAGCATTCGATGACCAGTGACGTTAACTTCTCCCAATGAAACACATCCAGCAGATGTCCATATCTGTGATTGTGGATCCCACCAGCTGCATTGCGGTACAGAGACAACACGGATACCATTGCTGCATTCCTTAGCAGTCGTTGTAACATTTTCATCAAGGGGTAAAAGAAAGGTAAACGAAGGATTTAATCCGGTCATATTAGTGCCCAAATTAATATCGATGATGTCACCATCAGGGCCTCGTCCATCCGTGCCAATTCGACATCGAGCAATAGCACTGTTATAACGAGTGATCGTAATAGCTGTTAGATCCATCTGCTCTTGCTCTGTCAGCGCAATCATTTGTGGTGTAATTATAAAAGTTAATCCATCCTCTGATGTAAGATTAAAAGCATTATTCGATACTCTAGCACTGGTACTACCAATTTGTGGAGTTAACCAAAGAGAGATAGCTTCTTCTGGAACTGTTGATCTAACAATTGTTGAACTTAATATTTGAAGTAAAGTAAGAACAACATTAACATCGTCACATGGTACAACTTCTAAGAATCTTGAAAGAACTACAATGATAGGACTACTAATTTCAGGCCGATCTCCAACGCGATCGACAATTGTAGCAGTAATATTAAGAGTAACACGTATTGTTGCATCGCGAATTGATGTGGTATTTCCATTTGAACCAAAAATTGAGTCAACTAACATAACTAATGTATCTGCCAATTGTTGAACAGTATAATCACTTACGATTGGCGATGAGGTAATATCGGTAAGAATCTGTAAGAATTCTGTCCATACTTGATCTTTATAAGAAGGGATAGAAAATGCAGTGCCATTGCACGTAATACTACCACTAGAGGATAGCCCATTATTAGGATCAGTTAAAATATCCAAGACTAATCGTACAACTTGAAGAATTTGATCTTGACTGGCAAGGTATTGGAGTTGTTCCAGAAGCTGATCCGTAAATTTAACTGTTTGACATCCATCTCCAGAAGGAGGTGCTATCACTACATTGGGAACGACATACTCGGAAACTGCTCCAACTGCACTAAACACACGTGCTACAATATTGAAGGATCCAGAAGGAAGAACCACTACAATGGATGATCGATAGCTGGGACTTGCTAACAAGACTTCATCTAGGGTTGTTAACTGCAAGAGGCGTCGTCGAGATGGGGTAGTCTGGCGATAGCTAAAACTGTACAATAAACCATCAACCAGGCCAGAATCTACATCTGACCAATCATTACAACTGATCGTGAGGGAATCGAATGCATTGGCAAACATTGGTGTGACAGTGCAAACCCCTGGAACAGGTGGTCGATTAACACCGACTGTTAGTGTTGAATTCAGTGTATAAGAAGCAATGGTTGTCAAGGGACCGCCAGCTGTTCGTTGTTCAGCAATAGTGACATAAGTCGTTAGCTGGAATACGTAGTTTTCGCCAGGCTGTAGTAAACCAGGATTAATAATCATTGAATTACTCCTTAAGTCAGAAACTCGGTGAGAGTTATTTAAATCTAATCCCCCCAACTCTGCCCAGCTGTAAGTGTAGACATACACATACCATGAACCTGGAGTAGGAGGGACAGGGAAAGGAGTTGGACTCTTCACAGTTGCTGTAATTCGTAAAGTTTCCTGTGGATTAATTTGTAAAGAGGCACGAGTTGGAATCAACCCGAGTTGTACTTCTGGTAATGGGTAGGTTGAGGAGATAACTTGAATTAAAATCGAAGTCCAATCGCTAACCTGAATACCCCAAGCGTTACTGACAAACCGTAATGTAAAATTATATTCTCTTCCTTTAGTAAGAGTATCCGCAGGTAGTGTGATAATCCGATTGTCATTACTTGTACTGAGGGTTAGCAATCCCACGGTACCATCAGAAGGTGGCCCTACAGGCTGACTAACTAATATTCCCCATTGGAAAGTATAAACTGAAGAAGGTAGACCAACTCCATCGGGGTCACTTGAACCACTAGCATCAATCGTAAGAGATTGAGAAGAGGAAATTTGATGTGAGCCTCCCAAGATCAGAGCGTAGACATTCGATCTCTGAACATCAAATCGAAATTGAGTTGTAACCGAAACGTCAAGGTTTTGAGAAGTACTGTGTACTTGAACTTCTAAATCAAAATGATAAGTTGTACCAGCACGAAGAGTATTTTTTGGAATATTTATCCTCGGAGCAGTAGCCGAACTAATTGAAATATATACTCCAGGTTGGCTAATATCATGACCCCTCCAGAAATAGCTATAAGTGGTATCACCTGCTGCAAAAGTGGATGGAGTGAGGATACTTGACAATTGAACATCTTGATAACGATATATTAATCTTGGACCACTAATAGCAACCGCCGGAGCAGCTGCAATTGTAACGTTAAACTTACAAGTATTATTTAATCCAACGCCATCAACAACCAAAAACTGATGCTGAGTTGTTCCAACAGGGTAAGCAGAACCACTCGATAAACCACTTAAACGAGTAATAATAGCAATTCCGCCATTATCATTACCAATAGGGGCTTGATAGTAAACAACAAAGCTAGAATTTTGGCCTGATTCAAGAGGAAGTACTCGATCATTAGGACAAGTAATAGTAGGAGGTTCCACATCAATAACCCCAACAGTGAAGTTACATTCTGCAACATTCCCATCACTGTCAGTCGCCCTATAAATTTGTAGAGTTGATTCAGATAATGGAAAGAAAGAGCCACTAGAAAGCCCACTAACAAGTTGAGGTACAATTGGTGTGGGATCATTATCCGAAACAACAGGTAACGTGTAGTTCACAACAGCGCCCACCTCGCCAAGGTCATTAGGACGATTTAAGGAGGACGGACATACAATCGTGGGTCGCTCCACATCGCGAACGATAACTAAAAATGAACAATTAGCACGATTCTGCCATATATCTACCGCTTCATAAGTTTCGATAGTACTTCCAAGAGGGAAAACCCCACCACTACCAAGTCCACCAATACGACTTGTAGTTGCTCCTTCACCAGTACCAATAGGTGCTGTATAAACCACAACAATACTGCTAGTTCCAGGTGCATTATCGGTAATAATATCTGATGGGCATACTATGGATGCGTTCGCAGTAACGGTAATAGTAAATGAACATGAAGCATTTAGTCCAGCTGCATCGGTTGCTCGATAACTTTCTGTACTTATACCCAATGGAAAAGCAGCACCAGTACCCAATCCAGCAGTACGAATAGTTTGTACATTTGGAGCATTATCCATTCCAATAGGAACGGTATATGTCACTGTATATGGTACTTGTGCTAAAAGAACGGGTTGGAAAATGTTACTAGGACAGATAATCCGAGGTGATTCAACGTCATTGACAGTAATACTAAATGTACAAGTCTGAATAAATCCACTAAGAGTTGCTTGGTAGGTTATAATATTAATTCCAATCGGAAATAAAGATCCACTAGGAAGACCAACAAGACGTGATGTAATAAGGCCAGGACCACCAGTAGCCACAGGTTCAACATATGAAACATTTGCATATGCATAACCAATATCATTAGATGTTATCATATTTGGAGGACATACAATAGCTAAAGTACTAGGATCAAGATTAACAGTTATATTAAAACCACAGGAAGCAGTATTGCCAGCACCATCCCTCGCAAGGAAAGATTCAGTAGTAATACCAAGAGGGAAGGCAGATCCGCTAGCTAGCCCAGAGGATAAGGATACTATAACGCCAGGAGCATTGTCGACAGCAGTAGGTGGAGTAAAACTAATAACAGCAGCTGCTTGGGAGGTTGCTGTTATAATGTTAGTAGGACAAGAAATGGTAGGTCTTTCAGTATCTTGAACCCGGATCGTAGACGAACATGAAGCGGTATTTCCAGAAGTATCAGTAACTTGAAAACTAATGCCAGTTATTCCTAACGGGAAAGCTGATCCACTAAGAGGTCCACTTGTTTGTACAGTAATCGGATTGGGTGTATTATCAGTACCAATAGGGATATTATATGCAACTATGGCCGTTGCTAATCCTGGATCGGTAGAGATAACGATCGGGTTTGGACAGCCAATAGCTGGTGCTTCATAATCTCGAATAGTAATAAAGAAGGAGCATGAAGCATTATTGTTAGTAGAATCAGTAGCAACGAATCGAAGTTCCGTAGTTCCAAGAAGAAATTGTGACCCACTTGGAGGACCCATTGTTCGTGTTACAATAACCGATCCAGTATTATCAGCAGCTATTGGTGATGGATAATTTACTATTCCATAACTCAGAAAGATAGTAGTATTTGCTGTAATATTTACTGGACAGGTAATAGTAGGCAAAACAGAATCTTGAACGGTAACAGTAAACGAGCATGTTTTCGCATACAGTCCAGATGTGGCTTGATATGTCTGACGTGTAGTTCCAAGTGGAAATCGAGAGCCACTACTAAGTCCGCCAATACGTGTAATATTAGCTGTACTACTATTAAATCCACCAGATACTACAGGATCACTATAATTTACTTGTGCTGTAGTACTATTAATTTCACTAAAAACTATAATATTAGCAGGGCAGGTAAGATTAAGCGGACTTGGCTCTGAAATAACAACAAAGAAAGTACATGTAGCAATATTGTTCGAACTATCAATCCCTTGAAATGTATTTGCTGTTGTGCCTAATGGAAATAAAGAGCCACTAGGAAATCCTTCAATTTGATTAAAACTAGTTCCTTGTTGGGTATTATCAGTAATCATTGGTGGAGAGAATGTAGCAACGCTAGGACCAGCAGCTTCAATATCAATATCAGATGGACAGATTATTTGAGGTGGCTCAAGATCTGTAACTGTAACAAAAAAATCACAACTAGCTTGATTATTTGAAGTATCGATTACGGTAAATGTAATTCGTGTATTTCCAAGTTGGAAACTAGATCCACTAGGAGAACCATTAGTTAATGATGTGATAGGGTTAGGAGCATTATCAATTCCTTGAGGGGCTTGATAGGTTACTGATGCTGTTGCACGGCCTGGATCGGTATCAACAAATATACTAGAAGGACAACTGATACGCGGAGGCTCAGTATCTTTGACAGTAATCCAGAATGTACAAGTTGCCGATAATCCCGCACCATCAATAACACGGTATATAATCGAAGTAGTGCCAATATTGAAACTAGATCCACTCATAAGTCCAGAAAATAAACTTGTTATTGCACCAGGAGCATTATCAGTACCTACTGGAGTAGTGTAGAATACTGTACTTGTAGCTAACAATGGAGAAGTTCCTTGAGTAATATTTCCTGGACAGATAATTTGAGGTGCTTGAAGGTCTTTCACAATTACATTAAAGGTACAAGTTGCACTATTAAAATCAGCATCTTGTGCTCTATACGTAACCTGTGTTACGCCGATAGGAAAATCAGAATTTGATGGTAATCCTGATGATAAGGTAGTTACAGAGTTAGGAGAATTATCCAATCCTATCGGTGGTGTATAAACGACTCGAGCAGTAGCTAAATTAGGATCATTACCAACATCAATTGTTGCAGGGCATGTAATAGTTGGAGGTTCAGTATCTCTAACAATGATAGCCAATGAACATTGAGCTGTTAAACCCGCAAGGTCAGTAACAGTAAATGTAATCAGATTAACACCAAGAGGAAACGCAAATCCACTTGCAGGACCATTACGAGTAGTTGTTGCTCCTGGTACATTATCAGTACCAACTGGATCAGTAAAAAATGCTCGTGCTGTAGCAAGACCTGGATCATTACCTATTAATTGATCATTCGGACAGAAAATCCTAGGAGGTTCCATATCAACAACTTCCACATTAAAACTGCAACTTTTACTAAAACTCCCCCAAAAAGCTGTAAATGTATTAGTTGTAATTCCTAATGGGAAGAGAACACCACTAGATAAACCACCAACTTGATTTAATATAACATTATTTCCAGTAGTATTAACAGTAGGATATACAACGACTGTAGTAGTGCCACCAAGATCAGCTGGTACTCTTATATCAGCCGGACATGTTATTGTTACAGCCGAACATGTAACGCCATCGCCAACAAACCCAATATTGCAAGCGCAGGTATAGCTGCCTGCTGTCTTGGTGCATGTTGCATTACGATTGCAATTACTAATACCCCAGATGCATTCATCCGCATCAAAATTCGGACGTGCACCAATGGCTCCTCTAGCAGGTCGAGTTCCGCCGGTAGTCATAAACACCTGGTCGAATAAAACAGTATTTTGCCTCATCCAAAAATCAAGACTATAGATACCTGGTACTCTAAAATCGACTGCTAATCCGCCATACCAGCTCCACGCTCCAGCCCTGATATTTATTGCGTTCGTTCCTGAGGTAAAGGCAACGCCGTTAACTCCAAAGTGTATGGAAGTAGACCCACTAATAGACGAGCCACGAATCCAGATGAAGTAAGTTCCAACTTTTGGAACATACACAAAATATGACAGACTTGGACTCGTACTAACAAAAGCACTTCCAACAGTGTAGTGAGGATTGTTGGGTGTAATTTCCATATCCGTCGCATTCACCGCAGCAGAGCGTGCACCAGGATACCAAATGTATGCTGCATCTACGCCAGATGATAGCCGCTGCTTAGTGGGCACTTCGGCTTCGATTAAGCAAGCATCATAATACGTGGTACTCTTCTTTCCAACAACAGCAACGGTTTGGGTTTGGTACACATAAGCACTGCAGGCAATTTCAATAAATAGGAAGAAAAGCAGCGCGATTGCCATCTAAACGCACACCTAACGGTG
>Ga0170475_100318776_pt1 | contig 10408 bp, 9 predicted proteins | sample Soicark_Litter_5_FD_111474 | JGI IMG/M metagenome (GOLD analysis project Ga0170475, IMG submission 111474) | Avena fatua rhizosphere microbial communities from Hopland, California, USA. Combined Assembly of 48 SPs | reverse complement strand
GCCTGTTTCCTTTTCAAAATCGCGGAAAATCGCTTCGGCATAAACCTGGTCCTGGGCGCAATAGGCGATCACAACTGCGCTCGATGCCGAGAATCCACGAACGAAGAAGGAAGCCAGTAACCCAATCAGGACCAATGCGATGCCGACCAAAATCACCCATATCTGTGCAAATGCTTCGTTTTTGGCAAAGGTGTCCTTCAGCCAATTCCGTATCTTCGATTGTTGCCGGCCTTCTTTCATGGCCATCCCATGCAAAATCGAAAATCAAAAATCAAAAATCGAAAATCCATCACACCGTCCTCCGATGGTAGTACCACCATTCAATCATCAGCACGACCAACCCGATTGAAGCAATGGTCCGCCAAAGCTCCATGTTCGTTCGCTGCATTGTTGTAGCAGTGACCTTGGTATATTTACCGAGTTGCAATTCATCGCGCGGCTTGATGTTGCTTTCGGCCGAGTCGAGCAGGTCCGAGCAAAACGTCACTTCGTTTGTGCTCAACCGAACGCGATAAACCCCTTGTTTAAAAGTGTCGCCAAAAACTAATTCATTCGCCTTCGGATCGAGATCAACGTTCATGGTCGTTCCTCTCGGGGTTGTGACAACCGCGCTCTTCTCCGGATGCGTCAAGGCAAGGCGAAATGGGTCTCCCGGTTTGACGACTAACTGCGCGTTCTTTGCATTCGCTGGATTCAGCCATTCGACAGCGTTGGCGACGAACATTGGAAAGGAAACCCGGTAGGGCCACAGGCTTTGCAACGTGTCGAATCCGATCCAGATAATCCGCTGCCGTCCCAACTCACCTGCGACCATGATTGAAGCCTGGGGGGCATCGACCAGCGAGACGCCCCAGTTGGGAGTCTTAACCGCAAAGGTGTCTGCGACGGGGACGTTATCGAAGCTCACATAGCGCAGCACTGGATGCGCCGATTTCCAATCCACGATGGCTGGCCCCTCGATTCGTGTTACGCCCTCAAACCAATTTGTATTGATAACATGAATGGCAAGTACGTTGCCCTGCGGCCAGACGGTGGGCGGAATGTCATCAAGGACAACAAAGTCAAATCCCGTGGCCGCATCGGTTATATCGTTGGCGGTGACAAGCTCGACATTCGGCGCCGCGCGCAATGCTCGCTCCAGAAACCGATTGCCCTTACTTACCAGCATCACCTTCACCGGTTTCGGCAACAAACTGACGATGGAGGCCTGATTGTCCGCAGCGAGGTCATCCTTTGCTGTGATTCGAACGGTAAACACTCCGTCGCGCGCCTGTTCCGCCTTGAACACTTGCGGCGAAATTTCGTTCGCTGGAACATTGATCGGCCGAGTCTCAATCAGCTTATCGTCCAGCAACAGTTCCACCTCGGTCTGCTGGCTATTGGTGGAAAAATTGGCGACGCTCGCGTAAATGGCTCTTTCCTTGGCGTTCTCGGGATTGGAACGAACATCCAGCGCGATGATGCCAAGGTTTTCGGAGCTTTTGCCGACGCGATGATAAACCAGCGGCAGGGCTTTGTTTTCGAATTCGCTCAATTCCGGCACCGCGCCGTCGCTGAAGAGATGGATCTCCGCATTTCGCTGATCCCGCACCAACGATTCCGCCATGCGCAGAGCTGGAACCAGGCGCGTCGGTCCGTCCGAACAGACACAGGCCTGCAACGCGCGTCGCAGCGCGGCTTTTTCACTGGTCGCCGATTGCTTCACTTCAGTGTTTGCTCCCGCTTGCAAAACGACCATTTGATCGCTGCCCCTGAGACCATCAACCCATTTGAGCGCTTCTGCCCGTGCTTTTTCAAAGCGTGATGGGCTTTCATCCGTCGACTGCATCGAAGCTGATGTGTCCAGTATCACTACGCGCAACTCCGCCGGTTTGGCTTTGGTGGCAAAAAACGGCCGGGACAACGCCAGCACCGTGAAAATGAGCAGAATAATCTGGAGAATGAGCAGCCAATTCTTGCGCAGCTTTTGGAACGGTGCGCTCGCCTGGGTTTCGGACAAAAACTTCTGCCAGAGAAACGTGCTGGAGACCAATTTCACGACGCGCTTCCGTTTGAGAAGGTAAAATACCACGACAACCGGGATGGACGCGGCGAAGAGGAAGGCGAATGGCGCGAGGAAATTCATGGCAATCTGAAATCCGAAATCCGAAATCCGAAATTCGAAACAAATCCGAAATTCGAAATTCGAATTAACGCTCGAATTGAGCAATACATGGCATTCGGATTTCGAATTTGCTTCGGATTTCGGGTTTCGGATTTCGAGCTTTCTTTCATCCCCATACCTCGGCTTGTCTAAGTTGCCGCAAGAGGATCTCTTCCAACGCTGTCGCGGAACTGGCAGTAAAAAAGTTGATTCCGCGCCCTTGGCAATATTCGCGCAGGCGCTGAAGAAAATTTTGCACCGTTAACTGATACGACTTCATCCGGTAGCGCCCAAAGGTCACTTCCTGCATGCCACCCGTCTCCGAATCCACCAGACGCAGGTCGCCGAAGGAAGTTGGCGACAACTCCTCAGGCGCAAGGATTTGAACGATGTTTACCTGAAAGCCGCGTCCGACCAGCGCGGTGAGCCCGGATTCATACCCAGCCGGATCGAGAAAATCGCTCAGCACAATAGCCACACCTGCTTGCCGGGCCTCAAGCGCGCCTCGCCGCAGCGCTTCGTTCAGATTTGCAGAACCTCCGGCGGTCAAAACGCTTAGATTTTGAAAGAATTGAATCGCGGACTTTTTTCCTCGCACCGAGCGCAAGGCGCCGCGGGCAGCCATTTCGGAATTGTAAGCCTGCGCGGTTACGTTCTTTTCCTTTAGTTCTGAAAAAGGAGGCTGATTTGGAAAAGGGACGACTGTAACGCGATCGAAGCCCGACAGCGCGACATAACCGACAGCTGCGGCGATCTGTCTTGCGAAATCGAACTTACGCGGCTCGCCAAAGGTCATCGATTCACTCGCGTCGAGGAAGATGCGCACCGGCAACTCGCGTTCCTCCTCGTAGAGTTTCAGAAAGAGCCGTTCGAGGCGTCCATAGAGGTTCCAATCGAGATAACGAAAATCGTCGCCATGAACGTAGTTACGGTAATCCGCGAACTCGACCGATTGTCCACGAGCGCGGCTGCGGCGCTCGCCTTTGGAAGAACTCTTGGCCCGCCTCGCCGCCAGGAGCTGAAATTGCTCAAGACGCCGGAGCAGTTCGGGTGTAAGCAGGGCATTCATCAGACGGGCAAGTTGAGCACCTTGATCAATTGGCTTCCGATGCCTCGAAACTCATCATTGGTCAGCACTCCTAGCTTTCTTTCAAGTCGTGGAAGGGGAACCGGTTGAATTTGCTGCAACTGAAAGGCACCCGGCTGAATGAGGCAAGGACGGACCTTAGCTGTCATCCCGAGATCCACTAGCCACATCTCACTTGGAGCGGCTTTTGGCATCTTCAGCCTCCATCGCATCGAGCATCAAGAATCGCTCATTTGCTCTCTGGTCACATTCTTTAAGCAACTCGGCTTCTTCATCCATTTCAAAAATCAAGCGCGCCATTTCACGCCGGTCTGGGGGTGAGAGCTTGGTCAATTCAGCGGCAATTTCGGCTTTGCTCATATGATTAAGTTATCTCAGGCCCAATTCGAGGTTAAGTTGCCGTCATGGGAATTACGCCATCACCGCTTGCGCATCCCGCGGCACGTCGCGCAAGACTTGTGCAATAATGTGGTCGGTCGTAATGCCTTCGGCTTCGGCCTCGAAGTTGAGAATGAGTCGATGCCTCAAGGCTGGCGCGGCGACAGCTTCGATATCGTCGAAGCTCACGTTAAAGCGCCCTTGTGTGAGCGCACGAACTTTGCCCGCCAGAATCAAGGTCTGGCCGCCGCGCGGGCTGCTGCCGAATCGCAGATATTGATTGGAAATTGGCGCGGCGGTCCCAGTCTTTGGATGGGTAGCGAGCACCAATCGAACAGCATAATCTTTTACGTGCGACGCGACCGGCACGTCTCTGACAACTTTCATCAATTCGATCAGCGAGTCCCGATCCAACACTTTGCCGACCTCGGCGCGAACACCTGTCGTCGTGCGTGTTAAGACTTCGGTCAACTCACTGGCTGTCGGATAGTCCACGAGAACTTTGAAAAAGAAGCGATCCAGTTGCGCTTCCGGCAACGGGTAGGTCCCTTCCTGGTCGATTGGATTCTGTGTCGCCATCACGAAGAAAGGTTCAACCAGTTTGCGAATCTCTCCGCCCGCGGTCACTTGATGCTCCTGCATCGCTTCGAGCAAGGCCGATTGGGTCTTCGGCGTGGCGCGATTGATTTCGTCGGCAAGAACCAGATGGGCGAAAATTGGCCCACGCTGAAACTGAAATTCGCGCCGGCCACCCTGCGTCTCCATGACGATATTCGTGCCGAGAATATCCGCCGGCATCAAGTCCGGCGTGAATTGAATGCGATTAAACGACAGATCAAGCACCTCGCTCAAGGTGCGGACCAGAAGGGTCTTGCCCAATCCAGGAACACCTTCGAGCAGCACATGCCCACCCGCAAACAACGCAATTACGGTGCTGTCGACGATGGCTTCCTGCCCGACGACGGCCTTGCCGATTTCGCCGCGCAGTGCCGCGTACGCATTCCGGAATGACTCTATAGCCTGTTCAGTTTCCATTTATAAGTTGCAGGTTGAAAGTTGCAGGTTGCAGGTTTTTCATTTTCTTGTGCTGGCAACATTACGTATTCGTGTGTCCTTTGGGTATTTTTCCAGATACGCAATGAATTTAGCCAAACGACGCGATAGCGCGAGAACTGACTGGCGCAAATCCTCAAATGTTTTCTGTTCGATGTATTCCTGATCCAGCGCTATATACAATTGAGAACGCGCTTCGCCATTCGATCCCTTTGCCATATTCAGAAATCGAATAAAATCCTTTCGCGTTCCACGTTCGAATCCTTCAGCGATATTCGACATGGTCGAAGTGGCGGCGCGCGTAATTTGATCGCGCAGACCAAAGTCCCGCCGAAAAACCCGCTGCTTGGTCACTTGATATATTTCACGAACAAGAATTCGCGCATCCTGCCACACGTGTAAATCTTCAAATTGTTGCACGGTTGCCATAATAGTCGCCTTTCGATCTGATTGTTGGTTAAGACCGGGGCAAAATACTCACCGTCCCGGCCAACCTGCAACCTGCAACCTGCAACTTTCAACCTTCAACCAATCATTTCTTGATGTCGTCGAAATAATCTTTCACGGCCCCTTGGTAAGCGCGTGGCACTTTTTCCTGGCTCAACGCACTTTGCGCTTCAGTCTGGGCAGCAGCGGCGGCTTCTTCATATTGGACCTTGCTTTGACCTTTGATGCTAACGCCTTTCAACGTGATGCTGGGCATCTGGCCACCGGGAGAAAATTGGCCTTTGACCTTCGTCGGCTTCAACGCGTCGCTCAATTCACCTGCGCCACGATCGCTGTGGCCGCGTGAATCCTGATCGGGCCTGACCGCGCCGGTATTGTCCCAGTGATCGCTCCATTGACCGTCGTACATCCATCCATTCTTTTCGTCCGCCCAGGTTCCAACCCCACCGCCGGGCTTTCCGCCCTGCCCGAGCCCAGGCTTATTGCAAGCTTTCCAGCCCTGGCCAGTGCCGACACACATTGCTGCTTTGTTCACATTTTCAAGCGCAGCCGCAATCTCCTGCGCATCACCCATCTGTTCCATTAGTTTTCCAAGCTCCTTTGCCGCAGCGGCAAGTGACAGGGAAGCGCCAGTCTTATCGTCCGTTTTCATTTGGCCGGAAGCATTCTTAAGGTGTTCGGCAACTTTTCCGTAATTGCCCGCGGGATCGACCGCCTTGGAGACCTCTTCGGTCATCTTTTGCATTTGATCCTTGGAGAGATTGGCCAATTTCAATTGCTCAGCCATTTTTTTCAAAGTCATTTGCGCGGCTTCGGGCTGACCGTTCTTGAGCTGCTCGGCCAAATCTTTGCCCATCTTCTCCATTTGCTGTTGAAGTTGTTGCATTTGCTTGGCCATATCGCGCATTTTTTCGAGGTCGGTGGTGGCGGCCTGCAGATCCTTCAACACGAGATCCGTCTGGTTGGCCGCCATTGCATTGATGGCGTCGTCCAATTGCGGCATTTGCAGTCCCATCTCTTGCATCTGCTTCGAAAGGGCTGACATCGACTCCGACATCTTTTGCTTTTCTGCTTCGGTCCCGGGCGAATTCTTGTCCGCCATTCCCTTGGCGGTTTCTTGAAGTTTCTGCAACTCCTTCTGCAATTTATCCAGCGCGTCGGGGTTGCCGGTGGGTGTCCCCATTTGTTTTTGCAGTGATTCCATTTGCTTCTGCAAACCGGCGGCAGTTTGCGAATCGTTGCCGGTCGAGGCTCGCGCGGCTTGCTCCAATTTTTGCAATGCCGGATCCTTGCTCAAGTCCTTCAACTCGTCTTTGAGTTTGTCAGTGATTTTTGCCAGGTCTTTGAGCGCTTCACTGCGCGTGACTGCCTTCTTGGTCAATTGATCTCCAAGCTCCGTGACCGACTCCATCGATTTCTGGGTCGTTTCCAAAGCTGGCGGCCGTTTCTGCAAATCGCGGCGTGTCAATTCAGCCAGTTGTTTCCCGACCTCTTTGATGACCTGCTTGTCCGCTTCTTTTTGCTTGAAAGCTTTGCTCTGATACTCCGGCACGAATCCCAATCCAGCCGTGAGCGCCAGGACGACCAGCGCCCAACGCGTGCTCGCTTTGGGAAGATTGAAAGGCATCAATCGCCGGGTATCCAATTCCTTCGCGTGACCTGCGGCATCCGTCACCAGCAAATCGCGCCACCGTCCCACGTCGGGCGCCGAGGCGACTTCCAAGGCGGTGCTGAGGCGTTCCTGCAAATGCTGTTTCCCATCGACCCAACGGGCGACCTGATTCAATTGCGGCTTGCGCCAGCCGCCAATCAGCAATCCAGCGAGCATGAACGGCAAGGGCAAAACGGCGGCTAACATTGGCGCCCAGGGCGAATGCGGGAAAATACTGGGAAAATGTAATGCTGTGACCAGCAGAACAGACAGAATTGCGCCTATCAAACACCCGTGCCACAGACCGCGCAAGGCCCGTGCCGACCGCTGACGCCGCGCCGCCCGTTGGAGGGCCGATTCGATCACTTGGAGTTCACTCATGGCTTCCCTAACAATGCATTAAACGCCCATTTTTGCCAGTTATTATTGATTAGACACGGCAGCAGGCAAAAAGTTCTTCAAAAAGGAGCAAATCGGTTGCCGCCAGTGAATGTGAGCATAGGGGTGCCTTCCAGGGGGTACAGGGTGCTACAGTGCTACATCGCCTGGCCCGCTTATACGGAACCACGATCCAGGGTGCTACATAGGGTGCTACAAAGTGCAACATGGGGTGCTACATTTTCAAAAAGCGCCTAAATCCCTGACGGAACCGAGTGGCTGGACTGTTGCCTCACGCAACGCAAGCCAGAGTTGCAATATTTGGAGACTTATTGGTTCTCTCCCGGCTTTTTCTTCCCCCAATTCTTCATTGCTTCCGCAGATTCCTCCGGCGAGACATCCTTCTTATGGGTCGCCACGCCCCAAAGATGTCCGAATGGGTCGACGAACTTGCCGTAACGGTCACCCCAGAACATGTCCATCAGTGGCATAGCGGGTGTCGCTCCCCTGCTTAACGCTTTCTGAAATGTCGCATCGACGTCCGTCACATAAACCATCGTGCTGCGCGGCGGTGTTGGCCCTCCTGGCTTCGGCGCGAGGACTCCCATCTCCGGGCACTCGTCCCCGAGCATTAGCACGTGTCCTCGGATCTTCAGTTCAGCGTGTGCGATTTTAACGCCATCGGGATAATTCATTCGCATCAATTCCTGAGCGCCAAAAACGTCTTTATAAAACTGAATCGCTTTGGCTGCATCGGATACGACGAGGCTCGGAATCAAAGAATCATACTGTTTGGGAATGGCTTCGGTGCTCATAAGTTTGGATTGGAATTCCTGCGAGACTGTCACCAGTTTGGCTGGCAGTCAATCTCGATGCAGCAGCGAACCGCGGATTTTCTACTGTCTCTCGTACTCTCCTTTGCCCAGCCGCTTGAAAACGCTGAATCCCGCTTTCTTGGCGGCAGAAAGCGACAGTGATTTGGGTGAATTGAAGGTCGATAAGACTTTCCGCACCGGCTTCTTACAGGCCGGGCAATTCGTCAGCGGTTTGGCGGAAACCGGTCGGTGCAATGTGAATTTCCCGCCGCACACCGCGCAGGCACCTTCGCAAAGTTCGTACTCATACAATGGCATAGCTAAAAATTCGAAACTGGAAACTCGAAATCCGAAACAGATGCGAAATATTCAAAAATTACTTCTTGTCAGCTAATCCTTTCAAAAACGGCGTAAACAAATCAATCGGCACGGGCAAAAACGTGGTCGTATTATGTTCGCTGGAAATCTCCCGCATTGTTTGCAGGAAACGCAACTGCAACGCAATCGGCTCTTTGCTGATCATCGCCGCAGCTTGCACCATTTTTTCCGCCGCTTGAAATTCGCCTTCGGCATTGACGATCTTGGCGCGCCGTTCACGTTCGGCTTCTGCCTGCTTGGCCATGGCGCGTTTCATCCCTTCCGGCAGCGCGACGTCTTTGATTTCGACCGAGGTCACTTTGATACCCCACGGATCGGTCTGCCGGTCAATAATCTCCTGCAACGTCTGGTTGATCTTGTCGCGATGCGACAGCAGCTCATCCAACTCAGCTTGCCCGAGCACACTGCGCAATGTCGTCTGCGCGATTAGCGAAGTTGCTTTCCAGAAATTCTCGACCTTCACCACTGCCGCAATCGGATCCACGACGCGGAAATAAACCACCGCATCGACAGTCGCCGGCACGTTATCTCGCGTCATTACTTCCTGCCGCGCGACATCGATCGTGACGACGCGCAGGTCCATCTTGACCATCTTGTCGACGATGGGAATCAGAATGATGAGCCCGGGACCTTTCGCATCGAGCAGTTTGCCAAGGCGGAAAATCACGCCGCGTTCGTATTCCCGGAGGACACGTATGGCTTGCGGAATAATTGCCGCGGCCGCCACGATTATCAGCACTGCCCACACGCCCAGCCTGAACACCAGATGAATTAAGTCGTCCATAGTTTTTCCGAATTTTTGCCTAGGTCCGTTTAGGTTTCACCATCAGCGTCAATCCATTGACGCCGGTTATTTCAACCGGTTCACCGGCTTGTACCGGCACATCACTCGCCGCGTTCCAATACTCACCCTCGATAAACACTTTTCCGCCCGTCGAGTCAATCCGGACCAACGCTGGAACCGTTTTGCCCAGCATCGTTTCTTTGCCAACGCGCACCGGCAAAAGCTGTGCTCGCAACCCCGCGCCGACGATAAACATAAAAAACAGCGCCGTGATCACCGTTGCCGGAATGATATACGCCAGCGACAATCGGAACGTAGGGTCCGCCCGATTGAACAACATCAGCGCACCGAGAAAAAATGCCACCACGCCGCCAAAGGTCAGCACTCCATGTGTAGGCGCATAGATATCGATAATAAACAACCCTACCGCCAGGCCAATCAGCGCCAGGCCAGCGACATTGACCGGAAGGATGGACGACATATAGAGAAACAAGATCAAGGCGATAGCTCCGACGACCCCCGGCAAAATTGCGCCCGGATTGCTCATCTCACCAATGACTCCGTAAATCGCCGCCAACATCAGGATGAGCATCACCTCCGGGCGCCAAAGCATCTGAAATACTTTTTCTCGCAGTGCCATTGGAATTTCGGCGACGGTCGCGCCTTCGGATTTCATCGCTTTGCCTTTTATCTCACGTCCATCGGCTTGCTTTAACAAATCGGGGATATCGCTGGCGATGATATCGATCACGTTGGTCTCCAGAGCTTTTTCCGAGGTAATCGCGGCGCTTTCTCGCACGGAGGATTTTGCCCACTCAGCGTTCCGGCCATGTTTTTTTGCGACGTTGTCGATGTAAGCCCCGTAGAAATTCTCGAGCTTCTGTTTCATCACGTCGTCCTGCTTTTGCTCTTCACCCGCTCCGATGGAAACCGGGTGCGCCGCTCCGATGGTGCTGTGCGGGGCCATCGCCGCGACATCCGCCGCCAAGGTGATGAAACATCCTGCGCTGCCGGCCTTGGCGCCAGAGGGGCCGACCCAAACCACGACTGGAATCGTAGCCGCGTCAAACTTTCGAATGATGTGTTCGGTGGACTCGATTAAGCCGCCCGGCGTATCAAGCTGAACAATGAGGCAGACATCCTGCCGGCTCGCGGCCAAATCAATGGCCCTCTCGATGTAACTGGCGGTGGCTGGGCCGATGGCTCCGTTGATTTTGATTAGACCTGCCTCCCCACCTTGCAGGCCCGCCGCGGACCCGGCCAACAACCCCGCGATGACTATGGCTAATTTCAT
>Ga0170475_130099312_pt1 | contig 10409 bp, 5 predicted proteins | sample Soicark_Litter_5_FD_111474 | JGI IMG/M metagenome (GOLD analysis project Ga0170475, IMG submission 111474) | Avena fatua rhizosphere microbial communities from Hopland, California, USA. Combined Assembly of 48 SPs | reverse complement strand
TTGCCAAAAAATTCTTTGCCGTCAACCAGTACTTTGGTCACCTTCTCTCCCTGAGCTGTAATCGTTCCGTCCTTATCAACCTTTATACCTGGCAGTTTCTTCAGAAGTTGTTCAACATTGGCATTAGGCGCTGTCTTGAATGAATTTGCATTATATACAACGGTATCTCCATCCAGGGTCACGGGAGGAGCTTCATTCGTTACCACTACCTCTCCTAACACCTTGTTTTTATCATTCATAGTGATATTTCCCAGGTCCTGATTCTTGTTCTCGTCACTGATCTTAAAGGGTATATTATTGTTGTGGTAATTCACATGGGAGATCATCAGCCTGTACTCCCCATTCGGGATTCCTTTTAGTTCAAAATGTCCGGCATTGTCGGTCATAGTGAAGCTGACCAGCGATGAATCCTTCTTTTCCAGGATTGAAATGGTGGCTGAGCCAACTGGCTGTTTAGAGATGGTATCAAAAGCCGTCCCCTTAATACTTCCATTTTTCTGGGCTGAAGCGCAAAATGCCATACCAAGAATTGCTAATACCAGACATAAGTTTCTCATAAACTGTATCATTTACAGTTACGAAAGTATTCTTACAGGGTCCGAAACCGGGTTAATTAGGCTTGGTTTATTGTTAAAGAATGTTAATAAGACAATACAGGAGTGGGCTAGAGCATTAAATAGAAATATGGTAAATCACCTACGTAGTTCTACTCTATTTCATTAAAAGACGATTTAAGAGGCTAGTTATTAAACCTTAATATTATAAAATGCCATATCTGTTGTATAATTTTATTGCTACTTTTCCGTTAGCTAAAAATCAATTATATCCAATATGAAAAATAAAAACATCATCCATTCGCACGAAGAAGCAAAGATCTATCGTAGCTACTACAAACCTTCTCTGAACATTTTCCGTTTAATGATTTCCGTGTTGTCAGTTTTTGTCTCAGGTTCTTCTCCTGCAGCAAGTTCAAGCTTCAGAAGAAAGTAATTGTCTCTTACTAACCCCCTCAATAGTTAAGCTCTCCTGCAATACAGGGGAGCTTTTTAATGCATTCCCTTTTAAGGCTCTTAATTTTCGGACTTCTTTTGGCGACCACCCATTTTATTTACTTTATAGAAAAAGCTTACCATAAAAAACCTTTGCAATACAATGTTCCGGGTATCCTGAATGTAATTATCACTTGTTGTCCGGCTAATGCTTTTGTTCTGATTTAATATGTCATTTACCGAAAACTGCAATTGCCCATTTTTCTTCTTAAGGAATTGTTTGCTGATCCTGGCATTCCAGATTGGGATCTGTTGATTGAATCCCTCAGCTCTTCCAGTATTAATATATAGGTCGAAATCAGTGAATAAAATAATATTGTTCTTTAGGGTATAGGCTAATTCCCCGGAATAACTCTGGGTGATATAGTTTTCGTTTAGTGCCCTGTTGATCGAATAATTTACTGATGAATACGTAACATTCGCCCTTAACTCAATATCAAAATCCTCCCTGCTTAGATTCAATCCCGCAGATTGTGTAACCGACAGCGTTTGTCCAATATTCCTCTGCTTAAACAATAAACTGACATCCCTGTTAATTGTTGCGCTGTTGCTGAAATTGACAGTAGATCCTTTCAGGGCTGCGTTTTTAATGGGAAAACCAACTGAAACGTTTGTATTAATCCGATAAGTTCCATTAATATTTTCTGGCCTTGTAAGCTGAACCCCTTTGGAGAGAGTGTCTATACTATTTACTATCCTGTTACTGGTAGTTGAAAAATTGGAATTTATTGCCAGGAACATCGATGATTTTAAATTAAAAGAATTATACCCCAAATTAACATTATGGTTAAATTCCTGCTTCAGATTCGGGTTTCCCGTTCTAACATTCAGGGGATCTGTTACATCCAGCACACTTTGCAACTGAGAAACAGAAGGAGGGTTGGTTCGTCCATTATACGATAGCCTGAGATTTTTTGTCTTGCTGAGCATTAAATTGAAGTTTGCAGTTGGAAACAGATTTATATAACTCACATGTGTCAGTGAATCCTTCCCGCTCTGGGCCATATCACTTTTGCTTTCCAGGACAGACTGTTGCAGCGCAAATCCTATCTGATAATTATATTTAGTAGTCTGATAGCGATAGTTAGTTCCTGCCCTGTGCGCAATGAAAGAGTTTTGAAATTTATTTGTCAGGGATTGGTTCAGATCATCATATTCTCCCGTTAAGGTATCATAATCATAGGTTTGACGATCAGAGTTGCTTTCGGTTTGGGTAAAAGCATAATTAAGCTCCAGGAGCTTGTTTATTCCCAGAGGCTCCGTGTATGAAGTGCTTAGAACATTATTGTAATTTCTGCCTCCCTGTTTATTCTTCTGATCCTGCCCAATTGGCCTTAAAAGGCTCCCGTTTGCGGAAAAGAAATCATTGTGTGATAGCAGCATACCATTAACATCTGTACTGGTAGAGTTATTATTCCAGCCGATAGTAAGGGTCCTGCCGATTTTGTCAAATCTCCTTCGTATAAGGAGACTGTTATTCATGTTAACATTTTGATTTTCGTTGTTATTGGCAGTTCTGCCACTGATCGATAAAAATCTGGCGGAAGGTGTTTCAGAAAATGTAAATGTAGTATCCTCGCTACTATTTGCAGAATTACCAAAATTCAGGTAAGGAGTATACAGGACCGAAGTCATTGAATCAAGCTGAAATTCAATTCTTAAATTGATGCGGTGATTATCACCATTACCTTCAGAAGATCTTTCTCTGCTTAGTAAGGCCACAGAATCAGCAAACGTACTTCTCCGGAATATGCCTTCCTGCTGCCTGGAACTGGATTTTGAATAGAAATAGCTACCGCTAACTTTAAACCTTGGATTCCAGTCATTATTGAAGTTAAGCCCTGTTGATAGTGATTTAAGGATCCCGGATCCACCTGCATTCTTGCCTGGACCTCCGCCATCTCTTCCGGCATCAGAAGATGAAAATCCCTGCTGGTTAATGTTATTTGCATTAAAGATCAGTGAAACCCGCTGTTTCTCATCGAACTTGTTGAGCGACAGATTATCGTTATAATGTCCCCGATCCCCGTAGCTACTCAGCACACGGCCGAAGACTCCTTTTTTTCGATCCTTTTTTAGCTTGATATTTATTGTTTTACTTCTGCTCCCATCATCAATCCTGGAAAATTTGGCCTGCTCACTCATGTCATCATAAACCTGCACACTTTCAATCATGTCTGCGGTCAGATTACGTGTTGCCAGTCTGGGATCATTACCAAAGAATTCTTTTCCGTCAACATATACTTTTTGCACAGACTGACCCAGTGTTTTTATGTTACCCTGTCTGTCTACCTCCATCCCAGGCAGTTTCCTGATCAGGTCTTCGGCAGTAGCATCTGGTTTCGTTTTAAACCGACTGGCATTAAACTGAATGGTATCGCCCTTAATTACAACAGGGGCTTCACTGGTAATTACTACCTCTCCAAGTGTTTTCAGATCCTGAGATAATTTGATCTCATGAAAATCAATTATTTTTTCGGTTGCAGTTATGATCACCAGCTTACTGAACTGTGCAAATTCCTGATGAGATATATTTAGAAAGTATTTGCCAGCAGCCAGATTTTTAAATGTAAAAGAACCATCTTTATCCGTTATCAGATACATTAGAAGAGAAGTATCTGCGCCCCAAAGAATAGAGACCGTGGCATCTGCAACAGGTTTATGTGCAGCAGTGTCAGTAACAGTCCCTTTAATCACTCCATCAGCTTTCTGTGCCCGGGCAGCGCATACGAACATACAGGCAATAGCTATACTGATGAATTTCTTCATGAAAAACGCTTGTCACTAAAGTTAGCTTTAAAAGAAAGCGTTAGGGTTGCAAGGAATTGCCAAAACGAAGAAAATCCTGAATGAAAAACATTTACTCCTTAGTGGAAATACTGTTCTCGTTCAGGATTGTTCCGGCGGTAATGAATTATCTGCTAAAATTCATTATAGATAATTATCATCACCGATGCCATGTAATTAGCTAAAGAGATATTCTACATCTTCTTTTGTGAGTGATTTTACAAAGCTGCTATCATCAGCAATAAGTTCCCTTGCCAGCGCTCTTTTCTTTTCCTGGAGCTGGAGGATCTTATCTTCAATTGTATCCCTGCAGATCATCCGGTAAGCAAATATATTTTTCGTCTGCCCAATCCGGTGAGTCCGGTCAATGGCCTGCTGCTCTACTGCAGGATTCCACCAGGGATCCACAATGTATACATAATCGGCTGCGGTAAGATTCAAACCCACACCACCAGCTTTTAGTGAGATAAGAAACACTCTTACCGTATCATCATTTTGAAAACTCTGAATGGCCTTCTCCCTGTCTGGTGCTGTTGTGCTTCCATCAAAGTATTCATACTTGACTCCCAGTTCATCCAGCTTGGCTCTGATCAGGGCTAGCATGCCAAGGAATTGAGAGAATACAAGCGCCTTATGATTACTGATATTTTCAGTGATCTCTCTTGCCAGCTCTTCCAGCTTGATGGAATGGTTCTCAAATTTTTCTTCCTCATTCAGGATTGCGGGAGAATCACAGATCTGTCGCAATTTCATCAATCCCTGCAAAATGGTAAGCTGTGATTTCTGAATACCCTGTTCCTGGATAGTTCCGAGGATCTTATCCCTGAAATCATTACGATAAGCATCATATATCTTGCGCTGTTCATCTTCCATTTCACACCATAAGATCATTTCCAGCTTTTCGGGAAGGTCACGGGCAACCTGTTCCTTTGTTCTTCTTAATATGAAGGGGTATAATATCTTTTTCAAATGGTCCTTTCTATCCTGCTCTCCGAACTTATCAATGGGCATGGCAAACTCCTGCCTGAAATACTCCATTGTACCCAGCATACCCGGATTTAGAAAGTTCATCTGCGCAAAAATATCAAAGGTGTTATTCTGCAATGGCGTACCACTCATGCACAAACGATGTTTTGCGGCTAACAGGCAGGCAGCTTTTGTAACCTTGCTTGCGGGGTTTTTGATGGCCTGGCTCTCATCAAGTATTACATAATCAAAAGCCACACTCATCAGCAGCTTTATATCACTACGTAAGGTACCATAAGTGGTAATTGTAATATCGTGATCCAGAATTTCTTCTTTTGCACGGGTCCGCGTAGCCCCATGGTGAATTCGATAAGTCAGCTCAGGCGTGAATTTCCGAATTTCATTCTCCCAATTGTAAATCAATGTTGTGGGACAAACTACCAATGCCTTCAGATATCCCTTTTCTCTTCGGTAATATTCAAGGAAGGAAAGGGCCTGCACTGTTTTACCCAAACCCATATCATCTGCCAGTATTCCTCCCCAATTAATATCCGTGAGGTAATTGAGCCACTGATAACCCGCTATCTGGTAAGGTCGCAGAATTGTCCTCAGATTATCCGGAGGATCAATCTCCCTTATCTTGTTGAACTGTCTCAGCTTTTCATATTTCTCTTCCAGCTGAACCACCAGTTCTTCTTCATCCCTGGTTTCATATAGCTCATCAACCACACTTAAGTGATAGCGTGATAGTTTAAGATTATTGGAACTGCCTTCCCCTACACGGAAAAGCAATGAATATTTTTTCAGCCACTCTTCTGGCAAAATACCCAGTGTGCCATCATTCAACTGAACAAATTGCTGTTTATTGGCCAAGGCTCTTTTTACTTCTGCAACGGTTACCTTCTGATCCCCGAACAAAATATCGATCTTGGCATCAAACCAGTCTGTATTACTGCTAATGAATATTTTGGTCTGTGGCTTGGCGGTATTGAACCGGAAATTCTTTAACGCCTCAAATCCATACACCGGCGTTTTCATATCATTCATGGCATCCACAAACAGAAAGAACCAGTTATTCTTCAATACATCTGTGCCTTTTAGTGCAAGCGATCCATTTTCTTCATTGACAATAAAATTGGAGTGAAGATTCTGAAGCTTATCCACAAATACCTTCTCAACCGGCCGGTTGCGATGAACGATCAATACTTTATCATTCTGTGGCACAATGATCTCATCCCTGTCTTTCACACGGGTTTCATATCCTTTATAAGAGAAGGAGGGTTGAAATACCAGGTAATCCCCTTTTTCAATCAAAAACAGTTTGACTTCGGGGTTACCATCCTTAATTTCTTCAACCAGTGATTTATCAAAATCCACTTTATGTTCCTTGGCCAGAGGAAGCAGGAACTGATGAAGTGTTTTGCTCCACTCATCAGCCGGAACGTTCATTTTTCCATCGGGCATGAACTTCTCTGCAATATGGATCACTTCATTATTCTTCCACAGATAAAGCTGATTATTGTAGAGATAAAACAGCGGACTACTACTTTCATTTTCCGCAAGATCATAATCCATACCACCTGACCGTATCCTGCATTGAATGGAATAATGGGAATTCTTTTTAACAATAAAATGCAAACCCGCCTCTTCCTTGTTCACCTGCAAAGGCTCAAGATTGTTTGTCTTGAAAGGTTTTCCTTCCGGCAACAAAAAGAATAAATTATTTCCCTCCTGTTCCAGACACATCTTCTTCAGTCGCGGAAACAGATATTCCGTCATCAACTCCTTCGTCTCAGCAGGCAAATCATCTTCCTCCTGGTGAATGATGTTTTCCCAAATACCAGAGAATGGAGAGTTGCGGCTGATGTATTTATTGATCTCCGTATCCTGTAATTTACGGAGCACCGTTAGCAATTGCTTGTCTTCCTCAGAGAGCTTTTCTGTTTCTACATACCGGCTTATATCCGGTTTCTCCACTTTACCCGCAAAGCCATCATTGGTTTCATTGGGTTCGCCAATCACTGCATCGAGTGTAAAATGAGGATATGATTTCTTGTTCAGATTAAATACCACACCAAGTCTTTGAGTAAACACCGGTGCTTCTTCCTGCACTATTTCTTCTTTGGGGATTTCCCTTTCTTTCTGGGGAATCAATACAGGTCTTGGAATTGCAGCTACTGTAGCCACTCTTTTAATATTGGTATCCAGTACCCGTAAAAAAGGTTTGCCTTCTTTATAAGCAAACTCGAATTTCCCGGAAAGATCATCGGATAGTGAATATCCATATGCCTCCAGCAATTTATTTTTCTCTTTATCCCAGTTCCGGATACTATCGAAATAATTGGAACCATATGCATGAAGCAATTGCAGAAAAACAATCACCTTGGGCAAACAGAGTGGATGCGCAGGATCTTCATAATCGCAACTGGTATCAAAATTCCGCTCTTCGTTTTTCCGGATGAATACCTGGTAAGATTTCCCATCAACTATTACAGATGCTTTCACAGCTTCATTCTCGGCCATTTCTATAGTGGCCCTTTGTGTCCGCAGGTATTTTTCTGCTTCCTCAAAACTGGCGGGAGAAGAAAGAAAGCGAATTGTTTTAAGATCAATGGTCTTCATTTTGGCCACTGTGTGGCGCTGGTCATACTTAACATCCCCGGTTTGCAAATGGCCCTTATCGATCATTTCCTGAAGTTGGAAAAGGGAGGCTGTCTCATGGCGACAAATATCTCCTATATTATAAGGGCAGCTGCAACGAAGCGAGATATCTTTTGGATCCTTGAACTTCTGAATATAGACCTTGTAAAAAGTACTGTAGCTATCATCTTTCACACGGAATACAGCTGATCCAAACAGATCATCATACTCCACGAGTTCAACAAATCCTATCGCATGAATTTTTTTCCCGCGTCGGATCACTTCATCAGTTCCATGGGTGTAGACGTACTTGATTAAATGTGGTAGAGCCATTCTAATTCCGGTTTATCAATCACCAGTCTTTTTTTGACCGTCAGTTTACGGTCTGCCTGGTGAAAAAATTGCAATGGCTAAGACTGTGAACAGATGGTTGCCCGTGTATTTGTCGACTGGTCAGGGCAATCGGCAAAGGTAAAAGGATGTATGGCAGATTTCCTTGCGAAATGAGAAGAAATAATAAAAATTTAGGAACCGAAAAGTTGCCGGAAAAATGTCCTATCTTGTATGATTTTTCTCGACTGAACGATAGCTATCGTGACTTAATTATCAACTTTCCTTCTTTATAAACTGGCAGCACATTGGCCACATCATCCGTCAGGCAATATTTAATATCCTCAATCAATCCAAATCTTTCCACCAGGCGATGGTAATGCGTTAATTGCGGAGCAAATTTTAATAGATTTGATTTATGTTTGACAAACATGGCTTCCGCCATCAGGGAACTATCGCAATGAATGGTGAAATGTTCTTTAATACGACTGATCACCGCGCCTGCAAATAAAGTATCCTCCAGGTTAAATCGGTCCTTCCATCCGGCGCATCCTAATATAACATTTCGCTTTTCTGCAACCAGGTGATCACAAACAGCAGACAGGTTAGGAAATGACCCTGAGATAATGCTTTCAGCGCCTTTTTCAAGAGCCATGTGAAGGAGGCGGGTTCCATTGGTGGTTGTCAACACCAATACCTTATTCTCAATAAATTCCCGCGTATATTCCAAAGGAGAGTTACCATGCTGTAATCCTTCTGCAATTAACCCGTCCCTTTCTCCCGCAGCAATGCCACCAATATTCTTACTGATCTCAATGGCTTTGGGAACTGAATCAACGGGTATTACGCATTTGGCACCGTTATACAAAACAGATGCAATGGTGGAAGTAGCACGAAAAACGTCAATGATGACTACCACGCTATTGTTAAGATCATATAAATGTAAAAGGGCGGGAGAGAGAGAAGTATGGAGCTCGGGCTTACTTATCATTCGTCAATTTACTGCTTTCGTTCAACACTTAAATAGGAGACAGCGTTGTCTGGGTTGTTAGAATTTATTTCTCAAGGAACTTTTTCCATTTGTCTGATTCCGCAATTTCCTTGATTTTTTTATTCCGTTGCTCCAGTAATTTTTTCATGTATCGGATAAGATAAGTTTTGTTTACCAGTTTTCCTATGCCACCATACGGCGTTTCAAAATGAAACAGGTCAATCATTATGGTGCCATTCTCGCATGGCTTGAAATGATGTTCATGCTTTAACACCTTAAAATCTCCTTCCAGTTGTTCATCCACAAACATCTCTGGTTTTTTCATGGAAGTGATCTTTGACCGCAGCATCCTGGTTTTAAAAAGATGCTTTGCCTTCCAGGTGACAGTATCGTCTTTTTCCACCATTCCAAACTGGGTGCCGGCAACCGTTATTTCATTATATTTTGCCATGGATTGTTTGTGCAGGTCCACATTTCGGCAGAGATCAAAAACTCTGTCCGTCGGGGCTTGAATAAAGGTGGTCAGGTGAATCTTAGGCATGGGATTCTTAAAATAGAGAATTTAGCTATAGAACGTAAAAAGCGGGCTCAGCGTACATTGATTCTTAAGAAAATGGGATCTTGGCAACCTTTGCCTGCAACAGCTTATCCCGCACCTTAATGAAAATGGGAGTATCGATTGCAGCATAGGCGGTTCGCACATAGCCCATGCCGATGGCCTTACCGAGGGTTGGGCTCTGGGTACCAGAAGTAACCACTCCAATGGCCGCCCCCATCTGATCTTTAATTTCATATCCGTGACGGGGAATTCCCCTGTCGATCATTTCAAAGCCCACCAGTTTTTTCTGAATGCCTTCTTTTTTCTGGTTTTCCAGGATTTCCCGGGCAGTAAATTCTTTGTTGAATTTGGTGATCCAACCCAGTCCGGCTTCAAGAGGGCTGGTAACATCATCAATATCATTGCCATATAAGCAATACCCCATTTCCAGGCGAAGGGTATCACGGGCTGCCAGGCCAATTGGCTTTATGCCTTCTGCTTCCCCTGCTTTGAATATCGCATCCCAGATCTTATCCGCTGCATCCCCGGCATTCTCAAAATAGATCTCAACCCCTCCGGCACCCGTATATCCGGTAGCACTAATCAAAACATTATCAATCCCCGCGAATTTTCCTTTTACGAAAGTGTAGTATTTCAGATTCAGGATGTCGATATCGGTCAACTGCTGAAGGATCCTGGTGGCATTCGGCCCCTGTACTGCCAGCAGGCAGGTTTTATCAGAAATATTATGCATTTCCACCTTCTTTGAATTATGCCTGCTGATCCAGTTCCAGTCCTTTTCAATATTGGATGCATTCACAACAAGCATGTACACTTTATTCTCTTCAATGCAGTATACGAGCAGGTCATCTACTATTCCACCCTTCTCATTTGGCAGGCAGCTGTACTGCGCCTGACCTGCTTTTAATTTGGATGCATCATTACTGGTAACACGTTGTATAAGGTCTAAAGCATTTTCTCCTTTTAAAATAAACTCACCCATGTGGCTAACATCAAATACACCTGCATTTTTACGAACAGCAGCATGTTCTTCATTAATTCCACTATAACTGATCGGCATATTGTACCCGGCAAATTCAGCCATCTT
>Ga0170475_106110810_pt1 | contig 10410 bp, 6 predicted proteins | sample Soicark_Litter_5_FD_111474 | JGI IMG/M metagenome (GOLD analysis project Ga0170475, IMG submission 111474) | Avena fatua rhizosphere microbial communities from Hopland, California, USA. Combined Assembly of 48 SPs | reverse complement strand
GTGACGAACTTTACAACACCCTGAAAGGACCGGGAGAGAACATGGATGTCCTGGCGACAGCATTCTCGGATCCGGCTAACAAGGGGACTGGTTTTGACGAGCCAATGTTGATGGCCCTGCATTACGGGAAAGGGCGCATATTCCACACCGCGATGGGGCACGATGTTCCGGCGATAGCGAGCGTCGACTTCATCACCACCCTACAGCGCGGAACGGAGTGGGCGGCGACCGGCAAAGTGACCCAGAAGGTTCCGGCCGATTTCCCGACCGCGGATAAAGTTAGTACGCGGCCGGAGATCCTGCAAATGGCTCCCGCGCAAGGACAGTAACAGTCTACTGGTCGGTGGCCGAAGTCTTTGGAACCGCGTTCTCTGGCAGGCTAAACGCGTAGAGAACGCCGCCGCTCCCGATGAGCACGTATTGGCGCCCGTCGAGTTCGTAGGTGATGGGAGAGCTCTGGATGTTTGTGCCAGTGCCGGTGTGCCAAAGAGTTTTCCCGGTCGCAGTGTCGATCGCAAGTGCATTGCCGTGCGCATCGCCAGTGAACGTGATGCCAGATTCAGTCGTCAGGACACCTGCACCGGCGCCTCCTGGACCGAGCTCATGCTCCCAGCGGATGTTGCCGGTCTTGTAGTCGATTGCTTCCAGGACAGATTTGCTCCAGACGCTGTAATCCGCGCCTGACCAACCATACGCTCCGTCCGCGGGCTTCGAAAAGTAGATGGAGTAACTGGGTTTCGCGCTGACCAGGAATAATCCCGTTTTCGGATCGAAGCTGGGCGCTCGATAGTTCGTCAAGCCGCCTTCATCCGGAGCGATCAACCGGCCGTCGGGAGTCGGCTCTTTATCCGGATTGGGTATGGGCCGGCCGTCTTTGTCGACCCCTTTGGCCCAGTTCACTGGACCGAATGGCTTCGTCAGGAGGCTCTTTCCCGTGGTGCGGTCGAGAACAAAGAAATAGCCGTTCCGCGAGGCTTGCATCAACAGCTTGCGCGGCTGCCCGCTGAACTCACCGTCATAGAGTACCGGCGTCTCGACCGCATCCCAGTCGTGCGTATCATGCGGCGAGGGCTGGAAAGACCAGACCAGCTTTCCGGTGTCGGGATTCAACGCAACAATGCTGCAAGTGTACAGATTGTCACCCGGCCGGGGTTTGCCCGTGAGCACCGGCGTCGGGTTTCCGGTACCCCAGTACAGGAGCTTTGAATCCGGATCGTAGGTCCCGGTCATCCATGTCATGCCTCCGGTTGTGGAATCGGGCGTTCCAGCCGGCGGCACACTGTTCCATTGCCATTGGGTCTTGCCGGTCTCGGGATCGATTGAGCGCAAGAAGCCGCTGAGATTGTCGAAATCTCCCGAAACGCCAACCAGCACATGATTGCCGATAACCAGCGGCGACATGGTGGACCAATACCCTTTGTGCGAATCAGCGAGCGTCACGTTCCACCGAACGGTGCCGTCCTTGGCGTTCAGAGCCAGAAGGTGCGCATCGGGAGTGGTGTAGAAGAGCCAGTCACCATACATCGAAACTCCGCGATGCCCGATGTGGAAACCCTTGTTGGCGGGGTAGGAATAGTGCCAAAGTTGATGCCCCGAACGAGCATCCACCGCCCAGACATTATCCGGGCTTGTGAAGTAGAGAATGCCGTTCACCAGCAGGGGTGTTGCTTTGAGGTTGGTCACTTGGCCCGTTTGATACGCCCAGGCCAAGCTCAGCTGACCCACATTTTCGGGTGTGATCTGGGTCAGCGGGCTATGACGCATGCCGGAATAATCGCCGTGATAACCCGGCCATGAGTCCTTGGATGGATTCAGAAGATGAGCAGGATCCAAGCCCTGCGAGAAGACCGAGGTGGCCAGCGCCAATCCTGTAGCGAGCGAGATGAATGGCCGGGAGAAATTCATAGAGTCTTCAATCCCCTACTTCAATGTCTGCAGAAACGCCATCAGGTTATGAATGTCGTCATCGGAGTATTTCGTCAACAGCGTATGATGCGCTTCGGCCGGATCATCGACATTGAATTTTACAGTTGAGATCGGCCAGGATTGGTACCACCCGTAGTTGTCCTTCAGCCCGATGACGAATTCGTCCTTATAGGCCAGCTTGCCTGTGAACTGCTTTCCGGAAGGAAGCGTGACCGTCACTTTCCCCTCAGCATCCCTCGGATAAAGGAAGCGCTGCTCCAACTTGAGCCCTTGGAAGCGGGAAGCGATTCCTTTCAAATCGCCCTCCGGCGAATGACACGACGCGCAGTTCGCCGCGAAGTATTTCTTTCCCGCCTCCAGATTGCCCGTCTGTAGATCCGCGACATCAACGCCGCGACGTCCGCCCTTCTGGTTCTCCGCTTTTGTCTTCTGGTCGTGGATGAACGCGACCACTGCGGCGAGATCCATTTCCGGAAGGTTGAAGCGAGGCATTCCTTTCTCCGGACGTCCGTTGCGCACTATGTCGCCGATCTTGTTACCCTTCACGTCTTCAGACACAAGCTGAGACCTGGTCAAATCCGGGCCGCTCTCACCGCCGCCTGCATCTTTGCCGTGGCAAAACCCGCAATTCTGGCCGAAGGTAGCCTGCCCGTTTTTTACCAGCTCAGGTGGATAGGTCTCGGTATTCGCACCCGTATTAGCCTTCGAGGCCTGCCTCGGAACGCTCGGAGTCTGCACCGTTAGATTCGTTGTCTGGGGAGGTGTACCGGCGCTCTGCCCAAGAAGGCAGGGACTCGCGAAGCTAAGAACAAGCGCGAAGCGGCTCAGCGATTGGTAAGAAAGACTGATCATCGTGGATAAAAGCTCGAGGTACGGCTCGAGGGCAATTTTTTATAGGCTAGCGTACAAGAACTGGCACGGCTGGTGGTCATCCGCAATTACTTCGTTTGCGAGCGGGAATACCGCTTCCAGATTTCCGGATCATTGAGCATCTGAATGAAGATGCCGCCCACCACGGAACGCGCCTGGAAGCCGGATTGCTTGGCGGTCTTCGTGTCGTACCAGTCCGTCAATGGAACTCGCGAAGGCGATTCCTGAGCGAAGCGGTAAGCCGGCGCAAATATTCTGGCAAACTCGGAGCGAGAACCGGCCAGACTGCCTGTCCAGGCAAGCCAGTCGATCTTGGTGTAATCGGCACGATTGTCCAGTGGAATGCCGTACGGATTCGTGTGCGACCGATAGAAGGAAAGCTCACGCTCAGCGATCGACTTCGGGAACAGATTCAGGTCCAGCAGCTTATCCCAGACCAGGTTGTATTTCTGGCTCCAGCTACCTGGCTGATCGAACGCCAGCCGAAAGTGATTGCCCTCCAGGCCCATCTTCTCCCAACGCGCGACATACTCGCGAGCCAACGCAGAGTATTGCTTCTCCACATCCGCGTGCCCAAGCTGCCCAGCTAGTTTGCCGAATGCCCCCAGGGCCAAGATCGCTTTGATTGAGAGATTGGCATTATGTGCCAGATGGCCGGCAAAATCATCGGTCGAAAGCTGATTTTCGGGATCGAGCCCTTTGGTGCGCAAGAACTCGGCCCACTTGTATAGAAGCGGCCAATAGTCCTTCGCGAAATTAGCATTTCCATTCACCTGGGCAAGACCAGCGATCATCAGCAGCATGTTGCCGCTCTCTTCCACCGGCATCTGGTCTTCTTCCGTCTTCTCGCCTCCACCGTACTGCTGGCCATTCGCCAACGGATAACGGCCAAGGTCGTGAGGAGCGAAAGGAAACTTCCAGCGCGGCAGGCTGGCGTAGTCGAGAACCGGCTTGAGCTGGGCTTCGAGTAAGCGCGGGTTGAAAAGCAGAAAGAATGGCGAGCTGGGGTACGTGACGTCGACAGTATCGATGGATCCGTTGCTGAAGTTCTCTTTCGAGAAATAGAGCGGACTTCCATCCAGATCGATGACTAGTTTGTGAGCTGCGATTGTTTGCGGGAATGCGAGCGCGCAGAGTTGCGCATACTCCTCACCCCCCACTTTCGTCAAATCGGCCATGAGTTGACGGTCGAAATCGGCAGATCGCTTCTCAAGCGAATCGTAATCGTTGAGCGCGGCCGTCAACAGATCGCCAATGTCTTTGCCGTCGCGGTGCCAATACGATACAAGGTGGCGAAAGAAGTAGTCGATACCGAAAATATCGTCATATGCGATTACCAGATGGCGTGACACGGGTGTAGAGCCAACTGTGCCCAGGTCGAACGTCTCGGCCAGCACCGGAGTGGGTTGCGCGTACGGACGATAAACACCCAGCTCGTCCGAACCGGGCAGGCGACCAGTGGACGAGAACTGATTGAACGCTTCGGAACGGCCAGTTGCGGCCTCCGAAGAACTGCTGCCCGGCGGCGCCACGACATAGAGATAACCCCAATCAATGCGCAGGTTGTCACCCGATTTTTCGAGCACTGGTTGCTGCTGGCTGCCCACTCGAAGGACCTGAAGGTCGGCGTAATGAAACCGGCCCCAGGTAGCGGGCTGCTCCGGTACATTCACCGCCAGTTCGTACGAGGCATCGAAATACACCTGGACGCTATGCGTTTTCGCATCAAGCGACTGCGCAGTCCAGGTCAGATAAGTAGCTGGTCGCGAAACCATCTCCAGGCTGTCCGGCAGCGAAGGATTTAAGAACGCAAGCGAAAGGCGGATCCCTGCGCCCTCGAACTCGTATCGGGTATGCGTCGGCAGAACTTCCAGTTTTGTTTGCGGAAGTGCCCCGGTGCGACGCGGGTCACTGCCCATGACCCGATAGGTAGTTCCGTCCACTCTGACCAGGCTCGCGAGCGACTGAACCGACCCGGTCCAGTGTTTCGTGCGTTGATCCGTCAGCTTGTCGGCCATGGACCAGACGCTGAAGTACGGATCGTGAACGACCAACGGTACCGCCGGAGGTCGGAAATCTGCTCCTGCCCCGCAGATCGACGTCAGCAGCAGGATTCCGAAGGCGCAGAGAGCTCGTTGCGGGTGGCGCATAGGAAAGCTACAGGCTATACGTTCTTCCTCGATGGGCACCGATCAGGATTTGGAACAACCGGTGTGCGATGAGTTCGTGCAACGAAAGCAGTTCCCGGTTGGCCTTTACAACGGAGTTCACGTCCTTCGGATCGCCCCCGCCGCCCGCCTTCAGTGCGTCGGTCGCTTCCTTGATGATCGGGTCCGAGATCACCTCGCCCGCCATTTCCCAAAGCGTAATGAAGCGGTCGACCATGGTGGGAACACTGACCGTCCATACACCGTGGTTGCTGGTCGTGCGTGGGGGTTTGTAATCCAGGTTGAAGGGCCCGTTATAGTTGTGCGAACGCAAAAGCACCAGCACGTTGAGCCAGTCGAGTGGATTCACAAGCCCGATCGCGATATCTACGTCGTGCTTCAAGCGATAGCCGTCATTGATATCGAAGTGGAACAGCTTTCCGCAGACAAGCGCACGCGCGAGAGACGCGCGCACAGATGCGCCCCACATCAATTCATGCAAATACTCCGGGTTAAGGCCGACCATGTCCGGATACTTGAGCAGCCCTGACGAGATAAAGGCCAGCATTGCATCCGAAGTCGGCAACAGAATTTCGCCCTGCGGTTCGAAAGGCTTCGCCTCCATGCAGTGCTTCATCGTCGGCCGACTCTTCTTTTTCGCGAGTTCGATGTCGGTCTCGCAGGCTGCGTTGAGCCCCTCCGCAAACCACCGAAGTGTTTCGGTTTCCTCCACCACGCCGGCGATGTAGTAACCGAGCGAACCGGGCCAATACACGCAATACTGCGCCCCCAATTCGTGGCCGATACCCACTGTGTTCGACAGCCGCCGCTTAGCGTACTCGCGCACCTCGGGCGCTTCAGCCGCAGGACCGCCAGCCCACACTGCGTGATGGAATGTCTCGGTGGTTACCATCGAGCACTTCACGTCGTGCTTCGCGAGGCTTTGCTTGATGCGCTGGACGATCTCGTCCTGCCGCGGCGTGAAGAGGTCGTCCGTCGGGATGACATCAGTGTCGTGGGTACACCAGTACACAACCCCGACTTTGCTGTATTCTTCAATCACCGTCTCGAAGGTCAGCGGAGTCCTGACCGGAGCATGGAACACGGCCTGCCCTTCGTAAGCAGGCGCCCATTGGGGTCCTGTGATGAAGTAACGGCGGCGGACTTCCGGTGAGTAACCGCCTCCACACGCCTGGGTGAGTCGATCAACGAGAGCGGTCTGCTTTTCTGGCGGAATAGCGGTCATAACTTTACTCTTTTGAACAAACAGTTAGAAGCTTACACGACGAGAAGGTTTTATCTGGACGTAGTCGATTAGCGCGTGCTCACCCGCGTCAGGAAATCCGACGATCCGGATCTCATCACCGGGCCGGAGTGCGACGCCTTCAATCGTGCGCCGGGTGCTGGTGTGGGCATTGGCTTTCGGTGTCGGCAAAGTATCTTTCGCTGTCCATTGCGCGACCAATTGGTTCCCGAGGAGAAACTGAAACCGGGCCGTTCCGTTGTTTTGATCGAAGTATTGCAGACCCACGTCGTACCAGCCTGCCTGTCCCTCGAAGTGGGTGGCCACCGAGCATTTTTCAGCGGGACACGAAACTGCTTTGCCGCCCGAAGCACCTTCCCAGGGCATGATGGGCTCGACAGTGTACCCTTCGAGCGACATGGATTCCGCTTCGATTCGCCCGGGATGGTGGCCAACGCGCCTATGCGCGTCTGGAATGCCGGAGGTTTTGAGGAACCAGTCGTTCACGTCATCACGCCAGACCTCGGCGTAGGCGGCCTGATATTGGAGCTTGCCCAACACTGCGGCCCATCGCTCCTCGTCCATTCGGCCATGCAAGAGGCGCCACTTCTCCGGAAACCATTGCGCTTCGGCCGCTCCCTCGTAATGCGAATCGTAGATGTGCTGGATCACGGTTTTGCCGGAATGCAGCACGTGCGTATAGGGAACATGATGCATGAACAACAGCAGGTTATCCGGACAGGTCGCGAGCGATTCATACATGTGCGCGAGAGGCGGCGAATATTGCCCGATGTAGCCCGTACCCGTCGCGACGGTACGGTCCATGCCAATGCCCTTCTCGTCGGCCCGATGCCACTGTCCCCAGCCGTTGCGCTCGGACGACTCGATCCCGGGACCATAGTGAACCCCGATGATGTCGGTCAAGCCTCCGGCGCCGAGGGGGCCCGTGTAGTTCTCGTACACTCGCCAGGAGCGTAGTTCAAGATCATCGACTGTGTCGACCACCTGCGCATCGTCGTTGAACGTCATGCGGGTCCATTCATCCACGATGTCGCGCGAACTGAGATCGGCGTTCCAGGCGATGCGACCGAAGCCATATAGGTTCGCCATCGCGAGATCGTGCCCGAGCCAGTTCTGGTCAAGGCCGACATTCGTGACTGCGACGAGGCCCCCGATCGGACGATGAAATGTTTTCCCCGAAATTATGTCCTTCACCGGCGTGCTTCGGTCCGCCGCATGCAGATCGGTGTCGAGCACCTCTTTCCACATCGGGAGCAGGAAGCAGAGTTGCCGCTGCTGGCCTGTGTACTCCTGCGTCACCTGAAACTCGAGCGTCTCGTTGGTATGCTTCAGCGCGCCTATAAGGGGCGAAACCGGCTCGCGAACCTGGAAGTCGATCGGACCTTCCTTGATCTGCACCAGAACATTGTCATCAAATTGCCCATCGAGCTTGGCGAAGTTGTCGTAAGCAGCTCGGGCACGATCGTTCTTCAGATCGCGCCAGTCCATGTGATGGTTGTAGACAAAGCCGCGATAAACCAGCATTCCGGCGTGGGGCTTGAGAGCGCGGGCGATAACGTTTGCGGCATCCGCATGCGTACGTCCGTAAGTGGACGGACCGACGCGGCCCTCCGAGTCAGCCTTCAGAACAATGCCCCCCAGGTCGGGTATGGCTTTGTAGATCTCATCTACTTTGTCCTTCCACCACGCCGCAACTTTTTGGTCAACGGGATCGAAGGAGTCGAGATGGCCTAGGATCTTCGGACTGCTGAAGTCCACTGACACAGACAGCCTGACACCCCAGGGACGGAACGCATCGGCGATCCTGGCGAGTTGAGGTAGAAATTCGGTGGAGATTGCCTTGGGATTGGCATTAACGTTGTTAACCGTACAGCCGTTGATACCGACCGATGCCAGCAACCGCGCATAATCGGCGGCGCGAGTCAGTTCTGGACGTACATTCCCGCCCTCGAAGAAGATGGATCTGCCGGCATAACCTCGTTCTATGCTGCCGTCAAGATTGTTCCACTCGTTCGTCCATCGAATGGGAGCGGACGGAGTTTCCTCCTCATTCAGATGGCCAACTTCTTGATGGAGCTGAATCTTCCGCAACAACGCGAAGGTTCCAAACAGAACACCGCGGTCGTTCGATCCCGCGACAAGCAGAACGGGATGCCCGTGGGCTGCGGTCGTTTTCAGCAGATAACCGTCGGGCGCAATCGATTGTGGAAGCGACGGATCGGAAACGAGCGGCTTGATCGAATCTAAAGTGCCGAGAAGTATGCACCCATCGTCTCCGGGCATTTGCGGTGACTGGCGAAGATGGCGCCCCAGCATACCGAGGATGCCGCGACTCAGCTCGGCGGCGGCGCTCGCGAGAACAGGCGAAGTGCCGCCGGCGACGGCCGTTCCAGGCAACTCGGCATACATTTGCCGAACCGAGGGATCGTCGATCAACGCGTACCGGAGCCAAGCGTCATACCCGGTCTCGGCGCGGAGAACGGCGTGCGGAAGCAGGAGCGCTGCCGCAAGGAACGACATTCGGTTCATGGCAGTGGTTAGATCATATCGGGCGCTGCCGCGTTGCTATTTCAGCTTGGGCCGGCGGTCGTCGCGAGGGTCGGCCCAGCGATCGTTCGGAATGATTGGTGACCAGCCCGGACGTAAAGGATCCTGATCGTAAGGATAGCCGCCGCATTCCTTGTAGAGTTCCTGGTATTGCCGTAGTTTTTCGCGATCGAGCTTAACACCCAGTCCGGGCGTGTCTGGAACAGCGATCGAGCCACCCTCATACTTCATCAGGCCGCCTTCGATGATGTCGTCCGTCAGATGATGGTAGTGCGCATCGCCGGCAAACGACAGGTTCGGAACGACGGCTCCCATATGTAGCATGCTTGCCAGTTGGATGCCGAGTTCGCCCGACGAGTGAACCGCCACACCAATCTGGAAAGTCTCACACACGGCGCCCGCCTTGATGCAAGGGCGAATACCGCCCCAGAACGTTGTATCGAGGAGCACGACGTCGCACGCTATATCGAGAATATTAGCCGAAAGCTGGTCAAAATTCACCACCACCGTGTTGGTGGCGAGAGGGATCCGTACCATTTGCCGAACGCGTCGTAACCCATTTAACCCGTACACCGGATCTTCGAGATAGTCGTTGCGAAGGTCTTCGATTGCCCGACCGACGCGAATGGCTTGCTCGGTCGACCACGCTCCATTGGGATCGATACGTACGCCATCCTGCGGAAACGCATTCGCCAGGGCGCGGAACGCTTCCACTTCGTAATCGGGATGGAAGACGCCGGCCTTGAGCTTATGGCTGGTAAAACCGTATTTCGCCTTCAGGTCGCGCGCGTAAGCAACCAGTTGATCTGGCGTACGCACCTCACCGTCCCCAAATTCATTCGGGTACCGCCAGAAACAATACGAGGCAAACGGAACGCGATCCCGTACTTTGCCTCCGAGAATGGCGTGAACCGGAACGCCCCACGCCTGCCCCATAATGTCCAGACAGGCGAATTCTAGTGCAGCGAGCAGTTGTGTTCGATTGTTGTACAGAGAGGCTGTGGGATTCGCGATCCGGAACCGCATCTCTTCGAGCCGCACAGGATCGTGCCCGACAAGGTAACTTTTCAGCGAGCGGATCGAGGCCTCGGCGGATTCGCCTCCGCCACCCATTTCACCGAGACCAACATAGCCGTTGTCCGTCTCCACTTCCACAATGGTCCGAACGAATCGTCCCCAATGGCAGCCGTTCCCGTGGCGGAGCGCAGCATGCAAAGGAACGGTAACCGTATACGCACGTATGTCAGTGATCTTCATGAGAACCAGGGCAGCTGTCTGCCTCAACTATAGTCTGAATGACAACGCGCACAGCACACTTTACGATCGCGCTGGGGCACCGGTGATTGCGTCGAGCATCGCGTAAAAAGCGGGCTTCGGTTTCATGTCCGCATCGAACGGAAGTGGTCGCTTTCGCTGGCCGTCCGGTCTGGGATGGCGCCCGTTGAGCCAGGTGTTGGCATCCGAAATCCCCCAGGTCAGAACTGCCTTCACGGACTTCCGGGCAAGCACTCGCTTCAGGAAGTCGCCGTAAAGCTTGGCGACTGCCGCATCTCGTGCAGACACGTCGACCGGCAACTCGGAGTCATCAACATCCAATTCCGTCACGAAGATCTGCAACTCCATGCGTTCGATTGCGTCAAGGAAGCGCTCGAATCC
>Ga0170475_104805595_pt1 | contig 10412 bp, 10 predicted proteins | sample Soicark_Litter_5_FD_111474 | JGI IMG/M metagenome (GOLD analysis project Ga0170475, IMG submission 111474) | Avena fatua rhizosphere microbial communities from Hopland, California, USA. Combined Assembly of 48 SPs | reverse complement strand
TCCATCATAGCGTATGTAGTCATATCTTCATGACCTGGTCGGTTTGCGGTGGTACTATGTCCCGTTTATGAAGGGCCCCCCAGCCCAAACCGATTTCGTGGTGATTGGCGCCGGTCTGGCCGGACTCCGCGCGGCCATCGAACTCTCCGAGGCTGGCCGCGTGCTTGTACTTACAAAAACAGAACTCATTAATCTCAATACAGCCGACCCAAAGACCGATGCCTCATGGCTCAGCGACGAAGACGAAATTACCCTTCACCTGCAGGACACGCTGACAGCCGGAGAGGGACTCTGCAACGTATCTGCCGTCAAGCTGCTGCTCGATGAAGGTCCCGACCGCATCCAGGAGTTGCTTGCGTGGGGCAAGACACACGGCACCAAGCTGGTGTTAGCCCAAGACAGCGCTAGCAGCAAAAGCCGAGCACTACATGCACAGGGACAGTCGACCGGTCGGGAAATTGTGCGCCTGCTATGCGAAAAGGCACAGTCGCTCAAGCACATCTCGATCGCACCATATTCCTTCGCCACGCAACTCCTCACGTTGGCAGGCCGAGTCACGGGCGTGGCATTTCTCGACGACAAAGGACTCCCACATGAAGTGGCATGCTCCGCTGTGCTGCTCGCCACCGGCGGAATGGGACAGATCTACCGCAACACTACGAACCCTGAATCCGCGACCGGAGATGGGATCGCTCTGGCTTTCCGTGCGGGCGCAGAGCTCAGCGATTTGGAGTTCGTGCAATTCTGTCCGACTGCGCTGTATATGAAGAAGGTGCCCAGCTTTCTGCTTCCAGAAACGCTGCTGGAAGAGGGCGGCTACCTGCGCAATGTCGAACTGGACCGCTTCATGGCGAAATATCATCCTCTTGCAGAGCGGGCTCCGCGGGACTTGGTTGCTCGCGCCATCATTCACGAAATGGAAGTCACCCGCGCCAAGGACCCGGTCGTGTATCTCGACCTCACCCACCTGAGTGCAGCCAAGATCAAGCAGCATTGCCCGCGTATTTACGCAACCTGTCTGGCCCACAATGTGGACATAACGGAAGACGTGCTACCCGTCCGTCCGGCCGCCTATTTCGGAGTTGGAGGAGTCCGAGTCAATCTGGACGGGAAAACGAATGTTCCCGGGCTTTACGCCGCGGGTGAAGTCGCCTGCACGGGTTTGCACGGCGCCAACCGACTCCCGAGCAACTCGCTGCTGGAAGCCCTGGTATATGGCGCCCGGGCGGGAAAAATGATGCGTGAAGAGTTGAAAGCGTCTTCGAGCGCCGAAGCCATGGCCGGAGCCGCCTATTCAAACGATCCGCTAGAGCCTGGCTTGGAAGAGCTCGCCGCTCAAATCCGCGAGCTTATGTGGAGCGGCATCGGCATCGTGCGAACTCGAATCGGGATGCAGAATGCCATTAAAACGCTTGAAGCAACGGCGCCAAAACTGGCGCACCCAAAGACGCGGCGTGGGCACGAAGCCGCGAATCTGCATCTTGTCGCCTTGCAGGTCGCCCGTTCGGCACTGGCCCGCGAAGAGAGCCGAGGCACGCACTATCGCATGGAATATCCCGACCACGATGATAAGAAGTTCTTGAAGCACTCTGTGGTCAGGAGCGACAAAGTAGTCTTCCTGTTCTGATCCGGCCTACTCCTTGGCTGCACCGGGAAACGCAACCGACGCCAGCACCGATATCAGCAGCACCAGTGCAATCGATCCTAGCGTCACCTCCGTGCGCACGTGATATCGGCTGGCTGCGAGCATCTTCAACCCAACCAGCACCAGAACCAACGCTAGCCCGTAGTGGAGAAAACGAAAGATCTTCATCAATCCCGCGACGGCGAAGTACAACGATCGCAGGCCCAGGATTGCGAAAACGTTCGACGTGTACACGACAAAGGCATTCAAGGTCACTGCCAGTATCGCGGGGATCGAATCCACCGCGAACAAAATGTCAGTCGTTTCGATCATCAGCAGCACGACAAGAAGAGGCGTCCCGTACAAAAGGTTCTTGTTCTCTGGATTGCGCAGAAAAAACTTGCCGCCGTGGTACTCAGTCGTGATCGGAAGAAGACGACGTACAGCCTTCACCAAAGGATTTGCCGCCGGATCGACCTTGCGATTGCCTTGGAAGGCAAGCCTTATCCCGCTGATCACCAAAAAAGCGCCAAAAATGTAAAGCACCCAGTGAAAGTGATGGATCAGCCCTACTCCGGCGCCGATGAACACGCCGCGAAAGACAAGCGCCCCGATAATCCCCCAGAAGAGTACGCCATGCTGATGTTCCTCGGGCACCGAGAAATAGTTGAAGATCACGAGGAACACGAAAAGATTGTCAACGCTGAGCGACAGTTCCAGAACGTATCCCGTGACGAACTCGAGAGCGATCTGTTGGCCTTGCCAGAAATACAGGATCCCGGCGAATGCCGCCGCCAACGCGACATAGAATGCGCTCCAGGCCAGAGCACCACGCAGGCCCACCGTGCGCTTCCGCCCGTGAAAGACACGCATGTCCAGCACGAGCATTCCGACAACGAAGATGTTGAAAATGATCCAGAAGTAGAGCAAATGGATTCCCGAGCGATATGGAGTTTTTAGATTGCAGATTCAGATTTCAGGTTGTGATGCCAGTGCGCCGTTGTGTCAAATCAATCTGCAACCCGAAATCTTCATCTAAAGTTTCAATTGAAGTTTACTTCTGCCGTCCCCGTTTGCCGCTGACCCATTCGTCCCAAATGCCAAACGCCTTGAACATTTCGACGGAATGCGTGTCCCGCATCGTCTGCTCAATCTGCTCACGCGTCAGGCGGGGACCGATTTTGCCAGACAAGTTTGCCAATTCGATGCCTAACACTGAAGCCTCGGCTACATGCTTCTTCAGTTGCGGAAAATCTACCTTGTCGTATGTATCCGAAACCGCGTGATAGTTCTCCAGGTAGTTTGCTTCTTCCTGGTCGGCAACAAACGTAGGGACCCCCTCTAACATAAAGTCGAAGTGATCTGTCCCCCACTCCATGTCTGTTTTCAAGTCCTTCACATCGAATTGCGCCAGAGGAGCCATCAACATCTTTGCCGTGAGAACAATGTCCGAGCGCCCTCCCAGTGAAAACCCGGTGGTCTTGCCTGTTCCGGAGTCGTAGATGATCACACCCGCAGCTCTATCGAGTTCCGGGCGGTGATTCAAGGCATACGCACGCGAGCCAAGTAATCCCTCCTCTTCCCCGGAAAACAACACGAAGCGAATCGTCCGTCGAGGAACGATACCGGACGCTTTGATCGCGCGCAGAGCATCAACGACGAGGGCCGCATTGCATCCGTTGTCGAGAGCTCCCGTACCCAGTTCCCACGAATCAAGATGGGCGCCAACGATGACGAATTCATCGGGCAACTCGTTGCCCCGAAGTTCCGCGACCACATTCGAGGTTTTGATGGGACCGCCGACCTGACTTGGAAGCGAAAGATCAGCCCAAACCAGGTTTCCGGACGCGAGCAGACGAGCCATACGCTCTCCGTCCTCCCTCGCCACGATCACCATTGGCAGCTTGTCGATTTCGCCGGCTTCCGAATTCGTGTGCCGGTAAAGAATGTCGTGCTCGCGAGTAGCCATGAAAGCAATCGCCCTCACCTTGGCCTTCATCGCCCGGTCCACGATTGGCGGAGCATTGGTGTACTCGGCGAACAGATCACCCCATGTTTTCAGTATAGTGGTGTGAACAAGGGCGATTTTTCCTGCGATGTCGCCGGCTTTGGCGAACTCGGCGTCTGACCCTTCTCCCACATCGACGACGCGGATGTGCTTCACCGGTGCAAGTGCTGGCGCCCATGCAACGGAAACGGCGCGCACGGGGAACGCCGACAATACGGTGCCGCCGCCCACCTTTGTCGGATTCACCTGATAGGAGGTAGTGGCAGTCATCTCCGTTGCACCCTCAGCCCATGAATTCGGGATTTCAAAACCCTCAGTGTGAACGGAGTCTGCTCCAGCCGCGGTAAACGCTTGTATGCTCCACTGAATTGCATGCTGCATACCCAGCGTGCCCGGAACACGGCCTCCCACTTCATCCGTCAAACGCCGGAGATTTTCCTGGATCGACGAGGGTTGCAACGCCGCCTGAATGATCCGGTTTACATCATCGTTGTCGGGGGAAGGAGTCGCGCCGAGACAAAAAATGCAGAGAATGCAAACAAAGAACAGGGTCTTAGCAGTTCGCATGTCGCACTGCATTAGAAATGAAATCCGCTAAAAGCGCAAAAGCTCGAACCAGCAAGACCACCCAAGTCACACGCAGGTAGCTACATGCACTGCTTCGTGAAACCTTCGATCTCTCGTGATGCCACGACGAGATCGGCTCCCGATCGAATAGAACCCGGCGCATTTGCTGGCTCTCTTTGTGGGAAGCAGCTGTGCCGATTACAATCAGACGCGCGCGTGACCTGCTCTCGGGTCGCTAACATGAAATTTAATCTCATCGTGATCACGGCTGTTCTCTGCTCCATTGCAGCGGCACAACCCACTACCAAGCCTTCCACCGGCACTTCCTCCATCAGCGCTCGTGCGCGGCAGATTCATGACTCTGCGCTGATTGTTGACACCCACGCCGATACACCGCAAAGGTTCCTCGATGAGGGATTCGATATCGGATCTACCGACCCGAACGATATCGGCCATATCAGCCTCGATAAGGCCCGGCACGGCAATCTCGGCGCGGAGTTCTTTTCCATTTGGGTGGAACCGGAGACCAACCAGGGCCGGTATGCGAAACACACCTTCGATCTGATTGATGCAGTGTATGAGCAGGCAGTGCGGCATCCAAATCGCATGATGATGGCCTTCTCCACAGCAGATATCGAGCGAGCTCACCGCGAGCACAAGCTGGCCGCTTTGATGGGCATCGAGGGTGGCCATTCGATGGAGAACGACATCCACCTGCTGCGCGATTATCACCGCCTCGGCGTACGGTACATGACACTCTCCTGGTCAAACACAAACGAGTGGGCCGACTCATCGGGAGATATCAACGATCCCAAGGTTCAGCATCACAACGGCCTGACCGATTTCGGCAAGCAGGTGGTGCTCGAAATGAACCGGCTAGGCATGATGGTGGACATCTCCCATGTAGCCGACAAGACGTTCTGGGATGCTCTTGCTATCACAAAGGCTCCGGTGATCGCGTCGCATTCTTCGGCGCGCGCACTGGTGGATGCTCCTCGCAACATGACCGACGACATGCTAAAGGCGGTTGCGAAGAATGGGGGCGTCGTGCAAGTCAACTTCTTCAATGGCTTCGACGACGAGAATTTTCGCAAGGCTCTCGAAGCTCAAAAGAAAGAGGTCGATGCCGCCACGCAGAAGTATACCGACCAGATGAAGGCCGAAGGGAAAACGCCGACCTATATCGATATCGACCGCATTGAGCGTCAATGGATGGCGAAGATTCCCCGACCTCCCCTCAAATCGCTGATCGATCACATCGACCATATCGCGAAGGTCGCGGGTATCGATCACGTGGGGCTCGGTTCGGACTTCGACGGCGTGAGCGGCGCCACGCCTGAGGGGATCGATTCCGCCGCGGACTTGCCGAAAATCACTCAGGCGCTGCTCGATGGCGGATACAGCGCGGAAGATATTCACAAGATTCTCGGAGGCAACCTGATGCGCGTATTTCGCGATGTCGAGCGAGTGAGCCGCGAAATCCAGAGTGCTGCCGCCAAGCGCTGAGACTTTCAATTTCGCCGATGAGATAAATACCTCCTCGCCCGTGATCATTGCGCCCCAGAATGATAATGTCTGCTGATGCGCAGCTCTGTCGGCGATCCCTGTCGTACAATTTGATTCTGCTTCATCAGCAATCAATCGCAGTCTGCAAGGAGTATTCATGCGAACCCTGCTTGCTTTATTCATTCTGGCGATCACGTCTGGGGCCCAGACCGGAATGGTGGGGCAGTCTGCCCCCGCGAAACCAGCGGCTCCGGCGGGTCCAAACCCGGTGACAGTGATCGATACCACCGTAGGTAAGATGACTTGCACCCTCTTCCCTGACAAATCTCCCATCGGCGTGACAAACTTCATCGGACTCGCAACCGGAACGAAAGATTGGAAGAATCCGATCAGCGGGGCGACGAAACATCACACCCCGCTCTACGATGGAACGATCTTCCATCGCGTTATTCCGGGCTTTATGATCCAGGGTGGGGACCCAGCTGGCAACGGCTCGGGAGATCCGGGATACCAGTTTAAGAACGAGACCTCGGCCGATCTGTTGTTTGATCGACCAGGACGGCTCGCCTATGCGAACTCGGGACCGAACACGAATGGCTCACAGTTCTTCATCACTGAAGTGCCCACGCCGCATCTAAACGGCGGCTATACGATCTTCGGTCAGTGCGACGATGCGACTGTCGATCTGGTAAAGCAGATTGCGCGAATGGCGAGCGATCCCAGTAATAACAAACCGTTCCGTCCGGTGAAGATCACACACGTGACGATCTACAAGAATGGGCTTTCAGCTTCTAAACCGGCAACTGGCGCAAGTTCAGCCACCAAGAAACCCATATCCACCCCGAAGAAAGCAAATCCGGTGGACAAATAACGCACACGGCTCGCGGTTTCCGCCCTTCTGCTGCCAACACTGCATGCAAGCCAACGACTAACGACAGCCTTATTGAAAGGACATCATGACTCGTCAAGCTGGAATGTACGCGACCTTCGAAACCACCGAAGGAACAATTGTCTGCAAGCTCTTCGACAAGGACGCGCCGAAAACGGTCGCGAACTTCGTCGAACTCGCCGAGGGCAAACGCGAGTGGACGCATCCGACCACCCGTAAAAAATCCAAAGACCGATTGTATGACGGTACGATTTTTCACCGGGTCATCCCCGATTTCATGCTTCAGGGTGGAGACCCGCAGGGTACCGGTACGGGCGGCCCGGGTTATCAATTCGAGGACGAAACCAAAGGCTCGCCGCACAAGTTCGACAACCCAGGAAAGCTTGCTATGGCGAATGCTGGCCCGAATACGAATGGTTCGCAGTTCTTCATCACCACGGTCCCGACCACATGGCTCACGGGCAAGCACACAATCTTCGGCGAAGTCGTGGAGGGGCAAGATGTAGTCGAGAAGATCACTAGACTCCCGCGCGGGCGCAACGATCGTCCAAGTAAAGATGTGGTTCTGCAGAAAGTGACGATCGAAACCGTATAAGTGTGGAGTGCATGAAATCTGATCGCAGGGCGTTTGTTGGAGAAAGCGGCATGGCACTAGCGAGCATCGCTGGTGCCATCCGCGGTCTGGGTTCGGCCGACTCGGCCACGCTCTCAGCGAAATCCGGAGTCGCCAGCTTCGGCTGGGAGGCATGCAACCTGACCGGCAACGGGGCGGCCGTTTCTTTTGAGGTGACCAGCGCGCTTACACTGACAGCGGGCGATCTGGATCTGGCTTTTATGATCACCGCGCCACCGACCCGGGCTGGATTTGCGGAAGTTCTGTGCCGCGCTGCCGTTTCACCTGGCGCTCCTCCAAAATTCCATCCCGATGCCAAGGCGCACGTTGTTTCTTCGCAAAGCGCCAGCTTTGGAACACTGCAGGTTCATAATCCCCACAAGCTGAATATCGTGAACGATGGCTACCTGCTGCAGAACGTCTTCCACAGCATCATCCTGAAGACTTGGGTCAGCTCCGATGGCACAGGGTCATCTACGTATCGTCACGTTCGCATCACGCCATCTCTCGTACTGCATCGCGGAGACTTCCTTGTCTTCACTATGGACCATGCAGGCGTACCCGGAGACTGCGAATTGCAGGCAGTCTTCGAATACACGATGAGCTGAGACCTGCTGTCGCAAGCGCGGCAAGAAAAATCCCGCCCGAAGGCGGGACTGGAACCCAAGCTCACGATGCCTAAACGCTGATAACGGAGACCAGCTCTTTTACCGCTGCCGCGCTCTTGTCGAGTCCGGCTTTCTCTTCTGCGGTAAGTTTGATTTCGATAATCTGCTCGATGCCCTTCGCCCCTAGCTTCACTGGCACGCCAACGTACAGGCCGTTGATGCCATACTCGCCTTGCAAGTAGGCAGCGCAAGGCAGAATCTTCTTCTTGTCTTTCAGAATGGCTTCGACCATCTCGGTCGCTGCCGCCGAAGGCGCATAGTACGCCGAGCCTGTCTTGAGATACTTCACGATTTCGGCGCCGCCATCGCGAGTGCGCTGGACTAGCGCGTCGAGCTTTGTCTTTTCTATCAACTCTGTAATCGGAATCCCCGCGACCGTGGAGTAGCGTGGCAACGGCACCATGGTATCGCCATGCCCTCCGAGCACGAACGCAGTAACGTTTTCGACGCTCACTTTGAGTTCGTCCGCGATAAACGCGCGGAAGCGCGCGGAGTCGAGAACGCCGGCCATGCCGATGACGCGCTCGCGGGGAAATCCGCTGAGCTTGTAGGCGGCCTGCGCCATAGCGTCCAAAGGGTTCGAGACGATGATCAGGATGCAGTTGGGTGAGTTCTTCGCCACTTCTCCAACCACGGCCTTCATGATTCCGTAATTCGTATTCAGCAAGTCATCGCGACTCATGCCCGGCTTGCGAGGAATGCCGGCGGTTATGACAACAATGTCGGAATTGGCAGTGTCCTTGTAATCGTTCGTGCCGCTGACGTATGAATCGCGCTTCTCGATCGGCATGGCCTCGAGAAGGTCGAGGCCCTTGCCTTGCGGGACGCCTTCGATGATGTCTATCAGTACGACATCAGCGAGCTCTTTGGACGCGATCCAATGAGCCGCTGTCGCCCCTACATTCCCGGAACCTACGATAGTGACTTTCTTGCGCATATGAGTCCTTTCATGAATTGAGCCGTTGTGCGACTAAAGATTCTGTGATTTGGGTAAAACCAGAGCCCAGATGCAATGGCTCAATGACCCGATCGCTCGATCGCGCAGGGCCGTTACACCAAAACTCCCGCTCCCATGTTCTCAATCATGTAGCTGGCGAATTCACTCGTTTTCACCTTCGTTGCTCCGGGCATGAGCCGCTCGAAGTCGTACGTAACTTTCTTCTGTTCGATGGTGCGCTCGATGCTCTGCTCGATCAGGTCGGCAGCCTCCATCCAGCCAAGATGCCGGAACATCATGACGCCCGACAAGATTACCGACCCCGGATTGATCACGTCTTTGTCCGCGTATTTGGGCGCCGTGCCGTGCGTGGCTTCAAAGATCGCGTAGCCATCGCCGATATTAGCGCCAGGAGCGATCCCGAGGCCCCCCACTTGCGCTGCACACGCATCGGAGATGTAGTCGCCGTTCAGATTCGGCGTCGCCAGCACGGAGTATTCGTCCGCGCGCGTGACCACCTGCTGAAAAATCGAGTCCGCAATGCGGTCGTTGATCATGATCTTTTTCTTCCACGCCCCATTTCCGTGCGTGGAATGGATGGCTTCAAGAATCTCTTTCACTTCCTTCTCAACAGACTGACGGAACGCAGGCGGGGCAAACTCCATGCCGGGCTCGATTTGCTCGGCATTCTGCGCAACCGTAATGTTCGGATTCTTATCCTTGTTGTCCAGAATCCAGCTCTCGCGCTCGGTGACAACCTCGTCGCGGAATTCCTCTACGGCAATTTCGTAGCCCCATTTGCGGAATGCGCCTTCCGTGAACTTCTGGATGTTGCCCTTGTGAACGAGCGTCACAGTCTTCAGTCCGTTCTCGATTGCGTGCCGGATCGCCCTGCGTACGAGCCGCTTGGTCCCGGTTACGGACATTGGCTTGATGCCCACACCCGAGTCGAGGCGGATCTGCTTTTTTCCGCCCTTCAGCATGTCCTTGTTCAGGAACTCGATCAGCCTCGCGCACTCGGCAGTTCCCTGCTCCCACTCAATGCCCGCGTAAACGTCCTCCGTGTTCTCGCGGAAGATGACCAATTCATGCGTTCCGGATGTTTTACGGGGGAAGGCACACCTTTGTAGTACTTGACCGGGCGCACGCACGCATAAAGATCCAGAATCTGGCGCAGGGCGACATTCAAGGAGCGAATGCCCCCACCAACCGGAGTCGTCAGAGGTCCTTTGATCGCAACGCGGAATTCGCGAATGGCCTCCACGGTTTCATCCGGAAGCCAGTTATCAAACTTGGCCTTGGCTTTTTCTCCCGCGAACACTTCGTACCAGGCCACGCGGCGTTTGCCTTTGTATGCTTTCTCAACTGCCGCATTGAATACGCGGTGCGAGGCTTTCCATATGTCCCGTCCCGTGCCGTCCCCCTCGATGAACGGGATGATCGGATTGTCCGGAATCTCGTACTTGCCCCCGGAGTATCCAATCTTCTTGCCGTCTAAGGGAACAGCTACGCCGTTGTACGAACCTGCCATGAAAAAGCCTCCACTGTAAGGGATCTCTCGAGATGATGTGTGAAAACGAACAATTATAAAAGAAACCCG
>Ga0170475_114767683_pt1 | contig 10414 bp, 8 predicted proteins | sample Soicark_Litter_5_FD_111474 | JGI IMG/M metagenome (GOLD analysis project Ga0170475, IMG submission 111474) | Avena fatua rhizosphere microbial communities from Hopland, California, USA. Combined Assembly of 48 SPs | reverse complement strand
TTTGCGCCCGAGTCAGTGCAGACGCAACTACTCGCTCAGCGGCTGAACCGATACACGCCGGCGACACGGATCGATTCGACCTGGATTGCCGCCGACCTGCAACGGATCCGCACACGTGGATACCTCATTACTGCCGACGAGGTCGTCGCCGGCGCCGTCGGGATTGCCGCTCCAGTTCGTGACGCGGCAGGGGCGGTGGTCGCGGTGCTGCATGTCAGCGCCCCATCCATGCGGATGCGCCCTCCGCGGCCCCGGGCGCTGCTGCCTCAGGTTATGGCCGCCGCGGCCAAGCTGTCGGAGGCTCTAGGTGCCGCCGGAGCACCTGTCCAAAGTGGTCTTCTTCGCGGTGAGCAGGCATCGACCGGCTGGCAGATGGCCGGTGGCGTGATCAATCTGGCTCGACCCCATTCGATTTTCCGCTGATCAAGTCAATCTTGCGGCGGGCCGGTCGCGTTGGCGCGACGCTTTCGCCTCGAGGAGATGAACGGGGGTCGGCGCGAGGGTGTCAATGTCATTGGCTTTAATCGGCGGTGGGTCGCCGGACCAGGCTTGACCCTGCGGAGGCGGGGGTTCGGCGATGACACTCAGAACGGTTGCGCCACCCCGAACGCGGTGCGTCCGGCTGGTCCCGCCTCGCGGCCGCCATTTTTGCGGGACTATTGCAGGCCTTCGCAGAAAATCTGGATACGCGAGAGACCCTCTTGCAGGTCCTCATCCGCGGTCGCGGTGCTGATCCTCAGGTAAGGGCTCATGTGGTAAGCCGCGCCGTGCACGGTCGCGACGTAGCTTTCCTCCAGCAGCGCCAGGCAGACGTCTTCGTCCGTGTCCAATGTCCGCCCCCCTGTGGTCGTCTTGCCAAGGCATCCGGCGACATTGGGAAACACATAGAACGCGCCCTCCGGCCGGTGGCAGGTGATGCCCCTGGCCCGGTTCAGCATCTCCACGGCAAGGTCGCGTCGGCGCCTATAGGCCTCGATCTGCGCATCGACGCCGTCCCGGGGACCATCCAGGGCCGCCACCGCCGCCGCCTGACCGACAGTCGAGACGCCGGCCGTCCCCTGACCCTGCATCACCACCATCGCCCTGATCAACGGCTTCGGGCCGCCGGCGAAGCCAATCCGCCAGCCGGTCATCGCGTAGGTCTTGGACACCCCGGACAGCGTCAGCGTGCGGTCCTTCAGGTCCGGCGCCACCTGAGCGAAGGTCGCGTGCCGGAAGTCGTCGAACAGCAGATGCTCATACATGTCGTCGGACATCACCCAGACATGCGGGTGCCTGCGGACGACGGCGGCTATTTCGGCGATTTCCCCCGCCGAACAGCAGGCACCCGTCGGGTTGTTGGGATTGTTTAGAATCAGCCACTTGGTTCGCGGCGTTATGGCGGCCTCGATGTCCTCGGCGCGCGGCTTGAAGCCGTTGTTCTGCGAGCAACCCACCAGGACCGGAACACCCTCGCACAGTTCGGTTGTCTGTGAGTAGGCGACCCACGCGGGAACCGGAATGACGACCTCGTCTCCAGCATTAACGGTCGCCATTATTGCGTTGAAAATACACTGCTTTCCGCCGTTAGACACCGCAATCTCGTCCAGCGCGTAGTCCAGTCCCGAATCCCGCCTGAATTTCCGCTGAACGGCCTCCTTCAACGCCCGGGTGCCGTCCTGCGGCGGATACTTGGTGTCGCCCCTCAGCGCAGCCTGATGCGCCGCCTCGATCGCGTGGGGTGGGCTGTCAAAATTCGGCTCCCCCGTGGTCAACGTGATCACCGGCTTGCCGGCGGCCCGCAACTCGCGCGCCTTGATACTCATCTGCACGCTGGCGGCGATTTGCACCCGACTCAGGCGTTGCGAAAAACCTGGCATCAGTGGAGGCCCTGACAAAAGCGCTGAATGCGGATGCAGGCCTCGCGCAGGTCCTCGGTCGCGTTGGCGTAGCTGATGCGGATGTAGCCCGGGTAACAGAACGCCGCGCCGTGCACCGTGGCGACGCCCTCCTCGGCCAGCAGGGCGAGCGCGAATGCCTCGTCGTCCTTGATTGGCCTGCCGCCGGCGCTGGTCTTGCCGATGCAGCCATGGATCGACGGGTAGACATAGAATGCGCCGTCCGGCCGGCTGCAATTCATGCCCGGCGCCTGATTCATCATCTCGACCACGAGGTCGCGGCGCTGCTCGAACACCTTACGCATCGCCTCCACCGTGTCCTGCTGTCCGGTGAGCGCCTCCACCGCCGCCGCCTGGGCAATGGAGTTCGCGTTAGAGGTCGATTGGCTCTGCAACTTGTCCATGGCCTTGATCAGCGCGACGGGGCCGCCGGCAAAACCGATGCGCCAGCCGGTCATCGCATACGATTTGGAAACCCCGTGCACCGTCAGCGTCCGGTCCTTCAGCCGAGGCTCAACCGCAACGATCGTTCCCGGCCTGAAGCCGCCATAAGCGAGCTTGTCGTAAATGTCGTCGGTCAGCACCCAGATTTGCGGATGGCGCATGAGTACTTCGCAGATCGGCTTCAGCTCCGCAGCGCTGTAGGCCGCGCCGGTCGGGTTGCAGGGGTTGTTCAGCATGAACCACCGGGTCTTGGGCGTGATCGCCGCCTCCAGATCCCCGGCCCGCAGCTTGAACCCATTGTTCTGGCCGCACGGCACCAGGACGGGCTTGCCATCCGCCAGGGTCACAATGTCGGGGTAGCTGACCCAGCAAGGGCTGGGGATGATCACCTCGTCTTCGGGATTGAGCGTCGCGAGCATTGCATTGAACAACGCCTGCTTGGCGCCGGTCGAGATGATGATTTCCTCTGGCTTGTAGTCGATGCCGCTGTCGCGGGCGAATTTCTCCGCCACTGCCTTACGCAATTCGGGCGTCCCGGAAACGTCGGTGTACTTGGTCTGACCCGCCTCCAATGCGCGGATCGCGGCGTCCTTGATATTTCGGGGCGTATCGAAGTCGGGTTCGCCCTGCGACAGGCTGATCACATTCTTGCCTTCTGCGATCATGCGCCGTGCGACAGTGGATATCGCGATGGTGAGGCTGGGCTGAATACGGTCCAGACGTTCGGCGGTGAGCGACATGGCGGGTTCCAAACGCAACGAGGGGCGGCAAGAAAGCGGCGGAAACTATCGAACGAGCCCCGGTGGAGCAACAGCATGGCATACCGGTAACGTGCGGAGCAGGTCCGCTTGCCTCGCAGGGACGGGACCATCGGGTTATCCCACATTCGGCACGTAGACCCCGATTGCCAGCGCTGAGGCAGGCGGGGGTGGCTTGCCGGTGATCGGCAGCCGCCGCACACTGCGCTCGGTGCTAACCAGCAGCCGCTGATTCCGACCCTCGGCCCAGTCGACCGCTGCTGGTATATTGTTGATTTCGCACGCGGCCGCCCCACCAACCCCGCGTGCAGAGCGGTCAGCCAGAGGGCTGCTGCCGATAGTACAGGGAGGACGCTTCATGCTCTACGAACTGCGGATTTACGAATGCGTGCCTGGCCGCTTGCCGGATTTGAACAAGCGCTTCGACACCATCACCCTGAAGCTGTGGGAGAAGCACGGCATCAAGCAGGCGGGTTTCTGGACCACCGTGATCGGCGAGTCGAACCAGACCCTGTATTACATGCTTGCGTGGGAATCGTTGGCGGAACGCGAAAAGAAGTGGAATGCGTTCGGTGTTGACCCTGAATGGCTGAGCGCACGGGCGCAGACCGAGGCGAACGGACCGATTGTGGCAAACGTCAAGAATTTCATTCTCGGACCGACACCATACTCTTCAGTGAAGTGAGCCGCTGCGACGGACGACTCGATACAACGTCGTCCGTCGCTCGATCGCCCGAGTCGCGAATCGACGGCCTCGGCAGTACCCCAGACGGCAGCCGCCCTTCGCCGTGGCTGCATTGGCCCCGCAAATCGTCGCGGCGTCGTGGATCCCGCGCAGTGCGGCGGGGAACCACGGATGATAGCCTTGCACCCCTGTGACGACAATGTTAGTGCCCCCGCACCTTCTCAGGGGCTAGCGCATGGCATCGACCTACGAAACCGTGGCGGGAATCATCGCCGACACCTGCGACATCGAACGCGACAAGATCACCCCGGAAAGCCATGCGATCAACGACCTGGGTATCGACAGTCTGGACTTTCTTGATGTGGCGTTCGCCATCGACAAGGCATTCGGCATCAAGATGCCACTCGAGCAATGGACGCAGGAGGTCAATGAGGGGAAGGTTTCGACCGATGAGTACTTCGTTCTGAAAAACCTCTGCGCCGCGATTGACAGGCTCGTGGCGGCAAAGCCAGCCTGACACAGCTCATGTGCCCCTCGGATTTCAAGCGATTTGCATTACAGCGGGATCCCCCGCTAAAGCGGCAAAGGGTGCCCCGGCGGACGACTGTCGCAGCGACAATGCAGGCCACGCGCGGGACCGACAGGGTATCGACGGCCCACCTGTCTAGGATAGTTCAACGTTCTGGCCCGACCGCGGCAGGCGCGTGATGTCAATATTCGGGACGGTCGACTGATGCGCCTGGAATATTTCCAGATGGTTGACCGAATCATCAGCCTGGACGTCGCGGCCCGTGTTATCGCAACCTCTTGCCAGGTTCCCGAGCATTCACCCGTTTTCGAGGGACATTTTCCCGGCCATCCGATTCTGCCCGGCGTGCTGATGATCGAAACGATGGCGCAAACCGGTGGTTGGCTGATCATGGCGACGCTCCGTTTCAGCCGGATACCGTTGCTGATTCAGGTCGAAAAAGCCAAGATGCGATCCTTCGTCGTTCCCGGCGCGCTGCTGGCGGCGCAGGCGGAGTTGCTTCACGATGGGTCAGGCTATGCCGTTGTGAAAGCCTCAATCGTCAGGCGCGATCCGGCTGGTTCCGGCGACAAGAAAGTGGCGGAGGCCGAGATCAGATACGGGGTCGTGCCGTTTCCGAATGAAACCCTGAGAGCGGCGATGCTGGCATCCGCTCGGCGCATCGACGTGCCGGAGCATTTCCTCCATGCCGAATGAGTCCGCTGATGCCGTCGCCGAGGGCGCCCGGAATGCCCTGATCACCGGCATCGGCCTGGTGTCCTGCCTCGGGACTGGAATGACGGAACACTGGCAAGCGCTGAACAATCCCGCCGGGTTCAAGCCGGTAGTCGACCCCGACAGTTTCGCGCCCTTCGTGGTCCATCCGATGGCTCCGCTGGAGCTTGACAGACAGATCCCCAAGCGCGGCGACCAGCGGCAGATGGAAGCCTGGCAGCGCATCGGCACGTTCGCCGCCGGTCTCGCCCTCGATGCAGCCGGCATCAAGGGAAATCCGACGATGCTGGCGCAGATGGACATGATTGTCGCGGCCGGAGGCGGTGAACGGGACTACGCGGTGGACGAAACCATCCTGTCCGGTCTGCCCAAGGCCGCCGACCCGGGTGCCTATCTCAACGAGCGCCTGCAAGCCGATTTGCGGCCAACGCTGTTCCTAGCGCAGCTTTCCAATCTACTCGCCGGCAATATCTCGATTGTGCACGGCGTGACAGGTTCGTCGCGCACCCTTATGGGCGAGGAAGCCAGCGGCGCCGACGCGGTTCGCATCGCCTGCGCCCGCATCGCCGCCAATCAGGGTGATCTGGTGCTCGTAGGGGGTTCGTACAACGCACAGCGTGCAGATGTGCTGCTGTTGTGTGAGATGGGCGGTGTATTGGGCCGCGCACCTTTCGCAGGAGTCTGGGGCCGGCAGGCCGCGGGTGGTGGGATGATGGTGGGTTCGATCGGTTGTTTTCTGGTCATCGAAAGCCGAGCCCACGCGGCTGCGCGGGGCGTTGAGGCAATCGCCCATATCGCGTCGGTCCAGACAAGCCGCTGTCGGCGGGAGCCTGGGCAGGCCACCGCCAACGCCCGGACGCAACTTGCCGCGCTGGCCGGACAGTACGATGCCGCCAGCACCGCTGTGATCTCGGGCGCATGCGGCAGCTCCGCTCCAACGCAGGAGGAGCAGGCGTTTCTGACGGAAGTCGGGCTTCCGGTGCGGGCGACGGCCACGGCGCTAGGGCATGGGCTGGAGCCGTCGTTTCCCGCAAGCCTCGCGCTTGCCGCCATCGCGGTGAAGCATGGAATGTTGTTCGCTCCCTTGGAGGCAGCGGAGGCAGAGATGGCTGGACCATTGCGGCAGGTTCTGGTGACGTCCTGGGGTAATTGGCGCGGCGAGGCGCTGGCGTTGGTGGATGCCGCCTGATGCGCGGTTCCGCGCCGCGGAGTGGCCGGACGCCCGTCGGTCCTTTGCCGGGGTGCCGCTCGGCCGCGGGTAGTGATGCGTCGCATGATCACGCTGATCGGATCGTTCAAGTGCGTGGATCACGTAGTCAAACGAGGAGCCAGCGTGGGCGCTGAGCGAAACGTTCGAGCGGGTGGATTATGCGATCAAACGGACGATGGAGCGAAGCGGGCATCATGCCAGACACAGATCATCTCGGCCGTCCAATCATCGTCGTCACCGGCATGGGGATCATCACGTCCCTGGGGCAGGGCAAGTCTGACAATTGGGGCGCGCTGACCCGTGGGATTTCGGGCGTGCGGCGGATCTCTCGCTTTTCGACCGCCGGCTTGCGCACCACCATCGCCGGGACGATCGATTTTGTTCCGGTTGCCGAAATGTCTGCACCTGCTCTGTCGGAACGGCTGGCTGAACTGGTGATCGAGGAGGCGATCGGCGAAGCTGAAATCGGGCGGTGCGGCGATTTTCCTGGCCCATTATTCCTGGCGTTGCCGCCGGTGGAAATGGAATGGACGCAGCGCCTGGCGGTGGCCGCCCGCGCCGCACAAGAGACCGGCGCGGACGCGACCATGACCTATCGGGATTTGCTGGGCGCGGCGGGCGGCGGGTCGTTCGCACCCGTCTATCGGCGGTTCATGTTCGGCTCGGTCGGCGAGAACCTGGCCGAACGCTTTGGTACCAAAGGATCGCCGATAGCGACCTCGACCGCCTGTGCATCGGGTGGCACGGCGATCCAGCTTGGCGTGGAAGCGATCCGCCGCGGCGAGACCGAAGTCGCGCTGGTGGTCGGCACCGACGCCTCGGTCAATCCGGAAAGCCTGATCCGCTTCTCCCTGCTATCGGCGCTTTCCACCCGCAACAATCCGCCGTCGGCGGCGTCTCGCCCGTTCAGCAAGGACCGCGAGGGCTTTGTGATGGCCGAGGGCGCGGGCGCGCTGGTATTGGAGAGTCTGGCTCATGCCCGTGCCAGAGGCGCCGAGGTACTCGCTGTGTTGCAAGGCTGCGGCGAAATCGCCGATGGCTTTCACCGCACCCGGTCCTCGCCCGATGGCAAACCGATCGTTGCCTGCATGCGCAACGCCCTGACCGACGCCGGCCTGACGCCGGATGCAATCGGCTACATCAACGCTCATGGCACCGGGACGCCCGAGAACGACAAGATGGAGTGGGTCGGCGTGTCAGCTGTGTTCGGAGAGCGGGCCGGGACGATCCCGATCTCCTCAAACAAGTCGATGATCGGGCATAGTCTGACAGCGGCTGGCACGGTGGAGGCGATATTCACGGTACTTTCCATCCGGCACGGGGTGTTGCCGCCGACGATCAATTACGAGGTCCCTGACCCGGCCCTGCCGGTTGACTGCGTACCCAACGTGGCTCGCCGAGCGAGTGTCAGCCACGCAATTTCGAACTCGTTTGGATTCGGTGGGCAGAATGTCTGTCTGGTACTGAGCGCGGCCTAAGCCGAGCGGTCGCGGCCGGGGACGCCGAGGATCAAGTCGACGAAGTAACGTAAATGTTTCGCGACCCCGATGGTCGAGTCCGACAAGGACTCGACTTCATTTTCAGGTCAGTACTACGTCGCGGTCAGTTCGTGCACCCACAGAAGATACAGCGCCTCTTCGCCACCGTTGCGCAGCGCGTGGGGAACCCCCGGCGGGAAATGTGCCGCGTCGAGATGCCCGAGTTGGGTGTTCCTGCCGTCCTGCTTCAGGATCGCTTGGCCACGCGCCACGATGTAAGTTTCCGGATGTGGATGGGCGTGTTCCACGTGGCTGTTGCCGGGCGCGATCACGGTCACGCCAAGCGCGATCCGTCGGTTGACGACGGCCGCATCCGGGTTGTGGTTCACTGCGCTCGCGGCACCGGCGACCCAATTGGCGCTCCAGCGCAGATGGCCTCCCTCCTTGGCCTTGTAACCACCCCAATCGGGGGTGAGATCGGCGAACGATATAAGCCGCACTTCGTCCTCCGCAGGAAACGGACCCGGGCCGTCGAGATACATCGAAATACCGGCTTTTTCGATCGCGTCATGCACCCAGACGAGATCCATATCGGCGTCGCCCACCGTTCGCACACCATGTGGAACACCGGCCGGAATGTACAGGCAGTCCAGCGGGCCGGCGCGGTGCGTGTTGCCGACACCATCGAAGCTTTCGACCTCACCACGCAGGATCACGTAGATCTCCGCCACCGTGTGAATATGCACGCCGGCCTGACGATTTCCCGATGGCATCCGCATCAGGCCAACGGCCGACCTTTGACTGGTCACGGCCTGTTTCGGATTGGTGTTGATATAGCCTTCAGGCCCACCGACCCAGGTGACCAGGGAGCGCATGAATCCCGGCTCCTTGGCCTGCTTCACCGACCAGTCCGGCTCAAGGTCCCGGTTGCGAACTACCCGAACACCGTTCGACATTGCCGCACTCCCTGACTCGGTTGTGTCCGACGTGATACCACGCGTCTCGGCAGGACGGTTACAGCCACGGAAATCAACCAATTTGTCCCCGACACCGGCGCCATTGCGTGTGCGGCAAAGGGTCGGTCCGTTCAACCCTCAGTGCCTCGCATCGGCTGAGGATGAACCGCTTGAGAAGGGTTTCCTGACTGCACCGGAAGTCGCTCGTGTCGCTGAAGCCGTTGCTTCCGCCGTTGCAGGAACCCTCCGGCTTCTTGAAGCGAGGCAGGAATGAATGTTCCCATCGCGTCGTGCTATGCCTGCGTCTCCTTTCTGCGCGAGTTCGTTGAGTGGCACGGAGGAAGGTTGTCGCACCGGTAGATCGTGATCTGGGCGCGGGGTGGCGTGCCAGGCGTCCTCGAACTGCCATTCGATGCCGGACCGGTAGGGTGTAGCCGCGTGACATCGAGTCGGGTCCTCATCTGGGCACGCAGGATCACCAGGACAATGTCGTACTTTGGAGGCCACGTCTTGAACCGCATGAGGGCTGAGGTTATCTGCGCCGGCATCAGGGTATGCGCAGCCGGATGGTCCCAAGCGACCAATCTTCAGGGGGTCGAGTCGGGGTAAGGAACGGGACGAAGTGGGCCAGATCGGTCAGTGACCAAGGGCCTGGACGATCTCCTCAGTCATCTTCTTGGCATCGCCGAACAGCATCATCGTGTTGGGTCGGAAGAACAATTCGTTGTCCACCCCCGCGTAGCCGGACGCCATCGACCGCTTTACGAAAAGGACGGTCCTCGCCCGTTCCACATCAAGGATCGGCATGCCGTAGATCGCCGACTTGGGGTCGGTCTTCGCCGCCGGATTGGTCACGTCGTTGGCGCCGATGACATACGCAACATCGGCGGTGGAGAATTCGTTGTTGATCTCCTCCAGCTCGAACACCTCGTCGTACGGCACATTGGCCTCGGCCAGCAGCACGTTCATGTGGCCAGGCATGCGGCCGGCGACGGGATGGATGGCGTATTTCACCTCCACACCCTCTTTCTTGAGCGTGTCCGCCATTTCCCGCAGCGCGTGCTGCGCCTGAGCGACCGCCATGCCGTAGCCCGGGATGATAATGACCTTGGATGCGTTCTTCATGATGAAGGCGGCGTCATCGGCGTTGCCGGTCCGGACGTTTCGGTCACCGACCGGCCCGCCGGCGATCGCCGAACTGGTGTCGGTGCCGAAGCCTCCCAGCAGCACGTTGATGATGCTGCGGTTCATGCCCTTGCACATGATGTAGGACAGGATCGCGCCGGACGCGCCCACCAGTGAACCGGTGATAATCAGCGCCAGGTTCTGGATGGTGAAGCCGATCCCGCACGCCGCCCAGCCCGAGTAGCTGTTCAGCATCGAGACGACGACCGGCATGTCGGCGCCGCCGATCGGCAGGATCAGCAGGAAGCCGAGCGCGAACGAGACCAGCGCCAGGATCCAGAAGATGAACTGGTTGCCGCCCCCGGCCACGAACAGGACGATGAGCAGCAGCAGCAGCAGCCCGAGCACCAGGTTGAGCCAATGCTGGTTCGGGAACACCAGCGGGTTGCCCTTCATGATCCCCTGCAGCTTGGCGAACGCGATCACCGAGCCGGAGAAGGTGATCGCGCCGATCGCTAGGCCGAGCGACATTTCAACCAGCGACTGCCGATGGATCGCACCGGGGATACCGATGCCGAACGCCTCGGGCGCGTTCAGCGCCGCCGCCGCCACGAACACCGCCGCCATGCCGACCAGCG
>Ga0170475_106466050_pt1 | contig 10415 bp, 6 predicted proteins | sample Soicark_Litter_5_FD_111474 | JGI IMG/M metagenome (GOLD analysis project Ga0170475, IMG submission 111474) | Avena fatua rhizosphere microbial communities from Hopland, California, USA. Combined Assembly of 48 SPs | reverse complement strand
GGCCGGCGCCTGGGGCGGCATGGAATAAAAAAATTCTTCACAGATTATGGATGGCCGTCGTTTGACAAATCGCCCATGACCGTTCCGATTCCAACGTCGATCAGAAATCGCGCGTCGTCTTCATCCTCGCAGTCGTCCACGCACTTGATGCGAAAGATCATCCCGACACGGTGACTCGGGACAATCAGCCATTGTTCGCTCTGAGAGAAGCGCATCAACTCGGCATGTAGCGCCTTTCTCCCTTCAGGGGAGAAGTCAAACCAAACGCTCTCATTCCCCTTCCAGGGAACCCAGCCGGCCGCCCTGAATTGCCCTTGGAGTTGAGCCAAGACCTCAACAGCCTCGGGAAAGCGGCGCGCCTCAAGCATGGGCGATGTCGAAATCGACTCGACGATTGAATCCCCAAAGGTAATGGCGGCAAACTTCGTGGGCGGAAGCTCAAAGCCGATTTGCGGGTCGTCGTATTTGATGATGACGGCGGGCTCGGTAACGTCGATCGTGCCAAAGCCGTCCTCGCGACGGGGCGCCATCCCGTGAGCCTGCGCTGGATAGCTTGATCGCTTGACGACCTCATCATATGGCATGTATGCGCGCACAACGAGCACGGTCGGCTTCGGCGGGGTCATCACATACGCCGTCGTGAGTGCGGCGATGGACGCCGCAATGAGCAGTCGAGCGCGTTTGGGACTCATTGCACGCCTCCACCCTGGTATATCTCCTGTATCGAGCGTTCAATCGCAGGGCGGCCACCAGTGTTCAATAAGCGGTCAAACTGCTGCGCCGCTCGGGAGACAAACGGCATCCGATCGTTCTCAGCCCAAAGGTGAACTGAGGTCAATCGCGGGAGCCAGCTTGTGAATGTCCCGGCGGTTTGCATTGCGCCGACAGCGTAAGCTGTATCTCCGCTGCGCCGCGAAGTTCGTTGACCCAAGCGAACTGGTTCGCGTCCAGCGCTAAACGGGTGTCCGTGTCGTTGTAAATGATCTTTTGGAAGATGTTGACCTGCTCATGTCGAGCCAAGCGATCTACGCTTTTGGCAATTTCGCCGTCCTCGATAAGTTTGAATCCTTCGAGAATCTCCGGGAACGGGCGTCCGAACTCCAAGCGCTTCTTCGCCTCCTCCGGCCAGAGCACCTTATCCTTTATTTCGCGCCGGTATTGCAGGCTCGTCCGCAATCCCTCGTAGCCGCGCATCATGTAGAACCTGTGCAGCGGATAAATGTCGAGGAACAGGGAGAGGTTCCCGAGCGCCAGCTTCCCGTACATGGTATAAGCCCCGAGCGCTTCACCCGTGCTGCCAAAATCCAGGAAGTCTGGATTCCTGACGACTCGGTCGTATGCCTCCTTTAACGTTTGGGAGGCATGAAGCAAGCCGCACCCCACCTGTTTCGACGCGAACGCGGCAAGACCCGCCCACTGAAAGCGTTTGTCGCGTATCCAGAGGAAGGCATAGGCCGAGTTGATTCGCCGGTTGATGTCATCTGGCTTGCTCAGCTGCTTGCCGGTCTTCGCGTCTGTTACCCACAGTTCCGCCTCCCTCTGGCACCGCAGCCATACAGCCGCAGGGTCAAGGATATTGACTCGGACATATTCAACCTCCTTGCCATCCCTGAGCATTAGATAGACCTTACATTCCGGTAGCGGAGTGATGTTGCAATTCAGCGGGATTGGGTCGGTGCCATGCTTGATGAAGGGGCCATTGAACATGTGTCCTCCTGGACGAGCAAAACGGCCGTGATGCTTGCCCCACGGCCGGGCAGTTCAAGGATGTAATGCCGGTTTCGGAAAGGCTCGTCGTTCGAGTCGCGGACAAATTGGAGCGGTACGGCACTGTCCCTGGCCGCGCTCGCCGGCGTTTGCGAGGCAACCGCTTGTAGCGGCTCATTCTTCCCGTTGACGTCGTGAATTGTCTGGCAGTTGTGGTTTTGGTTCGCAATCAGCCGTGGCGGCGGGCTGCAACCGCACATGCACAGGTCATGTTCCAGGGCGTATTGCTTGCCGTTGTAGGTCGCTTGAAGGCGCGGCGGCACGCACTTGATGACGCCCTGCTTCCCACAAGCTGGACAGTCGACCAGATCGCCATCCAAGGCATATTTCACGCTATTGAATGACATGAACGAGGTAGCTGTTTTGACTGTTCCGCCCGCCGTCGTCTTGGCTCCGAGCAGGATCAGGTAACGTTCGAACATGCAGCCCTCCTTCGGTTGAGACTGGTAAAGATCTCAATCTAGTGGACAGGTGACTCAATGCATTGATTTAAAGCAAAGACTCGATAAGGCTGCATTTCCCGGAATCCGTGATGAGCCTAAAAAAAACCCGGCCCGCCACGGCGGGCCGGTCAGGCTCAGCTGATCAGAACGAATAGCTCGCGCCGAGGCTGAAGAAACGGCCGATGGCGCCTGCCTGGTGCAACGAAGCGTTGTACGAGGTCATGTTACCGGCGTTGCCGTAAGTGGCGACGTCGATCGGCGGCTGCCGGTCGAACAGGTTCAGGATCGACCCTTTCAGCATCAGGTTCTTGTTCACCTTGTACGTCACATTCAGGTTGGTGGTCGCGAACGACGAGATGCGGCAGTAGCTCATCGGCATTGCATGGCCGTCGAAGTAGGTGCGGCCGCCGACGTCATGCGCCACCGTGGCGCAATCGTTGCCATCGACCGAAGGATCGAGCGCCGAGAACGCGCCCACCCAGTTGACGGTACCGCTCACATTCAGCGCGCCGCGATCCCAGCCCAGCGTGAACTGGGCACGGTTCTTGGGGTTGCCGGTGTTGCCGGAAACCACAGACGGGCCGTGGGTACCGGCCAGTTGATAGATGACGCCGGCCGAATCGAGTTCGTAGCCAATCGTGTGGTTGAAGTTCAGGTTGGCGCGCACGTCACCCATGTCGCCCAGGCGCAGGCGGTATCCCAGGTCCAGCTCCACGCCGTTGGTGGTGGCGCCGCCGGCGTTCACATACGGCGACAACGCGTAGGCGATGGTGCCGACCGAAGGCGTGCCGACCAAGGTGGCGCCGTTGCCATTGGCGATATCGGTCGGGACCGCCGGATTACGCACGAAGGTCGGCACGAAACCCGGCAGGCCGGCTGCGGTGGTGATCTGGTTGGTCAGCTCGATGTGGTAATAGTCGACGGTGGCGCTCAAGTCCTTGACCGGCTCGACGATCATGCCCAGCGTGTACGACTCCGACTTTTCCGGGTTGAGCTTGGTGTTGGTGACCTGCACATACGTCGGATTGATGCCGCAGGCCGAGGGCACGTTGCCTGCGGTGTTGCGGTTACCATCGGCGCACAGGATCGGGTCGTTGATCGCGTTGAACGTGAAGAATGAGCCGGCATTGCCGACTTCGGCCGGGTTCGGTGCGCGGAAGCCCTTGGCAAAGGTGCCGCGGACCGACACCTCCCGCATCGGCGACCACTTGAACTTCGCCGACGGCGTGAACGAGTGGCCGTACGTGTCGTAATGGTCGTAGCGCGCCGAGGCGTTCAACTCCAGGTTCTTGACCGGCGTGGCAGCCAGTTCGGCGAACGCGGCGGCGTTGGTTTCCTCGCCGACCGTGAAGGCGAACGTGTTGGCCACGCGGCCGGTCAGCGTCGGCTCCGGCGGAGGTGCGTTCTGCTCACGCTTGTGCCAATGCGCGCCGAGCGCCAGGCTCAACGGACCAGCGCCCAGTTGCATCAGCTCGCGTTGGCCGTGCACATCGAAATAGTTCAGCTTGGAGCTGAGGTGGTTGGTGAAATGCGGGACGATACTTTCCGTCAGCGCCGGCGCATTCCCGCCCAGCGGGTTGAACGAGCCGTTGGCCAGCGCGGTGAACAAGGCATTGCGGTTGATGTAGCCGCTGTATTCGATCTCGGACTTGACTTCGGTCACGCCAAGCGCGGCATTGATATCCCAGCCAAAGGCGCTGCCGGAGAGGTCCGCCGAGAAGCGGTTCGACTTCGACGTGTTATCCGAGGAGCGGTCGGGAGCGGCATCTGGAATGAAGCCGTACAGACGGGCCGGCACACCGAACGGGTTGTAGCCGAGATTAGCTGGAATCAGCGTGCTCGCGACACGGCCCACATTGGGGGTCAGCCTGCCGTCGGCCAGCGTCGTGAAACCGGCGAACGTGGTGGGCGAGAATGCCAGCGGCATGCCGCGGTTGTTCGCGCTCTGGCGCCGGAACATCGACGCCTTCACGGCCAACTGCCAGTCATCGCCCAGCTTCTTGGTGAAGCCCGCCAGCACATTGACGTTCTCCGATTCGGGCTGAATGTTCGACACCATGTTACGTACCGCGCAGCCACCCGCGCGGTATAGCTGGAAATTGCACTTCGGATCAAGGAAGGCGTAGTTGGCCGGATTGTTGACGCTGTTCGGGTCGCCCGCAACCGGACGATACAGGAATGGCGAGCTGGTCGCGACCAGGAAGCTGTTCAGCGTGGTCGGCACGCCGGGACGCAGGTCGTTGCCGCCGCGCGCGCGCCAGTCGGCATTGGCCCAGTCGTATTGGTCGCGCTGCCACACCTTGATGGCGTCGGCGTGACGGTATTCGGCGCTGACGAAGGCATTGTAGCCGTCGTTTACCAGGTCGCCGAAACCGGTCGTGATCGACGCCCTCTTGGTCTTGCCGCCGCCGTGCTGCGAATTGCCGGCCTCGGCATTCAGGCGCGTGCCCTTGAACGATTTTTTCAGGATGATGTTGACCACGCCGGCGACCGCATCGGAGCCATAGAGCGCCGATGCGCCGTCCTTGAGCACCTCGACACGTTCGATCGCGTCGAACGGGATCGACGACACGTCCACGAAGGAGCGCTGGGAGTCGTCCGACAGCGGGTACGAGGCCATCCTGTGGCCGTCGATCAGCACGAGGGTCAGGCCGACGGTCATCCCGCGCAGCGACACGCCCGATGCGCCGTTGGCGAACGCGCCCGAGAAGCCGGAGCCGAGCGCCCCCTGGCCGTTGGCGGCGAGGTCGGACAGGATCTCGGCAACCGAGGTCTTGCCGGACTTGGCGATGTCTTCCGCGGTCAGCACTTGCACCGGGCTGGGCGTTTCCTTGTCGGTGCGGCTGATCAGCGAGCCGGTCACGACGACGCGCTGTATGGCCTTGCCTTCGGACTGCTGCGCCATCGCGGGGCTCGCCCCGGTCATGGATAGGGCGCCGCTGGCGATCGCGCAGGAGATCGCAAAAGGCATCGACTTCAATTTAAACGTCATGAATACTTCTCCTTCTTGGTTTTTTTAGTTTTTCTTCCTGGCAACAGGAATCATATGGGGAGGCGTTCCGGACTCCCAGCCTGCATGGCCATGCGGCGCATTGCCCGCCAGTCGTCTTACTTAGCCTTTTTGGCAAAAAAAAGGCATGGCGGACGCCACGCCTTTTTTTGCCGCACTGCGCGGACAATCAGAACTTGTAGTTCACGGTCGCGTAGAAGGTGCGGCCAAGCGGGTCGGTGTAGCGGCCATCGTAGCCAACCTGGTTGCCGCCGCCGGTGTTGCGCACGGAGAACGGGGGATCGTCATTCAGCACGTTGCGGATGCCAGCGGTCAGCGCCAGGTTCTTGTTGAACTGCCACTTCGCCTGGTAGTCCAGGGTCAGGTAGTCGTCCACATCGCGCTTCATGGCGACCACGCCGCCGATGGTGCCGTCGTCGTTCACGCTGCGGACCACGGCGTCGTCCGCCGTGAATTCCTTGTCGTGGTAGCCCGAACGGTAGTTGAAGGTCAGCGATTGGGTCAGCGCATCGGAGCTCTTCAGCGAGAACACGAAGCGCGAGATCCAGCGGAAAGTCACGTTGTCGTACGAGTCGAAGCGGCCCAGGCTGCTCTCGAGGCCCACGCCCGGCACGTCCTGCTGCGCCTTGAGCATGTAGGTGCCCGACCAGTTCGCGGTGAGACGGCCCAGCGGAGTGGCGGTGCGGAAGGTGGTATCGATATCGATACCCTGGTAGTGCGAGCTGGCCAGGTTGACCGGCGACAGGTTCGCCACCAGGACCTTGGCTTTCTGGATCGGGTCGAAGTAGATCGAGATGTACTTATCCGCCAGCACCGGGTTGGTGAAGATCTGGTCCTGCGACAGGTTCTGGATCTGGTTCTTCAGCTTGACATCCCAGAAATCGACACCGAACGAGAGCGCGTCGGCCGGCTCCAGGCGCACGCCAAAGGTGTACTGCGTGGAGGTTTCGGGACGCAGCGCGTCGGCGCCGGTGCTTGGATTACCCTTGGTCAGCAAGCCGTATTCCGACACGCCGCGGCAGTACGGGAAACGCGCGTCGGTCGGCTTGGTGATCGGGCAAGCGAAGAAGTTCGACGAACCGAAGTTGGCCAGCGGGTCGGCGATATCGTTCATGGTCGGCGCCTTGAAGCCGGTGCCGTAGGAACCGCGCACCATGACTTCCTTGCGCGGCTGCCAACGGGCCGACAGCTTGTAGGTCGATTTCGACACGTCGGTGCCCTGCTTGCCAGGACGCGAAGGGTTGCCGTCCACGTCGTAGGTGGTGTTGTGCTTCTGGACCGCTTCGTAGCTGTCGTACCGCACCGCGGCGGTCACGTCCAGGCCCTTGATAACCGGCATCAAGAGTTCCGCGAAAGTACCCCAGCTGTCGCACGACGCATCCAGCGCCTGCTGGCCGGTGGTGCCGCCGATGATGGTGTCGGTGAAGCCGGGATTGCCCGGGCCGGGGCCTTGCTGCAGCTGGCTTGGGCTGAGCGAGTACTTCTGGCGGGTCATGTCGACACCGGCGCCCAGCGAAGCCATGCCGCCGGCCATGCTGAACACTTCTTTCGAGCCATGCGCCTGCAGCACGTCCAGCTTCGACTTGGTGGTCGACAGGTTTTCGTGCAGGACGGCCGGCGCCAGCACATGCGCCGCGTTGGGGTTGATGATGTACGGGTTGTAAGCGCCCGAACGGACCAGCTCGTCGAAGCGATTGGCGCTCATGTAGCCGGCCACCGCAGCATCCTTCTGGGTGTTTTCGGAGTGGGTGTAGGTGGTGTCGACGTCCCAGTTCATCACGCGGGTGTTCATGCCCACCGCCAGGTGGCGCGCATCGGTCTTCCAGTCGTCGGTACGGCCGCCCGCGTCGCGCGCGCGGTAATAGAAGAAAGCGTCGGTGACCTGGTTCGGGTCGATGCCTTGCGCCACCAGGTGCGGCAGCACGGAGGTGTTGTAGGCGCCGATGTAGTTCGGGTTGACGGTGCGCACGCCCGTTACCGGGTCGGTCGTGATGGTGGTCAGCGGCTGTGCCGGCGCGGCGTACATGGCGCGGCTGGTGAAGCGCGAGGCGACGAATTCGCCGTAGAAGGTGGTGTCTTCGTTGAACTTCCAGTTACCGTTGACAAACATGCTGTCGCGCTTGAGTTGCGGGATCAGCTGGACGGTCGCCGCATAGTCGTAACGGCAGACGCCGCCGCGCTCAAAGGTATTGGGGCCATTGCACTTGCCGGTGCTTAGCAGGTCCGGCGAAAAGGTGGCATTGCCGCCCAGGGCGTCGTAGACGTCGGCGTTGGCCGGGACCGAGTTGATCGAATTCTGCCAGGTCGCGTACTTTTTGCCTTCATGTTCGAAGCGCAGCACGCCGGAATTGGCGAACGAGCGATGGCTCGCCAGCAGCGCCTTGTTCTCGTCGTGGGCGTAGGATACCATCACATTGAAGCCGTCCTTCTCCAGCTTGCCGAAACCTTTGGAGATCGAGAAGTTCTGGCTGCTGCCGCCACTTTCCTGCGGACGGTTGTAGGTCGCTTCCAACGCCAGGTCGGTCTGGTTTTTCTTCAGGATGAAGTTGACCACGCCGGCGTTCGCGTCGGAACCGTACAGGGTCGATGCGCCGTCGGTCAGGATTTCGACGCGCTCGACGGCCGCCAATGGGATCGATGCCAGGTTGACCGCGGAACCGGTGCCGTAGGGCGCCATGCGGCGGCCGTTGAGCAGCACCAGTGTATAATCGGTGCCGATGGCGTGCACCGAAGCGGTCTGCACGCCGGCGCCGCCGCCGTTCACGGAGGTCGAGGAAGTAATGAAGCCTTGCATTGCCGGCAGGGCGGCAACCAGGTCGGCGACGTTATTGACGCCCATCTTTCGATGTCCTTGCGGGACAGGGTCTGGACCGGCAGGGCGCCTTCCTGGGCGATGCGCTTAATCGAGGAACCCGTGATTTCCACGCGCTGGATCGGTGCGCTGCTGTCTTGCTGCGCAAAGACAGGCTGTACCAGCATGCCTGCGGCCAGGCCGGAGCAGATAAGACGCACGGCGCGTGCTAGGCTTCGTTCTTGAATCATGTAAATGCCCTTCATTGATGTAACAACGTTGTAATTTGTAATAACCGATTGATAACCGATTGACAACCGACGGGCATGTAAGCATGAGCGAAGTTAACTAGTCAATAAGATCATGCATATGCGTGCGCAATTACAACGTTATTTTGCTATTTGGTCACAGAATTAACCAGCAACACATATATAAGAAGAGGGGCGAGGAACCGCGCCCCAGCAGGCATATGCTGCGAATTACCGAACTCAAACTGCCATTGGACCATCCGGAATCTGCCTTGCGCGAGGCGATCGTCAGCCGCCTCGGCATCGGCCACGCCTAGCTGATCGGCTTCACCGTGTTCAAGCGTAGTTACGACGCGCGCAAGCGTAACGCGGTCGTGCTCATCTATGCGCTGGACGTCGAGGTGCGCAACGAAGCGGCCGTGCTGGCGCGTCTGCGCAAAGACCCGCACGTGATGCCCTCGCCCGACACCGGCTACAAGTTCGTGCAGGCGGCAAAACCGGCGCCCGGCGCCGCGCGCCCGGTCGTGGTCGGCACCGGCCCCTGCGGACTGTTCGTGGCGCTGGTCCTGGCCCAGATGGGCCTGAACCCGCTGGTGCTCGAACGCGGCAAGATCGTGCGCGAACGCACGGTGGACACCTTCGGTTTTTGGCGCCAGCGGCGCCTGAACACCGAATCGAACGTGCAGTTCGGCGAAGGCGGCGCCGGCACCTTCTCGGACGGAAAGCTCTACAGCCAGATCAAAGACCCGAAACATTACGGCCGCAAGGTGCTGACCGAGTTCGTCAAGGCCGGCGCGCCGGAAGAAATCCTCTACGTCAGCAAGCCGCACACCGGCACCTTCCGGCTGGTGAAGATGGTCGAACAGATGCGCGCCGAGATCCTTGCGCTGGGCGGCGAGATCCGCTTCCAGACCCGCGTCGACGACGTGCTGATCGAAGGCGAAGGCGCAAACCGCCGGGTGCGCGGCGTGCGCCTGGCCTCGGGCGAGGAAATCGCCACGCGCCACCTCGTCATGGCGATCGGCCACAGCGCGCGCGACACCTTCCAGATGCTCTACGAGCGCGGCGTCCACATCGAGGCCAAGCCGTTCTCGATCGGCTTTCGGGTCGAGCACCCGCAGTCGCTGATCGACGCCTGCCGCTTCGGCCCGAACGCCGGCAACAAGCTCCTGGGCGCGGCCGACTACAAGATCGTGCACCACGCCTCGAACGGCCGTTCCGTCTACAGCTTCTGCATGTGCCCGGGCGGCACGGTGGTGGCCGCGTCGTCCGAGGAAGGGCGCGTCGTCACCAACGGCATGAGCCAGTATTCGCGCGCCGAGCGCAACGCCAACAGCGCCATCGTGGTCGGCATTTCACCGGACGACTATCCGGGCCACCCGCTGGCCGGCATCGCATTCCAGCGCGAACTCGAGTCGCGCGCCTTCGTCCTCGGCGGCGGCACCTACGACGCGCCGGGCCAGCTGATGGGCGACTTCGTGCACGGCCGGCCCTCGAAGCAATTCGGTTCGGTGATCCCGTCTTTCAAGCCCGCGGTGCATCTGACCGACCTCGCCCCGTCGCTGCCCGACTACGCGATCACGGCGCTGCGCGAAGCCTTCGTCGCCTTCGACAGGCAGATCAAGGGCTATTACAAGGAAGACGCGGTGCTGACCGGGGTCGAGACCCGCACGTCGTCGCCGATCAGGATCAAGCGCCGCGACGACGACATGCAGAGCCTGAACACGCGCGGCCTGTTCCCTGCCGGGGAAGGCGCCGGCTACGCCGGCGGCATCATGTCAGCGGCGGTCGACGGCATCCGCGTGGCCGAGGCGGTGGCGCTGGCGATGGCAGCGGCTTGACGGGCGCCACGACGGGCGGAGCGCTGGCGCCGGGGCTGGCCATTCTGGCCGCCATGATATCGGTGAACGTCGGCGCGGCCTTCGCCAAGCACTTGTTCCCGCTGGTCGGCAGCGAAGGCGTGACCGCCCTGCGCGTCGGCCTGGCCGCCTGCCTGCTCGCGGGCGTCGCGCGTCCCTGGCGCGCCAGGCTGGCATGGCGCGACGGCGCCAACCTTGCCGTCTACGGACTGACGCTGGGCTGCATGAACCTGCTGATCTACCGGGCCTTCGCCGTGATTCCGATTGGGATCGCGGTCGCGATCGAAGCCACCGGGC
>Ga0170475_102869505_pt1 | contig 10418 bp, 1 predicted proteins | sample Soicark_Litter_5_FD_111474 | JGI IMG/M metagenome (GOLD analysis project Ga0170475, IMG submission 111474) | Avena fatua rhizosphere microbial communities from Hopland, California, USA. Combined Assembly of 48 SPs | reverse complement strand
TACGGATCTAAATAATAATGTTAAGTGAGTTGTTTGCATGGCCTACGTTTAGTTCGCCATGCCTTCAACTTATGAGACATTGTCAAATTCTTTACTTTCAACATACGCTTCGGTTTATGTTGCTTGATAATCAATTTCAATGCGCGTTTCGATTCGCATTGCTTGAGATTTAAGAAAATGACTTGTTCACACTTTACACACTATTTAAACCCATCCTACCACACATAGCGTTGCTAAGAAGTGGTGCCCGTAAGTCGATCTTCGTGATGGAGTGATCAAGATTGACCGATTACAGGAATGATTTGAAATTGTCAAAGTAGAATTATTACAATGATGGAAACCTGCTTAACTAGTCTACTGTCAAGCCGTACGGATTATTTCCGCTGCTTTTCTGCCTAGTATGATAGGTTGATTCTCATGAGAGCATATAATACTTTATAGCCTACAAAGTTAGGTTTTTGGAGGATAAAGGTTGGATCAGTGTGTCTGACCCTTCTGATCAAAAACTATGAAGAGATAATGTTCTACGAGGTGAGATGATACTTAAAGAGGATTAGGAGATAAGTATGGGGATTTATGAAGAGTAGCCCAGAGACTATAGTAAGGTCTGGCCGCCTTGCGCTGTTGGTAAGTGGTTTATAGATATGAGCACAAAAAGACTCTAAGATGCAGTCATGGAATGAAATATGGGGTAACAGCCATAGAGTAAAGAAGTGATGTTCGATGGTTCGAATAAGTATCTGACATACCACCTTGGACGCGAAGTCTGAGATGTATAACCTGCCGGGTGAAACCAGCAACCCTCGGAAGAGGACTGGTAGAAGGGATTGCGATTGAGTTAAGGTATTGGAACGGCTCTCGTCGCCATACATTCGCATCAACCTTCGTACAATTATCGATACAGTAATTCATCAAAGTGTTTTTCCAAACGACTTTTGATTAGATTTCCTGATGGTTTAGGTGACCTTAACACACCGAATTTTCTTTCCATTTGATACAAAATGGAAGCAGGAGGAAAGCTGCATAACGCCCGCGTGCCGCGCGATAATCTCGGCACCCCAAAACTTGCATAATGAACTCTAACAATAACGAGCAAATTGTCAAAAAGGCCAAAAACGAAACCCAAAATGTACCAATGTACATTGAACAATTGATCCAAACTAGTAATGAAGCCACGAGACTACATGATATAATGTTTGGACCTGCACCTGGACCTTTGTCTGTCACTTTTGATATGACATGTGCAGAAGTTGAGCAGAAGGCTACAAAAGAGAAAGCTATCTGTGACGAATGTGGTGATTACGAAGAATGCTTATTAGTAGATTATACTGGTACATTGAGAGATAGAACTTGTCATGAGACAACTTACAAAATTTGTAGAACTTGTCATGAAGCATTCTGGAGCGATTGGACTAGAGATTTACCAAATAACCCAAAACAAGTTGTGCAATGCAACTGTGGTTATCCAAGCGCTCATGAATTAACCTTAAACCCTATTTACGCCCAAGCCCTTTGTTGGGAATGTGAGAAATACAAGCCTGTTTATCAATTACAATCAAACAGTGCTTATATTCGTGTTTGTAAGGATTGTGTTTTAGCACCTGCAAATCAATATAATATTGTACCATACCATGTACTTTTAGAAGATTTAGTCCACAGTGCTGATGAAACACCTGTTGTTTCATGCCCTCGTTGTCGATCTGACCAAGAGGGCTATAAAGCAGTTACTTTCCACGCACAAATGGATAAAAGCGAGATCGAAAAGAATTCGCTGAAATTCTATTTTGCACCAGATCGTTGGGGAGTGATTCCTGCTTTTGACCGTTTGTATTTAGAACGACGAGCTATGGATACTCTACAAAAGAATCCAGCTTGCCGAACACCCTTTCATAGGGGAATTAACTATCTCAAACGACACAAATTGCGACCAGCTATTCGAATTTGTTTGAAACCTCTTAAAAAGAGTGTCCTAACTGAACTAGAATACAAACAAGAGTTGGCTAGTCGCAAAAGATTCACCAAGTTATTACAAGAAGGAAGACCTGCACGATCTTTACATGCTATCGCAGCTCGCGGATCTGTTCGCAAACATTTCCGAGGAAAATATGGTTGCTATGCATATGAAGGTCGTTCATTGTCAAGAGATCTTGAAAAAGACAAGGAAAGAATTGAAAGCCACCAAAGTGATCTGAAACATTATGAAACCGGGAAAATGTGGGCAGGATATTGCACTGATGCCTCTTGTATCCACAAGATCACTGGAGATTTTGATGTTGATGATCTTTGGGGTCTTTTAGACCCAAGACAAACCTATAAAGGTTTTTGTGAAGGGTGTGCTATATACGATGTCGATATATTCCCTTTCAACTTTAATGGTGAAATTATTGAATTCTGTGGGCCTTGTATTATTGATCTTGATTGGGACACTTGGATGGATCTCTTAGAACCGCCAAGCGATTACCAAGTTCCCATCTTCGATGAATCTGTTAAAGTTTCTGAGGTTATCAAACAAAGTGGTTTGGAAGATTGGCAATGCGATTGCTGCAATTCTAAATACAAGCGTGTTTACTTCTGGCAACCAAAAGAAGGATATTGTAATATTATTGGACACAAGAAATATGTCCGAGCTTGCCGTGATTGTCTTGGACATGAAGACAATACATTGCGCCAAGTTTGGAATGAGCATTGTGGATATTTTGATAGTTGGACTGGTGAATCTCTCGAAGGGGAAACTGGTTGGAAACCACAATTTAATGCACAAATGCTCCGCACTGCCTTGATTGGAGACCATGAATTTAAGGTCAAGATTGACAGTGGTATTGTTGATCGTATTGAAGATGCCGCTGGCAAGACCTTAGGTCGTGTTGAAGAGATGTGTTCTAATATGAGTAACCAATTTGTAGAATTTAAGAGATCAATGTTGAATGTGATTATGCCTACCGAAGCCACTTTGTTAGAAATGGCTATCACGTTCATTGAGAAACTGATTAGTTTTGGTTGCTTATTACGAGTCCTTATGGAAGATGAGCTTTCAGTGAGTCTTAAAATGACTGTTGGAGTTATGTGGTGCACTGCTAATGGCTTTGCTCATTTTACAGTACAAGCTGTACAAAAACTTATGAAACTCATTCGTCCAGAAGAAGTTATTAGAGCTCAAGGACCAGAAGATCGTGAAACGCTCATTTCTTCTTTATGTCATGTTATTGCTGGAATTTTCGGCAAAACTGATTTGTATACCCAAAAATTGAATCGGGAACGCGCAAAGAATTTGAGTGCCACTGTTCACTCCCTTAAGGATGCACAATGGATTTGGAAAACTTTGATTGAGTGCACTGACTATGTCTTCAAAACTATCTATGGCGATACAAATGCCATTGAATTAGAACGTCTCCAAAAAGATGTAAAAGATTTTGAAGAAACTCTAGCAAACGCTCTTCCCCATGATATGAGTGCTATGATTGATGATTCAGTTCAATTATGTCATCGATTCAAAGCATTGTATGACGAGGGATGTCAATTACGTTTGCGTATTGAGAAAGTTGGACTAGCTTCTCAAAAATTCCAAGTTTTTACTGCTCATTTCACAACGCTTGAAAAATTTATGCCTGCTGTTTATCAAAGGCTTAAGTGTGATCACGGGCGACCGCGTCCTGTTGTTATTATGATGAGTGGAAAACCTGGAATTGGGAAATCCATTTGTATGGATATGCTTATCCATGATGCTTACATAGCGCACTATAAATCAATGGGTATTCCATTTACCATCAGTGCTTCGCGCTATTCAAAACCCAAAGACAAAAATGGGTACTGGGAAGGTTATCATGGCCAATTTTGTGCCATCTTCGATGATGTCTGGCAAGTTGACGATGCAGAAATGCGTACTATGTTCGCCGGTGAACTAATTCAAATGGCAAATGATCAACCATTTTCTTTAAATATGGCCTTCCAAGGCAAAGGAACAACTTTCTTTTGCTCTGATATGATCATGATGACCTGCAATGGATCTGTGATACCACCGAATGTTCATTTAGAGTGCAAAGAAGCATTTTTGAGAAGAATTGATTTTGATTGCCAGTTTGATTGTGATCCAGAAGTTTATATTCCAGGATTTGGCATTGACCAGGATAAGGCTCGAGAAAAATATGGAGCTCAATGGTCACGTTTGATTTATCTCGCTAAATGGAAACGCCAAGGCAAAAGTGAATGGACATCTGGAACTTATTTTGATCTACTTGCTGAAGTCCTTGATCTTTTGGATAATCGTAAAGCTGATCAGAACAATATTAGTAGATTTCTAGTCAAAGAAGGAGAGGAGAGTTTACGTCATGACATATTGAAACAATTGCAAATGCGTGGAAATGTGTCAGTTAAAGCCTCTATCCTCTCTCGTTTTGGTATCAATGAACTAATGAAGGAAGAATCTAATGATAATAGTGTTCATGCACAAATGCTCAAAATATTTGGAACCAAGAAACCTAATGATCATTATACAGCCGTTAAGATTCATCAGATTGTTGCGCATATAACTGAATTGTATAACTATTTCATTCGCAATGGTTCATTTGAAAATTGCCAAATTGATTGTTTCCTTAAAGCCATTCAAGAGAAGTCTCAAGCTCACGCTACGGTGCATTACAACAATACTGTGATTGCCAAGCGTTTGCTTAAAGACAAAGCGTTTCTGTATGAATTTATTCAATTTATCGATACTCATATTGATGAAAAATGCTGGCCTCTTGAAAAAGAACTTTTCCAAAATTTTCAAGCTATCACTGGGATTGAGCTTGATAAAATTATTTATCCATATATCTGTGGATGGTTGGGTAAAGTTCCTGTTGAATTTGACACTGGAAGCATCAAAATTCTCACTGGCACCACTCCCACAGAGTCTGCCCCAATCCCACCTACTTGGAAAACCAAGTTAGGACCAAAATATCCTCATCAAATTGTCCATTCTAATGTGGACCCATGGGAGAAAGTTGCATCTGTTTGTGCTCAAATGGAGAAAGATGCTCTCTCAGACACTCAAGCTATTGAGAAAGAAGAGGATGTTGTTAGATATCGAGACGCGTGGTTTGCTAAAGCGTGCAAAGAGTATTCTGCACTTATGGCGAAAAACTGCAAAAGCCTAATTAGTAATACCGTCGAGATGTTTAAAGAGAAGATCAAATGGTTTTCCACGCCTGAAGGAAAATCCGTAGCCTATGTTGGTGCATTGTTATCTGCAATGGGGCTTATGGGAACAGCATTTATGATGTTGAAACCCGCCCTTAAAGCAAATAAGCATGATGCTCAAGCCGCCGGAAATTCTGGCGATGATAAGACTGAGAAGGAAAAACACCAAAAAGCAAAACGCGCACCATTACAACGAGGCCAAAAGATTGTTCTCGAGGAAACAACGTACACAGGGCAAATGGGTCTAGATCCTAATGCCATGAATATTGTTGAACATAAAGTTGGTCCTAACATTGCTAAAATCATGTGGGAAGACGATAAGGGTAAAACCTTTGGAAAACTTTATTGCACCTTTTTAAAGGGTCGCATGTTTGTTACTGTTCTACATTATCTCATAAATCGACCAAGAGGGTTTAATTATGTTAAATTCATCACCGCACGTGGAGAATTCAAAATTCGGGTCCCAAAAATTGAATGGGTTCGTGCTGGAGAAGATTTGGTTTATGGCCGCATCGACGATACAGCATTTCCAGAATTTTCGCAGATCACACAACACATTTTCGATCCAAGCAAATATTCAAAGAATTTGCAGATCTCTCCTGTTGGAAGGGTTTGTCGATCGGAGAGTGGTACATTAGAAATAATGACTGGTGTTGGCGAGAGTGACAGTTATTTGCAGTATGATGACCCTGGTACTGATCAATGGTATCAATTGGATGAACACATGAAAGTTCAAGTTCCTTCTGGACCTGGTTTTTGTGGGGCTCCATATATCGTTTTTAGTGGTGTTGTTGGAAAGAAATTAGTTGGAATACACGTCGCCGGATCGACTGATACAGCTATTGTCCATTATTTACCAACAATTGATCCCGAACAGATTTTCAGTGCTCAAATGGGTCATGAAATTCAAATACCTTTAGATTATATTGAGGTGGTTGAGAAATTGACTCCACAGAAAGCTATTCGTTTGCCAACCAAGACAAAAATTGAAAAATCAGTTTTATATGGTGTTCTCCAAGAGCCTATAACTGGTCCTGCAATTTTGAGACCTGTAACTAAGGACGGTGTTTTAATATCACCAGCAGAAGAAGGATTAAAGAAATATGTTAAGAAAGATCTTGGCAGAATTAATTTCCCCCCTCATCCTAAGTATCTTCATGATGTTCCATGCCCAACAATTTTAACTGAAGAACAATGGATTGTCTTGAAAGAGGCATCTTTAGAAGTTGCTAGAAAGATACCATGTAAATACCGACCTCGTATTTTATCTGTTAATGAAGCTTTGAATGGAGTGCCAGAGTGGCGACATACTCGTTCACTTAACATGCGAACTGCATGTGGTGTTCCAGAAAAATGGAAATCAAATGGAATTAGAGGAAAGTTAGCATTTGTTGAAAATGTTGGTCCTGATGATTTCCAACCAATTTGGAGATGCACACCCTCATATGAACAGGAAGTACTTAAATACGTAGAGGATTTGAAACACAATCGACCATGTGAAATTTACTGGCAAGTTTGCTTGAAGGATGAGCGTCGCTCTAAAGCAAAATTGGAATCGGTATCGACTAGATTGTTCTCCGCATCATCATTGAAGCACCTGATCACGAGACGCAGATATTTACAATGTCTTGTTGAAAATATGATGAGTGATCCAACTGGTAGTTTTTCTGCCCTTGGTATAAATGTACACTCAAGTGAATGGGATATGCTCAGAAGACGTTTAACACGTTTTGGACCCCAAACACGTTTGTATCCTGGAGATTTTAAAGGATATGATGGTTCAATCAACGAAGTTCTTTGTTGGTTGGCCTGTGTGTGCATCACTCAATGGATATTACTGAACGATGCAAACAATTTCTTCACAGATGAAGAATTAGATGTGATTTTCAAACTACATGAGAACACTTATAATGCCCCTTATATCCTCATGGATTTAGTTTTCAAATTGAAACAAAAAGGTTCTAACCCTTCTGGGGATCTATTGACCACTGTTTACAACATTATCGTCAACTGCATTGCACACATTTTCTGTGCTGTGATGGCGGCTCGTGATGCCAATTTTAAAGTTGATGGTAGACGATTTGAAGCCAAAGATTATTGGGACTTCTTTGAAGCCACTTTCTTTGGTGATGATAATATCGATTCAAGCAATGTTGGGTGGTACTCCATGGAGAAGAAAGCTTACTGGATGTCTGTTATCGGACTAGAGTATACAAGCCCAGACAAAACTGCCGTTAAAGAGAAGCCCTTTTACAACATTCAAGAAACTTCTTTCCTTAAGAGAACTTTCAAACAGGTAGGTTCGCAAACCTTTGCACCATTACCTCTCGAGAATATCCTTGAAATTACAAATTGGATAAGAGAGGGAGTAAGCACACGACAAAATCGTACAACAACGAATTGTGCTGGTGCCTGTAGAGAGTTATTCCACCACGGCCGAGAAACTTATGATAACTACGTGCAAAAGATTGAGAGAGCATTACGTTCACATCATTGTCCTAGCATGGGTATGCGCTCTTATGATTCTCTCATGCAAGAATACACTTCTGGTGGTTTTGATAACAATTTTGATAATCTTATTGATGATGAAGTTGTCATAAATACAGAAGGAATTGACCAAGGTTTTGTTGCCCAAATGGAGAAAACTGGAGATGAACCTCACAAAACTGAGGAACAAGGTTTAACAACCTTTAATGACGATGAAAAAGAGATTGATATTGAATTGAATATCTCTGCATCTCCTATTTACGGAAACACTAACCCTTATCAACCCCAAAATATTATTGATCTATCAACTAGAACTTATATGTTGCCATCAGTTTCATGGGGTGGATCTTTTGCAGCTGGTCAAAGATTAGTTCAATATGAATTTCCAAAACAGCTAGAGACTATCCCAACCATTCAGGCTGTTCTCTCTAGATTTTCTATGTACCGAGGTGATGTGAAGTTGAGTTTCCGTGTGAACGCAACTACTTTCCACTATGGTCAATTATTAATTGAGTATCTTCCAAATTATCGTTATACTGACGCTAACTCAGTTACTAATAGATCAGCCAATATCTTCCAAGCTTCAAACAATCCAAACATAATTCTGAGTGCTGGAAGCCAGAATATTGTTGAGATTGTTTTACCCTATATTGCTAGTCAAGCTTATTGTTCGTATCCCACCACTTCAGGGCTATATTCATGGTTTGGTTTAGTCAATGTTTGGGTATTAACTCCCTTACAACTATCAGGTTCAGTTTCCACCCCTGTAGTTGATATTGCCGTCAGTGTGAATTTCCTCAATTTACAAACAGCTGGCTACATTGCTCAAATGGAAAAGGAAACAATTACTAAAAGTAAAAGCGGACGTATTAGCACAACTTTGGATTCTATGTCTAAAGGATTAGCTTTATTGCGAACAGTACCCTATATTGGAGGTGTGAGCTCTATAGCATCACCCCTATTTAAAGCAGCTTCAGTTGTTGCTCATTCTATGGGTTACTGTCGTGTTACCACAGAACGCGCCCCTGAAAACTATATCCAACAAACTGTTGGAAATATGGCTCTTGCTAATGATCTTGATCCAAGTATGAAATTATCCTTAGAACCTGATTGCTATTTGGCATCAGATTGGAAATACTTTGGGACCGATCGTGATTATGACCAAATGCGTCATTACATGTCTATACCAGGCATGTTTAAGATCGGAAGTTTTACTTCTACCACTCTTGCTGGTGTCCAAATATTCAAGATACAATGCAATCCTCTAGCCAGTGTTTTTTCAGTGACAGGTGGATTATATCCTACCATGGTTTGTCATGCCATCGCACAACATTCCTTTTGGCGTGGTTCTATAAAATACGCTTTCCGATTCGTCACTTCACTCTTTGTCACGGCAAGAGTTCGAATCGTTTATTTTCCTCCAGGGGAAACTGTTCCAGCATCATTCGATGATGATATTGCCGGTGATTATATCTCTCAGATTTTTGATATTACTGGCGACACATCATTTGAATTTGCAGTTCCCTATTTAGCTAAAACCCCTTATTTGTCAGTTCCCGAAACATTTATTGCTAGTGTTATTGATGGTTTACCATTAATAAATGACATAGGGTATGTTGCTTTATACATGGTTAATCCACCAGTTACTGTTGATAATGTAACTTCAACTAATATCAGTTACAACCTTTGGGTTGCGGCTGGCGAAGACATGGTGGTTTCCAAACCTTGCGTAAAGAACATTACTTGGATAGATCCTGAAAATCCACCACCTGCATTGTACCATACGCAAATGGACAAAGGTGTTCAACGAGAACATGTGGAGATGAGAAATTTATTCAAGAAAACTTTTAAACCATTGTTTAATGCCCAATCCCAAATCATAGATAGGGTAGCAATGGCAGACCACACAAAAAGATGGTCTGAATTGGCATCTCGATACCATTATTTGACTAGTACAACTTCAGATGGTGACGTGCATTCTTTGAACTTCTATCAAATGATGTTGATGAATTACGGCGCTATGGATTCATTCCTTAAAGGGTATCTTTCAGCTTTCCACTATTATCGTGGAGGTTACCGCTTAAAGATAATTCCAAACAGTTTAGCTGGTGTTATTGATGAAACAGGTTTACCCTGTATGATTCACACCTGGCTTAGTAATGATGCAACAGGTCTTGGATCTGGTGATCCTAGCTATGGAGCAGGTTACAATTTAACTGTTTCAACAGTCCGTGCTTGCGCGGAAATTGAGGTTCCTTGTTATAGTAACAGGTACTTCTATACACCCTTCTTTGGAGTTGATCAAACTTTTGAAGGTATCGACTATACTATGTGGTCTAATCATAGTACACCACTCACGTGGAATCTGGCTTTTGCGATTGGAACAGATTTTAACGCTGGGTGGCCTCTAGCTTGTCGAGTTATGGTTAAGCCAGCTCCAAGCATGTCCAATGACAATTCAAAGGACAATAAACAGGTTACACAACCAAACAAGTTGAATCAGCAAGCTCAAAATGATGCGATTCGACAAGAACAATTGGCATTTCGACGAAGTGTCAAACAATGAGCTATACTCAATTTTGCAACTGGAATTGAGCGAAATAATCGCACAGCACTTTTCTTATATAGTTATTTTGATCTATCAAGAGGGTTAACTCAATTAAATTTGAGCGTCATATACGGTTAACCCCACTTGTGAGTACTGGGATCTACCTCGGTAGATTTGCCCTTTAATGATACAAACAAGTTGATCAGTG
>Ga0170475_100875698_pt1 | contig 10421 bp, 14 predicted proteins | sample Soicark_Litter_5_FD_111474 | JGI IMG/M metagenome (GOLD analysis project Ga0170475, IMG submission 111474) | Avena fatua rhizosphere microbial communities from Hopland, California, USA. Combined Assembly of 48 SPs | reverse complement strand
CTGGTTTGTTAGTCATGGGTATTTAGTATTTGCTCCTGACATGATATATACAAAGGGTCAGATGGTCCAAAGCGTTTGTAACACACTTGTTTCCGCAGCCAAAAGTTTATCACTTTTACCCTTTGTGGATGGTAAGAAAATGGGAGTTGGCAGTTACAGCTGGGGAGGCGTTCAAACGAATTGGCTACTTTCCCAAACAAACATTTTTGCAGCTGTAGCGACAGGCGGAGGTTCGATGGGTGCTGATCCTGTCAGTACGGCTTTTCAAATCAGGGAGATGCGGGGCGTCAAGAGCGAGCCGATGATAGACTACGTTGAAGATGTTTTAGGAAAAAGTCTATGGGAGGATTCCGATTCCTGGTTGAAGATATCGCCCGTGCTCAGGGCAGACAAGATAACATCTCCTGTTCTTATGGTGCATAATTACGGAGAGTATGCGTGGCAACAGGACGTTGAACTTTATTTGGCGCTGCGTCGTTTGAATAAGAAAGTCTGGCTCCTTTCTTATGACAGAGGTGATCATGGTCTTTATAACAGGGAAGACGTCGATGATTTTACCATTCGAATTACCCAGTTTTTCGACCATTTCTTAAAGGGTGCTCCAGAGCCAAGGTGGATGAGCAAAGGTAGTCCTGCGAAATTAAAGGGAGTTGAATTAGGCTATGAGTTAGATAAATAAGAAGGTAAAAAATACATGGCTATGGGAATAACAAATCGTGAATTGCAGGATTATTTTTTATCAATTTGGAAAATGTTTGAATAATGGTCCGGACGTACTGATCTTTATGAAGAAAACGGTCGTTTGACATGCAATTGAGGCGATAATATTTGCTTCAGAAAGTTTAAAGGCAGAATATCTGTTTTCGGCATCTCCAGTATCCGTGGTTATGCGATGGAGAACACAGGCTGCATAGAGTACATAAAGGAATCCCTTGAAAATTGTCTTATCTGTGTTGCACTTTTAAATATGGCTGGTAGGTTGAGGGATGGGATGCTTGACAGCTCTAATAAAGGTTCTACAACATTTCAGAAAGATACCGATCAATGATTTAGTCCGGGATAAAACTAGTGCTAACTGTGCATTTCGCCGTATCACAAACTACTCCGAAAATTCTGGTGGTGTAATAATAGGTAACTATTGATTTTCCTCCCAACTGGTAGTACTTTGAATTAAGCAAATACCCTGTGCATTGACCTCCCGAAGTTCCATCTGTAGTAAGTATGCAATAACTACTATTAAATTTATTATTTGACTTGAAGGCGTATGTGCCGGCCGCAACCGCTGAAACCGCTATAACCGCTAACATAATTTTTGCACGTTTCATAAATTAGGTTGTTTTCTAAAAGGTGAACATTAGGACCCACTCATTCTCTTTTAAGATTCTCAGTGTATTTATGGAAACCCGCGAACAAGACCAAAGTGTTCGGTTATTCAGTAATAAAACTGGAGGATTTTGGACACTCTTTCTGAGTGCAATCATCATTTGTATTTTTTACCGTATAATAGTAAGTAATCTGATTTGTTCCTCCGGGAGCAAAGTATTTTTAATTTTCAATTTCTGCGATTAATCAGTGATAAAGCTAACCGCACCGATGAGCGCGAGGGATCCAATAAATGCGAATAACAGTTTAGCTTGTTTAATGATCATGGCCCTTTAAGTCTGCAATAAATATTGCAAGAATGATTTCTAAGAGACAGTATCAAAGGGTTGACTTTAATGTCAACCCTTTGTGCGTCATTTAAAGAAAATCATCATTTCAACAGTTAAGTCAAAAGTCATTCTTTTTAAATGGCTTCAGCTTGAAAGAACTTTTAATCGGGAATAAAGCTAGTGCTCACATTGCATTGCTGCACATTACAATTTTGCTGTTCGTTTTTGGTAATGTAGTACCAGGTTGTCCGAGTATGAGTATCACCTAAAACATAAAATTTCGAATTGGCAATTTGGTCGGTGCATTGACCGCCAGTAGTTCCGTCTGTTGTAAGAACGCAATAAGTGTTTTTGAACTTAGTATTTGCTTTGAATGCTAAAGCACCGCCTACAACAGCTAAAACAGCTATGGCTGATAACATTACTTTTGCACGTTTCATAATTCAAGTTGCTTTTTTAAATAAAAAGCTAAATTTTGATTTAATAATGTGCCTACTCGTATAAACTGGCTTTCGGCTTTTCCAGTTATCCGCAAAACATGAACGCGGCGGATATCGCGAATGGAGCCTTGGGTACCCATTTGCATTTAAAACTGTGTTGCAACTTCCAGTCTTATTGCAAATATTGACATCGTAGAAACGAAGTGCTTTTGATTTGCGCGCGATATTTTATTCTTTGTTTTTTAATCATCAGTAAAACTTGTGCTGACCGGGCAAGTTAAAGTAGCACAATCGACACCCACTCGTTTGGTAGTGTAACAATAAGTAACTTGTGCCCTACCTCCGGCGGCAACAAACTTTGAATTATCTAATGTAGTTGTGCAACTTTCCTGGCATTTGGTATTGTCGATCGTTGTTCGGATACAGTAACTATTCAAAAATTTATTATATATTCTAAATCCTACAGCCCCGCTAATAGTAGCAAAGACAACAATTGATATTAATATTATTTTAGCCTGTATCATAATTGAATAATACTTAATGGAATAATAATTAATAGATTATTAATTAATCTACAGCAAAACATGTGATTTGATCGCTTGCTTAAGCTCACATTTATCATTTACGAATTCTGTGCTGTAGTAATAGCAGTAACTGCTTCCCAAGGGATCAAATTTCGAGTTGACGATTTTTCCTGTACGTTGTCCGGGATTTCCGTCAATTGTTAAGATGTAGTAGGTATTACGAAATTTTTGTTTGGCTCTAAATGCCATTCCTCCTGCCAATACAGATAGAATAACAACAGCTACCAGAGACACTTTCGCGAAATTCATAGTTGATGTGTTTAGAAAAATATTAATATGGTTTACCTTAGTTGTCAATCAGGCAACCAGATCTTTTTACTCAAATGCCAGGTCTTTTATGAGATTTGTGCTTACATTTCCCATTAATACTTCTTTTAAAGTTTTTTGTTTTCCATAGATTGCCAGGCAAGGAACGCCTGGGGATTTGAAGTATTTACTAAAGTAAGTTTGATAATCTACCCCCATCGTTATGTTAGGATATTGGGCTATTGAGAATTCCTTATAATAACCCTTTACCTCATTAAAAGGAAATGCTGAGAGCATATAAATATTTATTCCTTTAAGCTCTTCCGCATCCTTAATTACCGCTTTAGTTAAGGCGCGACAATAAGGACATTCTGGACTGAAATAGAATAACACAACTGGTTTGTCTGATGAATCTTTTTTCAGGTTTATATGGGTTAAGCTATCCATACCTAACAGATCTATTGATGGCATTGCTTTTCCTTCATGTCCCGTATTTAAGGTTGGTCTTTTTCCAAAGCATCCCCACAAGGAAAAAGCTACAAGAAGATAAATTATAGATTTCATTTTTGGTAGTTTACTTATTAATTCATTATTCAGTAATCGATTTATTTTGGTTTTTTACGCAATCGCAGGCGATTTCACAGTCTCACTTAAGTCATTATCAGCAACTGGCTTGGCATAGATGACATTTGTTATGTATCCGACAAATGCAATTCCCCAGGAAATATTAATTATTAAGGGAAATAACTGGTATCGTAATTCTATAGGCGCGGAAAACACACTAAATACGGTATTTGCTATCCATATCAGCACTGTGATCAAAATAACTCGTTTATTAGAATAGCTGCATTGTCGAAAGCCGCCCAAACAGAAAAAAGCAATGATTCCTGAAATAAATATAATATTGAGGATAGGAGTAATAATAGTGAATGCTTCTGCTATCTTTATTTTTCGCGATCCCAATACGGGGAGTTTATTATTCTTCCAACCAAACCATTTTACTGCAACCGGTTTAACAAGGCTATCGCCTAAATTGTAATCTCCCATAAACTGTGCGGGAGGCGCATAGTAACGCTGAAGATTTGGCCATACATAGTGATTTACAAACTCCCAGGGACGTTTAGAGATGAGATAACGCCCGTAACTTCCGTATAAAGGTGCCATCGATGCCCACCGCATAAAATAGTCGGAGGTGGTATCATTGCCCCACTTTCGATCCATGTATAACCGCAAGGGAGATTGAAAGTCCCAAAGATAGTAAATGCCAACCTGGTAGTCGGGTCTAAAAATGTCCGGTGTTCTTTTAAAAATGCTAACTCTTTCATTAACCAGCTGATGAAGCTTTTGAAACTTTGTAGGTACCTCTTTAACGTCGATTGGTTTAGAGAAAGCGTACCCATATAAGCCGTTAGCAGCAAGTTGCCATCCACCAAACGCTGAGTATTGAAAGCTGCCTACCTTTTTAGAGTATTCAAAACCTGTGACAATAATAAAGGAGCCGATAATTGCGCTTGCCGAAATAAGACCGACCCATTTTATCTGTCGTGGTATATTACTAAAAATAATCACAACACTGCTCAGCAGTGGGTAGTAAAGAGCATTGTGACGAACACTAAATGCGAATAACAAAATGAAGGCGTGCGAAAGAACGAGTATTTTTGAAGGTTTATAAATAATCCAAATCAATTGTGCATACCACAATATACTTAACGCCGTGAACAAACAATCGCTGGACACGAAATTTGCAATATGTGGTAATAACGGATTTAACAATGACATTGCCAGCAGGATTCTAAATAATAGTTTTCCGGGAGAAAGGACGTAGCGAATCGTGAAGAGCAAATACATTAAACATATTTGCAGCAATATGTATTGGGTAGTTACCAATGCTAAATGGGAATTAGTGAAACTGCTCAAGAACCGTAAAAATTTTGAATATCCAATCGCCCAAAAGTTGATAAAGTGATTGCTGCTGGCCGATTCAAGATAAGAGTACGAATCAGGCGGCATGAAGTTGGGATACGGGTAAAGAATTTTTAACCATATAAAAGATATTCCTACTGCAATTAAAGACCACTTTAACAGCAAGCGATTCTCTTTATCCTTCAAAAGCCAATCTTTAAAAGACATTGATGGTATGGTCCGTTGAAAAATCATCTCATTTTTATTTAAAAAGGTTCATATGGTTTCCAGAGAAATTGCCTGATTGTTTATTGAAATATAGCTTTTGCAGCTATTTTATCCTGATCTCTTAATTGTTTTTCCAGAGATATACCCAAAAAAGAAAGTGCGATAAAAGTGCTGTTGAAGGCCAAATGCTGCTTCCATGACATCAAGGCGATAATGCCACCGCAGCTACATGGAAGCTTATCGCTGAAGCTAAGAATTGCTATGATATAAATTGTGAATGATATCATGAGTGCAGCACTTGCATACAAGCCTTTCATTCGCCAACGTGGAAACGATAAGAGCACCACGACTAAAAATTCTGTTACCGGCAATATTAGTGCAATCAGGTTTGCAACGGGTGACAAAACCGGAGAGCTTGCCAACTGCTCCTTAAACACTGCATAATCCATTATTTTACTTATGCCGGTATATAGAAACAGTATGATGTATAAAATGACGATTGTTTCGATGACCGTTGTACGTCTCATATGCATTGAATTTGTCTTTATTATACTAAAGCGTTTTCGATTACGGTGGATGGCCCCATTTCCACCGGTAATTTACTCACTTCTTTACTCGTCGCTTCTTTCCATAACCAGTCTAACAGCAGGGATACAAAAATTGTAGACAGTAGAATTGGAAAGGATTGAAAGCGAAGGGCTGCTGAAGATGCGCCTATTGTAAAAACTGCATTAATCAACCATACTGCTGTGCCGATTATAATACCTTTTTTTGTGTTCGGGTTGCTTCGCCATCCTTTAAGCATTAGATAACAAATCAACGTGAAGAGCATGATGACATTAATAATTCCCGAGAGGATCGGATAGGCGATCAATATCCATGTTTTTGGATTTTTCAGCCTGGTTTTTACATCCCTGCTTTTATAGTTAAACCAGTCCTGCGCCACTTTAGGGACAGTTTTTTTATTTGAATTATAATATTCCAAAAATTCAATTTGTGGTGCATAGTACTTATTGGCGTTTGGCCAAATGAAATGCTCAAGAAATTGCATAGGATATTGTTTTATTATATACAATCCATAAGCCTTATAAAAAGGCCCCATGCTGGCCCACTTTTTCAATTCAATTGCGCTGCTGTCTTTCCTAAATACGCCATCTCTATACTTAAACATCGGCAGTCCCGGACTCCACATATATACTGTGCTCGCTTCCATTGCTTCTTGAGGATGTTTTTTTACATCCCTGGTGCTGTCAAAATATTCCCTTACCATATTATCGAATGCTTGGAATTTTGCAGGAACCGGTTTTCTGTCTTTTGCATGAACATATCTATATGCGTACATGGCATTATTTGTAAATTGCCATCCACTAAAAGGAGAATACTCCCAATGGCCTGTTAACTGCTTGTATTTATAGCCGGTATAGCAAACAAAAAGCCCGCAGAGTACTATGCCCATCCCAAATCCCATCAATTTTTTCTTGGTTGACAGGGGCGAGAGAATGAAAGCCAAACCGGCAATCATAGGGTATATAAGAGCATTATATCGTAAGGTAAATGCAAAGAATAATACAATAGCCTGGTACAGGATCAATCTGTTATAAGGACGGTGGATGATCCATAGCAAAAGAGTAAACCATACTATACTTAATGCGGCAAAAAGACAATCGCTGCTTACCAGGTTACCAAGATGTAAGTACAAAGGGTTAAAGACCATAAAGGCAAGAAGGATATATTGAAAGGTCCGGGCCGGTTTATAGAAATAGAAGACAGTAAACAATAGGAATAGACTGCTTATCTGGATGAAGAAATACTGGAATAGTACTAAAGCCGTATCTGAAGTGGTAAAAACACTAAACAAGCGTAGAAACCTGGCATACCCTATCATGTATGTATCGATGTCCGCATTGTCCCGAGCAGCCAGAAGATAAGAAAACGAATCACCGTGTATAAAGCTGGCAAAAGGATACAGGTACTTAAAAATTGCAAATTGGACGACTATGGCTATACCTGCCAATTTTAAAATAGTTCTATTTTGCCGGTTTCCCCAGAGGAAATCTTTAAATGACATTGATGAAGCTGGTATGGCAATCTGTCCATTCATTTTTATAAAGGTTGGCATTGTTCAGTCCTGAATAATATTAATACCCATTCATGTTCGAATCATCATTATACCTAAACTGTCTATAAAAGAATTCAAACATTTACAGGTTGCGATTTTTCCTGTTTATCTTTTAACAGGAATTCCCTATTAAAAAGTCCATATTTCAAGATGCAATAAATCGCCCTAAAACCATCCTTCCATCCAATCTTCTTCCCCTCCGAAAACGTGCGCCCATAGTAACTAATCCCCACCTCGTATATCTTTATTCCGGGAACCATCGAGATCTTCTGCGTCACCTCTGGTTCAAAACCAAATCGTTTCTCATGTAAATAAATGCGTTGTATAATAGCGGTACGGAATAACTTGTAACCAGTTTCCATGTCGGTCAGGTTTAAATTGCTCATCATGTTCGAAAGAAAGGTAAGCACCCGGTTGCCGATGCTATGCCAGAAGAACAGGATGCGGTGTGGATTGCCGCCCATAAATCTTGAGCCGTATACCACATCTGCCGATCCAAGGACTATGGGTTTCAACAAAGTGTTGTACTCGCCTGGATCGTATTCAAGGTCGGCATCCTGTACCAACAGGTAATCGCCGGTTGCCTGGGCTATACCTGTATGGATCGCCGCACCCTTTCCCTGGTTTATTTCATGTTTGATGTATTTAAAGTAATTGATCGTTAAGTCCTCTTTGGTGCTCATATAATGCTGCACCGCCGTTTCCGTTTTATCTGTGGAACAATCGTTTACTATAATTACTTCTTTCTCTATATTCCTTATGAGCTTCACTTCGTTGATCCGGTCTAATATCAATGAGATAGTGTTTTCTTCATTATAAGCCGGAATAATAATAGATAACCGTTGAATAGATTGGCCGGTAGATCTGTTACCTTCTTCATTAAAGCTATTGGTGTCGTAACTGGCATCTGCGGGTATGGGCGGTATTGTTACCGGCGTATTGACCTTACCTTCAGTTGTAGGCATAGAATTAGGTTTGTGATCAGCAAAAAAGATTCACATCGTGATTGTTAACGCAACAGTTTCCCGATTGGGCAATAGAATACCAGCGCCCAATGCAGCATTATTAACCAATGCAGGTAGTAGGGATTCGATACGTTAAATAGTCGTATCAGGAAAAATTAAGTCGCTGTAAATTAATGTTGAATAAATGGCCTGTATGGAAGTTGTCAGGCGGGCTCGAATGCATGAAGATGGTGTGGGTAATCATACTGGATAAAGTTTCAAGTGAACAAAATGAACTAAGGACTTGGACTTAAAATATATAATTGATGAAGTGAGAAACTAAAGAGGTTGGAGAAATATCTTCGGGAGGAAAGTCCCTGATGGGTATTGCTACAACCATTCATTCGTTTTTGGGGCCAGAAGAAACCTTTAATCGCTAACCCTGATGCAAGATACACTTGAAAACTGCCCATAGTGTAGCGATTTGATCTAAAATGGTAGCGATTAGGAATTATTTATTCAGAGTGGTGCTCACGCCATTGGGCAGGCGTAAAGCCTGTGAGCTTTTTAAAGTGTTTATACAGGTTAGTTTTATCGAGCCCAACCCTTGCTGCTATTATCGTTGCATTTAAGTCGGTCTTCTGCAACAATTTTTTTGCCTTTTCAATTCTTATCATTGTTAAATACGCATGTGGTGTTTGATTGGTAAGCGTTTTGAAGGCGATTCTCAAACAGCTGGTATTCATTCCAAATTTTTTTGTGAGGAAAAGGGCATCGATCATTTCCTGACAATTATTTTCCAGGAACTCTTTTATTTCTTTTGCCCTTTCAAGATCCTGTTTTTCTTTCCATTGCGCAAGGAAGCTTCCCATATGAACAAGGTTTCGTGATGTAATTTTTTAATCAATTCTCGTAAGCATCCAGCAATTTGTAATATCGCTTTGTGTAGTCTATATACTGATCATGTGTTTCCAATATGTTGGATGCAGGTACAGCATGTTTAATATTCGATTCATTTGTTGCCACTATAACATTTCCCGATTTTTTAAAAGCCAGGCTATAAGTGTAGTTTAAATTGACAAGACAAATTATTTCTGCCAAACCTTCGTGATAGAGTTCCACAAGACGGCCAGGTGTCAACGTATCTATGTCTGCTATCTTTTTTATATTAAGGGCCTCAACAAATGTTTTTCTTTCGCTGTAAAGCACTACGCTTAGTGAAGTGTCATTGGTGTCTATATATTTATATTCAGCCTGAAGTGAATATTCGTCTACTGTTTCGAGCGTGATTCCGTTCGTGGTTACTAATATACTTTTGCCGTGTTTGGCTACATAATTAAATAATTGCTGTTCAATGTTGGTGCGAGAGATCATGACAGATAAAGTTTAAGATTGAATATGATTTGTTTAATTTCATGTGCCTGTATGTTTTGTTATAGGACCACCATCTAACCCACGAATGTTTCGCCATTCTGTTGGCGTTTTGCCTGTGTAGTTTTTAAACTGTATAATAAAATTGCTTTTATGAAGTCCTACCATTTCGGCAATATTCCCGATGGTGCTGTTGGTATTTTCAAGTAATCCTTTAGCCTTTTCCATCCGTAATTTGGTTATGTATTCATGTATGTTGCAGTTAGCAACCGCCTTAAAGGTGGTTTTTAGTTTCTGCTTATTTATGCCAAACTTCTTCACCAGGTCGTTATAGCTGTGATGTACTTTGAAATGTTTTTCAAGAAATGCTTTTATTTCCCTGGCTTTTTCAAGGTCTTCGTTCTTCAATGACATTACAGATTGTGTCATGGGAACAGGTTTATGATTATAATAAGATTCACTCAATGAGTTGATCACAGTACGCTGCATATCTGGCAACGATCAGGATTGCCAGGCAGTTCCCGGTTGCAGGCTGGGGGGCTAATAGGTTGACTGCCAAATCAGGTTTGGTCGTTGTAAATTAAGGTTGAGTAAATTACCTATACCGGCGTGGTTAGGCGGTTTTGAATTGATGATGGTGATGTGCTTAATCATAACGGATAAAGTTTCAATTTGTCAATTTGAACCAAGGACCTGGATTTTATTCATATAAGTTCTTTCCCGTAAGTTTTCTAAACTATTCTGACGTTGGTTATGTTGGTACCTACGAAATGAGCCAGCGTGTGGTTCGTGAGGTGCCCGGAATAACCCTTTTCAATTAATGCTGTTGCCAGATCAATGACAAAGGATTACCGTGTGTAACATTTATTATGTATTTATGCTACAACTTTGTCTACATCAATAAGGATTACCTTTTCCTGCAAAGGGTAGAACGG
>Ga0170475_113896133_pt1 | contig 10427 bp, 1 predicted proteins | sample Soicark_Litter_5_FD_111474 | JGI IMG/M metagenome (GOLD analysis project Ga0170475, IMG submission 111474) | Avena fatua rhizosphere microbial communities from Hopland, California, USA. Combined Assembly of 48 SPs | reverse complement strand
CTCTTCGAAGGGGTGCTCTACGCGGCCGGCGGGCAGGCGGAGCCGGGCACGGTGACGGGCTCGGGCGGCGAGGTGCGTGCGCTGGACTTGCGTCCGAACGGCCAGTTCGTGGAGCTGTGGCACTATCCGCAGGGGAACGCCTACACCTCGATCGGCCCCATCGTGGGCGCGCCCGCGGTGGGCTATGTGGAGGATACGCGCACGGGCGCGATCGATCTGACGTGCTATTTCACGACGCTTCAGAGCGCCGCCAGCCCGGGCGGACTGGGGGGCATCGTGATTGCCACGCGCGGCGAGCCGATGGGGGCCGTGAACGATAACCGCACCTGGCAGCCGTCGCGGCGGACCGAGAACTGGGACCCACAGCGCCCGTGGGACATCCGGGTCGTCGACAATCAGACCGGCCTGGCGGTCTATCACTACTTCTTCGGCGACACCGGCGCCGGGAACCAGAGCGCGCAGGTGGAGTTCAACGTCGATAACTCGGCGGGCCGCATTCGCCTGCCGCGACCCGTGGAGCCGTCGCAGTTTTCCGTGTTCGCCGACTACACGCTGCAGGGCGATCCGGACGTGAACACTTTCGCGCTGAAGCGCCGGCACTGGATGCCGACGTTCAATACGCCGGGACAGCAGCCGCAGCCGACCGGAATCGCCTCCGGGGCAGTGATCGGGAAAGACGACGTCATTTACTACGCCACCGGCAATGGCTACATGGCGGGTGCGCAGTTTGCCAGCAACCTGGGCTACGTGCGCTGGAAGGCGCGGATCCCCGGGGCGGATCTCTTCACGGCGGCCTCGCAGGTGGTCTATCCCGGCGACCCGACCCGGCTCCAGGATTATGCCTTCGTGTCCACTCCCGCGACCAACGGCGATCTCGTCTACTTCGCCGGCCGGGATGGGGCGGTCTACGCCTTCGAGGCGAACCCGACCTTCTCGTTCAAGGTGCCCGCGCCGCCGTCCCCCGGAAAGCCGGAGAAGCGGCCGATGCACTCCGCGCGGGCGGCCCAGACGGTCGTCTACTCCAATGAGGGGCAGGGCGGGCCGCGGACGAACCGGCTGCCGCCGGGCTCCTTCACGGTGGACGCGGAGTCGGGAACGGTCACCATCAACGACTTCCGCAGCCTAGTCTTCGATCTGGGCACGATGCCGCGCGACAACGGCCAGGTCCGCCCCGGGAGCCTGGCCACGCTGCCGGAGCTGGGCAACCGGCCGGGAATCACGCTGGATGTCGATTACATCGATGATCTGGGCCAGAACGTCCAGGACACGGTGTTCGTGCCGGTGCCTCTCGTCTACTCCTTTTCGACGGGGCAGGGGACAGCGTTCAAGAGTCGCGAGCGCTTCTCCGCGCCGCCGGTCGTGATGGGCGACAGCGTCTACGTCACGAGCGAGAGCGGTCTGGTCTACGAGCTTCCGGCGGATCCGCGCCGCGAGGATCCCGCATTCCTGATGGGCACGGAGCTCGCGACCTACGCCAACGGCGGGTTCGTGCGCGCCCGGCAGGTGAGCCCCTCGGGGTCACAGTCCCCGCCGGTGCTGGCGCCTCCTTCCGTGGCGAACGGTCTCGTGGCGATGTCGCTGCCGACGGGGCTGACGGCGTTTCAATCCCCCTCGGTGCTGGTCGCCGACGCCAACCGCGTGATCGAGATCGGGGGCGGTGGCGACACGCAGAGCACGATGGATGCGACGGTGAAGCACACGCTCACGGGCTTCGGGAGTGATTTCCCCATCCCGACGGATCCGATTCACGCGCTCGTCGGGGATGCGGCGACCCAGGCCTCCGCGCTCGTCACGCAGAAGCAGTTCATCGACCGGCCAACGCGCGTGCGGAGGCTGAGCCGGGGCAGCTCCCTGACTTCGATCTTCTTCAGCTCGGCCCCGACCGAGCCGGGGCTCGTGAGCGAGCACTCGGACCTGGCAGACGAGAGCACCCTCATCGCCGACACGGGGAACAACCGCATCGTGGAGGTGAACCCCGCGGGCAAGGTGGTGTGGGAGGCGAAGGGCTTCCAGGATCCCTTCCGGCTGCTGCCGACGGGCGAGCCGCTCTCGCTCTCCGGACCGCGCGACGTCCAGCGCTGGGTCGACACGGAGGCGGATCCCGCGGCGAACGGCACCGGGGCTCTGCTGGTGCTGCACACGCTCATCGCCGACACGGGCAACACGCGCGTCATCGAGATCGTGGACAAGATCCGCTACCAGAAAGGGAACTTCACCACCGACAGCTACGTCCAACTCCCCGGGCAGGTTGATCGGAAGACAGGCAGCCCGGTCCGCTGGTATCACGTGCTCGTGTGGAGCTCCCAGACGAACGCGCAGGGGCTGAAGCTGCCCTACCAGACGGCCCAGCGTGTGCCGCTCTTTGGCGCAGACGGAAAGGCGCTGGTGAACCAGGGTGTCGACCCGAACGTCTATCCGCGGCCGGTGCTGCCGCGCGAGCCGTTCCTGCCGGCCGAGCCCTACCAGATGACGACCATGGCGACGGTGGCCAACCTGCGGGTGGGCTACGAACTGAACCCGCAGAGCCCAAATTACGGTTTCACGCAGCGCCACATCCCGCAGGTGCAGCCGGGCGGAGACACGATCCTCTTCCTGCGGAGCAACCGCTCGGCGACCGAAGAGCCGTTCCGCCTGGAAGATCCCACCGCGCCGGGCAATCCGGAGCGCACGATCTACGTGCAGGGCACCGTGGACTCGGAGGCGCCGACGATCACGGACATCTGGGATTATAACATCTTCGACAAGGGCCGGAACTACATCCGGCACACGCTGCAAGGTGTCACGAGTGTGCAGCGGACGGTGCGGGTCGATCGGTATGTGGATACGAGCGATCCTGCCCATCCGGACACGAAGCTCGCTCCCGCGGTGTGGTATCTGATTGCGGATCAGGCGGGCGTCTTCGAGGTGCGCTTTGACACCGCGTTCCCGCGGCCGGCGAACAGTACGGCAGACCCGCGGGCGCGTCTGGCGTGGGCCTTCACGAACGATGACTACAACTGGGTAACGGGCGGCGGGGTGAACGGCGACCGCACGAAGCTGCGCGACAACCAGAACCGCTACCTTAACGGGCGGGTGTTCACCCCCTCCAGCGCGCAGCGATTGGCCAGCGGCCAGGTGCTGATCGTGAGCCGGACGGCGCCGAACACGCAGGCTACGGTGCCGCTCCAGGGGACGGGCGGCGACATCTTCATCCTGCGGCCGAGCGACTACAACCCCTTCGCACAGAGCGGCACGAACGGCTACCGGCAGGATCTCTGGGTGCAAACGCTGTTTCCCGGCACGGGACCGGCGGACCTGCCGAGTATCACCTGGCGGGCCCCGGCGCCGCGCAATCCGCTGCTCCCGCCTGGGCTCGATCCGACGCTCAGTACCTTCAACCCCCTGGAGACGCGGGGAACGTATGCGCCGGAAGTGCCGGTGTTCGCGGATTTGATCTTCTAAGGAATAATGCGGTGTTCAGGCGTTCAGGTATTCAGGTGTTCAGGTCGGGCTGCTGACCGTAATGGCGCCCACCTGAATACCCGAACACCTGAATACCGCCTTCCCGATAACCGAGAGTCACGATGAGACTTAAATCCTATTACCTTTGGATCGCGGCGACGCTCCTGGTGGGGATGCTCCCGGGGAGCGCGCGCGCGGATTCCTGGGCGCAGTGGCGCTTCGACGGCGCGAATACCGGCTTCAACGCGCGCGAGACGCTGGCGATTCCGATCCCGAACCTCTTCTGGTTTTCGGCGGACGTCAAGCCGGACTTCCCCAACGCGGTGGCGATCAAGACGTTTGGGCCGGTGGTGGGCGACGTCAAACGCGCCGGCGACGTGACGCCGGACCACGTGGTCTTTGTGGCGCGTGAGAACCGTCTCTACGCCTATCGGCCGAACACCCAGGAGGGCGGCTCGAACGGCACCCTCGATCCCATCCAGGGCTGGCCGTTCAATTTCCAGCGCGTGGGCGAGGGGAACTCCCCGGACGACGGCGCCTCCGGCATCATCCAGGCGCCGCCGATCTTCGCCCATGTGACGGGGATCAATGGGAGCACGGCGGAGACGCGGGACGTCGTCTTCGTGCTGACCGGCAGCGGGACGTCCTCGGGATCGGGGGAGGTGCAGACCGATGATTTTCTGACGCTGCACGCGATCGCGCTGCCCGCGGATTTTCCGCGCACGCTGGAGCCCCAGCGGTTGTGGAGTCGCCGCATCCGCGGCATTCAGCAGCGCCCCGTTCCCCTCGCCGGAGCCGCCTACGCGGATATCGGCGATGCCTCGCTCTCGATCCCGCTGATCTTCGTGACGACCAAGGAAGGGCGGCTGCACGCCATCAACGTGCGGCCCATCGACACCGCTGCCACGGGCGCGGCGGGCAGCCCCAAGCCGGGTGGGGACCGCTGGATCTACACGACGCCGATACCGACCGGCGGAGGTAACCGGCCCACCTTCGCGGCAGGACCCGCCGTGGCGCGCGCGGCGCTGACCGGTTTCCCGGCCAACGTCCAGCCGGCGGCGGCGAAGCGGAATCGGGAGTGGTTGACGATCGCCGTGGACAGCACGGGGACCGTGCTGGCGTTCGAGGCCTTTGGGAAGGCGACGGGAACGGGCGACAACCTCGATCTCAACGGCAAGCCATCCAACGCGGACGCCCCCACGGGCGTCAAGAGCGCGCAGGACGAGGGCAGCCTGATGCGCTGGAAGCATCTTCTCGACGAAGCCACGCCGGGCGAGGCGGAAAAGGTATCGGTGCCGCCGCTGATCTGGGACGGCGCCACGCCGATCGTCGATCCCAACGCCGAGAACCCGCAGTTGACGGCGGATAACGGCCACGATGACCTCGTCGTCATCCCCACGGAGAGCGGCCGGCTCTACGGGCTGGATTTGCTCGGTAACTTCTACGGCAAATTGCCCGGGGGCAACAGCACCGCCCAGATCGGCAGCGCGACCGGCGACACGTTCCGGCGCTGGAAATTCCCGGAGGACGACCTCCCCGCGCAGCCCGACGACACCACCGACGCCGTGCCGTTCAAGCCGAACGCCCTGGTGTCGCCGGTGGCAGCCTGGGCCGGTGTGACCATCTCCGACGAAGATGGCGCCGTGGCGACGAACACCTCCCCCGACGACGACCAGTTGTTCTCGCGCTGGGACGTTCCCTCAGCGGACGGCGCGACGGTGCAGGAGTTCATCGGCGCGACCTATCTCTACCCGCGTGTCGAGACGCAGCAGGAGATCGACACCACGGTGACGCCGACGCTCTCCGTGCTGCGCACGCCGGCCGGCGGCGGCGCGGCCGTGCCGATCCCGGTGCCCGCGGCGAACCTCGCTATCGTGCCCAGCTTCCAGGACGTATCGAGCGACGAGGACGCCGACAAGAACGGCGCGCCGGACAACCAGCCGTTCCGTGGCCGGATCGTGGTGCTCCGGCAGAGCTGGCTGGATGACAACGGCGATCCGCAGACGCTCAAGATCGGCGACACGGTACGGGTGGTCTACCGTCCCAAGGGCGCCAATGCCGACGTGACGGAAAACAACCTGCCGTTCCCCACGCGGCGGCGACCGGTCTCCGAGGCGGGAGCCAATTCCGCCGCGGGTTCCCCCGTGCGCATGTCGATGGGTATCAAGCAGAAGCTGGTCCAGGACATCGCCGCGGAAGTGATCACGCCTCCGACCGGCGGCCTGGCGCCGGCGCCGGCGATGGCGGTGGCGAACGATACGATCTGGCTCGGCTCGCGCTACCGCGGGCGGTTTTACAACCTGCAGGCCGAGTCGCTCCTGAACGTGGGCGGCATGATTTCCGCCGACGACAAGGGCACGGACCTGGCGGCCGATCAGGATCAGCCCGAGATCGCGGATCCCACGGGAGCGCCGGCGATCGCGGACGGTTGGATCTACGTCACCTATGAGCAGGGGCTGCTGGCGGGGTATGCCAACGACGGCGGGCTGACGCCCGGCACCGATGGCGGGATCTACGACAATCCCGACTCCCCGTTCCTGCGGCGTTTCCCGCTCGGCAACACGCTGGAAAAGCCACAGATCACGATCACGGACGGCAACGGCGCGCCCATCACGGATGAGGACCATCTCCTCTTCGACTGGGGGGAGACGATTGTCCTCAAGGTGAATATGCCCAACCCCAACGGCGACCGGAACGGACTGGCGCGCAACCCGGTGCGGGCGACGCTGCGCGGGCCGATGGGGGATCTGCCGCCGGTGACGGCCTCACCCGTGCGTCCGGCCAACGCCATCAATGAGGCCGCGCGCGAGGTGACGCTGGAGCTCACGATCCCGAACGCGTCGTCGCAAAACCCGATGACGCCGGGGACGAAGCTGCTCAAGGACGTCGCCATGCCGAACGACCGCTCGCGCGAGCCGCACTGGGAGCTGCGCGTGGAGCAGATCACGAACTGGCGCGGCACAACGGGGCTGGAGCCGACGGACCCCGCCTTTATCGCCGAGGGACCGTGGGTACCCAACGTGCAGCGTCCGTCGTGGAACGGGGATCCCTTCTCATCGCCGTGGATCAGTCTCAACAACCCGATCGCGCTGCGCTACGGCCCTCCGGGGCTCGCGCCCGACGACATCGGCTACGTGGCGCGCTTCGCGACAGACGGCTTCGGGCGGCGCGACGAGCGCTTGAACGGCGATCCGTATAAGAAGAACGTCTTCGCCGCGCCGGGGGGCGCCGAGTTCGACGAGCCGCGCGTGCTGACGGTGGGCACCAATCCCAGCGACGGTCGCCAGCTGCTCTTCGCCGATCACGGCAAGACCTCGCCGTCGATGCAGATGCAGATCGTAGACCGCAGCGACCTGGGCGTGAACGCCACGCAGGGACCGCTGCGCGTCAAGGTGCAGGTGGCGAAGCTGACCAAGCTGGGCGCGGAGCTCCCGCTGGCGACCGGGGCGGCCGTGGGCGGCGCCATGATGGGCTCGGTGAACCAGAACGCCAACTACCCGGATGACGGCCCGGACGGCTACTATGCCAGCATCCCGGGCGACAAGCTGCGGGTGGTGAAGGTGGGCGACGGCAGTGACGCCACGACCGCCGGGGTGCCGCTGCGGGGCGCTCTGACGGAGCGCGACGCGGCGAACCGCCCGGTGATCGGGGCCGACGGCCGCGCCACGAAGACGCTGCAGCCCGACACCTTCGCGGTGAGCGTGGACGTGCCGCGCTTCCAGGCGGACGACATCTACGCCACGCGGGCGCGCGTGCCGCAGCTCGTGGGCGGGCAGCCGGTCTTCACTAACACGACCGCCGTTGATCCCCGCAAGCCGTTCAGCGACTTCATCGGCCAAACGGGCCAGCCGTCGAACGCGCCGCCGCCGGACGACGCCCGCATCCGCGACGACAAGTCGGCGCGTGTGACGGTCTTCGTGGACGCCAATAACAACGGCCGCCTGGACCTCCAGGGCAACTTCCGCGAGGCCTACCGGACGTTCGCGGTGCAGCTCGCCGTGCGGCCGGAGTTTAAGCTGGAAGTGCGCGAGCGGACCGTGGACCTCGGCAAGGTGTGGCACGGCTACGACAGCCCGCCTTACGAATCGCTGATCTTGCCGCCGGCGAACCCGCAGCAGGCCGCGAGCCAGGCGTTCTACAAGGAATACTGGAAGCCGTTCACGCTGGTCAACACGGGCAACGTGAACCTGCCGCGGATCAAGCCCGAGGTAGCGGTCAAGCGACCGTCAGATGCGCTGCCTCTGGAGCTGGTGACGCTCAGCAGTGACGGCGTCGATTCCATGCGCGCGCTGACGCTCGTCCGCAACCCCGCCGAGGCCGACCTGCGCGTCGACGGCAACATCTACCTGCACACGACGTTCGACGATCTGTTGAAGCCGGCCAACGGCGCCTACGGAGATGGGCTGGGAGCGTGGCTGCAGAAGGCACGCTCCGGGTCTTCCGCGCCGAGCACGAACCTGTTCGCGGGCGACCCCAGCCCGGCGCCCGCCACGAGCGTGGGCGCCCCCGCCCGGCAGCCCTATCTCACTCTGCGCGTCCCGCTGGGGACGCCGCTGGGCACGTATGCCGGCCGGGTGCGCTTCTTCAACGATCAGAACGTGCAGATGCGCATCGATCAGAACGGCTTCCCGGGCTTCCACTACCAGGTATTCGGCGTCATCGGTGACGGCTTCCTCAACCGGGCAACCGTGGCGGAGACGCCCGTGGAGCCGTTCACGGATCCGACGCTGACGCTGAAGCTGTGCGTGACGGAGAATTGGGCACTGGGCACCGTGACGGATCCCGCCGCCAACGGTCCGGCCGGCGCCAGCGTCTCGCGGATCAACCCCGCGGTGGGCATGAACCGCATGGACCTGCAGGACTCCGCGCTGGCGAACTTCCCGGACCGGAACCCACTGCTGCTGTTCTACGCCAGCAACCAGCAAGCGCTGGGGGCGGCGCAGCCGGATCCCCTGCACTTCGACCTCTTCGGGGCGTCCCTGACGTTCGACCCGGCGCTGGCCGTGTTCCCCTTCGATCGTTTGCCCCAGGATCCCGATCCGTGGCAGGCGCTCGGCAACGCGGCCCTCAGTGGCACGACGACCCGTCAGGGCTCGATCAAGAACGCCAAGCCGTTCTTCCTGCAGGACGACCTCAGCGCCGCGGGGACGCCGCGGCAAGGGTTCCTGTTCTGGCACCAGGAGGCGACTTCGCAGCCGGGGCGTGTGGATTCCGTGCTGATGTATCGCCAGCTCACGCCGACGGTCGGGGAGCCGCAGCTGCTGAGCCCCGGCGGCCAGAATCAGACCAACGTGGCGCTGGCGCGCCGGATGGCACCGCGGGCCATCGTCACGAACCCGCAGCAGGGAACCCGTCCTAACTGGCTGGGGATGTGGCACGGCGGCGACGCCACCAAGCGGAACATCTTCTACTCGCAGACCACGACGCCGGAGGATCCGGCGACGTGGAGCGCGGAGAAGGTGCTGGCGACGCCGGCGTCCCTGGCGAGCGTCAGCGATCCCGCGCCATGCTACACGCGGGACGCGAACGGGATCGGGACGATCTGGCTCTACTATACGGGCTTCTCGCAGCGGCTGGGCCGGTCCGACGTCTACCTGACGAAGTATGATCCGATGACGCTGGGCAACCCCAGCAAGTTCTACGGCTTGCTAGGCTTCGCGCCGCTGACGGGCGACGTGCTCGCTTCCAACGCCAGCCGGACGGTCTATACCTCGGGCGGGATCGACTGGATCATCGACAAGACGCACCCGATCCAGGTCTACCTGGACGACATGGCGCTCCTGGCCGAGGGCGACGTCGGTACCAAATCGGCCAATGGCGAGGTCGTCTTCGAGATCCGCGACGTGCCCAACCTGAAGGGGCTGCGCGATAACAACGTGCGGGTGATCATCGATCCCGCCGGTGGCATCGTGCGGTTCAACATGGATACGCGGCGAATGCGCACGCTGATGGCGGGACTGCCGCCCGCGGGACCGACTCCTATCCCGGATCCTGAGATCTCCGCGGATTTCTCCCCGCAGACGCTGCGGATCACGCGCAGCGACGCCGGCTCGTCCGGCCCCGTGGGCGTGACCACGACGACCTTCGAGCCGAGCTGGTATGGAGAAGTGCGCGATCTCCAGATGCAGTTGAACCCGCCGTCTGCCCAGTTCCGGGCCGAATCACGGCCGATCCGCTCCCGCGGGGACCGGATGTGGGTCTTTTGGCGCCGCAGCGCCGGAGCTGTGGGCGGCGGTCCGGCAATCTACTACAAGACGCTGCGGCCCTCGATCAAGGTGCGCCGGGGCCGCTTCGTCAACCTCAACATCCGGGTGAGGTCCCGACCTGACGATCCCACGGCCCTTGTACGTGGCGCCCAGGGGACGCCCCAGGATGTCCCGTGGGAGGACGTCGATATGGCGGAAGGAGCCATCTACTTCAGCGCCGAAAAAGAAGGATTGGTGGCGGCTTACGGCGCGCCGACGCCGGTCGACGTGACCTACATCGACCCGCTGACGAACTCCGAGATCACGGAGCCGCACATGATCACCTGGCGCGAGGAGGTCGGCGAGACGCCCGTGCCATTGGACGTTTCGGTGAACGAGGGGAGCCTCTCGGTCCTGCCGGTCTACGAGAAAACGATCCTGTGGACACTGCCGGGCGCCAACACGTTCGAGGCGCTCCCGCATCTCCAGAAGCTGTGGCTCTTCTGGAGCAGCACGCGCGGCACCGGCAACGACATCTTCCAGGCGGCGCTCGCTCCGCGCCTCAAGCCGGACGCACAGTTGATCGATCCGAACTTCGGCCTGACGCTGCTCCCCGGACGGCGTTAGGGGGCGGCGAGTCCGCGCCGTTAGCCCCGAAGGGGCGAGATAACCTGGCCCAGGCTGCAGGCCTGGGTAGCGACCCAGCGAAAGCACCCAAGCTCTGAAAGGGCGGGATAGCCTGGCCGCGTTGCGTTATCTCGCCCTTTCAGGGCTTGGGCATTCATCCGACCGTCACCCAGG
>Ga0170475_125590211_pt1 | contig 10428 bp, 11 predicted proteins | sample Soicark_Litter_5_FD_111474 | JGI IMG/M metagenome (GOLD analysis project Ga0170475, IMG submission 111474) | Avena fatua rhizosphere microbial communities from Hopland, California, USA. Combined Assembly of 48 SPs | reverse complement strand
GTCCGACGTCATCAGGTCGCCCGCTGGAGTCAGCAACTCCATGCGGATCATCGTGGCGAAGAAGCCGCCGATGAAGAACATGAACGTGATCGAAATCAAATACAGGATCGCGATCCGTTTGTGGTCCGTGGTGAGCAGCCACGACTTCCATCCATAATTCGTGTTGAGGAAATTCTCGCGCTCGATGGGTTGTGCCACCATTGTTGCCATGATTACTGCACCTTCGCATTTCCAGCCGTGGAAGCTGGGTTAGCCGCCCCAGGCTGGCCTGAAACAGCGGCGGATTTTACCGGCGCCTGCCCTTCCGGTTGCGGTTGGGCGATGGATTTCACATATGAGATCAGGGAAAGTAATTGATCTTCGCTAACCAGTCCGCTGAAGGTTGGCATGATCGGTTTGAAACCTGCCGTCACCTTCGAACCTGGATTGAGAATTGACTCACGGATGTAGTTGTCGTCTGCCACTACCGTGCTGCCGCTATCGAGCGCTACCTGCTTGCCGTAAAGACCGGCGAGTGTGGGACCTCGTCCTTGCGTATCAGAACGATGACAAGTGGAGCATCCAAGTTCAGAAAACAGCTTCTGACCATTGGTGGCCATGCTGCCTTCGTTCGAACCGTTCGAAAGCCAAGCCGCGTACTCCGTGGGTTCCATGACGACTACTTCGCCAATCATCCCCGAGTGCAAGGTACCGCAATATTCCGCGCAGAACAGGTGATAATGGCCGGTCTTGACCGGATGGAACCAAAGGGTGGTGTAGCGTCCCGGTAGAACATCGGTCTTGATGCGGAACGCCGGGATGAAGAAACTATGAATAACATCCTGCGAAATCATGGTTAACCGGACATCGCGTCCCACCGGCACGTGCAGCTGGTTAATTTCGCGCACGCCCTCCGGGTGCTGCAACTTCCACATCCATTGCTTGCCCACCACGAAAACATCCATCGCATTTTTTGGCGGCTGCGCTTGCGTCATATAGATGCTGGCGCCCCACACGAACATCACCATGAACAGTCCGAAGGGGATCAGCGTCCACGTGGCTTCCAGTGCCAGTGACCCTTCGATCTGAGTTGCTTCGCGTCCGGGGCGCTGCCGGTACTTGAGCGCGAAGAAAGCCACCAACGCGAACACCAGCAAGGTGAAAAAGCCAGTAACCGCGATCAGGAAGATGTAGAGCGCGTCTACATTCGGCGCGTACGATGATGCCTGCTCGGGCCACAGGGGAATGTTTTGCCACATTAGGCGTTTCCTCCCCGGTTGCGTCCCGAGCGGTCTTGCTGCGGTTCCAAACGGAACATGATGATAAGGAACCCTCCGAGTATTAACACCGTCACACCGCCCGCAATCTTCACCACGCGGGATATGACCGCTCCGTATTTGCCGGTCCGCGGATCGTAGTGGTAGCAGTACAAAAGAATCTGATCGACAACATTGCCGACCTTGCCCTGCGAGGCCTGAACGATGCCGAAGCGTAAGTCCTTCGGCGCATATTCCACGCCGTAGAAGTATTGCGCGATCTTGCCATCCGGTTTTACCACCATGATGGCCGCGGCATGCGCGAACTGCTTCATTTCGTCGTCCCAGGCATAGTTGAAGCCAACCGCGTTGGTAAGCGCCTTAATCGAATCCGGCGAACCCGTCAGAAAGTGCCAGCCTTCGCTCCCGCCCGGCCGTCCGTAGCGCTCCACGAAAACGCGCTTTTTGCCGCGCGCGAGATCGGGGCCTTCCGTGGGATCAAAGCTCACGGTCACCACTTCGTATTCCTTACCGATATCGAACTTTAAAGTCGAAAAGACGCTGGCTTCGCCGTTCAGCACCTCGCCGCATAACATGGGACATTCGTAATAGACCATGCTGAGCACGACAGGTTTCTTGCCGAAGTAATCGCCCAGTTTGACTTCACGGCCCAATTCGTCGCGAAACTTCAAGTCCAATGGAATTTGCGAATCAAGTTTTTGCTCGATTCCCACGTTCTTCAGGATATTGGGTGGCGGTTGCGTAGTCCCACGCGGACCCGCATTCATGCCCTGTGCCGCGGCGAGTGTTGTCCAACTCGCGGCCAGGAGCAGCGCCCATCCAAACTGACGCAGGATTTTATTGCGTTTCACTTCAATTCCCTTTCTGCTGCCCGAGGGCAGATGAAACCTACTGCCGGGCCACCGGGCGCGTGCCACCCGCTAAACCTGGCACTGTGTCCGTTCCCGATCCAAATTGCGCCGCGGTGGGTGGTGGCACTGCCGGACGCGACGGCAATCCTTGCTGCGCTACGGCCTTAATCGCTTCCTCCACCGGAATACGCGCAATGTTGCTCTTCTGGTCTACCCAGCCATAGCTGTTCAGGATCTGATCTTCATTGGCGCGCAGTTGATACATATCGGCGACATCGTCTGGTTGCAGCGTTGGCTTCGGAAACCGCATCACCGGGTTTGGTTGTGTCGCCGGATTATTTGGCATCGTCGACGCGCCCGTGACCGGTGCCTCTTGTTGCCCAAGCCTCTTGTGGTAGTTGTAATATCCGTACACAACAGCGCATAACACCGCAGTGGACACTACCAGCACGATCAAAAAGGCGAGAATACCTCGCGCGCCGAGATCGCGATTTTCATAAGTCACGCCGTGGTGGCTGACTTGTTCGAAATGCAGTTCGCCGCCTTCGTCGTGATGGTGCTTACTCATGTTTCTCTCCGTAGATATCCACCAGGCGCGGGTCGTACAACGCGATCACCGGACGCTTCCCGTAGTTGCCAAGGAACAACGTCAGCCAGAGTCCAACCATGAAAACTGGAACTACCGCGTACATCCAGACTCCCGGTTTCACGTGCTCGGGGCTGAAAGACGGCGCTGACACCCAGATCAAATCCACCGCGCGCATAAAAATCATCCATCCGGACCAACGCAAGCTTGCGCGGATCCTTCTTTAAGGATTGTGAGAGCAGGATGATGAATGGGACCACGAAATGGAATATCACCAGGAACAGGGCCACTGCGCCCCATCCACCGCGAATGCGATCGAGGTACCAATGAATTTCTTCGGGCAAGTTGCCGGCCCAGATAATCAGCCACTGCGAAAAGCTCAGGTACGCCCAAAGCATCACAAAAGTCAGCAGCAATTTGCCGTTGTCCCAGAACACCACTTCGTCCATCAGCGAATTCATCGGCTCGTATTGAACGACCACCCTGCCGAGGATAATCGCCAGGGACATGCCTAGCAGACCTTGTCCGACAATCACGATCAACGGAAACATCGTGGATGGCCATCCCGGCGTAATCGACATCAGCCAATCGATGGTTGCAAAGGTCATCGTCCAAAAATAGATGACCATTCCGGCCGAACTCACAATGTTGAACTTCCGGCCCAGCCATGTGTCATAAGGGCGGTCCTGGATTGCCGACCAGCGATTCAACAACGTGATCATCAGGAACCAGATGCCGAAGTAAATGACGGCGCGAACAATGAAGTAAGGAAGGTTCAGGAAGTGCGACTTCAACGACTCGGCATGTGCACCGTGGAACGCCGGATTCGCCCAAGGATAAAGAAGCTTATATCCGATCTAGATGGGAATAAATGCAACGGCCGCCCAAATCACGTTGCGCGTGCCGGCTTCCCAAATGCGGCGCATGGAGTAGCCCCAGCGTCCGCTGGTCAGGTGCCACAACATCAGCCAGCCCAGGCATCCGAGCGTGAAGCCGATGAACAACATGTAGCCAACCAGGTACGCTTGCATCGCTTGTCGAGCATCAACGAGGAAACACACGAGGGTGCCAATTCCAAACAAGCCGGCCACGGCTACCGTGCGACGCTTCATGCCCTGTAATGCGGGCGGCGTCGTCACGCTGAGATTATTGATATCGACTGTGTGGCTGGTGTGCACTATTTCCTCTCCTGACGACGTTCATCGGGTCCGGGAGCCTGTGTAGTCTGGGCTCCAGCAGCGGCTGTTCCTGATGCGATTTGCGTGTCCATTGGCTTGCCCGCGGCCATGGCGCCCGGCGCATGCTGGCTGAACTGCAACACCCGGATATAGGCCGCGATCGCCCAGCGGTCGTGCGGATCCACTTGCACTGAATAGTCCGGCATCACGCCGTAGCCTTTGCTGATGACGTCGTAAAAATGCCCGATCGGCGCATTCACCAATTTCGGATCCAGGTACGACGGAGGCCTCTGGAATCCACGTTGCACGATCATGCCGTTACCATCGCCGGTCCTTGAATGGCACGGCGAACAGTAGATGTTGAATCGCTCTTGTCCCCGCTTGAGCAGATCAGCCGTAACCGGGAACGGCATCGCATCGGACTCTTTTCCGTTTGCCATGCCGGTGTAATACAAAGTGTCCTCGCGCAGTTCGCCACGCGCGACCGTATTCGGCAGCAACGGACGAGACCCACGTTTATCCGCGTAAAAATCACTTTCACGCAGCGGCTTCATTTTTGGCTGAACGTGCATGTCGAGACGCAAGCCGCATCCGGTTAATGCCATGCAACCCAGCAATGCCGCTCCAGCTAATTTCATTTTCATTGAGTTCGCGAGTCTAATAGGGCACCTCCGCGATCGAGGTTGGCCCCAGGCCTTCCATGAAACTGCGCGTTCCGACCATATCGAACTTGGGATCCACTGTTTCAATGCACAAGAAGAAACGGTCGCGTGAAGCAAACGCAAATTGCGGCACGTTGAAGACGGGGTGATAAGGCAAAGGCAATCCGTTCATCGCCAACATGCCCAACGCCGCCGACAAACCACCGAACAGAATCGTCAACTCGAAGCACACGATAATGAATGAAGGCCACGAGTGAAAAGGACGACCGCCGATGTTCAGCGGATACGCGATCAGGTTGATCCAATACTGCAACGCGTAAGCCGTGGCCAATCCCAGCAATCCGCCGACCAGGCAAACCAGCGCAACCTGGTTCTTCTCAAAACCGATTGCCTCCGCTAATCCGTGCACGGGTTGCGGACTATACGCATCCATCTTGCGATAGCCCGCCGCATAGGCTTTCTTGGCCGCCACCAATATATCGGTGGGCGTCTCGAATTCAGCCATCAGTCCGTAAACGGGTGCTACATGTGCAGGTGCGCTCATTGCTCCACCTCCACATGCTTCGGTTTCGACGCAGGTAACAGGTCACGCATTTCGAAGATCGAAATCATCGGCAATACACGAATGAACAGCAGGAACGCGAACAGGAAGAACCCAAGCGTTCCCAGGTATGTTGCCCAGTCCCAACGCGTGGGAATGTAAAGTCCCCAACTCGAGGGCAGGAAGTCTTTCTGCAAACTGATTACGACGATAACGAAGCGTTCCAGCCACATCGCCACCAGGATCACGATCGAGACCAGGAACAGCACTACTGGACTCTTGCGCACGCGCTTCGACCAAAGCACATTCACAAAACCGACGTTGATGGCGATGAGCGACCAGTAGAAGAACCGGTAGTAGCCGGTCATGCGGTTCATCATCATCGTCCATTCATACGGATTGCCGCTGTACCAGGCAAAGAATGTTTCCGAGATGTATCCGTAAGAAACGATCAACCCGGTCGCCAACATGAACTTCGCGCAATTGTCGAGATGGCGATCGGTGATCATGTCACGCAGGTTGTAGGCCGCGCGAATCGGAATCGCCAGCACCAGCACCATGGCGAAACCTGAATAGATAGCACCCGCTACAAAGTACGGCGGGAAAATCGTGGTGTGCCATCCGGGTACGATGCCGACAGCGAAGTCGAAGGAGACCACCGTGTGGACCGAGAGCACCAGCGGCGTTGATAAGCCTGCTAGCAGCAGGTACGCCTTTTCGTAGCGATGCCAGTGACGCGCTGATCCACGCCATCCCAGCGCCAGCATCCCGTAGATGAATCGCGAGATCGGATGCTTCGCGCTGTCACGAGCGTGGCCATGTCCGGAACCAGTCCGATGTACCAGAACACCAGCGAAATCGTCAGGTAGGTCGAAACCGCGAACACGTCCCAAACCAGCGGGCTGCGGAACTGCGGCCACAATTGCATCGTGTTCGGATACGGCGTCAACCAATAAGCGAGCCATGGACGGCCTGTGTGCAGAACCGGGAACAAGCCGGCGCACATCACGGCGAAGAGCGTCATCGCTTCCGCGAAACGGTTGATCGAATTACGCCACGACTGCTTCAACAGCAACAGGATGGCCGAGATCAACGTTCCCGCGTGGCCGATACCGATCCACCATACGAAGTTGACGATGGCGAATCCCCAGCCGACTGGGATGTTAATTCCCCAGATGCCAACGCCCTTAAAGAGCAGGTAGGTTGCGGCGAGCAGCAGCACGGTTGCTAGACCGCCAGCCATCGCAACCATCGCCAGCCACCCCAGCGAGATGTCGCTGTTCAGGATGATCGAGCTGATCTTGTCCGTGATCGTCCCGAACGTGTGTCCCGGAGCGACGACCGGTATCTCCGGCGGCCGATTCGCTTGAACGACGTTTGTCTTATGTGCCATTACGAATGCTGCTCCGGTTCGCCGCCCTGAATCTCCGGATTCGGGTTCAATACGGCAGCAATATAAGTTGTACGGGGACGCGTGTTCAGATCTTCCAGCACTCCATAGGTGCGTGGACTCTCCTTCAACTGCGTGACCCTGCTCTTCGTATCATTGATGTCGCCGAAGATGATCGCGTCCGTCGGACACACCTGCTGGCATGCCGTCAGGATTTCCCCATCCTGCACGCGACGGTCCTCTTCTTCCGCATGGATGCGGCCATTGGTGATGCGCTGCACGCAGTAGGTGCACTTTTCCATGACGCCGCGACTGCGGATCGTCACTTCCGGATTGCGCAACATCTTGTACTGCGGCGTGGTCCAGTCCTGGAACAACAGGAAGTTGAAGCGACGCACCTTGTACGGACAGTTGTTCGAGCAGTAGCGCGTGCCCACGCAACGGTTGTAGACCATGTCATTCAGGCCTTCCGTGCTATGGACCGTCGCCCCCACCGGACAAACCAACTCGCACGGCGCATTTTCGCAATGCATGCACGGGAGTGGCTCGAAGTACATCGCCGGATTCGCCGGACTGCCTTGGTAATAACCATCCACTCGCAGCCAATGCATATGACGTCCGCGGAGAACCTGATCCTTGCCCACCACCGGCGTGTTATTTTCCGCCACGCAGGCGATGATGCACGCGTTACATCCGGTGCACCGGTTCAGGTCGATACTCATACCCCACTTGTAAGCAGGGTTGCCGTTCTCCCCCGTATCCGGATACTGATACCCAGGATAGAGGGTTTCATCCGGCTTGGGCGCCTCGCCCATTTCCTTGGCAAACTCAGGATTCTTTTTGTATTCGCTGATCGACGCGGCACGAATGATGTTGCGTCCGTAGAAGTCCTGTACACCTTGCGTGGAAGCCAACTTGTAATTGTTACCGGTGTTGGTGACCTTCACGCCGCGGCTGTAAAACGGCTCGTCGGAATACCACATCGAGTAAGCGTTGTACCCGCGACCCGTGCCAGAAGCGCCGGCACGTATTCGGCCGTAGCCGAGATAGACCGTGATGGTGTCGTCAGGATGCCCTGGCTGTACCCAAACCGGGCCTTCGATCTTGCGACCACGATATTCAATCTGCGCGACCGCAGCATCCTGATCGGCAGGGAATTTCATGTCCTTCGCCATCTTCGGACTAACCATGATGGCGTTGTCCCAGGTCAGCTTGGTCAGCGGCTTCGGCAATTCTTGCAGCCAGCCATTGTTCGCGAAGCGACCGTCGTACACGCTCGGATCGAAACGGATCACCATCTCGATACCCTGCGACTGGTTCGACTGCATCGCCGGGAAGTTGGTCCCTTTAGCCTTGACCGTTCTTGGCTGGGGAGCGCTTCCGGTGATGAAACCATCGTGAATCGATCGGCGCCAGAATTCGTCGAACGTACCGGCACCTTTGAACTGGCCTTGCCAGAAGCCTCGCACCACGTCGTACCCATTGGCATCGATTTGGCCATTCAGTACCGCCAACATTTCGTGCGGACTGTGTCCGTTGTAGAGCGGAGAAATGAGCGGCTGCACAATGGTGACCATCCCGTTCGCCGCCCGTGCATCGCTCCAGTGCTCCAGGTAATGCGTGCCCGCCAGATGCCAATCGCAGTTGTAAGCAGTCTCGTCGTAGTAGCAGCCGTAGTGAATCTTCAGCGGAACCTTCTTCAGGATCTCCTCGAAGTCCGTATCCACCGGCGCCTCGTACACTGGATTGCCATCAAGGATCACCAGCATGTCGACCTTATTGGCATTGATATCAGCAACCAGCTCTTTTAACGACGCAACCGGATCTACCGGATTCGCAATCAGCGGGTCGGAAAAGGTGACCGTTTGACCGACAGCACCCAGCGCCTCGTTCATCGCGTGGGCGAGCGCGTGTACCGCCGGGGGCTGCTTCTCGCCGACCACAATCAACGACGATCCCTTGTGCGCTTGCAAATCCTTCGCTATTGCGTCGAGGAGCTTTGCATTTTCGCCGGACACATTCCCGCTGCCGCCAAGTCCTAAACGGCTCGCCAGGGCGCGGGCGTACTGCTCCACTTCCGAGGGCTTTACCGGAATGCGATGGTCCGCCTTGAAACCGGTCACCGTCGGCGAACTTTCGATGGCGTACATGCGATTCAGTCCACGCGTGTTTGCCTTGTTATCTGGATCGCGACGGTTCGCCCAGTCATTCGAGTACTGTGTCATTCCCGGGAAACCAGAGAACAGGAAATCTGCATCCAGCGTTACGATCACGTCCGCATTCGCGAAGTTATACCGAGGCTCCACAGGCTCGCCAAACGCAAGCTGCGCACCGGCATAAACCGAATTGCGATTAACCGGATCCCACTGTACCCACTTCATCTGCGGGTACTGTTGTTGCAGTGTCTTGATTTGCGCGGCCAGAGTGGGTGAGTTCACCGTGCGGGTCATCAACCGCAAACCCGCTCCGCCATTCGCCTGCTGCGATACCAGTGGCGCCTGCACGGCCGACAGAAACGTGCCCCATGTCTGCGTCGTGCCTTCATGCAAGTTCGTTTGCGAGCGATCCGGATCGTACAAATCGAGGATTGATCCCTGCGCGAACAGGTCGGTGCGTCCCTTGCTTACCGGATGCTCCGGATTACCCTCGATTTTCGTGGGTCGGCCTTCATTGCTGCGCACCAGCACGGGCAATGCGTCCGCGCCCAGCGTGAACGCCGTCGCAAAGTACAACGGACGCCCCAGCACCAAAGCCTCGGGCTGCTTTACGTAAGGCACGATGGCCTGGGTCGGCATTTTCGTACAGCCACTCAGGCCGGCCAGTGCCAGCGAGGCACTCATCAACTGAAGGAAATTCCGGCGCGAAACTTCGCCGCCTATCCATTCCGAGGCCTGCCGTGGAAATTCCTGGTGCAACAGCTCCTGGAATTCGTCCGTGCCCGCCAGTTCTTCCAGGCTCCGCCAGTACTCCGGTCCCTGCGCTGCGGAAAGCTGTTTCTGCACCGTTGCCAAATCCAGCTTCTGCTTGGGACGGGAAGCCTCGCCCGCCGATTTGATCTGTATGAGTTCCATCTTCTCCGTCTAACTCACCCCACCCCTGATTAACGGTGGCAGGTATTGCAACTCGTAATATCGAAGACACTGCGCAAGTGGTACTCCTTCTTCAGGTAAGTACCGAGCGCGATCTGGTCCGTAAACTTCTGTCCGTTCACCACCACTGGTTCCTCGGTGGTCGGCTGCTTGTAATTCATGTTGAACACTTCCTCACGAGGCCGCAGCATCTTCTCCGGCTCGCGATGACAGTTCAGGCACCATTCCATCTGCAACGTGTTCTGCGCATACATCAGCGGCATCTTGTTGACCGCACCGTGACACGATTCGCAGCCCACACCCTTGTTCACGTGAATGCTGTGATCGAAATACACGTAGTCGGGCAAGTTGTGGACCCGCGTCCACATCAGCGAGTTCCCCGAGCGATAACTCTCCCGCACCGGTTCCAGCATGGGAGCGTTGGTCCAGATCTGCTGGTGGCAGTTCATACACGTCTTGGTAGGAGGAATGCCGGCAAAATTCGACTTCTCCACCGACGTATGGCAATAACGGCAATCGATTCCCAGTCCTGCCACGTGGTGTTGATGACTGAACGGCACTGGCTGCTCGCGGGCCACGCCACGCCAGCTGTAGTAAGGCGACCGCTGCAGTTCGAGCGCCGCTCCCAGGAACCCCGTAACCAGCAGGAGCGCCAGGATGATCGAAACGCGAGAGATTGTATTGGTGCTGCGATGAAAGATCTGAGGCATTTACCGAGCCATTTTTTCCGTCGTGCTGGAGGATGTCCTTTAATCCGGGCACCCTTCACTGGTTGAACCGCGTTCTAAAACACGTGTGAGTGTGACTCACGTCACCGAAACACGTGATTGTATCAGGTGCTTCATCTTTTTTCGCAATGCGAATTTATCCTCAAT
>Ga0170475_110053008_pt1 | contig 10429 bp, 8 predicted proteins | sample Soicark_Litter_5_FD_111474 | JGI IMG/M metagenome (GOLD analysis project Ga0170475, IMG submission 111474) | Avena fatua rhizosphere microbial communities from Hopland, California, USA. Combined Assembly of 48 SPs | reverse complement strand
GGCGGCGAGTTGGCGAAGAGCCAGATGGACCGTGGCGCCGACGTGATCTACGCGGCGGCCGGCGGCACCGGCATCGGCGTTCTCCAGGCGGTCGCCGATGCCAAGAAGCTCTCGATCGGCGTCGATAGCAACCAGAACCACCTGCACCCCGGCTCGGTTCTGACCTCCATGATCAAGCGGGTCGATGTCGCGGTTTACAACTGCATGAAGTCGGCGAAGGACGGCACTTGGGCTCCGGGTTCCCGAGTCCTCGGCCTTAAGGAGGACGGCGTCGGCTATTCGCTCGATGACGACAACAAGGCGCTGGTCACCGACGACATGAAGCAGAAGGTCGAGGCCGCCAAGGCCCAGATCATCGCGGGCGAACTCCAGGTTCAGCCCTATAAGCAGTAAAAGGGTAAGCAGTAACCGGGAGCGGGTGGAATGACCGATACCATCGTGCAAGGCGACTTCCATAGCAAGTCGGCGCAACGCCAGCCGCCCGCCCTGGAGCTTTCCGGCATCAACAAATGGTTCGGCTCGAACCATGCCAACAAGGATGTTTCCCTGACCGTCCGCCGGGGCAGCATCCATGGCGTGATCGGCGAGAACGGCGCCGGGAAATCGACGATCATGAGCATCGTCTACGGCTATCTGCGCGCCGACAGCGGAACTATGGAGGTCAACGGCAAGCCCACCGACATCCGCACCCCCCGCGATGCCATCGCAGCCGGCATCGGCATGGTCCACCAGCATTTCATGCTGGTGGACACCTTCACCGTGGTGGAAAACGTTCTGCTCGGGGCCGAAGGCGGCGCAACTCTCGCCCCGGGCTTGGCACGCGCCCGTAGGGAGTTGGAGCGGCTGGAACATGAATACGCGCTGGAGGTGAATGTAAACGCCATCGTCGGCGACCTGCCTGTCGGCCTTCAGCAGCGAGTCGAGATCCTCAAGGCGCTCTATCGCGGCGCCGACATCCTGATCCTGGATGAGCCGACCGGGGTTCTGACCCCGCAGGAGGCCGACCACCTGTTCCGCATCCTCCGGGCGCTGCGCGACCAGGGCAAGACGATCATCATCATCACCCATAAGCTGCGCGAGATCATGGACCTGACAGACACGGTCACCGTGATGCGCAGGGGCGAGGTGGTCGCCAATGTCGAAACAGCCTCCACCAGCCGCGACCAGCTTGCCGAACTGATGGTCGGGCGCAAAGTGCTGCTTCGGGTGGACAAGAAACCGGCGGAGCCGGGTCCCGTGGTCCTCGACGTGCGGGCGTTGAAGGTGGTGGACAGCAGTGGCGTTCTCCGCGTCAAGGAAGTCAGCCTGACGGTGCGGGAAGGCGAGATCGTCGGCATCGCCGGGGTTTCCGGCAACGGCCAGTCGGAACTGCTGGAAGCGCTGGCCGGTATCCTCCCCTTGGCCGGCGGCTCGGTCCGCCTTCATGGCGAGAAGATCAGCGGTCGATCCATCTTCAACCCCCGCGATCTGCGCCGGGCCGGTATCGCCCATGTGCCCGAGGATCGCCAGAAGGTCGGTCTCGTGACCTCGTTCCATGCCAGCGAATGCGCGGTCCTGGGCTACCACGACGATCCCCGCTACAACGGCCACATCCTGATGGACCGCCGCGCCATGCTTGACCGCTGCCGCGCCCAGATGAAAAGCTACGACGTGCGACCGCCCCTGCCCGACCTGCCCGCGGCCAGTTTCTCCGGCGGCAACCAGCAGAAGATCGTCCTGGCCCGCGAGATCGAGCGGAACCCCGACGTGCTTCTGGTCGGCCAGCCCACGCGCGGAGTCGATATCGGCGCCATCGAGTTCATCCACCGCCGCCTTGTGGATCTGCGCGACGCTGGCAAGGCCATCCTCCTGGTTTCAGTGGAACTGGACGAGATCCTGGCGCTGAGCGACCGCATCCTCGTGATGTTCGACGGCCACCTCGTCGGTGAGATCCCCACGGCCCAAGCGACGGAACGGCAATTGGGACTGATGATGGCCGGCATCGCGGAGGAAGCGGCGGACTGAAGGCGCCAAGCCTTACACCAGCCAAGCCTTACACCAAAGTACAGGATCGTAAGGAACCGCAAGAGCGGTCCCGCGCTATGTTTATCTTAGGTTGCCAAATACTCCGCTGTCCTGTTTGGATCATGCAGAAGTTGCAACACTCAACACCCAATCCGGTGATCTCCGCGCCAGAAGGGATTCTGCCGCCCCTGCCGATCAACGAACCCCGTCGGCTTGAGGAATTGCACCGGTACGGCATTATCGACACGCCGGACGAGCCGGCTTATGACCGCATGACCCGGCTGGCGGCCCGTCTCCTGGACGCTCCAGTCTCACTGATCAGCCTGCTGGACGAGTCCCGGCAATGGTTCAAATCCCGCTACGGTTTGGACGTGCGCTGGACCAACCGCGAAATCGCGTTCTGCTCCTACACCATTCTCCAGGACGATGTGATGGTGGTGCCCGACGCGCTGAAGGACGACAGGTTCGCCCATAACCCGCTGGTCACTCAGGGTCCCCGCATCCGCTTTTATGCCGGTATGCCGATCAAGACATTCGACGATCTGCCGCTGGGCACCGTATGCGTCCTGGACACTGAACCACGATCGGATTTTGACGAGGACAAGAGAACGGTTTTGCGCGACCTCGCCGCCCTGATCATGCATGAGATCGAAGCCGGCTATGCCGCCAGAACCGCCGCCTTTGAGATCGAGGAACGCCGCAAGGCGGAACAATCCCTGGCTTCCGCCCTGGAAGAGAAGGAGACCCTGCTGCGTGAGATCCATCACCGGGTCAAGAATAACCTCCAGAGCCTCTGGGGGCTCCTGCAGATCGAAAAATCACGGCTGACCGACGGCTATGCGCGGATGCGGATGGACGCGCTCAGTCAGCGCATCAACGTCATGGGGAGCATTCACAAACAGCTCTATTCCTCTCAGAACTTCTCCCGGATCGATCTGGGCCTCCATCTGGAAGAGCTGTGCGAGAACCTGAATTCACTTTACGGTTCTCCCCAAGGTGTCGATGTGGCCTTTGAAGCGGAAGCGGTGGAGTGCAGCCTCGACACCGCGATCCCCCTGGGCCTGATCGCCAACGAGGCGATTTCGAACAGCCTGAAGCATGCTTTCCCACCGCATGCTTTCCCACCAGGCCGGACCGGCCGAATTCTCGTCAGCCTGCATCGGATCGCCGATGAGACCTCCGGCAGGACAATCGAACTGCTGATTGCCGATGATGGCGTCGGCCTTCAAGGAACAACCGGTCATTCACCCAGAGGCATAGGCATGACCCTGATCGAGGTGCTCGCCGATCAGATCGATGCGAGCGTGACGGTGAATGATGAGGCCGGTTATACGCTTAGCATCCGCTTCGCCGGGTGCGAGCAGGGGATTGGATAATACTGGGGGATCGCATGATGAAGCCAGCCATGCGGCGCATAGTCGCCGCAACAGTCATCAACTCTGCTTCCGTGATGAAGCCCGCTTGATCCCGGCGGCTATGTCGCGGCTGAGGGCGGCCAACGTGCGGTTCATCGCCGCCACCGTCGCCTCGACGCCATCTCCCTGGACCGGTTCGGTGTATCTCGCGCGCGCTCCCGCCCGCTCCGCTTCGGTCTGACCGTCCAGCACGGTCCAATAGGCATTCAGGACGGCGGAGCCGGAAGCGTCGCGCTCGAACGACGTGATATCGACCGCGACCGTCATCGCAACCGGCTCCCGCCGGCGCAACGGCAGGACGAAGACGTTGTCGCTGGGCAGCAGTCCCCGCAGGTTGTCGGCCACCACCCGGGTGATATCGCCCTGAAGCCGCTGGCCCCATCGGTCGCCCGGGGTCAGTTCCAGGGTATTGGCGCTGGTTCGGGTGACGATCTCAGGCCGGTCCAGGTATTCCGGGATGTTGGCCTGCTCGACTCCCACGACCGGTCCGCGCGACGCGGCTGTGGACCCTGGACCGGATGCCGCATCGCGCGGCAGCGAACTCAGGACATGCAGGTTGGGCGGCGGCAGCGTCTCGGCGCATCCGGCGGCCAGCGGAATCAGCAGCAGCAATCCCCAGCGAAATCCAGTCATACGAATCATCTCCCCAGCAGCAGGGCGTTGGGATTGCGTTCCAGCGTCTCGGCGAAGCTGCGGAGCGAGCGCGACGCTTGCGACAGGTTGCGCATCGAGGTTTCCAGGTCCGACCGTATCGGGGCGTTGCGCGACACCAGATCGTTGGTGTTGTTCAGGACCGCGTTAGCCTGCCCGACCGCCTGCTCGACGCTTTTGGCGGCCGCACGAAGTGATTCGATCAGCGGACCCGTTTCCCGGTTGGCGGTGCCGATCAGGTTCTGAATACCCGCCATCGTGGTCCGCAACTGGCCCTGGACCTCGGTCAGCGTCTCGGACCCTGTCGTGAAGGTCATGCGGGCGACGCCCATGGTGTTTTCGAACTCCCGCATGCCACCCGCCAGCGCCGCCAGCGCCTCGGTCAGATCGGGTGACGACAGCAGACGATCCACATTGTTCAGCGTATTCATGGCCGTGCCGATCATATCCTGAAGCGGCAGTTGTTCGAGATTGCGGCGGACCACGTCCAGGGTCGAAGGAACCGCCGGAATTTCCGCCACATTGGGATCGCCGCCGACCAGGGTGGCGGGCGAGCTGGGCAGGAAATCGAGTTCGATCATGAGCTGCTGCGTAACATAGCTCTGGTAGACGAGCTGGGCGCGCAAACCCCGTTCGACCATGGCCTTATAGGTAACGTCCGGTGCTTTGCCCTCCGGCGTTCCAGTCCATTTGGTGCGGTCCGGGTCGAATTTGATATATGTGGGGATGTGCGCGGTCAGATCCCGGCTGTCAATCACCAGGTCAACGCGTGAAACCGATCCGACCCGCACGCCGCGGAAATTGACCGGCGCTCCGACATAGAGACCGTTGACAGAACCGTCGAAATAGACCACGGCCGGCGGCAACTCACGGCTGAAGAATCCTCCGCCCAACGCTACCAGCGCCGTCGCGAACAGCGCTATCGCGCCGATTACGAACAGCCCGATGATGCGGGGATTCGGTTTGTTCCTCATGGCCCTGTACTCATGATGGCATCCTCATGATCCCGAATCCTGCCCTTCGCCGCGGCTCAGGAAGTCACGGACCCCCACATGCGGGCTATGGTCGCGCAGTTCCTTCGGATCGCCGCCGTCGATAGCGGTGCGGCTCTCGGCGTCGAGGAAGACGGAGTTGTTGGCGATGGCGAAGATACTCGCCAGTTCGTGGCTGACGATCACGACCGTGGCGCCCAAGCTGTCGCGCAGTTCAAGGATCAGGTCATCCAGCCGGCGCGAGCTGAGCGGGTCGAGCCCCGCCGACGGCTCGTCGAAGAACAGGATGTCCGGATCGAGCGCTATGGCCCGCGCCAGACCGGCGCGTTTCCGCATGCCGCCGCTGATTTCGGACGGGTAGAAGTCCTCGAACCCGCCAAGCCCGACCAGCGCCAGCTTCAGCGACACCAGTTCATCGATCTCCACCGGCTTCAGTTTGGTGTACTGGGACAGCGGCACCGAGACGTTCTCGGCCAGGGTCATGGAACTCCACAAAGCACCACTCTGGAACAGCACGCCGAAGCGGCGGCTCATGACGGCGCGCTCCTGAGGTGCGGCGCCGGTGAAGCTCTTGCCATCGTAGCGGATATCGCCGGCCGCCGGCTCGACCAGCCCGATCATGTGCTTCAGCAGGGTGCTCTTGCCGCAGCCGCTCGCCCCCATGATGACGAAGATATCGCCGGTGGGCACCTGGAAGCTGACATCGCGCTGCACGACGAAACCGCTGAAGGCCATGGTCAGGCCATCCACCGTGATCCTCGGTTCCGCCATCTCAGATACCAAGAAGATTGGTCATGACGGCGAAGATCGCATCGACCACGATGATGAGCACGATCGAGGTGACCACGGCCGAGGTGGCCGCCACTCCGACCGCCTGCGCGCTGCGGCCGGCCTGCATGCCGCGCAGCGCCCCGGCATAGGCCACCAGCATGCCGAACACCACGCTCTTGCTGAAGCCGACCCAGAAATGGATCATGTGAACGCCGTTCTGGGTCTGGATGATGTAGGCGGAACCCGAAAGCCCCAGCATGCTCACACCGACGATATAGCCGCCGAAAATACCCAGAAAGCACGAATAGATGAACAGCAGCGGCATCATCAGCGCCAGTGCCAGGACGCGCGGCAGCACCAGGAAGTCGATCGGCGAGATCCCGATGGTGGACAGCGCGTCGATTTCCTCATTCCCCTGCATGGTGCCGAGTTGTGCCGCATAGGCGGCGCCGATCCGGCCGGACAGCACGATGGCGGTCATCAGCGCCGCCATCTCGCGCGTCATGGCGAGCCCGACCAGATTGGCGACATAGATGTCGGCCCCGAACTGGCGAAGCTGGATGGCGCCGACGAAGGCCACGGTCAGCCCGATCAGCAATGAGACGATGGTGACGATGGGCAGGGAAGCAGCACCCGCATCCTGAAGCGCCTGAAGGAAATCGACCCCGCGGAACCGCGCCCGCCCGCTCATCATGCGCCCCAGCCCCAGCACGATCTCGCCCAGAAAGCTGATCGCCTGATCGGCGCCGCGCCAGCCCTCCAGCACGGAGCGCCCGATGCGGACAGGCAGCGAATCGGCGCCGCCACCGCGCGCCGCATCCGCCTTGACCGGGACGGCGCGGGCGAGGGTCAGCAGGCGGGGCACCCCGGCGGGCAGGTCGCCGGTATCGAAATCCAGCTTCCGCCTAGCACAGAGATCGCTGACCTTGAGCAGGTAGCTGACCAGTGAACTGTCCCAACTCTCAAGACCATGGTCCTCGGCGCGTACCGTGCGGATGTGTGGCTCACGGTCCAGCAGGGCTTCGATATCGCCAATGGCGGCCAGCCCATGTCCGATCCGCCAGTGTCCGCACAAGCGGAGGGTCAGCGCGCCGGCATCGCCGGTACGCAATTCCACCCCGTTGCCCGAAGATGTCTTTCCGGCTTTATCCCGCCTGATTGCCGCCGTCATTCCACTCCGTCCGAACCCAGGCCAACAGACCACGAGCCGGGCGCCTCGATATTTACGTCCGGGTACCCTGAACGAAGGTGGATCGGACAAGTTTGTTCCCTGCCGGGGAGGAAATCCCCCCGCTGTATCCCCCATGCTTCACTTTGTCTCAGCGCCTGCGGATCGGTGCCCGCGGATTTCCGCTGTCGTGCGGTTCCGGAGTTCATTTTTTTGGGTTGTATCAAATCGATTGTCGCCCCTTCAGACAGCGCAAGGCATTACGCCACCCTGAGGCGAGATTGATTTTATTTCTTATCGTAGATCATAGATGCAAATCTTATTTTTAACCATGGCGGGAAGATTCTTTATCGTTCCTATTTATTGGGGATTTCAGTAGACCAATACTCCTTTTTAAAGTAGAAAAATTCATCGGGTGGGCGAAACATGCCCGCCATTCCGTCAACTGTTTTCCATGCGTGAAGCATTTCCTTGGCTCTGCAACACGAAGAAAAGGAGAATAATATGTCCAGTGATTTTCAGAAAAAGTTTTTACTTCCGTTTGCTCTTGTACTCAGCTTGGCAGCCTGCAAACAGGAACCGCCGGCTACTACCGTCAGCCAGCCCCAAGCAGCACAAACTCCTGTAAAGATCAACTTTAACGACATTAAGATCAAGAGCAGCATCAGCCCGGAAGAAGTCGTGCTGTTCGATAACGGGCAGCAAAGAACGATGCAGTATCTTACACCGCAGATGCGAACCGCCGTGCGCGCGTTGGGCTTTGGCGGCGTGGGGCAGTACGCGGTACTGAGAGGCGTCCAGGCCACGCAACGTGTTACAAGCAAGCAGCCCGTATTTGTGTTTGCCGTTCCCAATAACGCCCAGCCCGAGAGCTACTTCACTCTCGCCAATTTCGCCGTGCGCGATAATGGAACCCGTGAAGTCATCGTTGGCGGCGGGTATATGAGCTATTCCACCGGCGTTCATCAGGATCGCATCGTCGCGACCAAGATTGAGAAAATGCCGGACCAGTCCAAGGCTCCGCAGAAGTACACGCTTTACGCCATGACGGTAAGCGCGCCGTTGAGCGCCGGGGAATACGCGCTGATCTTCTACAACAGCCAGATCCCGACAGCAGGTTTCTTCCAAGGCTCATCGGACAGCTACTTTGACTTTGGCGTGAGCAACTGATCGGTTAGGCAGCGTCGCCACCGATGCCACCGCCTTCAGACGCTGGCCGCTGACTCATGATGACCAGCGTCTGAAGGGTCCGGAATGCGCCGAGGATGCGACGGCCCATGGCTTCAGCATCGTCCACAAGCCGATCACCTCGCGCCAGCTCAGCATAGCGGTTGAAAAGCTGCTGGCGCAGGCGGCGGAATGAGCGGCGAACGGCGGGTAAGGACCGGCGCTACTGCGCACGTCGGATACGTCCTTCGATAGCCGGGGCCACCGGCCCGTTCGTCCTGATGTATTCGGCGAGCACCATTTCCAGGTTGGGGCCGTAGTCATAAGCGTTCTTCGCCTTGGCGAACAGGCTGTAGCCGTCGCCGCCGGTGCGGACAAAGTTGTTGGTGACCACCTTGTATGTGGCGGATGGATTGACCGGCTGGAAAGCGCCGCCGTCATCCCGGACCTCGACCGATGAAATCCGCGCCCCCTCCGGCTTCGCCGGATCAAAGACGTAGCGCAGGCCCGCCACCTGGGGAAACCGCCCCGTCCCCGACATGGTCTTGTCATGGGTGCGGCTGACGCCGCTTTCCAAGGACGCCACAAGGTCGGCGCCTGTCACGTCGAAGGTGGCGATGGTGTTGGAAAAGGGCAGCACCTCGATCACTTGGCCCATGGTCACCTGCCCCGCCGGGATGCCGGAGCGGATGCCGCCACCGTTCTGAATGGCGATCCGGGTCCCCTGCCCCTTGGTCGCCCACAGCATCGCGTCAGCGATCAGGTTGCCGAGATTGCACTCCGCGAACCGGCAGGCATCGCTGGTCCCGACCAGTTCGACCGTGGCGTCGCCGACAGGCTGGCGGCGAAGCTGCGCCAGCGGCACGTTGAGCTGAGCGATCTTCTCTCGAACGGCAGCGTCCTGCGCCACGTCGTTGGACAGGGCGACCGGCCTGCCCTCCCATGCCGTAACCACGCCGGCATCATCGAATGTGACATCCAACTGGCCGAGATGGGTGCCGTAGGAGCCGACCTGAACGACCAGCGCCGGGTTTCCCGATGGTGTCTTCACGACAGTCGGATAGGGACCGGCGGCCTTGTCGTTGCCCGTTTCCAGGAAGGTGTGGCTGTGGCCGCCGACATAGACATCGACGCCGTCCACCTGGGCGGCCAGCCCCTGATCCTCGGCATATCCAACATGGGTGAGAGCGATGATCTTATCGACGCCGCGCGCCTTGAGAGCCGCGACCGAGCGGGTCAGCGCTTGGCCCTCGTTGCTGAAGGCGACCGTGGGGCCGGGGCTCGATGTAATCGGCGTGTCGGATGTGGTCAACCCCACGATGCCGATGCGCTCACCGTTCCTGGTGATGATGGTATAGGGCTTGAAGCGGCCCTCCAGGCGCGGCTCACGGCTGGCATCGGTATTGGCACTCAGCACCGGCCAGGAGACGGTATCCAGGTAGGGACGAAGCCCGGCGGGACCGTCGTCGAATTCATGGTTGCCGAGAGTCTGCGCATCGGGGTTCAACATCCCCAGCACGGTCTGGACGGCACCATGCTTGTACTGGGTATAGAACAGCGTACCCTGGAACTGATCGCCCGCATCAAGGAACAGCGCGTTATCGCCGCGCAACTCTTTCAGTTTGGTCTGAAGACGCGCGGCACCGCCAATGCACTTCTTTTCCGCCTCATCCTTGGGGGTGCAGAAACCGCCGGTCGCCGTGGTCTGGTCGTAACGGGCATGCACATCGTTCACATGAAGGATTCGAAGCCGGTAATCCGCCGCACTCGCGGCTGCTGATATGGACAGGAAACCGGCGATCGTCGATCCGAGCAGAACAGTCCTCAACGCCATTATCGTTCATTCCCCTGTACGGTGCCGATGGCATACCACCTTCTGCCTGACGGCGCGCTCGGAGGGCAAGAACAACTCGCGGGGGAAGGTGCCGAAGGGGCTGATCGTTGCTCCGGTTCATATCGAGCAGATGATGCCTTAGGGAGGCAGCATCGAATTTCGAAGCCTGCCGTTTTGCGCAAGATGACCAAACCTTGCTATCGAGCGAATTGTTGAATAACGAGTTGCTAGATACGAGTTTTCCACTCTCTCTCGAATAAATTGCCGCGAGAGTGGAAAAACATTTCAAAACGATGGGTTGCCTGTATTAGGGCGTGTCTGCAAAGTCTAAATCCATAGAAGAATCGCTCCGATGGTGATCATAGCGAGATAGTTGGCGGCACGCTTTTCATATCTTGTGGCGATGCGTCGAAAGCTCTTCAACCGG
>Ga0170475_105632140_pt1 | contig 10429 bp, 1 predicted proteins | sample Soicark_Litter_5_FD_111474 | JGI IMG/M metagenome (GOLD analysis project Ga0170475, IMG submission 111474) | Avena fatua rhizosphere microbial communities from Hopland, California, USA. Combined Assembly of 48 SPs | reverse complement strand
CTAGTTTGTCTATGCGGGGGCACAAATACAATTTACTAGTAACCGTTTTGGTTGAGCAAACACGCGCTGAGGTCTAGGAGAGTTGTTCTGGCAACGGGGCCCTGAGGGGCCCCTTTATGCACAACAACAATGCCTCCATTGTTATCTCAGGGATTGCGTAAGTCTAATAAATCATAAAAAACCCGGTATCAATCAGTTATTATCAGCCACTGTAGAGCGAGCTAATATAACAGGTGTGACTGGCCATCCCTGGCTCCAGTCATCTCCGACACTCATCCACATGTTGAGATTGATATCTTGTGAAACCCCGTTGGGTTCCTCCCATGTGGTAGCTAACTTAGGCAAGTTGGCTCTTTCATCAAACAATGAATCGCCGGCTGGGTCATAAAACAGACATGTACAATGCATGTCATAGTCGAAGTAAAAAGGTATCTGTACTTCAATCCATCTCTTCATTTGTATAAAGTCCATCTGTTGAATGTCCCAACCAGTGAATCCATCTTGGTCAGTTGATGCGAGTGTCTCTCCAGAGACAAAGTTTTGTGTGTAGACTGTCCATGTATTTGCAATGTTGCCTACTTGTTGAAACTTGAATCTGAAGGATCCCCTTCTGAAGTGAAATGTGTGAGCAGCTCTCTGAAGGGGGTTGATTTTGTTAATGCCGAAATCCCAGGGATTTATAACAAAATCGTAGCTGCTTTGACCAGTGCCGGATAGCGACTGATCGAATACGTATCTTCTCATCATTTCACTGAATGAGGTGATCTCCTCTCCCATGGTAATGTCTTTCTTTAAAGTCACTTTTGTAGGAATTAGGGTTGGGAAAGGTTGCTCAAATAATACGCGCATGTTCGTGGGCTCGGGTGCGGGTTCAGAACTCTGAGCAAGTTTGACAAATCCACCTAAGGATCTGCTGGAATTCTTCTTCTCTTGTTTCAGAGGCTTGAATTCTTTCCCTATTCCTCTCTTTTTAGCTGGTTTTGGTCCTTTCATTGCGGGTGCAACAGTGCCGTCTACGTAATTCGACGGTAGTGAAGTCAGTCGTGCAACTCTAAAGTCCGGTCCACCACTAATCCAGACAGCGTAAAAAACTTCTGCTGTCCCTGTAGAGTTTCCAAGTGTCAGTTGGTTAAGTACTGACATTACCCATTGGCCGTTTCGTCCTTTCCAGTTTGTTGCTGGTGACGTATCTGTGGCGACCTGAAGGGTGTTGGTTCTCTGCCAGCCTGCTTGTTGCAGGTATGGAATAGTGAATGAGTAACTGGTGTCTCCGGTGAAATCAATCACGTGAGACACAGTGTCACCGAATTCTTCGTTGTTGACTGTGGAATTCCAAGTAGGGTCTGGAAGCCATTTCACTACCACACGCCCTGAAATAAATTTCGAGGTGTAGAGCTGGATGGTGTACTTCATTGAGCCGGTCCAGAAAGCGAAGAAGGAAGCAAGATTTGCCAGATGTGTAAGCATGTAATATCGTGTCGTTGAAATTGTCTGTGCTGGTACGAACATCGGGTCTTGTGGTATTTCTAAAAACTTGGCGCCTTCTGCTGCTGTTCCGTCCCATGATCCATAGGTCAGTAAAGAGGGTAGTCCTTTGTAATTCTCAAATTTGTTGTAGTCTTTGGTCTTGAGATAAACGGCGGGGTCATTGGCAACTGTATTTTCAACTGTTGCTGCGAGTATTTTGGTATTGTCTGCTCCATTGAGTAGGCACATGCCAGATTGAGATTGGTAAGAAGTCTCGGTAATCATTTGAGTTGATGTGGGTTTATCAGTCAAATAGCCGAAACCAGTGTCGATGAATGATGTAAGCATTCCTGTAGCCACTGCAGACAAGTCCGTTACTGTCTGTTTAACAATCTTTTTCTGACTTTTTGCAAACTTCGATGCGATGCTTTTGGCTTCGGTTTTAGCTGAGGCTTCTCCTGATTGGGCAACTTTCTGTGGTAGAGCGGTTGCACGTAATCCGAGGCCTGCAGCTTCTGGTTCTGCAAAATGTGCGTAAACTGAAACTGTGAGTGTTGGAGTTGTTCCTCCACTAATCAGTCGCAATGGGGCTAGGCAATAAATACCTATGTGTCCAATGAAACCTTCGTTTGGTTCTGTTGAGTCTGAACCGAGGGAGAGGTTGAAGTACTTTGAGGGTGCAATGTACGGCAGTTCGACCTCAACAACTTTGTTTGTATTTGCTGACAAAATTGATGAGTCGAGGTTGGCTGCAGTGTAAATGTTCTGATAGTAGTTAACTTCTCCGTCGTCTCTGTAATGTGGAACCCAACAAATGAGTAAGGATCCAAAGTGCATTGATGTTCCGTTGAGTCTGAAACTAATCTTGACAGGGCTCCTGAAAAATTGAAACCTGTTGAGCTTTTCGATAATATTAGGTACTGCCAAGAGGAGTTGTGGAAATGATAATTCTGTGATCAATGCTCCTTGTGCGGTCGATCCAGCCCAGGAGATTGTTGAAATGAGGTATGGCCTCGATACAATCTGCTTGAGTCCTTGGTCTGGATAAGGGTCTGTGCCTGATGTTAAAGAGATAGGCTTCTCTACTGCTTCTTGGATGGCAGGAACGTCTTTTCCTGCATTGTCTCCAAACGTAACAGTTTGCGTCTTCTCAGTTACCTGAGGATTGACAATTTGTTCTTTCACGGCTTCTACGCCAGTTGAACTCTGTGCCACCTTCACGGCCTGTTCCATAATGAATTTCTGTGGATCATGGCTCGGGAAGCATAATGGTGTATCTTTGTTGACTCCGACTTGATATTCGGGGTAATACACGCAGTGTAGCTTGATGGTCATAGGGTCTGCTGCTGGCAAGAAGATATGTGGAAATAGAACAATTGCGATTGTTCCCAAGAGTATTCCGAGAAGAAACTCTTTGCGTTGGGTGAAGTGATAAAGGGCTGATACAAAACGAGTCACTTCTTGCTCGATGATGTGCTTGAATATATAGGTCTTGGTATGTGTTATTTCCCATCTGGCATTATATCGTGCATGCTCTCTTTCCATAGCAACATCTAGATCGTGCATCAGAAGCTCCTGCTGTGTTGGTTGGTAATAAGTGACATCCTGATGGCTGGCTCTCATACACAAATCGTCATATTCTTCTCTGGTCATTTCTCCTGATTGTGCATCTTTGTCCATGTCTTCTGTGTAGTCATTGTACCATTCAGTGTCGCTGTCTTCGTAGTATCCAAGGTCATAAGCATCTTCCCATGTGTCTCTGTCTTCAATGTCTCGTTGTGCCTGCCATGCCTCAAGTGCCTCATGTGCCGCCATGTTTGCAATTTCCTCTGGGAAGCGTTGATTGGCTTGATAGCTGAGTTTGGCTGTGAGTGGATCCCAAGGGGCGATCTTGTGGTATGAGTGTTCTCGTTTGTTCCACATTGTGATTCTAAAGGGTAATGAGGGGTCTCCTGATTGAGCAAATTTGTCTGTGATGTCTATGTCTACAAAGAAAGAGGCAGTTCCGTCGTATCCAAGGAAGGCTGAAAGGAGTTCGTTCCACGTAAGCTTGATAAGGGGTAAGCCAATACGTGTGCGTTCTTCATTCATCCATTCCAAGAAATCGTCGTAATTGTCTTGTCCATGATGGAACATTTCTCTGACTGCTGATTGTGATGTTGCATCTGCACATGTGATTTTGTCGAGAACTCCAACTGTGACCCAGTTTAGGGAGTCAAGTATGAGTTCGATTGGTAGTGGTGCAAATGTGAGTCCTCCTTTGTAAATGAATGAGCGTCCAAGGAAGTTGAGTTCGATCCAATCGTAAAATTCTGGTATAGGTTTATCTTTCTCAATTCCTGTGTACTCCATTCTGAAGTGGTCCCAACAGATCTTCTTGAACACGATCATGTTGAAGAATTTCTTGATGAAGGGATGTACCGCAACTAAGTGGTCATCTCCAAATGCTATAATAACGGCCATCTCAATGACCTCTCTAATGGACAGAAGTGGTGTTCCGTCCCGTTCGTGGGCTTCTCTATTTGCAATGATGATTGCATAAATGAAGAGAAGCACAACAACAAGAGAGTTCAAAACCGTTGTTAGCAAGTTGCCGCTGGGGTTTCCAAGTTTGCACATGTAAACCAAGTTCAATAGGACATGAACTGCATTGTGGCAATCTCTCAAAATATTCATCCTGATCGTTTCATCTCGTTCTTCAAAGTTCGTTCCGCTTCTGTACCATTGGTTGATCATCATGTAAACGCAGTAGCAGAGAATCCATGCAATTGATGCGTCAAATTTCTTAAAGTCTCCTTGTAGTAGTCCTGCATCAAGTCCGAATTTCTGTAGTCGTTTAATGATATGTCCCCATTCCCATGAATGTGGGTTGATTCCAAGTGCACAGTAGCTGAAATTGTGTGCTGATTCCATGTTTTCTACGAATGCTCCGAAGAACATGCGCATTGTGATCAATAAGTCGAGTGGTGCTGTGGACATGAGTCTGGTGTCACATATCCAATGGATTTGGTCATCTCCATCGATCACAAAGATCTTTCGTTGTGGTAGTCTTTCATCTTTCTTGTTGTCGTTCCAAATTGTCTTGATGATGTCGTGTTTCTTCTGTGTCATTCCTGGTGATACTTTGTCCCAGTTGGAAAAATCAGTATTGATAGAATATGTTTCAATTCTCTCATGTACCATGTCTTCCAACATCTGTATTGCGTGATACTCGTCTGAATCGTCAATCATGACTATGAAGCTTGTCTTTCCTTTAGACACGCCTTCACAGAAAAGAAGTGGGATTCCTCGTGATGTGTTTCGTTTGATTGGTGCTGAGTAATTGGTTCCTCTCACCCCATTGATTGCTTCGTGAATTGTCCAAACGCGCTCCTCCTGTAGTCGTGGGAGTTCGTCAACAAGTGTTGCTGCAATTTCAATGAGTAAGTCGTGGTCTGATTCGTCGTGATATGGTCTGTTGCTTTTCTCAAACATGCCTGGTAATGGGTCTACCCAAGTTCCGTCTGGATTCATTTTGGGTGCAAGGCATGCTGGTATCTCAATGGGTGAGATAAATCGTTCGTAAAAAGGGGATTTCTTGATCTGTGAATTGGTTCTGTCTGGTGCTGAGGGTTCAAGAAGTCCGAGTATTTCTACTCCGTCCTTGAGTATTGTTGGGTCAATTTTCACTTTGCTTTTCTCAATGTCATAGGGCTTCAATGTGATGTCTGGAACAACAGGCTGTGAAACTTGTGCTTCTTTCGGTGGTGGTGCTCCTGTTGTTGTCTCTTGTTTCTCTGTGTACTTGTCAAAGAGGGCTTTGATTCCTCTCTTGAGTGATTCCTGTGTCGTGAGTGCTCCGTTTCCTTCTCCATTGCCTCCGCAAATATGTGGTCCTAACAAACATCGTTCCCAATGTGTGTTCATGACCTCATACACGCGTCCGCAATCTCCTGATTTATTTGGTCCTGTGACAACAAATGAGTCGGCGCAAAATATCTTTACATCTGAGTTTGGTAAGTTGTATCTGACAATTTTGCCTTCCCATCTGAAATCTGTGTATGTGGTCTGCACAAATGTATCTTTCTCCATTCCGTAAGAACAGATGTAACGTCCAATTTGTTTGGTGCTGACGTCTTCATCTGTAACGAAGTGTTTCAAAATGTTTCTGTGTTCTTGCATTTGTGGTAGGTCAACTAGGATCAGTGACCAATCTTGTTCTTGTGCGTGGGCGAATGTGAGGCATTCGAATGGTGCTCTGTAAACTGCTGTTCTCTGTTCGATAACTAATTCTCTCTTGTTCCATTGGTGCTGAATTGCATGTTGTACAGTAAGCATTACTTTACCGAAGAGAAATACTCCTTGTACTCGTCTAATCTTTCCGTCTGCTCCCATGAGTGCTAGTGTGCAAACATTGTTCTTGAGTACATGGTAGTTAAATTCACTCTTCTCATCTGCTGCTTGTGCGTTCTTCGAGCTTCCTGGTTTGTCTTCTATTGGTACTCCTGATTGTGCTGTGAATGTAACTGTTGATTTCTGTGGTGTGTTGGGTCGTAAGCTTCTGAATCTCTGAATGTCGGTCATGTTTCTCATCTTTCCAAAATAGGACTGTGCTTCTTTCATGTCTGTTCCTGCGGTCAAATAAAGAAGTCCTCCTGCTGCTGCCAGCAATCCGAGTCCTCCAATGACTGCTCTCATGGTTCCATCTGTTTTTGTAACTGTGAGCATTTTGGTCATCATTCCTTTCATTGTTTCTTTGAGTGCTTTGAGTCGTTCTCTCCATCTGAATCTGCTTGCTGTGATTTTCTCTTGTAGTTCCTTGCCTTCATCTGCTGTTTCTGGTCGTGGTGTTTCAGTTGGTTCTTTGGGCCATAGATTGTTGAATCGTTCACACCATTCAAGATATTCCTGGTCTGTGAGTAGGATGTTAAGTTCTTTCTCAAGTGTCTTCTTGTCTGGGTGCCAACAATCTGGTTCTCCGCATTGTGCTAATTTGGGTCGTTTCTTTTCTATGTTTCCTCTGACTAGGTCAATCATTGAGGTAAACATTTCCTTGTCTTCAATAAGTCGTTGCTTGAGTTGGTGGTCTGCTTTCTTGAGTTCATCTGATCTGATCATGACTTTTTCAATCATGTCTTGAAAAGAGAGTTGTGTCTTGTCGTTGTCGTCTGTGAATGGGTTGGTTTGGAGAAAAACCCAATTGTTGATGTCAACTTTGGTTCCTGGTGCGAATCCATGGTAGTTCTTCTTGCCTTCTTTCGATTGTTCCCATTCTGGTCTTGTTCCGAATGATCCTTTGCTTGCCATTTCCTTTGTGCCTACGTAGAAAACTAAGTGTCGTCGTCTTCTAACTGCATTTTCGTCTATGATTCCAAGTTGTGATGATGCGAACATTGGTGGACAATTGGATGTGATCATAACTAGTTCTGATTCAAAGAAGGCTCCGATCTTCTCGAAAGCCATCTTGACTGGCATCGCTGCTGAACTAATCATTTTCACAAGTTCTATGCAAACTTGCATTCTCCATTTCGTGTCATCTGCTTGCATCCAATCGTCGAGAATAACATGTGGTTGACACTTGTAATTCTCCCAAAATTCATTTGCTGCATCTCGTGTGAATTGTGTATCTGCTTTGTATTCCTTTCCGTAGTACTCCATGTAGAACTTGCTAACAAATTGTAATAGGTCTGTCTTGCCAAGTCCTGGGAGTCCCCAAAATTGAATACAAAGGGGTACTTGTCGTGGTTTCTCATCTCGTCTGATCTCTTTCAAATAGTTGTGTGCGACTTTGAGCTCGCGCAGGACTGCAAAGAAGGGGTCGAGTCTGTATTTTAAGCTTGCAATTTCTGTGATTGCTTGTTCTAATATGATTCCCTTCTCTACGAGTCCAACTATCTTGTAAAAGATCCATGATTCTTGCTGTCCGATTTTCTTGTAGTCTTGCTTGAGGATGTTCTCGCTTTCGTCTATCCACATTCTCACTTCAGTCATGATACACTTGACGTGTTCAGATTGAAATGGTACTCCGTAAATCCATTCGTAACACCAAAGAAGTGCTTCTTTGATCATGTTGAATATGAAGGACCAAATGTCTTTGGTCATCTTGAGTAAATGTAAATAGCCTGTGAAAAGCTTGATTCGTTGTGCGTCGATTTTCTTTTGTACTGGGGTTGTCCATTGGAAGAAGTGTTGAACTACTTCAATCATTGATGTGAAACAGTTCTCTGTTCGTTCTTTCATTTCTTTATGTTGTTCTTCTTCTCCAACTTGTGCAATTTTGAGTTCATGTATGTATCTGTTTGCCCAAGTAACAAAGTCGAAAATGTTTGTGATGTGCGTGGCGGTCGTTGATATTGTGTGTGTCAATGAGAGAAAAACAGCTACGATAGCTGCTTTGATTTCAAGTTGTTCTGCTTTGCAAAAAGCCCAAATTGATGTAAGTGTTCCGAATAATGTTTCTAAAATTCTGAAGGCATCTGGGTCTCCTACTGCAAAGTTCTTCTGCATGCTTGATAATGCTGTTCGCATTCCATCAAGCATTGATGTAACTTGTTCTGGTAATTGGTGCTTAACTTTGATCTCTAGATTTGAAATCTTCTCTTTGACTGTGTCTGCAATTGCTTCTGCTTGTGCTTCTCCTGTGAAATATGATTTCCATGATTTTGCAGGTTTTGGTGTCTGTGGTACTGGTTCTGGTTCTGGTTCTGCGATCATTGTTTCTGGTTGTTCCATTGCTTTGGGATTGAATGGTCGTCCTGATTGTGCGTTCTTTTCCTGTTTCAGAATAGCAAGTTTGAGGAAGTTCAATTGAATGTCCTTCCAAATTTTGCTCTCTTCTGTCTCTCCAACTCGTTCAGTTGTAAAAGAGATTGTTGTTGGTTTGTATGTTTGATCTCCTGATATTTGTGCTGATTTTTCTTCTTCATCTCGTTTTTGCCAAAATTTCTTCTGTTCAACCAAATAAAAGTATTTGCCTTTCTTATTCAGAACGGCAAATGCATGTTTGGCTCTTCGTTGTGTAGTATTCTTGGCAAACCAAGCTTCTTCTGGGATAACTTGGAAGTCATTTGGATGTTGATAGTCTCTGAATTCTTTCTCTGATATCTCTGGTGGTACTGGTTGTCCAATTGATTTGAAATAGGCGTAACCTCTGAGTTGTCCATCCTTTCGGATCATTGCGTCTTCGATGTCTTCTGGTTCTCCTGATTGTGCTAATTTTTCATTGAGATTTGTGAAGAAGTGTCTGGTCTTCTTGGCAACTTCCTGTGGTTTGTCTACAACTTCTGTGTATGATCGTTGTGTGTGTGTCTGATTTTCTACTTGTGCTTTGTATGCTTTAAGCCAGCCATCCATCTGTTTCTGTCTGTCTTCGTGTGAGTGCTTGTACACATTCACATATAGTGTCCATAGTCGGTCCATCATTGGTTTGGTTATGTGCCATTTTGACATGAGGTCCAGCATTTTGGGTAGTCGTGTTGTCTTGAGTGATCTCTCCCAAAAAATGGGACTCACGCAATATGGGAATCCGTCTTCAGAAATGTTGAATGGTAATTCATTGACATCTGTAACGAACATAATATGTCCATCTAAGATGTAATGAATAACTGTCTTGTGCGGTGAAAAGGCATAGTATTGCTTCACTAGGCGAAGCATTACTTGTGTGTTGTGTGATTTAGTTTTGAAATTTGATTTGATCTCATCGAGAACCATTTGTCCATCTGGCACACGCATTAATGTTCTGTTTAAGGACGTAAATGGTGTGGTGCAAACTGTTTCTCGTGAATCTGATTTGTATTGTGGTTCTGGTGCTTTTCGTTTCTGTGTTTGTCCACTCTGTGCTAGTTTTTGAAAACCGCCAAATGGGTGATATGGTCGGTCTTTAAAAATGTCATCGTAAGTTGGGGCTGTGGTCATTGGTGTGACTGGTGGGTCCTTTTCGTCATTGGTGTTGGCATTATCTGATAACAATGCTTCAAGTCGTGGATCTGGTCTTCCAACTGTGACTTTGTTCGTTGTGAAATGTGTGGCTGCATTAGTAAAAATGCGATGGGCTCTGGTTCCTTCGTCTTCGTCTTCTGTTTCGTCGTCGATTTCATCCATAGCTTCACCGGCTAAGAATGCGGCTCTTCCTTGTTTGTTTCTTTCTTCGTCTGAGTCAATGATGTCAAAATATTTGGGGGTGGGTTTAGTGGCAGTGGTTTCCTCGTTAAAAGTACGCGACATAGGGGGGGTGTGCTTTTATTTCGGCTGCTACCAGCTCGATTTGATCTATTTTTGGTATTTCTAAATTTTCTCTATCATTCCTTTCTCTTGCAATTGATTCGTACTGTCTGCTTTCTATGCGTCGACTTCGACCTTCGGTCTTTCCAGCTTATACAGTCTGGATACGCTACATAGAACACGGGTCCTTGTAATTGAGCTCTTCATGACTCAATCACTTTGAATCCCTCGTGCAGGCCGGGAACCCCTTCTACTTTGGATCGTAACTCCAAAGCGGGCTGTATCCTGGGGAAGTTTTCCTACAGACGAGCTTATTGTGAACTGCCAGCTCACAAATGGTAACGGTCTTTTTCAACAAGCTACCTTCGCTCACCTTTGTACGTGCCTGGGTATAGATGATATCTAAACATATGTGTCAATAGTGATAACTGACCGGATTGGTTTTATGCTAATAACGGTGTGCATTTAAACACCTAAGCTCGCGCCAATCTAGTTCCTATTTATCAAAATCTTCAAATGATGTGTCGAAATCAAATAATCCAAGAATTGTTTACACGTAGTATAGGTACTCGTAATCAATTCTAAGTCTAGAATGATCCTGCCAAAATTCTATTCAAATAAATCTATTATCATAATGTTAGTTGGGGCTGATAATAAACTTATAAATGAAATAATTTTGTGTGATGCTTAAAATATCCTGTCAATGTTGGTGAAAATACTCTCGTCGAGAATGTTTAATCTCTAGAAAATAAATCCACATGCG
>Ga0170475_112249772_pt1 | contig 10434 bp, 10 predicted proteins | sample Soicark_Litter_5_FD_111474 | JGI IMG/M metagenome (GOLD analysis project Ga0170475, IMG submission 111474) | Avena fatua rhizosphere microbial communities from Hopland, California, USA. Combined Assembly of 48 SPs | reverse complement strand
GATCGCGTCCTCGGGCGCCGCGGCCCACGGCAGTTCGGTCAGCCATTCGAGGTAAGTGCGCAGCATGGAGTATTCGACCGAGGCGCCGGACATCTTCTCGAGGCGGCGCATGTCTTTCAGCGCATGGGTTTCCACCTCCCGCGGCATGCCCGCGCGCGCGATCGCTTCGCGCAGTCCGGCCAGCTCGGCGTCCTCGGCTTCCTCGCCGAGCTCGGACTGGATGGTCTTGAGTTGCTCGCGCAGCATGAATTCGCGCTGGCGTTCGTCCATGCGGCGCCGCGTCTGCTGGTTGATCTGGCGCGACAGGCGCAGCACTTCGATCCGGTGCATCAGGTGCCCGAGCACCTTTTCGAGGCGCTGTTGCAGCGCGGCCGTTTCGAGGATGTCCTGCTTTTCCTCGGTGCTGATGTCCATCAGCCCGGCCAGGAAATCGGCGTAAAGGGGGGCGGAAGTGATGTCCTGGACCGTGCGCGCCAGTTCGGCCGGCACCTGTGGCAGCAGGCCCATGATTTCCTCGGAGCGCTGCTTGAGCTGGAGTAGCAGGGCCTGGATTTCGGTCCGGGTGTCGTCTTCCTCAGCCAGCAGTTGCGCGCGCGCCGCATGAAACGGATAGCCGTCGAGGAATTCGAGCACGCGAAAACGCTGCAGGCCCTGGCACACGATGTGGTGCGTGTTGTCTTGCGCGGTGACATAGCGCACGATGTTGCTGGCCGTGCCGATGCTGTATAACTGATCCGGGCTCGGCGCGTCGGCCCCGGGGTCGCGCTGCAGCAGGATGCCGACCTGGCGTTCGCTGTGCGTTGCTTCCTGCGCGGCGGCGATCGAGCGCTCGCGCCCGATATTGATGGGGGTGACCATGCCGGGAAATAGCACGAGGTTGCGCACCGGGATGATGATCAGCCCATCCGGCGGCAGAATGATGCGCTTGTTCGACGCCCCGGCGCTCTGCCGGGCCGCCGCCCCGCCGCTTGCGCCCCGTCCGCGGTCGTCGTTCATGGCGCGGCTCCCAGTTTGTCGAACACCAGCGTGAGGCAGCCGTGGACCAGGTTGCGTTCGTTCAGCTGCAGGGGCCGCGCCGGCAGCTCGATGCGCCGCTCGAAGTGGCCGTAGGGCAGTTCGAGGCGGTGGATGCGCGCGCCGGAGCCGGGCGAGGGCAGGCGCCGCTGGCCGCGCACGACGATGGCGCTCTTGTCCACGTCGATCAGCAACTGTTCGGGCGCGACACCGGGCAGCGCCACGACAACGACGACCTGGCTCTCGGTTTCGAACATGTCCACCGGCGGTTCCCAGGTCGGGCAGGCATGGCGCTGGGCGCAGAGCTGGAAGAACTGGCGGTGCAGGCGGTCGGCCCGCTCCAGCAATCCCAGCGCCTCGCCCCACATCCAGGGCGTTGGATCGCGCATTTTCATGGTCGCTCCAGTCGGTACAAGCAGACAGGTTTGACCGTCGCGCCCGCGGTTCGTTCTTTAGCCCAGCTGGCGCCGGTGGAAGCAAAGATGGTCGTCGACGAAGGTGGAGACGAAATAGTAGCCGTGGTCGTAGCCGGCGTGGCGGCGCAGTTCGAGCGGCTGGCCGGCCTGGCGGCACGCCTGCTCGAATGCCTCGGGGTGGAGCTGCTCGTCGAGGAACTTGTCGGCCAGGCCCTGGTCGATCAGGATGCCTTGCGGGAAGGGAGCATGGCTGCGCGCCATCAGCTCAGTGGCGTCGTAGTCGCGCCAGGCCGGCGGGTTGGGGCCAAGGTAGCCGCCGAACGCTTTCCTGCCCCAGGGACAGCGGCTGGGCGCGGCAATCGGCGCGAACGCGGACACCGAGCGGAACAGGTCAGGATTGCGCAGTGCCAGCACGAGGGCGCCGTGCCCGCCATCGAGTGGCCGAAAATGCCGATGCGCGCCGGGTCGGCGGGCAAGAGCGTCAGCACCAGTTCGCGCAGTTCCAGGATGTAGCTGTACATCCGGTAGTGGCGCGACCACGGCGCGACGCTGGCGTCGACATAGAAGCCGGCCCCAAGGCCGAAGTCCCAGCTGTCGCTCTCGCCGGGCAGGTTGGCCCCGCGCGGGCTGGTATCGGGCGCGACCAGGATCAAGCCTTCCCGCGCGGCGGCGCGCTGGGCGCCGGCCTTGATCATGAACGTTTCTTCGGTACAGGTCAGGCCGGCCAGGTAGAACAGCAGGGGCAAGCGCCGCCCTTCGGCGCCGGGTAGCAGGGCCGCCGGCGGAAGATAGACGGAAAAGCGCATCGGCAGGCCGATCGCCCGCGCGTCGTGCCGGTGGAAACGCTGGACGCCGCCGAAGCAGGCGTGCTCGCTGAGAAGGTCAGGCATGGGTCATCCATTGGGTCAATAACGCAAGTATGACGCTAGTATGCCTGTTTGCTCAGACCACTTGTAGCGCGCCCAGCAGCGCGCCGGCGCCCAGCATCCACAGCAGGTGCAGCCGGGTGCGCCAGATAATCAGCCCGCTGCCCAGGGAAAGCAGCCACAGCGGCCAGTGGCGGGCGGCCACCTCGCTGGCGCTGCCGAGCAGCCATGCGGTCGACAGCAACATGGCGATCACGATCGGCGCCATGCCCTGCTTGAAGGCGGACACGGCGCGCAGTTCGCGGTTGCGGTGGCCCCATTGCGCCGCCAGGTAGGTGACGAAGGTCGAGGGGATCATCAGGCCAAGCATGGTTGCGGCCACCCCCAGCAGCGCCGCCATGATGCTGCCGGCGTTCATGCCCACGTTCCAGCCCATCAGGGCCACGAACAGCACGTTCGGCCCCGGCGCGGCCTGGGCCAGCGCGATCGATTCGTTGAACTGGGCCTGGGTCAGCCAGCGGTTTTGCTCGACCAGGAAACGCTGCATTTCCGCCGTGGTCGAGATGGCGCCGCCGAGCGACATCAGCGACAGCGACAGGAAATGGGCGAACAGGTTGAGCCAGTCGGCCCAGCTCAGGGTCAGGTGCGGCGGCGCGATCATGGCTTGAGCCTGCGGTAGGTGAGGACGTAGCCGAGGCCGCCGAGACCGAGCAGCACGTAAATGAGCGGAACGCGCAGCCATGCCATCAGGACGAAACCGAGCGCGCTGATGGCCGCGCACCAAGCCAGCGGCATCGGGTTCCTGGCCAGCGCCACCGACAGCTTGAGCGCGGCGGCGCCGATCAGGCCGGCTGAGACGGCCGCCATGCCGCGCAGGGCGCCGGCCACCAGGGGGCTGCCGGCATACCGGTTATGGACCAGGGCCAGCAGCAGCACCACGACCAGGGGCACCGCCAGCAGGCCGGCCATCGCCGTCATCGCGCCGGCAAGGCCGAAGTAGCGCGCGCCGACCATCATCGACAGGTTGACGACGTTCGCCCCGGGCATGATCTGCGCCACCGCCCAGTCTTCGATGAACTCGTCCAAGGTCAGCCATTTCTTGCGCTCGACCAGCTCGCGCTGGACAACCGCCATCACACCGCCGAATCCTTGCAGGGCCAGGAGCGTAAACGAGACGAACAGGTCACTCAGAGAAGCGGGACGTGCCCGTTCGGGACGTGCCGGTTCGGCGGCGGGGGCGGGAAAGGCAGGCAATGATTTCATTCCAGCATTATCGCGGACCCGGCCGTCCTTCTGTCATGATGCGCCTAGCCGCCGCCGATGCCGCGCATGACGCGCCCAGTACCGCCGCATTCGGGACAAGGTTTGCCATCGGGCAGTTTGCCGCTGCCGGAGCAAGCCCCGCAGATGTCTTCGCCCGCGCCCGGGGTGCCCGGCTTGGCTTCGTCGCCGGGGTTCAGGGCCGGCTCGGGAGTTGTGCTCATGGAATCCTCGCTGGTGATATCGACAACAGAAATCATTCTAGACGCGGCGCGAATCGGGCGGCGCAACGCAGGCGCCCCTGAGTGCCGGTTCTATAGCTGACTTGGTTCAAAAAAGACTGAAATTTTGATGGGAAGTTGATATTGACTTTGACGTGGGTCGAGGAAATACTCGTTAAACCATATGCAATTTATCCTGTCTTAAAACGCGAACTTCACTGGCGAGGAGATGCGATGAATCAACACCGAATCGAGATGCGCGGCGATCTGGCCGTTGCCGTTCCGAACGATGCGCGCCTCGATGTACGGCAGCGCGACATCGTCGAACAAGGCATCCAGATGCAGCAACACGGCAATACGATGTCCGCCGTCGAATACCTCAAATCGCGCGACGTGGATGCGCGCGTTATCAAGAGGGTGCTGCTCGAACCGCAACGCCGCCGCGCCCGAGCTGATTGCCTCTCCTTGCCCGACGTTTAGTAAACCTCATGCATGCGTTATCGGGGCCGGCATGCGCGGGAAAGGCTTGTTATGCACAAAAATTTATTTTCTTCATCAATTTATTTTTTTTGTCGGCCAGCATGGTGGGATTGCATAAGTCATTGATTTTAATGGGAATGCGATTTGCTCGTGGAATAGGCAGTTTGTTGAAACCGGCATCAGTACGCGCTTTGAGGCTGTCAAGACCCTGTTTATCCACAAAGTTATGCACAAACTTTGTGGATATCTGGAAAAGTGCTTTAAATCCGGCCACTTAGCCCAGCCGTTTCGCCGCGCCGCACGCCGCCGCGGCGTAGCGGAGACAGGGAGCAGCTCATCGGATGTAAAATTGCTTGCGCTCGAGAGCTGGATAAATGTACAGTTATGCAGTTCCAACTGATGACCCGCCCATGCCCCCCGCCGTATCGTCCGCAACCATCGACGACCCGTTCACCAGCCTCAATCCCGCACAGCGTGCCGCCGCTGAGCACGACATTGGCGTGGCCGCGCCGCGGCCGCTGCTGGTCGTCGCCGGCGCCGGTTCCGGCAAGACCAATACGTTGGCGCATCGGGTGGCGCGCCTGATCCTGGGCGGCGCCGATCCGCAGCGCATTCTGCTGCTGACGTTTTCACGGCGCGCCGCCAACGAGATGACCCGGCGCGCTGGTAACGTGCTGCACCGGATCATGGGCACGGCCGGCAACGAACCGGCCCCCTTGCCGTGGGCGGGCACCTTCCACAGCATCGGCGCGCGCTTGTTGCGCGAGTTTGCCGGCCGGATTGGCCTGGAAGACTCGTTCACGATCCACGACCGTGGCGATTCCGAAGATCTGATGGGGTTGGTGCGCCACGAGGCCGGGCTGACGCAGACGCACAAGCGTTTTCCATTGAAGGCCACCTGCCTGTCAATTTATTCGCGCGTGGTGAACAGCCGCGCGCCGCTCGACCAGGTTTTGCAGAGCACTTTCCCCTGGTGCAGCGAGTGGGAGGCGCAGTTAAAAACCTTGTTCGGCGCCTACGTCGATGCCAAGCAGGAACAGAATGTGCTCGACTACGATGACCTCTTGCTGTTCTGGGCCGAGATGGCGGCCGACCCCGAACTGGGGCCGGAGCTCGGCAGCTTGTTCGACCACGTGCTGGTCGATGAATACCAGGACACCAACCGCCTGCAGGCGGCGATCCTGACCGGCATGAAGCCGGACGGGCAGGGCGTCATGGCGGTTGGCGACGATGCGCAATCGATCTACTCGTTTCGCGGCGCGACGGTGCGCAACATCCTCGACTTTCCAAAGGCGTTTTCGCAGCCGGCCGTGCTCATCAAGCTCGACCGCAACTACCGTTCGACGCAGCCGATTCTCGACGCCTCGAATGCCGTTATCGCTGGGGCACTGGAACGCCATGCCAAGTCGCTGTGGACCGACAGGCTTGCCGGGGCCAAGCCGCAGCTGGTGCTCATTCCCGACGAAGCGGAGCAGGCGCGCTGGGTCTGCAACCGTATCCTGGAGCACCGCGAGGCCGGCTTGGCGCTGACGTCGCAGGCAGTGCTGTTTCGGGCCGCCAGCCATAGCGCCGCGCTGGAACTTGAATTAATGCGCCGGAATATCCCGTTCGTCAAATTCGGCGGCCTCAAGTTCCTCGAGGCGTCGCATATCAAGGATGTGCTGGCCGTGTTGCGTTTCGCCCAGAACCCGAGCGGGCGCATGGCGGGCTTCCGCGCCGTCCAGTTGATTCCCGGAATCGGCCCGGCCACCGCCGCACGCTTGCTCGATGCGGTCGGCGGAGCGGCCGAGCCGCTTGCCGCCCTGGAAGGCTTCGACGCGCCGGCGAAGAGTGCGGGCGGCTGGCAGGAATTCGCCGCCTTGTACCGCAGGCTGCGCACGCCAGGGCTGCGCTGGCCGGCCGACATCGAACTGGTGAAGAACTGGTACCTGCCGCATCTCGAGCGCATGCACGACGATCCCCAGGTGCGTGCCGCCGACGTCGAGCAGTTGGCGCGGCTGGCGGGCGGTTACGGCTCGCGCGAGAACTTCCTGGCGGAGATCACGCTCGATCCGCCCGAGGCGACCAGCGACCGCGCCGGCCCGCCGCTGCTCGACGAGGACTACGTGGTCCTGTCGACCATTCATTCGGCCAAGGGCCAGGAATGGAAATCGGTGCATGTGCTCAACGTGGTGGACGGCTGCATCCCTTCCGACCTTTGCACGGGAAACCAGGACGACATCGAGGAAGAGCGGCGCCTGCTGTATGTGGCGATGACGCGCGCGAAGGAGCACCTGCACCTGATCGTGCCGAACCGCTTCTTCATCAAACAGCAGCCACAGATGGGGGAGCGGCATGTGTATGCCGCGCGCACGCGCTTTATCACTCCGGCCATGCTTTCGCATTTCGAAGAGTGCGTCTGGCTGACGGCGCAGACCCAGCACAGCCGCAAGCCCATGCCCGACAGCGTGCGCATGATGGTGCGCGAGCGGGCGCGGAATGCGTGGAAATGAAGGGGCGCCGAGGGGCGCGCCGGCGACTTATCCCCTGTTGTAGGAATTGTAGGAAAATGCCGCATTGCGGACTGATATCTAAAACGGGTGGGAAGTAAGCTATTGATTTTAAAAGAATAAAAATTTGCCTTCTGATTGGGCAGTTTGTTGAAACCCGCATCAATACTGCCCTTCCGGCTTGTCAAGAGGGCCTTATCCACATCGTTATCCACATTTCTTGTGGATATCGACAAAAGCCATGCGAAATCAGCCACTTAGATCTGGACCTTGCGTTAGATCAATACCTGATGCCATCCTATTGCCTATATGGCAAGTTTGCGTGATGCGGCGAACTGCCTCCGTTGTCAAGCCATCTCAAACAGAAATTTCCGGCGCCTGAATGGCCTCTGTTTGATAAAAGATACGCGGTGAAAAAATGGCGGACGTAGTGGAAAAATGACGTTACACTCCTAAAGTTGTCGGGAGTCATTCCGTAAACGTGGATTGGCATTGTATTTCGTATGCATAGGCCCATGACCGCTTGCCCGTGCATAAGCTGTTTTGGATATGAGGTACAGCTGCGTCTCATACTCGTTGCTATCGTTGATGGCTCACTCTCGGAGGGATTACGGTGTCAAGATTGTTTTCGCTAGGTATTTCAAAGAAGTTATGGCTGATAGCGGTCAGCGCCGCGCTAGGCATAGTGGTCTTGGCGGCGGTATTTCTACTATCGGAGAGAACGCTGATATTGGAAGAACGGCAAAACAGCGTGCGTCAGAATGTGGAGACTGCGTATGGCATATTGGCCCATTATCAGGATCTTGCTTCCAAGGGCACCCTGTCCGAGGAGGCTGCCAAGCAGGGCGCGATAGCGACCATCAAATCCTTGCGTTACAGCGGGAAGGAGTATTTCTGGATCAACGACATGCATCCGAAGATGATCATGCACCCGTTGAAGCCGGAGCTTGATGGAAAAGACCTCTCCGACTATAAGGATCCGACCGGGACACGCCTCTTTGTTGAGTTCGTCGAAATCGTCAAAGCAAAGGATGCCGGGTTCCTTCATTACATGTGGCCGAAAGCGGGCGGCAAAGATCCCGTTCCCAAGGTCTCCTACGTGAAGAAGTTTGCGCCGTGGGGCTGGATTATCGGTTCCGGCGTCTATATCGACACGGTGGATGCGACGTTCTGGAGCCGGGCGGCCGCTTTCATGGTCGGAGTGCTTCTCTTTTCCGGCGCTTTGCTTGCATTTTGCATGATGATTGCCCGCAGCATCACGCGCCCGTTGAGCAAAGCGGTCAGGGTGGCGAAGACTGTCGCCGCAGGCGATCTGACCAGCCGTATTGACGTCCACTCGAACGATGAGACCGGGCAGTTGCTGGCGGCGCTGAAGGAAATGAACCAAAGTTTGGTAAAAATTGTCAGCGAAGTCCGGTCGGGTACCGATACGATTACAACGGCCTCGGATGAGATCGTGGCCGGCAATATGGATTTGTTCTCGCGTACCGAGTCGCAGTCGGGCGCGCTGGAAGAAACCGCGTCGTCGATGGAGCAGTTGACCAGCGCCGTGAAGCAGAATGCCGAGAATGCAAGCCAGGCGAACCAGTTGGCGCTGTCCGCTTCTGAAGTCGCCAGAAAGGGCGGCGAGGTGGTCTTGCAGGTGGTTGATACGATGGAATCCATCAATGCATCGTCAAAACAGATCGTCGATATTATTGGGGTCATTGATGGCATCGCATTCCAGACCAATATTCTTGCCTTGAATGCGGCTGTTGAAGCGGCACGTGCGGGCGAACAAGGCCGAGGTTTTGCCGTGGTTGCCTCTAAAGTCCGAAACCTGGCCCAACGTTCCGCCGCCGCGGCAAAGGAAATCAAGGTCTTGATCAGCAATTCGGTGGAAAAGGTCGGTGTGGGCGCAAAGCTGGTCGATCAAGCTGGAGCGACGATGAAAGAGATCGTCGATAGTGTGAAGAGCGTCACCGGCATCATGGGTGATATCACGACCGCCACCCAGGAACAGACGGCGGGGATCGAACAGGTGAACCTGGCGATTAGCAGGATGGACCAAGCCACCCAGCAAAATGCGGCCTTGGTGGAAGAAGCGAATGCCGCATCTCAGGTGATGCAGGAACAGGCGGCTTCATTGGCTAACGCCGTGAGCGTGTTCAAGGTCGATACGGCGAAGAACGCATTGGTCAAGTTCCATTCAGTCTGAACACACGCCCATCACATCCGGCATCGGTAACGAAACCTCGTTCCGATGCCGGGTCGCTTTTAAGCGGGGGCGCCTAGCCGGGGGCGCCTAGGCGGGGCGCCTAGCCCGGGGCGATCCTGGCTCGCCGTCGCATGCCGCTACAGCGGTGAGTTGATGCAGTGCTTCAGCCGATCGAGTTCCGCCAGAAAGCGTTCGCAGGCCAGTCCGGGCGGCCACGGCTCCCACGGACGGCAACCGTAGCGTTGCGCCAGCGGGTCTTCCGTCAGCACCGCCGCCCGGATCTTCAGCGTGTGGCGCACTTCCTCGCGCGACCAGCCGGCCACGTGCATCGCTTCGCTGGCGGCAGCCAGGCGGTCGGCGCGCTTGTGGGCGGCGTGCTCCGCGGCGGTCCAGTCCGGCAAGCCGTAGCGCAGGAACACCGCATGCTCCAGGCGCCGGGTCAGATCCCGGAACCGGTCGCCCAGAAACGGCTTGATGACAGATAGCGCATCGAAGCCGAGCAAGCCTTCTTCAGCGTCATGCAGTAGTTCGCGCAGCTCGTGCAGCGGCGAAAGAGCGGGCGCGGCGGCGCGCCGCAGCAGCATCACCAGGATCGAATGCTGTGCAACCGATAAGGGCAGCGGCCAGGCCGAGTGGCCACCCCAACGGTAGGTGCGGGCCAGGCCTAGGGCAAGATCGGAATCGTCCCAGTCAAGGGGCGTAGGATTGAGCAGGTCCAGCCGCTTGCCGGAGGGCATACGAACCCAGGCCCGGGTTTCCTGCGCCATTAACATACGCTGTTTGTTGTCGTCATGCCGTAATTCTACACATTGGCGCAGCCGTTGCCTGCATGATTGATGTAGACGAACGCGGCATTACGCGTTCAAACTACACTGGACCGGTTGAATGCAGGCGCCGCGTCCGCCGGCCGGCTATCCTGAACCGGTGGCCGGCGAAAACGATTTTTAGGGAGTGGCGATGGACGATATCCCAGACCGGATTGAATGCGATGTGCTGGTGGTGGGCGGCGGCATCAATGGCGTGGGCATCGCGCGCGACGCGGCCGGGCGTGGCCTGCGGGTCGTTCTGTGCGAGAAGGACGATCTGGGAGCGCATACCTCGTCGGCCTCCAGCAAACTCATTCACGGCGGGCTGCGCTACCTCGAACACCACGCTTTTGGGCTGGTGCGCAAGGCGCTGATCGAGCGCGAGGTGCTGCTCAAGTCGGCGCCGCACATCATGCGGCCGCTGCGCTTCGTGATGCCGCATGACGCCGGCCAGCGTCCCGCATGGCTGATCCGGGCCGACCTGTTCCTGTACGATCACCTGGCGCGGCGCGAATTCCTGCCCGGCTCGGAGGGCATCGACCTGCGCGCGCATTTTGCCGGCGCGCCCCTGCAGCCTGCCTTCACGCGCGGCTTCGCGTATTCGGACGGCTGGACCGACGACGCGCGCCTGGTGGTGCTCAATGCGATGGACGCGCATGAGCCGGCGCTCTCATCCTGCCGCACG
>Ga0170475_122795130_pt1 | contig 10435 bp, 10 predicted proteins | sample Soicark_Litter_5_FD_111474 | JGI IMG/M metagenome (GOLD analysis project Ga0170475, IMG submission 111474) | Avena fatua rhizosphere microbial communities from Hopland, California, USA. Combined Assembly of 48 SPs | reverse complement strand
GGCGGAGTTGACGGGTGTCGAGGGCGCAAATGCGGATAGCGAAACGCGCGAGCTGTACTCCAGGCTTCTGGATGCGTGGAACAAGCGCAACGCGCGCGAGTACGCGCTTCAATTCGCCTCTGACGCGACGTTGATCGGGTTCGACGGCACAGAGGTGAACGGACAACTCGAGATCGGCGCGCACCTGACAGAGATTTTCACGCACCATCAGACACCCCGATACATCGCGATCGTGCGGGAGGTGCGAACGCTGACTCCCGACGCGATTCTCCTGCGCGCCAACGCTGGCTTGGTGCCGGCGGGCAAAGACGACATCGATCCCGCGTTGAATGCGATCCAGACGCTGGTTGCGGTGCGAAAATCGGCCGCCTGGAAAACCTCACTCTTCCAGAACACGCCGGCCGCTTTTCACATGCGACCTGAGCTGGGGAAACAGCTCACCGAGGAATTACGCGCGGCGTTGCGTGACAGCGTTCGCCATGAGTAGCAGACGCGGTTTCGTCGGATGGTCGACGGCTGCCTCAGTCGGTGCGGCTGCCGCTCTGGCGATAGCGGCTGGGCCGGTGATGAGTGACAAGACGGCCGGAACCGTCAAAGATGCGCTCGTTCACCCCGAGCTCTTCGGCAACGTTCTCTCGCTCAGCGGCGCTTTCTGGCGAGGCTACGCTGCGTCCAACGATCCGCCATATGAATGGCTAGCAGGGCAATATGCAGCACAGCCGCGACACGGTGTTCGATTCTTCATGGATGTCGGCGCGCTCGAGACTCGCCGTGCGCTCGGTTCCGGTCCAGTTTTCATTGAGGCCACTCGGCGATTCCGCGATGCGCTGCGTTCCAGGGGCTATCAGGTGGTTTACACAGAGGTCCCGCGCGGCAATCATTCTCCGGAGTCCTGGGTTCGGCAGTTACCCGCCGGGATCGTTGCCCTAAGCCGTTAGAACGGGAGGTTGTGATGTCTGAAGTCCTGGTGAAGTTCGATGAGCCGATCATGAATCCGCGGGGCGAGATGTTCTTCGCCGAAGCGGTCGGCCTCATGAGACAAGACGACGGGCTTTGGGAAGGCTGGATTCACTTCGATGGCATCGACGATTCGAGCAAGCACATCGCTTCCCAACGGGAGACCACCCAGCCAAACCGCCGGGATCTGGAGTATTGGGCGCAGGGCTTGACCTTCGTCTACCTCCAGGGTGCGCTGGAGCGCGCCGAGAGCTCTGTGCGGTCCGTCGTCGACGGCCAGCAAGAGCGCACGCGCTGACCCCGGCAGGAATCAGAGGGGTGCCAGCCTATTGACATAGTGTCAATGTATTGACATTATGTCGTAGAACCTCTGGGAGCTCAGCGTGAAAAATCGTGGACTCGACCACCTCGGTCGACGTGAACGTCAGATAATGGAGATTGTGTACCGGCGGGGAAGCGCCAATGCCGCTGAGGTCCTCGCCGATCTTCCCGACCCCCCGACTTATACCGCGGTTCGCGGGATGCTGCGGCTCCTGGAGAGCAAGGGGCATCTCCGCCATGAGCAAGACGGCCCGCGGTATGTCTATTTCCCCACCGCCGATCCGGAACGAGTCAGCAAATCCGCCGTACGGCATCTGGTAAGGACTTTCTTTGACAACTCCGCCAGCTCCGCCGTCGCCGCGATGGTCGGCATGTACGAGGATCGCTGGAGTGAAGAAGATCTCGATCAGCTGGAGAAGTTGATCGACAAAGCACGCAGCAAAGGAGGCGCGTCATGATTCCGTTCATTCCGGCAGTGCTCGTGAAACTGACAGTCATACTTGTCGCGGGTCTGATCGCGGTGAAGGTGATGCACGCGGCCTCAGCATCGGTGCGGCATCTCGTGTTACTGGCGACTCTTATCTGCGGTCTCACTCTCCCGGTGGCGATGGTGCTCTCCCCAAGGTGGGACGTGCCGCTGGTTCCCGAGTCGTCCGTCAACGCGTTGTCGATCTCATCGCCGGCGCCGCTGTCGGATCTTACCGGCTCTGTCGTGTCTGCCGCGAGTCGCTCGGACGGGACGGTCGCCATTCCGGTACACACTGTGAGCACACATGTGGCTGTTGGTCGCTGGCCGGACTCCTACGAAATCGCTGCAAGTATGATCCCGTTGCTTTGGGCAGCTGGTTGCCTCTCTGTGATCGGGTGGCTCGTCATTGGGCGTTTGCGGTTGCGGCGGATCGCGCGAACCGCCTGGCCGCTGAACGCGACGGATTGGGCAAATACTCTCGACGAAGGACGCGCCGAGGCGGGAGTTCGTCGTGTGGTGCGACTTTGCTCGAGCCCAGTGGTCAGCACACCACTGACGTGGGGCTGGCTGGCCCCGATCATTCTGCTTCCCGAAGACGCGCCCGATTGGAGCGACGAGCATCGCCGGATCGTATTGCGCCACGAGCTCGCTCATATCGCGCGGCGGATTCGCTGACTCAGATAGTCGCCGGGTTCGTCTGTGCTCTCTATTGGTTTCATCCACTCGTGTGGGTCACGGAGCGCCGTTTACGCGCCGAGTGCGAGCGCGCCTGCGATGATCGCGTGGTTTCCCTCGGGACATCGCCAACAGAGTACGCTTCTCACCTCCTCGAGGTAGCGCGCTCCGCGCGGGCATTTGGCGCGCCCGGCTTTCTCTCGGTGGCGATGGCGCGGCCATCGCAGCTCGAGGGCCGATTGCTCGCAGTCCTAAGCGAGAGTCGCCGACGTGTCGGGCTATCTCGTGTCACCAGATACGTCGCCACGATTGTCTCCCTTTTTGTTCTACTGCCGCTGGCCGCGTTCACGCCGGTGGGCAGACCTGCATCCGCAATCGGCACGTCTGCGAGCATGTCGAGTCCGCCGACCACGCCGACCAGCACGGCGATCAAACCCCCGGATATGGTTGCGACGAGCGCACCCCAGAAAACCGAAAAGTCATTCACCACTCAGGACGCAGACAGCTCGTTCACGCTTTCTTCCCCCGTCCGGAGTGACGGGACTCTCGAGCTCGATCTCAAAACTGGCGGGGCCGTAACGATCACCAGCTGGGACAAGCCCGCGGTTGAGGTGAGTGTGGCGCTAAAAGGACGGAACTGGCGTGACACAAGGGTGTCCCTGCATCCATTCGATGGCGGCGCGACACTGGAGAGCAACTACGCCGGCTCGTCGGAGAATCACAGCAGCAGCCACCGATTCGTCATTCAGGTGCCACGCACGTTCAACGTTCGCATAAGGTCAGCCGGCGGCTCGGTCTCGATAGAAAATGTTTCGGGACGGTTTGCCGGCAACATCGGTGGAGGCGAAATCACCATCAGGAATGTCAATGGTGATGTCGATCTGGAGACTGGTGGCGGAGAGGTCCATGTGTCGGACTCGAATATCAATGGAAACGTCGGAACCGGTGGCGGCGTGGTGAGAATCGTCCGGGTGAATGGGACCCTAAAAGCTCACTCCGGCAGCGGACCCGTCATTTACACCGATTCGCAGGATCCCTCTCACGGCGGGATGGGAATCGGAGTTGGTAAAGGTATCGGCAAGAGCACCTCTGACTTCGGTTATGAGAAGGGCGCAATAAGAATGGATGCTGCCGGAGGACCGCTCTCACTCCCGTCCGCCCCACAGGGTGCGCGCGTAACAACTGGCGGAGGCCGCATAAGGATTGGTCCATCAGGCGGAGCGGTGTACGCCGAGACTGGTGGCGGCCCGATCGATATTGGCCCCGCCTCCGGATCTGTGGCGGCGCACACCGGATCTGGTGATGTCAGTCTCCAGTTGATCGGCGCAGGTCCGCACGACGTCGATATTACGAGCGGCACTGGCCGGGTGGTTTTGGTCGTCCCCAGCGATCTGAATGCGACCCTTGAGCTCGAGTCTGCCTACACCGAAAACTTCGGTCGGAAGACGCGCGTCGTTGGCGACTGGCCTTTGTCGGTCACCGAAACCGCAGGGTGGGATGACAGTCACGGAACGCCGCGGAAGTACGTACGAGTGAGACAGAACATCGGCCGAGGTGGAGGCCTGATCCGGGTCCGAACCGTTAACGGCGATATCGAGCTAAAGCGGCAATAAGCGGATGTCCAAAAGCGGCTATTGACAAACGGCCGCTCCTGTTGAAAATTCAGCACGGTTGATTTTTCAACACCAAAGGACCCTCCCGGGTCTGAGGCGATTTCCCATGGCCGCTACGCTAATGCCGAAACAAACCGACGAAACACCGTCCGCGCTCTCCCGTAGGGAGACCCAGGTTATGGACATCCTGCACCGGAGATCGGGTGCTACAGTGGCCGAGATCATGGCCGATCTGCCCGATCCGCCAACGTACTCCGCGGTGCGATCCGTCCTGCGAATCCTGAGCGAAAAGGAGCTGATCAAGCACCGTGAGGATGGTCCGCGCTACATATACTATCCGGCCAAGCCAACCGAGACGGCCCGTGAGGACGTCCTCGCCCACGTTGTCCGAACGTATTTCGGCGATTCGACCGAGCAGGCCGTGACCGCGTTGCTGAGGATGTCCGACGTCGATCTCAGCGAAGCCGAGATCAAGAGACTGCGTAGCAGCATTCGTCGCGCTCGCCAAAGCGGGAGATAACACTATGACTTCGAATATCGTCCTCAGCGCGTCCACCATCTCAATGCTGATGCTGCTCGCCAAGGCGACAATGATTCTTCTGGCGGCACTCGGCATAACGCAATCGATGCAGAGGGCCTCCGCGGGCGCGCGGCACCTGGTATGGCTGGTAACACTCGCAACTCTGCTGCTCGTTCCGGCCCTCACCGCGTGGGCGCCGATCCCGCTCAGAATTCTTCCCGCGACTTCGGCGGCCACGCCAGTGGGCGCGCCGGCCGTCAGCGACCACACGCGGTCTCAATCGATGAAGCTCGAGAAATCCACGCCGGCAACTATTGCGCTCACAACTGAGCGAGCCGACTCGCCGTCGTCCATTGAACAGGAAAACGGCACATCTCCCGTTCTTAGCGGAATCTCGATATTGCTTCTGGTCTGGGCTGCGGTTGTCCTCGCGATTGCCGCATGGCTTGGTTACGCCGCTATGATGGTGAGGCGGATCGTCAACCGGGCTCGCCTTCTCGACAGCGAGGACTGGCTGAATCCGCTTTGGGAAGTATCGGACAGACTCTCTCTCGAAGAACCGCCCCGACTGCTGCGCAGCGAAGACGCGAAGATGCCTTTCGCGTGCGGTGTGTTCAATCCGACGATCGTACTTCCCGCCGAGTGCGATACCTGGTCGCTCGATCGTCGCCGCGCGGTTCTGCTGCATGAGCTGGCGCACGTCCGTCGCCACGATCTGGTCGGTCACACGCTGGGCCGCCTCACCTGCGCTTTCTACTGGTTCCACCCTCTCGTCTGGACCGCGGCGAAGCAGCTTCGCTCCGAGAGCGAGCGCGCGTGCGATGACCTGGCGCTGACCTGCGGCGCCCGGGCAGCCGACTACGCCGAGCACCTGTTGGACATCGTGACGAGTGTTCGGCACGACGCGACTCCATCCGTCGCGCTGGCGATGGCTCGTCGCAAGGAATTCGAAGGCCGCATGCTGGCGATTCTCGATCCTGAGTTGCGGCACTCGAGTCCGAGCCGGCGGCAATCTGCTGCTCTGATCGGATCTCTCGCAATGATCGCACTTGTGGTCGGAGCGGCCGCTCCTTCTCCGCGGCTGCCCAACCACACCAGCTCGATAACGGCGAAAGCTAATGATCTCGATTTGCCAGCCTCGCAGAAAAACGGGATTGACGACGCTGCAATCGAGAAAGGCGACGGCGACGCGTTCCATCAGCAGATGTCGACCCGGACGTCGACAAACATGCAGACTTCGACCACAACCAATACGGTTACGGTTCTCAATCCCGTGATATCCGACGCGGCGCGGGCCGCTGTAAACGAGGTAGTCACCGACGGGGTGAATGCGGGAATTGGCGCTGGGCGGAATCTCACCAAGTCCACGCTCATGTCCGTCTTCGGCAAGCAGCTCGCCGGCAAGGACACCGATGAGCGACCGGCGTTGCTGGCAAAGGTCCTCGCGACCGACACCAGCGCGAGTCTGCGACGCGTTGCAGCTTGGGGGTTGAACGACTACGCAGACAAACAGGTTGCCGCCGAAGCGCTCGCCAACGCATTGCGTCATGATCGCGACGCCAGTGTCCGCGAGATGGCGGCGTGGTCGTTGTCTGACGCCGACCACTCGTCAGTAGCTATCGAAGCGCTGATCGCCGCGATGCGCAGTGATACCAACCTCGATGTCAGAAAAACCGCGACGTGGGCATTGGGAAATATTGGCGACAGATCGTCCGCGGATGCGTTGGCCGCGTCTCTCTCGGATGCGAATCCGGAAATCCGGAAGCGCGCCGCCTGGGCTCTTGGAAACACCGATCTACGTCAGGCGCCGCCCCAGCTCATCTCGATGCTCAACGACAAGGATCCCGAGATGCGAGAAGTGACGGCGTGGGCGCTGTACCAGATCGAAGATCCGACGGCAATTCCGGGCCTGCAGGCTGCTCTCAGTCATGAGGCCAGCAAAGATTTGCAGATGGACTACATCCGCGCCCTTGCCGCTGTCGGCGAGAAATCGGTGGACGCGCTCAAGGGACTGCTCGAGTCCCGCGATCCCGAAATCAGGAACATCGCCGTCCGTGCATTGGCAGGAGGACATGCGACTGGTCCGTGGCCGCGACCATGGCCCGAGCCGCGTCCCTATCCGAACGAGTAATCGGAGAGGGCGCTGAGCGAAGCGCCCTCTCTTTTGAAGTCTAGTGCTGATTTTTCAACTTACCCCGCACCATGGCGGGCAAAATGAACGGAGTCAGAATGCAGCGAATACTGGGATTGGTCATTGCGACATTGGCGTTCTCTTCACTCGCTGGCGGTCCCGCCGTTGCGGACGTCCAGGGCTCGATGAAGGTCCGGATCAGGAATGTTCACGTGGGGAACGTTCGACTGGACCAGGGCAGGCGGCGCGGTTTGCCAATTGACGTCACCGCGCTGCTCACCGCCGCCAAGGGCGCGCCGCCGATGGTTTGTGTGCTGGCGGCCAACTCGATCGGGAACTGGGGCTGGGGCGGGTGGAACGACGCTCCAGCGACGCCGCTATCGGCGGCAAAAGCTGGAATGAACAGTGGTGACTTCGAGTCAGACCCGATGCCGGCAGCGGATCTGCAGCAGCTTTACGCTGGTCTCGCTTCCGACGATGGCTGCGTCCGCGAGCTATCAGTGCGTTTGATCGGAACACAGAAACCTGAAGTTGTGGGGGCGGAGCTTGTCTCCCGTCTTGGCTCGGGAGATATCGCGCTGCGGGCTGTCGCTGCTCTCGGACTTGGATTGGTGGAAGCGCAGGGCGGCGTCGAACCATTGATTCGCACCCTTCGAGATGGATCCGTAGACGTCCGCGCCAACTCAGCCTGGGCCCTGGGTCGAATCGAGAATGGCCGTGCACTGGCACCGCTTGTCGCCGTCTTTGGCGACGGCGCCGAGAAAGTTCGCCTCGCCGCGGTGGCGTCGGTTGGCCATATGGACGATTCGACGAGCTCGATTCCCGCGCTCATTCGCGTACTTCGCCAGGACAACTCGCCTGCTGTGCGAAGAGTCGCCGCGTGGGCGCTCGGCAATCTCGAAGCGCACGATGGGGTCACCGCGCTGATCGATGCTCTCGCCAAGGATTCAGATACACGTGTGCGTGAGATGAGCGCGTGGGCGCTCGGCAACATCGAAGACAGGAGAGGGGTGCCAGCGTTGGGAGCGGCCATTCGCGGTGATGCAGAAGAGCGCGTTCGCGAGACCGCCGTCTGGAGTCTGGGAAACATCGGTGACCGCTCGGCGATGGACATCCTGGCCGCAGCGACTGGAGACCGCAATCCAAACGTGCGCGGCACCGCGGCGTGGGCGATTGGAAACATGGATGACGAAGGAACCCACGCTCCGCCGGGCTTGCTCAAACTTCTCGGAGACGACGACACTGACACCCGACTGAAGGCCGCCTGGGCGCTCGGACAGCTGGAAGACGCGACCGCACTCCCGGCGATTCGCGACGCGCTCAAGGCCGAAAAAAACGACCGGGTGCGGCGCGCTTTGATTCGCGCACTGATGAAATCGGGCGAGAGTTCCCAGCAAACGCTGACTCAGCTACTCAGCTCCAGTGATCCACAGATACGCGAAGCTGCGGTCCGTGGGATAGCTGGCGCGCGCTCCTTTGATCCGTGGCCGTGGCCCTGGCCGCGTCCGCGTCCTTACCCGTGAGATCGCTATGGCGGACACTACATCCCATTTCCAGTTCGGTATTCCCGTGAGGTACAACGCGATGTTGGTAGCCACAGCGCTGGCATTCGTGCTGGCATGTTCCGCGGACTCGAGCATTGCTCCGGCCGCGCGGCAGGAAAGCGCTCCGGTCAATGCGCAGACGAATTATTCATTCTCGATCTCGCCTGAGAATGGCACCGTCCGCGTTCAATTCGGCCGGGTGCGCTCCAATGGCGAAGAATCGATCAGCGCATTCATGCAACGCGTGTTTGATAGTGCCGATGCGATCGGGGCGAGACGCCTCATTGTCGATCTGAGTGCCACTCGCGGTGGAGATGCGTTCCTCACAGTTCCTCTCGTGAAAGGAGTCATCGCTCGAGATCGCTTCACTAAGCACGGCAGTCTGATCGTCATCGTTGGACCAAATACTTTCTCGGCAGGCCAGAACGCCGCCAAGCTACTTCAGCAGTATGCTCGACCGATCTTCGTGAAACATCCGGTTAGCTGAAGAGATGGCGCAACCTCGGGAGTGATCGAAAGAACTATGGCGTGAAATAACCCGCAGCATGATATTCGGGCGAATCTGCGGAGGCGCTGTGATGTTCGCTCAGACTCCTCGAATGCTCGTTCTGCTGCCGGTGATTTTTCCGCTTTCCGGCGCAAATTTCCTTAGCAGCAGCCTCACCGCTCAAACACAAGTAGCGCAGGCGTCCGCGAAGAAAGCGCCGCCAAAGGATGCGACCACTCAGGTTGCGCACGCGCCGCCGATATTCTTCGAATCGCACGAGCCAACCGAGGTCACGTTCACGACTAACCTCGGCAAAATCCGGGGTGACAAGGGAACCGATCCGCCGTGGCGCGGTGCCACCATGTCCTACAAGGATGTCGATGGGAATCCGGTAAGTGTGCCGATGAAGGCGCGCACCCGAGGCATCTGGCGCTTGAAGATGTGCGACTTTCCTCCTTTACGTCTCAACTTTGCCGGCGAAACATCGAAGGGAAGCATGTTCAGCCACCTCGATAAGCCCAAGCTGGTGAGCTACTGCCAGGACCGGGATTCGTACGAGCAATACATTCTCGAGGAATTTCAGCTTTATCGTATCTACCAGTTGCTGACCCCGACCAGCCACAAGGCAAGACTCCTCAAATTCACATACGCCGACAGTGGCAGCGGCAAAGTCCGCGCAAAGCGTTACGGCTTCATCCTCGAAGAGCCGAGCGCCATTGGGACTCGTCTCGGAGGAAAGATCCGTGAACAGAAGGGCGCATTGCCGGGAGATCTCGATCCTTTCCCGGACGCGCTATTCAGCCTGTTTCAGTACATGATTGGCAACACGGATTTCTCGGTTTCGGCGCTGCACAATGTGGAGCTGTTCTTCGACGACAAGGGGGCGTGTCGCCGATCGCATATGATTTCGATTTTGCTGGTGCGATTAGCGCCAGCTACGCGACTCCGGACCCCAGTCTGAATCTGATCAACGTGAAGCAGCGTCTGTACCGCGGGTACTGCGTTGATCCAGAGGAGTACGCGAAAGTGTTCGCGCTCTTCCAGCAGAAAAAGGCGGACATATACGCTCTCTATAGCGATCCCATTGGAAAGCTGATGGACGCCGGCAGGGTAAGCGCCACCCTGAAGTATTACGACGAGTTCTACGAGACTATTGGAAACCCGCGCACTGCCAAGCGGTCAATCGTCAGCGCCTGTATTCCGCGACCGTAAGCACGAAGCGGTCAATCGGCGTTGCCGGTTGACCGCTTCGAAGTGAGAAGCTCCCGCCAGACTTACGGCGTGCTGTTGTTCGTTCCTGCCTTGATTACCTCGTCGATGTAGAACCGCACCGCGTTCGGATAACCGGAGTCGCAAGGCTTGAGACCGGCGAACTCGCCGTCGGTTCCCGTTAGCTTGGTGACTTCCGCGATGACCGCCGAACGCGACATCGTGAGTTTCCGTCCTGCCTGAGCGGCCAGATAAGTACGTGCGACGGCGGGAGCGCTGGAGCAGCTCTGGACGTTCGCCGACGGCCCGATGGGAGCGGCGGGTGAAGCTGACGCGAGAGCACTCGCTCCGGCGATGACGATTGCAGCCATTGTGACGCGCTTCATGGTGTTATCCTCGGTGTGTGTGCGTTTGGACCACCGCTCGTTTAGCAAAATCCGCACACATGCTTCGATTATCCTGAAACAATCGCGCATTGTTTGGTTATTTCATCAACAGAATGAATTATG
>Ga0170475_103215693_pt1 | contig 10435 bp, 6 predicted proteins | sample Soicark_Litter_5_FD_111474 | JGI IMG/M metagenome (GOLD analysis project Ga0170475, IMG submission 111474) | Avena fatua rhizosphere microbial communities from Hopland, California, USA. Combined Assembly of 48 SPs | reverse complement strand
CGGCTTCCAGGACGTGTAGTGGAAAGTCCGGCGGACCGGGTTGCTCGGACATGGAGACCTCCGGAGTGAAGTTGACTGTGAGACTAAGCCTGTGATGCAGTCGTTGGATCGCTGACCCCGCGCAAGATCGGCCCGCCGGTAGACTGGGAGAGCTGCACTGGGTCGGACGCATCCGGCCAGGCGGTCGCCGCGGCCCAGGTCGCGGCTTTTGCCATGCTCCCGACCGGGAACAAACCGGGCCTCGGGGGCGCAGGCCACCTTGAAGTGGCACCGTCAAACGAGGAGTACTTCAGCTGTGGCTGTTCGGTCAGATCTGCGAAATGTTGCCATCGTCGCCCACGTCGACCATGGCAAGACCACTCTGGTCGACGCCATGCTCTGGCAGTCCGGGGCCTTCAGGGCCGGATCCGCGCATACCGACAGGGTGATGGACTCCAATGACCTGGAGCGGGAAAAGGGCATCACGATCCTCGCCAAGAACACCGCTGTACATCGCGGCAACATGATCATCAACATCGTCGACACGCCGGGCCACGCCGACTTCGGCGGCGAGGTCGAGCGCGCGCTGATGATGGTGGATGGAGTGGTGCTGCTCGTCGACGCGTCCGAGGGACCTCTGCCGCAGACCCGCTTCGTCCTCCGCAAGGCGCTGGAAGCGCGGTTGCCCGTAGTGCTGGTGGTCAACAAGACCGACCGCCCCGACGCCCGCATCGACGAAGTCGTCGACGAGACCTATGCGCTCTTCATCGACCTGGACGCCGACGACGAGCAGATCGAGTTCCCGATCGTCTACTGCGCATCCAGGGCAGGCCGGGCCAGCCTCAACAAGCCTTTCAACGGCACGATGCCTGACCACGACAACCTTGATCCACTGTTCGACGTACTCCTGGAGGCGATCCCGGCGCCCTCGTATACCGAAGGTGCCCCGCTGCAGGCGCAGGTCACCAACATCGACACATCTCCGTTCCTCGGGCGGATTGCCATGTGCCGGGTCATCGAAGGCACCATCACCAAGGGCCAGCAGGTCGCCTGGATGAAGCTCGACGGCACAATCGTCCGCACGAAGGTCAGCGAATTGCTGATCACCGAGGCGCTGGACCGGTTTCCGGTCGAATCCGCCTACGCAGGGGATCTGATCGCCGTCGCCGGCATGCCGGACATCACCATCGGCGAGACCCTGGCAGACGCGGAGAAGCCCGTCGCGCTGCCGCCGATCACGGTCGACGAACCGGCCATCTCGATGACCGTGGGCATCAACCCCTCGCCGCTGGCCGGAAAGGACGGCGGCAAGAAACTCACCGCCCGCCAGGTCAAGAACAGGCTGGACCAGGAGCTCATCGGCAACGTGTCCGTCCGGGTGCTGAACACCGAGCGTCCCGACACCTGGGAGGTGCAGGGACGCGGTGAGCTCGCCCTGGCCATACTGGTCGAGACCATGCGGCGGGAGGGCTTCGAGCTGACCATCGGCAAGCCACAGGTCGTCCTCAAGGAGATCGACGGGCACAAGCACGAGCCGTACGAGCGACTGACCATCGATGTGCCCGAGGAATACCTGGGCGCGGTCACCCAGCTCCTGGCGGTCCGGAAGGGCCGGATGGAAATGATGACCAATCATGGCACGGGTTGGGTCCGGCTGGAGTTCCACGTGCCGTCCCGGGGGCTCATCGGTTTTCGCACGGATTTCCTGACCGATACCCGCGGCACCGGGATTGCCAGCGCGATCTTCGACGGCTACGGCCCGTGGGCGGGTCCGCTCCGCGCGCGGGCCAGCGGCTCCCTGGTGGCCGACCGGGCCGGCAAGGCCACACCGTTCGCCATGCTCAGCCTTCAGGAGCGTGGCGCGATGTTCGTGCCGCCGACGACCGAGGTCTACGAGGGCATGATCATCGGCGAGAACTCCCGCGCCGACGACATGGACGTCAACATCACCAAGGAGAAGCAGCTCACCAACATGCGAAAGTCCTCCAGCGAGGAACTCGTCCATCTGGTGCCCAATCGCGTGTTGAGCCTGGAGCAGGCGCTCGAGTTCTGCTCGGATGACGAATGCGTGGAGATCACTCCGGTCTCCGCCCGGATTCGCAAGGTCGTACTAGACGCGGGGGAGCGAGCGCGCGCCCGGTCGCGCGCGAAGGTCTCTTCCTGACGTTCCGTACTCTCGCAACCCTCGCTGACCCAGCGCGGCGTCCTAGGGTTGGACAGATGACGGGCCGCGGATGGCGAGTAGCGGGCCGCAGATCGCCACTCCCGCTCAAGGCTGGGGCGCTGGTGGTGGCCGGTACGGCGGCGCTGTTGCTCTGCGGCTGCACGCCGCCCGGTTTGCCGGCTCCGATCGCGCCGGCCGAGAGTTCGGCCGCCGGCAGCATCCCCACCACTGACGCGGGCGTGACGATCGGAGTCGACGGCGCCGTCACCGGTTTCAACCCGCACGCGATCGCCGACTATTCGCCTGCCGAGATGGCGGTCGCCGGTCTGGTGCTGCCGTCGGTCTCCACCGTTGCCCCGAACGGCTCCGTCGAACTGAACAGGGACCTCGTCGAGAAGGCTGAGGTCACCTCGACCGATCCGTTCACGGTGACCTATACGCTCGACCGGAACGCATCCTGGTCCGACGGCACGCCGATCACTGCCGAGGACTTCAGCTACCTACGGGACCAGATGCTCGTCCAGCCCGGAACCGTCGACCCGGCCGGTTATCGGCTGATCGCATCCATCGTCTCCAGGAACGCGGGAAAGTCCGTGGACGTGACCTTCGTCAATCCCGTCGCGGACTGGGCGGCGCTCTTCTCGCCACTGCTGCCCTCGCACCTTCTCAAGGACTCGCCCGGCGGCTGGACCCAGGGGCTTGCCGCTGGGATCCCGGTGTCCGGCAACCGCTACAAGATGCAGAACAACGACACAGTCACCGGCGAGATCACCCTGGTCCGCAACGACAAGTTCTGGGGCACCCAACCGCGTCCGGCGACTGCCGTGATCAGGATCGGCACGGCGACCGCGCTGATCGACGCGCTGGACCGTGGGGACCTGCAGGCGGTGCTGCTGCAACCGGACGCCGCTGATCAACGCACCTTGGACAAGATCGTTCCGGCAGACCGGCGCGCGCCGGTGCTCTTGCCCGGCACCATCCAACTGGTCTTCAACACGGCCGGTGGGGCAACAGCGCAGCAGAAGGTCCGGCGCGCGGTGGCCGCCGGGCTCGATCTTCCCCAGCTCCGCGCCGTCCTGACCGGCGGAAACCCCGATGGCGGGGCGGCCGTGCCCTCCCTGGTCACCCTGTCAGCGGTGGGCTCCTCACAGATCGTGACCGATGACCCCGATCTGGCGGTCGCTGATCTGGTGGCCGCCGGGTATCACCGCGGTCCGGTCTACATGAGCAAGAACGGGGAGATCCTCCGGCTCACCCTGACGTACCGGAGCGATGATCCGCGACTGGCAGCAGCGGCACAGTTGATCCAATCGCAGCTGGAAGCGATCGGTGTCGAGGTCCTGCTGCTGCGCGACTCGAGCAGCGCGGCGGTGGACAGCCGGATGGCTCTGGGCAGGGTCGACCTGGGACTGGTGATGGTCCCGCGTGGACCGTTCGACGCCCTGGCGGCCGGTTCGGCATTCGACTGCCCGCTGCCGGCGGCGCAGCAGGCCGGCATCACCCCCGCGGCGCCCTTGCCCCGCGCGGGAAACCTGTCCGGCTACTGCTCGGCGGAGGTACAACCGATGCTGGACCGGGCGGCGTCGTCGGGCACCGTACGGCCGGAACTCAATGACGCGCTCTCCGCTGACGTGCCGGTGCTTCCCATCACGCGCCCGTCGGCCACCTTCGCGGCGTCGGCACTGATCGCCCCACAGTTGGGGCTGTCCGGGCCCGGTTGGGACTTTTCCGGCCCGCTGACCGGGCTCCCGGTGTGGCCCTCGAAGTAGCATTGCCGACGTAGGATTGCGGGGATATGAAGCGCAGGTATGGTTCCCCTGCGTGGGTACCGGCCGCAAGGTTTCCCGCCGAGTACGACGGTCGGCGCAAGGGCTCCGTACTGCGTCCTGGTTGGGCGAGATGTCCGATTGGTGTTTCTCTGACGCTAACCACCGATCACCTTCTGGTCACGATCCTGGTTGTTGACTGGCCCAGATGGTGGGACAGTTCGTAAGGTCTGGCGGTCAGACACGACATTGTTGCTGGCGTGGTTCGAGAGGATGCGGCGGTCGATGGGGACCGGTGCTGACGGATCACACAGCGCTCCGAGGAGGATCCTTCATGACCAGAACACGGGCAGTGACACTCACTGCTCTCGTCGCAGCATCGGCAATGGTTTTCGCCGCATGCTCGAGCTCACCCGGGCAGGCACCGGTTTCCAGCACAGCCTCCAGTGGTGGCGCGTCGGCCAGTGCGCCCGCCGGCCCGGCCAGCAGTGGTGCTGAGGCCAGTGCGCCCGCCGGCCCGGCCAGCAGTGGTGCCGCCTCCAGTGGCGCCGCGGGTAGCGGTGCTGCTTCGAGCGCCCCGGCCGGACCGAGCAACAGCGGTACCCAGGGCTGCGGCAAGCCTCATGGCGCGTACACGGATCCTGGTGCGGCCAAAGGCACGGTCACCACGGGCAGTGCGGAGTTTGCGAGTTCCTGGAACAACGAGACAACGCATGGCAACTCGGTCTACAACGCCAACCCGATCTACCTGACACAGGCTCAGGTCTACTACTACAACACCGATCTGACGGTGGTGAACAACGATCAGTTCGTCACCTGCACCGTGACCTCCAAGAAGCCGTTGACCGTCGAGTACAAGATCAACAAGGCCGCGAAGTGGTCGGATGGCGTGCCCGTCACTGCTGACGACTTCTTGCTGCAGTGGATCGCCAAGAGTGGCAAGTACGCCACCGGTGAACTGAAGACGGATGCCGAAGGCAACATCACCGGGACCTCCGGCGTGGCGTTCGACGCGACCGATCCGGGTGCCGCGCTCATCACCGACATGCCGACGATGTCGGCCGACGGTTCGACCTTCACCGTCGTCTACAGCAAGCCCTTCGTCGACTATCAGCTCGAGTTCGGGCCCAGCTTCATTCCGGCACACGTGGTCGCGCAGCACGCACTCGGCATCAAGGACCCGGCGGCGGCCAACAAGGCGCTCGTCGCGGCAGCGAAGGCGAGCGACAAGACGGCCCTGAAGAAGATCGCCGACTTCTGGAACACCGGCTTCGACTTCACCCAGCTGCCCAGCGACAAGTCGCTGTACCTGTCCAGCGGTGCCTACCTCCTGACTGGTTTCAAGAAGGACCAGTTCATGACCTTCACGGCCAACCCCGCATACACCTGGGGTCCGAAGCCGACAGTCCAGACCATCACCTATGAATTCCTCCCGGATGCCACGGCGGCGGTGCAAGCCGTGCAGAACGGTGAAGTCAACGTCATCGAGCCCGAGCACCCGACCACGGACCTCACCAAGGGCCTCAACGCCTTGGCGGACCAGGGTGTCAAGACCGTCAACAGCGTGAGCGGTTCCTGGGAGCACGTTGACCTGGTGTTCAACAACGGCGGTCCGTTCGACCCGAAGACCTACGGCGGCAGCGCCGAGAAGGCGAAGGACGTCCGTCTGGCTTTCCTGAAGACCATCCCGCGACAGGAGATCGTCGATCGCCTGATCAAGCCGATCAACCCGACCGCCACGATCAGGAACTCGTTCACCCAGCCACCTGGATCGCCGCTCTACGACACCATCGCGGCGACGAACGGCATGAAGGCCTACGACAAGGTTGACATCGACGGTGCGAAGGCGCTGCTGGCCAAGGCCGGCGTGACGAATCCGAAGATCCGCTTCCTGTACTCGTCCACCAACCCGGTGCGCGCTCAGGAATACCAGCTCATTTCCCAGTCCGCCAAGCTCGCCGGGATCACGGTTCTCGACGGCAAGGATCCGAACTGGAGCTCCAACCTGCCGAACATCTCCAAGTACGATGCGTCCCTGTTCGGGTGGATCAACACCAACCTGGGTATCGCCCAGCAGCCCCCGAACTTCCTCGGCAAGGTCGGCGGCAAGTGGGTCGGAGCGAACAACTACGGCCAGTACAACAACGAGCAGGTCAACACCTGGATGAACACTCTGAACGTCACCCCCGACGTTCCGACGCAGGACAAACTGCTCGTCCATACCGAGAAGCAGCTCGTCACCGACGGGTTCGGCGCCATCCTGTACCAGACCCCGGACATCGTCGGTTATGACTCCAACAAGGTCACCGGTGTTTCGACGGTGCCGGTCAGTCCTGGCGTTTTCTGGAACTACTGGGAGTGGAAGCTCGCGAGCTGACCGAAGGACGAGTCCCCGGCTCAGCGGCGCAGCCGTAAACGTGAGTTACTGATCGGAGGCTGCCGCACCCGTAGTCAGGGTGCGGCAGCCTCCGATTGTTTTTCCGCGATGCATAGCGTTCTTTTCAGTCCGGACACATCGGGGAACTGCTCAAAGGCACCAGGGCGCTGTTCCGAACAGAAAGGTTCGATATGCAATGTTGACCTTCGTGGCCCGGCGCCTGGTGGCGGCCTTCTTCATCCTGTTGGGCGCTACCTTCATCGCGTTCGAACTGGTGGCCAACGCCGGAGATCCGTTGGAATCGGCCCGAAGTCTGCCGAACCCCGATCTGCGGGCGCAGACGATCGCCTCGATCAGCAGCAACCTGCACCTTGACGTAAATCCGGTCGCTCGATACTTCATCTGGCTCAAGGGCATCGCCGGCTGCTTCGTCGGCCGTTGCGACTTCGGTCAGACCATCAACCAGACACCCGTCAACGGCATGCTCTCCAGCGCGATCCTGGTCTCGCTGCGATTGATCGTCGCGTCGACCATCATCGCCATCTTCCTGGGCATCGCCATCGGTATCGTCACCGCACTACGCCAGTACTCGGGCTTCGACTACTCCGTCACGATCATGGTCTTCCTGTTCTTCTCCCTTCCGGTGTTCTGGATCGGAGTCATCCTCAAGGACCTGTTGGCCATCCGGTTCAATTCGTTCCTGCAGGCAGGTGGGGCGATGAGCTGGGCGGCCATCATCGGGATATCGGTCGTGATGGGAATAATCGCCTACTCGGTGTTCGGCGGCGAATTCCGCAGACGGCTGTTGACCGGTGCTGTCGTCGCCGGTCTGTTCTTCATCGGGCTGTACTACGTGACGGTCACTCATTGGCTGCTGAATCCCAGCCTCGGGCCGGTGATCATCACGGTCCTCGGGGTCCTGCTGGCGCTCGGGATGACGGAACTGACGTCGGGTCTGAGCAACCGCAAGTCGCTGTACACGGCGCTCACAACAGTCGCGGTCGGGGTGATCCTGTGGTGGCCGCTGCAGTACTTCTTCTATTCCGGCATGAACTTCCTGAAGCTGTTCATCCTGTTGTTGATCGCGATCGCCGTCGGTATCGGCATCGGGTACCTGTGGGGTGGGGACGACCGGGGGCTGTCGGCGCGGAACGGCGCTCTCACCGCCGTCGGCGTCGGCTTCGTGATCTTCGTCGACCGCATCATGCGGGCCTGGCACACGTACATGACGACTCCCGGGATCAACGGCCGACCGATCAAGACGAACCTGCCGAACACACCGAACCTGCACGGTGACTTCTGGATACAGACCACCGACACCCTGACGCACCTGGCGCTTCCCACCATCACCCTCATGTTGATATCGCTGGCCACCCATTCCAGGTTCGCCAGAGCCAGCATGCTGGAGGTACTGAACCAGGACTACATCAGGACAGCCAGGTCGAAGGGGCTGAGCGAGCGAACCGTCATCATGCGGCACGCGTTCCGGAACGCCCTCATCCCGATGGCGACGGTCATCGCGTTCGACATCGCCGCGCTCCTGGGTGGCGCGGTGTTCACCGAAACCGTCTTCGGGTGGAAGGCACTGGGCGCCATGTTCCAGAACGGTCTGAGCCAGCACGACCCCAACCCGGTGATGGCATTCTTCGTGGTGAGTGCAACGGTGGCCGTGCTGGCCAACCTGCTCGCCGACCTTGCCTATGCAGCCCTTGATCCTCGAATTAGGGTGTGAAGACATGACCACAGTCCCACCGCAGGTAGAGCCGCACTCGGTCGAGGTGGTCGATCGGGACGAGACGAATTTCGAACAGCAGGAGGTCGCCGGCCTCTCCCAGGCCCAGATCGTCCGAAAGAGATTTGTCCGTCACCGGGCGGCCATGGCTTCGCTGATCCTTCTCATCCTGATCGTGATCCTGGCCGCGACCAGCATCGGCTGGGGGCCGATCCCGGGCTGGTGGAAGTGGAACTACTACACCTCCGTCGGTAGTGCATCGGGGCAAGGCGCCACCCTGGCGGTGCTGGGCATCGGCGGTCCGCACTTGTTCTCACTGGGTGACTTTCCGTTCGGTGCGGACGGCGCACTGGGATACGACAACTTCGCGCAAGTCATGCGGGGAACGCAACAGACGCTGATCGTCGTTCTGGTCATGGGTTTGATCTCCACGACGATCGGCGTGATCATCGGCGCGCTGGCAGGCTACTACCGAGGGTGGACGGATTCGGCCACCATGCGGTTCACCGACCTGATCATCACGCTGCCCATCGTGCTGATCACCGCCGTTCTCGGCGTGGTGTTCAACGCCCACGGTGTCTGGTCGGTGGCGCTGGCCCTGGGTCTGTTGTCCTGGACCCAACTGGGCCGCCTGGTCCGCGCCGAATTCCTCACGCTGCGGGAACGGGAATTCGTCGATGCTGCCCGGGTCGCGGGCGCATCCGACGCCCGCATCATCTTCAAACACATCCTCCCGAACACGGTCAACGTCATCGTCGTGAACGCCACCCTGGTGATGAGCGGCGGCATCCTGCTCGAAGCCGCATTGAGCTACCTGGGCTTCGGCATCCAATTTCCGGACGTATCGCTGGGTTCCCTGATCTCGCAGTACCAGGGTCGGATTCTGACCGGGGAGCCGTATCTCTTCCTGTGGCCGGGCGTATTCATCGTGATCATCGCGATGTGCCTCAACTTCATCGGCGACGGTCTGCGTGATGCCTTCGATCCGCGACAGAAGCGCATTCCGAAGGCTCGGGATCTGCGTAAATCTCGGGAAAATCCACCGGTCCATGCGGCTGTGGAGTCCGCGTGAGCGAGGGCCAGCGGCCCCGATCACCGCAGTACGGACGTCAGACAGGCGACCAACAGCAGGCCGATACCGGCCATCGTCAACCAATGCCAGTGCAACGGCGGTCGGCTGAACTCCAACCGGGGGTCGTCCAGATAGCCGGCCTCCCTCAGCTCTTCCCATCGCCGGCGAACACTGGTGGCGGCATCACCGGAAGACGAGCCCGGAAGATCGCCCGGACGGACGCTGACACCGTCGGAGATGGCCGATTCGGGCATCGAGCTGCGAGGTCCGGGGTGCAGCTGAGACGCGGCCCGCAGGCCCGGCGCGGGCGCCGCCCAAGCGGTGTAGGAACCGTAGGCCGTGTACAACATCAGAGCCCATTTGGTATCGATCCGCTGGATCGAGGGCCAGGGCAGATCGATGGTGCGCAGCACGTTGACCAGGTGGACACCGCCGTCGTCGACCTGAACACACGGCCGCCAGTACATCGCCCAGACCAGCAGCGAAGCCAGGGCCAACCAGGGAAGCAGGGAGAGTGCGGCCCCCGGACGCGCCTGAACCTCCCGGGCCAGGCCGAGAGCGCATGCGGCCCAGATGCCCATGCAGAGCCCTCGGCCGAAGTTTGGGCGGTGGGTGTGGTTCACCCGTCCATGCTGTCACCAGATGCCCTGGCATCACGAGCCGCACGACGATCAGGAGAATGACCCGTGACGACGACCGACACCCCCCGCGCGGCGGCGCCGACAGGCACGCCGGTGCTTTCCGTCCGCAATCTGGACATCGACTTCTGGGTCAACGGCATCTGGTACCCGGCCGTCAAAGAGGCTGACTTCGACCTTTTCCCGGGTGAAGTACTGGCCATCGTCGGCGAGTCCGGCTCGGGGAAGTCGACGTCGGCGATGGCGATCATGGGTCTGCTGCCGCGCAACGCCAACGTCGAGGGTTCCATCAAGCTGGGCGATCGTGAACTCGTCGGCGCGCCGGAGCGGATCATCAGGCAGATCCGCGGAAAGGAAATCGCGGTCATCTTCCAGGAGCCGATGACCGCTTTGAACCCGGTGTACACCATCGGGTTCCAAATCGCCGAGATGCTGCGCGCGCATCAGGCCATGGCACCCAAGGCCGCCCGTCGGCGGGCAATCGAACTCCTGCAGCTGGTCGAAATACCGGACCCGGAGCGTCGGGTGGACGCCTACCCGCATCAACTCTCCGGCGGCCAGCGCCAGCGCGCCATGATCGCCCAGTCGCTCGCACTGGACCCGAAACTCTTGATCGCGGACGAGCCGACCACCGCATTGGACGTCACCACGCAAAAGCAGATCCTGACGCTGATCCGCGACCTGCAGCGCGACCACGGCACCGCGGG
>Ga0170475_111112187_pt1 | contig 10438 bp, 10 predicted proteins | sample Soicark_Litter_5_FD_111474 | JGI IMG/M metagenome (GOLD analysis project Ga0170475, IMG submission 111474) | Avena fatua rhizosphere microbial communities from Hopland, California, USA. Combined Assembly of 48 SPs | reverse complement strand
GGGCGGTTCAGCGCGTCGGTATTTTATGACGGCACGAACTATCGCCTGCAAGTCGTCGGCAAAGATACGGGCAAGGACAACGCGCTCACCTTCGCGCAGTCCGGCTTGGATCTCGGCCTGAACAAGACGGCAAACACGGTACAAAAAGCGCAGAACTCGATCGTCAACATCGACGGCTTCGATGTCCAGCGCTCGAGCAACCAGGTCGTGGGCGCGATTCAAGGCGTCACCTTGGCGCTCACCGCGACCACGACTGCTCCGGTCGATGTCAGCATCGCGAGTGATTCCACGGGCCTGGCCGCCAAAATCCAATCGGTCGTCACCGCGTACAACTCCGTGCTCGGCAAGATCAACGCGGCCGCAGGCAAGGGCGCGACCAAAGCCGGCAACGGCGAGCTCGCTTCCGACTCGACCTTGCGTAGTATCACCAACAAGCTCAGCTCGACCCTGCAAACGGTCGCCGGGAGCGGCAAGTACAACAGCCTCGGTTCAGTCGGGCTCAGCTTACAAAAAGACGGCACGCTCGCACTGGATCAGACCAAGCTCAAGACCGCGCTGACGGCCGATCCGGACGCAGTGACCAAGCTGTTCGCTGGCGACGGCGCCAGTACGACCGGCATCATGAGTTCGCTGAGCAAGGCTATCAAGAGCTACAACCAGACCGGAACTGGGCTCTTGACGATGCACCGGACTGACATGCAGAGCCGGGCCACCTCGCTGACCGACAACATCAATCGCGAGCAAGACCGGCTCGACCGCTACCAGGCGCTCCTGCAAAAGCAGTTCTCGGCGATGGATACCAACGTCACGTCGAACAATACCGCGCTCAGTTTTCTGACCAAGATCTCCTCAGGTTGAAAGTAGAAGGACAGTCGTAGATGCTCGAGTCCTCCGCCGCCGCTCGATACACACAAGTTCGCAACAGCACAGCGACGCCGGGTGAGCTACTGCTCGCGCTGTATGACGGCCTGTTTCGCTTCTTGAACGGGGCCAAGGCCTGCATCGAAAACAAGCAAATGCCGCGCGCTCGAGAGCTGCTCTCGAGATGCCACGCCATCCTCTCGGAGCTGACCATCGCTCTGGACCACGACGTCGCCCCGGAATTGTGCGGTCAGCTCGAAGGCTTGTATGGATTTTGCATCGACCGAGTGCAAATGGCGAGTCGCAAGTCCAACGCAGCCTGCATTGAAGAAGTCACGCGTGTCTTGACACCGCTCCGTGAAGCCTGGGCCGTCGCTGTCCCGAAGGCTATCCAAGAGGCGCACGCCTCGGGTAAGCGCGCGTGAGCATCAGCAGCACCCCCCGACATTCCCCGAGCCCTGCTGAAGGCACAGCGCGCGAGCCGAGCTATGACTTCGGCCGCCGCGAGGCCGAGATCATTGCCCGCTTTCCTTCGGGGAAGCGGGTGGCCGTTCGGCGCGGGCGTGCACGCGTCTACCCCGGCCTGCGCGGCGCCGCCCCCAGCACCTTGGTCTTTTACGATGCGTTCGCCCGCCTCGTGAGCGGCAAGCACGTGCTCGACGCTGGCTCCGGTGCGAGCCTGGGCACGCGCGTTTTGTGTCAGGTTGCCCCGCACGTCACTGCCATCGACAACGACGCACGCGCGCTCGAGTTCGGGCGCGAGTACGCGCCGAGCGCCGAGTACTTGCAGGCCGATCTTTGCCTCGGCACCTCGGTGGATCGCGCAGACGCCGCGTTCTTGGTCGACGTGCTCGGTCACCTGCTGCACCCGGAAGCCGCGTTGCGCGCCCTCCGAGCCTGTTTGCCCGTCGGGTCGCAGTTGTTCGTTGCGGAGCCGAAGGCCTACGGTTCACAACGCTTGCTGGCGCCCGCCTGTCGCGCTTTCTCTGAGCGAGCGTTGACGCGTCTTCTCTTGCGCTCCGGTTTCCAGGTGGACCAAACGTTGGGCACCGGGGTCAACTTCGTCGCGCTCGTCGCCCACCGCGCGGGAGAGCCCGCGCTCGAGGCGCTGAGCGATGCGCTCCACCAAGCTCACCGCGGTCAGTTCCGAGCCGCGCGCGCAGAGTTCGCGCGCGCAAGGGCGAGTGAACGCCAGGACGTGAAGCTAGAAGCGCTCCTCGGCGAGGCGGACGCTGCCTTCGCCGCGAATGACGGAGACAGCGCGGTGCGCTGCTACTTCGAAGCCAACGAGCTCGACCCGTCGGATGGGCGCGCGCTCGCCGGTTTGTCGCGCGTGGCGCTCGCCACGGGCGAAGTCGATGACGCGCTGCGCTTGTCGCTCGAGTCGCTGAGTCGCGATCCGATGGAAGCATCGGCCCACGCGCTGATGGGGCTCGCCGCCGAGCAACTCTCCCATCCGGACGCGTTCAACGCCTGGCGCGTCGCGGCGAACCTTGCGCCCGACGATTTGGAAGTCGCGACGGGCCTCGCCCGAATCTCTGCCCAGCGCCAAAACTTCGCCTTCGCGATCCAGGTCTTCGAACGCCTGCGCGGCTACAACACCACGCTCGGCGTCGAGTTCCACGTCACTCTGGGCTGGCTACTCCTCGCCGATGGCCGCAAGAGCGACGCCAGCGTGGAAGCTCGCTACGCAGCGGCGATCGCCCCCGAGCACAGTGCCGTGACGGAGCTCGTCCAAGCCATTGAAGCTGGCTGAGCAGTCGCGCCCAACTGAAATAAAGCACCGCTCACTAGCGTCGTGCCCCGGATGGCGCGGAGAGGGTCCTCGAGAAAAAAAAGCAGTATGTGTGCATACTGCTTTTTCTTAAACGAGAGTGGCTTGCCGGCCAGCGTCACTTGCGATTGCCCCCTTTGCACTCGGCTCCGTGCTGGTCGCACAGCGTGATGCCGCGGGTGCAGGCTGGTCGGTCAAGTCGCACCATCGCTGGCGCGTTCGCCGAGGTGGCGATGTTCGAAAGGTCGCGTCGTCGCCCTGCGCGGGGATTGCCATGGCACTTGCGAGGGGGTTGCGATGGCGCCTCGACGGGTCAACTGCCGGTTTCGGCGAGGCCGTCGGCGCGCTCGGCGACGAGCAGGGCTTCGACGATCTCACAGATGCCGTGCCAGGCGAGGATGTGAAGCTCTTGGACGCGCGGGGTCGAAGCTTCGGGGGCCTTGAAGCTGAGCTTCGCGGCTTTGGCAATGGGGCCGCCGTTGCGGCCCGTGAAAGAGATCCCGAGCGCGCCTTTTTCACGCGCGGCTTCGAGCGCGCGCACCACGTTCGGCGAGCGGCCGCTGGTACTGATGCCGACCACGACGTCCCCCACACGAGCGTGCGCGCGCACTTGGCGGGCAAAGACGTCCTTGAAATCCCAGTCGTTGCCGACAGCGGTCAAGATCGACGTGTCCGTAGTCAGGGCCAACGCGGGATACGGGTCGCGTTCGATTGCGAAGCGACCCACGAGCTCGGCGGCCACGTGTTGCGCGTCAGCCGCACTGCCACCATTGCCGCAAAACAGGATTTTGTGGCCTGTGCGCAGCGCATTGGCCAACACCTCGGCGATCTCCGCCAGGCCCGACAGCGACTCAGCGAGCAACTTTTCGTGCGCGCGAATGCTGTCTTCGACGATACGCTTCAACGCCCGCTCGTGCTCCGGCATCCGCTGCTGTGTCGCACGCCCCGCAAGCACTAGCTCCACTGCCTCAGCGACGGCGCCCTCACCACCGCGCGCTTCGAGCACCCGGTTGGCTTTGCCGCGCGCCGCCGGCGAAGCATCGGACGGACAGAGCGCCAAGCCGACCATCGAGAACGCGAGCGCGTCGCGATCCGCATCGCCGACGAAGCAAATGTTGGCCAATTCGACGCCCATTTCGTGGGACAGCGTGCGCAGCGCCAGCACTTTGTCCTTGGCCCCGGAAAGCACGAGATCGGGACTCAGGCGCTCGGCAATCGCGGCTTGGAGCGCGCCCGTCTCGCCCGTAACGAGCGCAATCTTCAAGCCTCCTCGGCGGGCCTTGGCGAGAGCATCCAGATCGCGAAACGCGATGCCCTTGGTTTCCTCGCCGTGTGCACTGACCGTGACCTTGCCGTCGGTAATCACGCCGTCGATGTCGAGCGCCAAGAGTTCGATTGAGCTCACCAACATGTTCGGCCTCCATCCACGATCAGATTCGAACCCGTCATGTACGACGATGCGTCCGAACACAGGAAAACGAGGGCGGCGCGGTACTCGTCGCGCTTGGCCATGCGACCCATCGGGATCAAGTTCGTGAGCCGCGCGACGAAGTCATCGGGCTGGCCCGCGTACCCCCCTCCGGGCACGAGCGCGTTGACGCGCACGTTTTGTTCGGCCCAATAGGTAGCGAGGTACTTGGTGAACATTACCAATCCTCCTTTAACGACCGAATACGTAACGGGTTTAACCGGTTGTTCCGATTCAGCGAGCCCTGGGCGCCGATAAATCCGTTGGTCCGGTGCAATTACCCCGAGATCCGAAGCAATGTTCACGATCACGCCGCCGCCGTGTGCGGCCATGTGGGCCCCGAACACCTGACTGACTAGGAATGCGCCCGTTAAGCCCACCGCTAGATCGCGTGACCAATCCTCGAGCGAGAACTGCTCGAAGCGCGTGGCGCCCAGGCCCTTCCCCTCGACCTTCGGGTTGTGCGCCGCGTTGTTGACCAACCCGTCGAGCCGCCCGTGCTGCGCGAGTACCGTGCGTAGCGCGCGCTGACAAGACTCACTGGAGGTCACGTCGAGCTCGACCGCGCTAGCGGGCACCGCGAATTCTTGGGCGATGCGCGCCGCGCAGTCGCGCGCCGCGTCGGTCCGGACGTCCGCGATCACGGGGGTACCCCCCGCATCCGCGATGCCTTGGGCGTGTTCCATGCCCAGCAAGCCCGAGCCGCCGGTCACCACAATGACGCGCCCCGAGAGGTCGAACGCAGCCAGCTTCTTCCGCTCCGGTGCGCTCATGCGGGGTGGCGATGCCTTTCTTCTTCCGGATCGGGCTCACCCCGCTGCCAGCGCTCGACCGCGGCGGCGAGCGCCGGGATCTGCTCGGGATAGTCGAGCTCGTGAATTTTGCCTTCGACGACGAAAGGCAGCACCGTTTGACCGACCATCGAGTCCAGCTCGAGGACGGTGCGTGGCCGCACGATGTCGACATAGCCGTTTTGCCAATACACGGCCGGCAATTTCTGGCGCGGCATCGAGTGTGATTCGGGAAAGCCAGGCAGCGGCAAGGCCTGCCGCAAGTACGAGCCTTCGATGCGCCACATCTTGAACGGCGTCTGTTCGGCCAGCCCTACGGCGCGCAAGCTGTCAGCCTCGGGATGGCGCAGCATCAGCTGAACGGCATGCTCGATGAGCGCCACGTCTCGCACGGGCCCGGTCGGACGCAAGTGCACCACTAAGTCCGGCGTGTAGCCCTGATCCTGCAGGAACAGCAGGGCATGGCGAAACACCTGCAGGTCGGTGGCCGTGTCGGTCGCGGCCTCCGCGGGTCGACGAAACGGAACCTCGGCCCCAAAGCGTCGTGCGACGTCCGCGATCTCGTCGTCGTCCGTCGAAACGATGGTGCGCGTCACTAGCCCGCAATCCAAAGCATGGCCGATGGAGTAGGCGATCATCGGCTTGCCCGCGATCGGCAGTAGGTTCTTGCGCGGCACTGATTTCGAGCCACCGCGCGCCGGGATCAGCGCCAGCACTTCTGCATTCTTCATGGCAAACGCCCTTCAATCGTCACTTGCGTCCCTTCCCGCTGAGACCTGAGCTGGGCCAGCGCGACCTCCAAACTCAACGCCCCTTCGCGCAGCGAAGGCGCGCAGGGTTCGCCGCGAATCACACAGCCAAAAAAGTGAGCGAGCTCGTCCAAGAAGGCCTGGTTGCGCGGAAACTGGGCGTAGTCCTGGCGTTCGAGTACGTGCCCCGCTGTGTCACAGTGCTCGAGGAAGCGCCCGCTCAAGCTCCACACGAGCTTGCCTCGCTCGCCGACGACCGTGCAGCTACGCTGGGCTGGGCGCTGCCAGAAGTCCTGATGCAGCTCGACGAACAACGAGCCTCCGTCAGTGCGCGGAAAATCGAGCAGAGAGAGCGCCAGGTCGTCGACGTCGGTCTCGAGCGAAGAGACGCGCCCACCCATGGAAAACACGCGGCGCGGCGTACCGAACAGCGCGCACAGATAGTCGACTTCGTGGATCTGCGAGAGTGTGACGCCGCCCCCGAGCGCGCTTTGCGACGCGTACATCCGCCGGTAGTCCTCGTAGGGGTGGAAGCCGGGCAAGTACTCGCCCACCTCCGCGCGCACCGACAGCAAGCGACCGATCGAGTCTGCCGCGAGCAACTCGCGCAAGCGCACGAAACCCGGGTGGTAGCGCAGCTGATAAGCGACGCAGGTGACGAGCCGCTGTTCTTCACACAACCGGGCAAGCTCGCTCACCCGCTCCAAGGAGTGTGACAAGGGCTTCTCGATGAACAGGTGGCAGCCTTGTCGAGCCGCTTGCAGCGCAGCCGAAACGTGCAGGCTGCTCGGGTTGGTGATGAACGCGACGTCCGGCTCGCGGGCAAGCGCGGCTTCGAGGTCCGTGCACACTTCCACGCCGTATTGCCGCTCCAGATCCAGCCCGGGCACGACCTGCAACGTGTCATCCAAGGTTTGGCGCTCGCGGCGCACGCGATGCGCGATCACTTCTACCGAGTCGCCCAAGAGCGCACGCAGGTTGCGCAAGTGACGTTGGCCGATGCCGCCCAGACCCACGAACAAGCAACGGCGGATAGCGCGCCGAGCTTCTTGCGGGCTCCCCTGCGGCGCGCCATTGAACTGCGCGGAGCGCACTAGGCCGCCTTTCGCCCCTGCAGCTGGTCGCGAACGAAGGCCAGCGAATGCGCGGCAGCAGCCTCCGGATCCGCGTCGAAGTAGTGCTGGGTCAGGAAGTCCCCGCTGAAGCCGGCGCGATCGAGCACCCGAAATAGCCCGCTGAAATTCGTGTCGCCGCGCCCGAATGGCCGACTTGTCCCAAACTTCACGCGATCCTTCAAGTGCACCGCCGCCAAAAGTGGCAACAAGGGCACGATGTCCGTTTCCACGTTCAAGCCCTGTGCCGTCGAATTGCCGCAGTCGTAGTACGCACCCACGCGTTCGTGACCGATGCCTCGAATCAACGCTGCGTACTCATGACCGGGGATCTCCATCTCTAGCCCTAGCGTGACGTCATGGGCGTCGAGCGCGGGGCAGACGAGCCGGATGCTCTCCGACACCTGCTGCTTGAGCTCGGCGGTATCGACGGCAGATGTCTCCAAGAGCGGGAGCAGAATGCGGGTCGCGCCCAGCTCTCGCGTCCAGCGCACGAGCTCGGACAGCGCTTGCGCATTTTCACGGCGCGCCTGCGCCGTACCACCCGACAAGCGATGAATCATGAAATAATCGCCGCACACGCTGCCGACGGGCAGGCCACTTTCAGCGATGCACGCGCGAATCGCCGCGCGGCCAGCCACGCTCGCGATGGGGTTTTCCCGAGCCCGCTCTGCCTCGTAGATCCACTCCAAGTACGAGAAGCCGAGCCGCTCGGCTCGTGCGAACTCCTCGGGCCAACTCTGGTGCGGGAAGGCCTGCAGGCGATGCTCGGGTCGAGGTGATAGCCGCCCTTGCATTACGCCCACTCGGTGTTCAGCCATCCGGGTTTCTCCCTCGCGGTCGTGCTCAGCCCACGCGGCGCAGCTTCTTCATTATCGGGACCTCATCGGCGGTGACTTTCTTTACGCCGTCACCGAGCGCCGATTCGATCGTGCGCGTGTCGCGTACGAGCTTCATCAAACCTTGCGGTTCGACGCTCGCGGCTTGATCGGAGCCCCACATCGCGCGATCGAGCGTGATGTGCCGCTCGACCATCGCGGCGCCCAGCGCCACCGCGGCGTAGCTGGTCGCGAGCCCCACCTCGTGGCCCGAGTAGCCCACGGGGACACCGTAGCGCTCGCGCAGCACAGGAATCATGCGCAGGTTCAAATCCGGAATTTTGGCGGGATAGGCGCTCGTCGTGTGCAGGAGGATGAGATCCTTCGTGCCCAGCACTTCAACCGCGTGATCGACCTGCGCCAGAGTGCTCATGCCGACCGACACGATCATGGGTCGCCGCGTGGCACGGTGATGACGGAGCAGGTGATCGTCCGTGAGGCTCGCCGAAGCGATCTTGTAAGCTGGCGGGTTGAACTGCTCCATGAAATCGACCGAGGCTTCGTCCCAGCAGGACGCGAACCAGGCAACGTTCTTCTCTTTGCAGTAGCGGTCGATGTGCTGATAGGCGTCCTGCCCAAACTCGAGGCCACGCTTCAGGTGGCCGTTGGTGGCGCCGAATGGATTCTCGCGCGGCTTGGCGAGCTCTTCGGCGCTGTACACCACGTCGACCGTGCGCTTTTGGAACTTCACCGCATCGGCTTCCGCGACACTGGCGACGTCGATCAAGCGGCGCGCGATACTCAGATCGCCGTTGTGATTGATGCCGATTTCCCCGACGATGTAGCAGGGGCTGCCGTCACCCACGAACTTGTCACCGATCTTGACTTGGACCATCTTGTTCTCCAGTTGAGACGGGCACTGCAAGGGCCGCGCCATCACGCGCATTCATTCACGCTTGTCTGCGACCACCAGCAACATCCACTCTTTGGAAAAGCGGACGAACTTCGACTTTTTGAAGGGCGTTGGTAGCAAAGCCGCAGCATCCGCCAGTGGTTTGAGGTACGGACGCGACCACAACACGGGCAATTGGCGAAAACGCAACGCCTCTTTCACGTCAAAACCGTGACATGCGATGCATTCGCGCAGGCCGTTCAAAGTAAACGGGCGCACGTGGGTCCAGTCGTCATAGAAATGACGCCACTGGGCAGTCCAATCTGGCACTAGCGCGATCATTCGACCACTGGGAGACAGCACTCGGTGGCACTCGCGCAACAGGGAGCTGATGTCCACGATGTGCTCGAAGACGGACTTCGAGAACAAGACCGAGAATTCGCGATCGCCGAAGGGTAACCCCGAGCGCTCGTAGTCCGCTTCGATCACGGGCTCGCTGAAGCGTGGCGCGCTCGGCCGCGAACGGTCGATGCCCGTCGCGTCAAAGCCCTGACGGGCAAAGCCGTGCAAGAATTCACCGCGACCAGAGCCCAAGTCCAGCAACTTCGAGCCGCGATAACCAGCCAAAAACTGGGTCGTCAGGTACTCGGTGAGAAGGGCTGGGTATTCGGTGTAGGGGCGCGCTCCCTCGCTGTACCGAACGTCCAAATAGTTGTAGTTGCCGTCGGTTTGCGTGCTGGCGCCGGCCGGCGCAGGTACCTCGGGCTTCACGAAGCGATTCATGAGTCTTTCCTGTCCGAGTTTTGACCGACGATCCGCAACGCCGCGCGGCTGATTTCGTCGCCGATGCGGAGCGCATCGATCAGTGGGCTACTGAGCTGTGGACCCGCAACATAGTCTTCGTAGCGCTGAGTCGCGAGCGGGGTTGCGTGTAGGTTCAGCTCCGCGGGCGCGCCGAGCTCGCCGAGGTGCGAGCCCACGGCGCCGTAGCCGTTGCTCATTGCTTGCGCCGTGAGAGAAGTCACCGAGCGCGTGTACGCGCCGGCATCACCCGTAAAATAGCCGCGTTGTTTGAGACCGCCGACGAAACCCGCCGCATCGCCCGCTTGTGCGCTTTGTACGGCTTCGGGGAAGCGCTGAGTCAGTAACTTCACGTAATCGGTCGCGCCTTCCTCGGCGGTGCGATACGCACGGAACCGGTCGCTAATGGTGCGTTCGGTCGCGCCAAAGCCCTCCTTCGTTCGCTGCGACACGGACAAGCCGCTCGGGCCCATGCCCTTGATGCCGCCGAAGTTGTAGTTGTACATCGACGCGCCGTTGCCCGTCTCGTGCGCCCATTGCGCCGTCAATATCGCAACGGTGTGCTCGCTTGGCGGCTGCCCGGTGACGCGTATCCATGCGGCGCGCAGGGCGTCGGATGCTTGAGTCCCGTCGAGCCGGGTGCGAACGGGCGGCACGATTGCCGGCGACGCCGCGGCGGCTCGGGTATGCGAGGTGAGCAGGGCCTCGAACGCTGGCGCCGCCTGCGGGCGCGCTTCGGCCTCCTGCGTTTGCGGCAAGCCGAGGCTGATACTCTGAATTGCGGAGGCCACTCTGGGCCTAGCCACCGCAAGTTTTGGGCCAACGGCGCCGCGCTCGCCGAGCGCGAACTCAGCCGTTGTCCAGCTTGGACTTCAACACCGTCAGATCTTCGAGCAAATCGAACAGCTCGGACTCGAGCCCGCGATTGCCGATCAAGGTGATGGCGTGCTCGAGCGAGTTGATCTCGATCTTGCTCGAGCGCGACGTTGCACGATGAACGCAGCGCGCAGCCAAGATCTGAATCTTACCCACGAGCGTGCCGATATTTTTGGAGGCGTACGGATCATTGAGCGCGCGCAAGAGTTCATGGATCTTGTCGAGCTCTTTGAGGTGCTTGGCTTGAACCTTGATATCGGCCGGATCCACAGTCAGGGGACCCGCAGCGGGCGCGC